>Ga0209700_100119_pt1 | contig 114941 bp, 61 predicted proteins | sample SiratroredBW_FD_187528 | JGI IMG/M metagenome (GOLD analysis project Ga0209700, IMG submission 187528) | Root nodule microbial communities of legume samples collected from California, USA - Siratro red BW (SPAdes) (version 2) | ecosystem: Host-associated > Plants > Roots > Nodule | place: USA...
TTCTTCTTTTTTTTTTTTTTTTTTTTTTTTTTTTTTTTTTTTTTTTTTTTTTTTTTTTTTTTTTTTTTTTTTTTTTTTTTTTTTTTTTTTTTTTTTTTTTTGCTATGCTATCTTATACTGTGCGTATATTGTATCATCATGGCATCGTGTGCAACATTGCGTTTTTTTTTTTTGCTCTTAATTGTCCTCCTCATGATAGTGCTTTGTAGTTCAAATTTATATTTACATGTGCTGCATTGCATCATGTAACGATATATAAAAGTGGTGGTCAAATTTGAGTGAGAAAGAATTTCTTGAATTGAACGTTGTGTTTTTTTGATTATGCAGACTCTTGAACTGCTTGAGAAAAAGGAAGATGTGCTCCTTAGAAAAGTGAATGCAGAAAAGGAAAAGGCCAAAGAATTCATCAGGAGAAAGAACAAAAGGGGTAGGTCGGTTGCTGATTAATCTCCTTCTACGTATGTGTGTGCATGTGATTTGAACTTTTGTTTGATGCAGGGGCAGCGCAATGTGTGAAGAGGAAGAAGCTATATGAACAGCAGATAGAGCAGCTTGGAAATTTCCAGTTGCGGATTCACGACCAGGTGCGTGTGAAATCAAAAGATGATTTAGTTTTTGGCTTGAGCTTGTTTTGTATCTTACGTTGTTTGTTTTGTGTTACAGATGATAATGTTGGAAGGTGCTACAGTCACCACAGAAACAGTAGCAGCGTTGAGAACTGGAGCAGCTGCTATGAAATCTGTGCAAAAAGCAACGTGTGTAGTGCATTTCATGTTTTAAAAATTTTATGATTTAACTCATAATATTTTCTGTATTCTCATATCTCTATACACTGCTCTTCCTTATAATGTTTATTCAGCTAGTTACTTTGGTCCATGATATTGTGGAGTTGCAACATCTTCAATTTCAGGAACATTGATGATGTTGACAAGACTATGGATGAAATCAGTCAACAGACTGATAACATGAGAATGATTCAGGAAACCTTGTCCGCTCCATTTGATGCAGCTTCTTATTTTGATGAGGTCACCTTCTCAAATCAAATGATTATATATGTATATTTAGATTGTACCATACACACACACATATACATAGTGTTATTGGAGAAGTTATCAGATAGTGAAGAACTTATGATCTTACCAATTTGAGTGTTATTCAAAACTTGAATACTGTTACATTAATTCGGTGAATCTATTGATACCTGGTACATTTAGATTACCTATAATGTCTTGGTAGTGTTGTACTGTCATAGAACACAATGCATTTTATGTGGACCATTCTGAGTTGTTTTGCTTTCAGGACGAATTGGAAGCTGAACTTGAAGAACTGGAGGCTGGTGAGTTGGAAGAGCAGCTTCTTCAGCCAGCAACTACAGCCCCTGCAGTCTCTGCACACGCACCAGCAGCACGAAAACCTACTCGTCCTGTAATGTCCACTCCTGAGGTAGATGAATTGACAGCTTTGCAGGCTGAGATGGCACTTTGACCAGGTCCATTTCTCTCCTAAAACACTATTCATTTGTATTGTTAATTTGTTACCTATGCATTGTTTTGTTTCAGTCCAACTATTGTTGCATTTGTCATCATGAAAGTTAGATGAATTGTGTATATATGCTCCATTTTCATGGTGTTGCCATAGTTTACTTGGCATGTGTTATGTGTCATAATTTGAAATGATCTGCTTAAACCTGTGAGAAAAGTATGAGAAATTGAGAATCTTATTTTAGTCTATTGTTCTTATTTTGCAGACATTTTTGTGCATCATGACTAGTAATTGCTTCAATGAAGAATTGTAACCACAATTATCTCAAGTTGTGTGGGAAATTGATGAACAGAGCAGAGGATGTCTCAAATATTTTTCATGCATTTGACTGACCTTAGTTTCTATTTCTATTTTGTGGCAGCTTTAGCTTATCTGTTAGTTTGGCACAATGGTAAACATTTTCTTACGTGCGTATTCTATAGTATGCTCATTTACTAACTACAAGTTCAATCTTACCTTCTTAATGATGAGTGGACGAATCAATCAAGGAAAAGAAAAGGAACTCAAAAAGAGTGATTTTGTTTTTATTAAATCTTATTTTGAAATTCTACTAATTGAAGTGGTGATTCTTTAATTTAATTATCTTAAGTTTGTATCAAGTGACCTGTTTTCCATTTACTTCTTCATTGTCCTTTCCATTTTCTTTTGTATATTGTTATACTCTTTGTTGACCTTATATTTTTGTGTTGTTTGACTTTATAAATTAAAATTGAATAAGAATCATCCATGTTTTAAAGAAAAGATGAGATTAACTCTAATATAGTTCTTTAAAGATAATGAAACTTGTAAAAGCTACTCATACACATATTCATTATTTTTAATTACTATGATTTTCTTGCACATTTAAACTATCAATTAAATTGGTTTTTCGGCTAATGTTTATTTTTTTATACAGTGCCTTATAAAACTTTTTAATGTATTTGTTCATCTAAAATATATAGTAGTTTAAGTATAATTTATTTTATTTAAAAAATACAAATAAAACTTTGATTTATTTTAGTACCTAATGTTGTTAATTTATTTACATTTTTTTATTTCTTTAAATACCATTAAATCTAATTTCACCTTGAAAATTTAAATCTTTATTCACTATATTAAATTAAAGATAATTTTTACTTTCCTTAGATTAAGTCAATTTTAAAATTATTACAATTTTAATCAATCTTAATTTGAAGTATTTTTCAAAAAACTGGTCTTTGGCTCAACTTAAAAAATACTCTCTGCAGCTCACTCAAAATGGACCAATTCTTATACACTAAATTTGTTATAATTTACAAATAGATAGAATAAAATATGTCATTTTAATATTCATTAAAAACATAAAATAGATAGAATCAAATGAGTCATTTTAATACTTAACAAAACTAAATTAATCTAACCAATTTTTTCAGTCTTAAATTTACCTTATCAACTCCTACATAAATCAAAGTAATTCTTGAAAGTAAACTGAATTTCTTTAAGCTTATTATCTGGTGTGCATAGAGTGTCTGAAATAAACGTCTGGGCAGTGAGGAGCAAGGGAAGTTCAGAAGCAAGAGACACATGCATGGACAAGTTCATGTGTGTCTGTCATGTGTGTCTGTAGTTGTTAATGTCAGATAGAACCCCTTTTTCCTGTTTTAGAGATCGCTTAAGGACCAACGCTAGTTTCATGACCTCTTGAAAGCCAACAAATTTTGGTGACCACGTGCCATCACTTTTTTGAATTTAGGCCCTCACAGACCCTCTCTCTTATTGGACAAATTTTATACCATTAAAAGTATACCATTTGTGAGATTCTTCTAACATGGAAAAAGACATGCACTACATACATCTTTTGACTAATATCTATATACTTCCAATAATACCACAATCCGTTGAAAATAATTCAGAATCTTACACAATTCCACATACAACAACTACTTTATCCAGAAGTTTAAACACCAGTTAGAGGTATTTAATTTGTCACTAGTACTATATATAAATAATTTGATCATTCCATTCCACAATCTCCCTTTATTTTCTGTGACCCTTTTTTGTTTCAAGTTTTTGATGAGTAGAATGAGTCTTGGTTAGCCACACATGATGGAGCAACCTGGCTGCCTTTGTGATCAGGAGATGCAAATCCATGATTAATCAGCAGATCATCAAGCACATATTCAAGTAAATTTGGATCATCTTCACCTGCGTAGTCATAGCCAAACCATTGTGTATGTTTGTTCTGCTGTGCTAATGAAGCTGCATTGAAAACTGGCATTGAAACTTCCTTGGAGGGTGGTGCACTATAACTGCTCCCCCCAGTATTAAATGCTTCTTCTAATTCTTGAGGCACTGGAAGAGGAACTGGATTTGGTGTTTGCTCCATATCCAAAATGTTGTAGGAGTCAAACCAAGCCGAGTTCAGTGTCTGATTCAAGACAAAGGCCTCAACTTGAGGTTGAATAGTAAAAGATGAGAATTGGTCAGAAGAACTAGTATTGCTGACAGTGCCATTGTTGTAGCTTGTGGCAACAGTACTACTACTACTAGTATTTCCTGCCAAGAACTTTTTCTTTAGCTTGGTGTTCCAGTGATTCTTCACATCATTGTCTGTTCTCCCGGGCAGTTGAGCTGCTATAAGGGACCACCTGAAGCCAAATTCACACATTCAACAATACCTATCATGCACTTAACTTTATGGTATATATATATCTTCATATATAAAAGATAACATATGGACTTGCCTGCTTCCGATTGTGCCATAAAGGGTGCAGATAATTTTGTCTTCCTCTTCAGTGAAACCTCCAAGCTTAATATGAGGCCTGAGATAGTTCAGCCATCTTAGACGACAACTCTTTCCACAACGCTTAAGCCCTAAAACGACACAAATATTAAAGATAATAATAGATCTTATAATTTGAGTTTCAGTCTAACTCATAGGGAAGCTTAAGCCTTATCTATGCAAGCTACATATTTTAGTCATATCATTAACTAATGTTCACTTTTACACTATACATTTTAGTGTAGTTAAGGCAAAACTCTTAATGTAAGGTATGATATTTCATAGCAGATAAGTTATTCCTATGAAAATAATAACAACTGATTCAAGAGATAACACTATCAGTGATGATTGATGAATAAAGAAACCTGCTTTCTTGGGGAGAGCTATCCAATTACCACCTGTGCCATGTTTCTCAAGGTAGTTTTTGAGGGTGACATCTTCATCGGGAGACCATGGCCCTCTTTTCACGATAGATTTGTCACAGCATGGAGCCCTTCCCATGGCCTACTTGGCCACTGAACTGAATATACCAGCAGGATTGATCAATCACAAAGAGAAAAAATATTGAGAGAAAGTGAATATATTTGGTGCAAATGGCTTAGAGAAGATATGTCAAAATTGAGCACAAGACATGTGGTTATAAAAAGACAGTGACATGGATTGCAACTTTTGAATGCTTGACTTTGTCTCACTGACTAACTGACTTGGCTCTTTTCTTTGTTTCCATTTTGGTTATCATATACCTGCCCCTCTCTCCTTACTTTCAATCACCACTCTCAGTGTATTTCTTTGGAAGAATGGTAAAGACTGAAGAAAGAACCAGTCAATAATGAGGGTATTCAAAATATAGTAAATTAACATATTTGTTCATCCATGAATAACTTGAAGTATTGCTACAAAATACAGTGAGTTGAAGACAGATGTTTAACAGAAGAGTTAAACAATACAATAGATGGTGACAAATATTCATACACAGCACCAATTATTGTCCTTCATATGTGTATTACTAATCTTCTACAGAAATATCTTAGTTTAAGTAATGAGGATAATATTGACGACTAAATTAGTTTAATTTTTTAAACAAATTAAAATGACAGTACCAGTCCTATTTATACTAGTGTTAATAAGATTGATTTTCAAATAAAACTAAACTAGTTAAAATAAATTTTCATATAAAATGTTTTTTCAGTTTTTATTTTTTAGTAATAATGAAGAAATTAATTGGTTATTACATTTATTTCTATTTGAATTTTAACTTGCCTCATCAAGTGGGTCATTAATGATGCATGATTCTTTGTGACAATTATTTATTTATAAAATATATATCAAATAAAGAATTCTGACGTTACTTTTAGTTATCCACTTTAAAATATTCACCTAAAGAATTAATTATTCACTTAATAAAACTGGCTAAAACTCAAATAAAAATAAATATATTGTATGAGTTCTTTCCACAAACTTAACATATTTAGTTGAGTGGTTGATGTAGTTGAACTTCTAAGTTTTATTATTAATTAAGTTGTACATAATAGTAAGAAAAGACTCTACTCCGATGAGATCTAAATAGAAACTTCCTTACTAGTAACCTTCAAATTATTCAAATTAGTGGGAAAATAATAAAATAATAAGATGTAATACAAAATATAAAAACAAGTATTAAGTTGAATTCAATTTTCTTGTAGTGGAATTGTTATCATATAAGTTCTCCCTTTATGCTTTCATGTTTTTGTCATTTTCATTGTTATGACTTATCAGGTCCTATCTTCCCTTTTCACAATGTTAATTACTAATTGTATCTCATTATTAGTATTAAAAATAACTTAAATGCCTTAGTGATACCTATTAAGTAGTTTGATTATCGGGATTATCAGATTTAATCTTAAGATTGGCCCCATCCTATTAGTAATGCTAACTTGCTAAGTAATAGCCTCTAGCTCATCGGATACAGCTCATTACTCCACAAATTTATATCTAGAATTAATCTTTCAACATGAAACTTAACAGGTGAAATTTTATCTAAAATCACATTAATTGTTGTTTTAACATGGCTTTCGTGAATCCAACTTGAATTATTTTTACTCATACTTCAATCCTTTGAATAACTCAATTAATATTAAGAGAAAGGTAAAAAAAAAAAAAAGTGATTAATAAAGTAAATATAAAATATACATATACTTAAATATACTTAAGGAACATATACCTTGTTCATAACAAAAATGATGTTTTTTTTTTACCTGTACCCTTAGTTGAAGCCAGTCAAACACCATTTTATTAACCAAATGCATTCTCATGTTTGTAGCCCAATAGAAAAATAAATCATCAGTGCTCAACAAGACCCAATGTTATAGTGCAAAAGTTCAGGTCCAGATAGAATCAGGTTCTGGGCCCCTCAAAAAACCGAACTTTTTTTTTTGCAATCTCTCTGTATGTGAATGTGAAAGGAGTATAGAAGCAATTTTTGCATATTTAGAAATGGAATTTTGAATTTCACTCAGAATGGAAAAGGAAAAAGAACAGAAAATAGGGGAAGGAATAAATTGTAACTGTGTGAGTGTGATGTTGTTTATTCTTATGCTCTTCTTAAAGCAAAAATCAAGATTAGAATTTCTGACAATTGACAATCCACAAACTTGAAGCACTGTTGCAAATCAAAATCAAACAGACATTTTACAGAGTGCTTGTAACAGCACAAAAAGTAAATTGTGATTATGTAAAGAAAACATGTAATTGGTTTGGTTACATTTTCAATAATCCTTTTATAAAAGACAAACTTAGCCAATCTAAAATATACCACAGTAAATAGGAGAGACAGGAATTATGAAGTATGATAGCATCAATCCAAATCAAACCATAATAAAGAGGTGTTATCTTCTTTGCAGGATTCTGTCTTGTGGGATAGTGCCAATGACATTACTGATATTCTATTTTAAGAGATAATTTGTGGTGAATATAAACATGCATGCATCATATACATATATAAAATACCACAGTGCATGAAAGTGTTTTCAGTTTCATAATTATATATGGCGGTATTAGTCAATTCCATCAGCATCTTATCCCAAAAATGCCACAACCTCTTTTCATCTTGTCTGTAGTTTAATAATTCATAGCAACATTATTATATTCAAAACAAACCTGTTGCCACACACCCAACAGTTTTCCATCTACTCAGAATGCTACCAAACTTCCACTTTGGAAATTATCTATACACTCTCTAGACAGCGACCTTACATTTATTCTCAGAACCAAAAATGTTTGTCACAAAATATTAATCAAAAGATTGAACTTGTTATATTAATCAAATCTGAAAAATTCCCCTCTCTAATGCATCACAAACACAACTCTTATCTGGGGTACCCTTTTCTTGATTCTGCATCATTACTGCATTGAAGAGCATTGGAATTGTGCTACATGACAGAAATGATAAAGAAAAAGGCATAGTCCTCAAGCCCGACTAATCACGTGGTAACCTTGAGACAATAGCATTCCTCCTCCCTTTTTCCGGTGTTGTTTCATACTTGCCTGCAAACTTTCAAGAACATGGCCTCTTAAGAACAAAAAGACAAAAATTGTTGTCTTCCATCGTTGATGACAACACAAGCTACTACAAGTATTTACTATTATGTTCAGGGTTGGCAGGCCTAGTGCATAACACTCTAGAGTGCCTATAAAACACATGGATAACTTGTATTTTTCTTTGTTGTTTCGTCGAAGAGAAAGTATAAAAAAACAAAACAAAAGTTAAGTTTTAAAATTGAAAATTCAAACTTTTAATTTGTTTTAACTTTTAGTGTCTAATGGCATGAAGGGTTGTACTATGAAGAAGGGTGGAAGCAGATGGATCTGCAAAGATTATGTTTTTCATGAACTCATGTGCAGAGATTTGAGAGGAAAATTGTATTATCTACTTTTTCTCACCAATGTTCCTTCTTTGACATGAGATCTTATGGCTTTGAATTTCTGATTTGATTTATCTAGAAATACCACGAAAGTCGCGATAACCACTGTATTTCTTTTGCCAATTTCTCTTTTCCTTAACTCGTGAATACGTTGTCTGTGATCAATTATATCATTAAATATTATCATATTGTTCATAATCATGGCTATATATATAATGGATACGCACTCATCTTGACTGTAAAATTTATGAAAATTCGTATTTTTACTTTGAAAATTAAAAATTAATATGTAGAACAAGGGTGTAACAGTCATTTCATATCAAATCTCACTTAAATTTCTCATTACTTTTGTTTTCTCACTGTAAAACAACCTCAATTTTCATCCTAATTTTCTTCTCTTTTAACATTTTTTATTCTTTCATGTTCTTTACCCCGTCGAAATGAAAAAAAAAAAAAAAAAGAGTTGACACACATTACCTTTGTAGTCTATCCAATTAAAAAAGAGTTTGATTTTATAATATTAAAAAAATGTCTCTATCTTTTCCAAACTGATATATTTTATTGCTGTCAATTATATTATTGTTCTATTTTAAGCTAATAAGTTTAAAGGTAAGGTCTTTTTCTACATGAGAAGTGTTATATTTATAATAATTTCTTTTAGTATTTGAGAAGATAGTTAATTATTAGAAAATTAATCGAAAGAAAATAAATCTTAATATTTCAGAATTTAGTAGCTCCTCAAATTTCGAAAGTTTTATAAATAATTTGTTGTTTCTCTCAAGCTCATTAAACTTACAAAGATAACATTTTAGGATTGTTACCGTCATAGTTTAATAAGTAATTTCTTACTGATAAACACATCACATCGTTCAAGAGGTAATATTTTTTTACTTTATTCTAATCTTTTATTAATATCATCAATCTTACTAGTTAGTGATAGAATAATATCATCGTCTGATAGATAATTCCTATTGCATCTCGCAAAGGACGATATTTCTTTACTTCCTTAATAGCTAATATTATAAAGTGTCATTCCTTATGGATTTGGTCAAACATGAATATCCTACCATTGAAAATATAGATTTTTTTTTCTCTTTATTCTTACCTTGAACACAATTAAACAAGATAAAAGAAAAATTATATTTCTTTCTTTCCATTTTTTGCCTTGCAAAATACCTAAAAAATATTTCACTTTGTATTTTTGTTTTTCTTTCTTCTATTCACAAACCAAACAAAGTCTTGTGTCTGCAAATGAAAATGGCAGTCTATATCTTCATTACCTGTTCATGTCAAATTGTCAAATAAGGATTGTGATCTGGTGTTACCCTTTAATTTTACAAATGTGCCACCTTAAAGCTTAAGAACTATTGTATTGTCAATGCTTGACAATTTTGGATTTAACATTTATATATGTTCCCCAGTCAATTTCAGGATGACAAATCTATGATCGTGATCACTGCATTATAGCCTTTCTTTTCAAACCACCTATTCATGTACAATTACTCATCTCACCCCTTAACATAGTTAATAATTTATTCACAAGACTTTCTCAAATCTAGACTCAGTAAATTTTCAGCAATGTGTTTGTATTGTATGAGTAGCTAGGAGAATCTAGTTGACATATTAGAACATGCTCTGTTATTCTTTACGAATACCCTTTTTTTGGGAAGGGCAAGATTGTCTTCTAATCCATTTATGTTAAAATTATTTGTAGCATTTCAACTATTTTTGTTGAAATTTTTTGGTCTGAAGCCAGAAAAGCATGTTAGCTAGCATTAATGTTTGGGAGTTTCAGTGTGGTGTTTTATCCTGCAAGGAAGGGTCACACAGTGACATCATGAAATGGAGCCTCTTTGCAACTGGACAAAACTTCAAACAAAACTCACAAGTCACCATTTTCGTGTCAAAATCGGCTACCCCACTAGGATCAGGATTTTTCATTGGAATACATGCATTGACTAGTATAAAAAATGTGTCATCTAAATATAACTGGATTATCATCTAATTAAAAAAATTCTCGTATGTGCACAAAAGTATTAGGAATAATGTATTAAACTTAAAATCCAATTTTTAATTCATCAAATTTGGCTACAGATATAAAATATCAACTGTTTTTTACTGTGATTAACCATGTTATTAAAACCTCCCCTTTCAATATATATTTTAAATTATATGAATACACTCTCTGACACAGTCTTATTTTAAAATATTCAAACCAAGTTTAGAATAATTAAACCATAACAATGTTTCCTTTCCTTCGGAAACTCGAGGAAGATACGGATGATATTTGGATTCCTTAAAGTACAATTAGAACAATTAATTTAATGCTAATTATAATTAGAATTGTTAATTCTTTTATTTAGGATTGTTCAGATTATACATGCAAATTCTTAATGGTTTGCTTATTTGAAGTGAAGGGAAAAGGCTAATTTTAATTTAATATTAATAAACAAATAAAAAAACAGAATAAAAAAGAGGTGCTTTAATTCGTTTTTACAATTTATTTTTATCTATTTTGTATTTGATTTTGAAGAAATATGGTAAACTTACATATCCTGGTGTTTTGTTAGCATCTTACTCTTTTAACCAAAAGGGCTCTGCTAAGGCCAAACTCAGAAGCTGGTGTTTTCCTAAATGAGCTAGCAGCCATTGTTAAGTTGCAGTAGGGTTCACCATATCACAATAATCTTCATTTCCATAAATTTAAATATTCCAAATCTAGTAAACTCATTTTGTTTCCCAAAATAAACTCCATACCATGCCCCTTATCTCAGGGAACTTTCAACCACAAAATAGATTTGTGCCACAAAACACCACAACACACTATTTTTCTTGTTTCCCATCTTCACTACACAAAACTGAAGAGAAGCTGTTGCCACTGAGAAAAGCAGATCAGATAATAAGCTGAAATGGAAAGAAAAGTGAGAAGAAAACAATTTGGATAAGATATAGATTACATAAGCAATTTGCATAACAAGATTGAGCTTGGATCATCCTACATATTATACATTTGTACATGAATGAGATTAGCAGTGAGAGCAGTGACATCAAAAGACACACTAGGAAGTAAAACATGGTGATCATAATTCATAATTAACAATAATAGTAAGCTAGCTATACAAAAGGTTATGGATACTTTCATTTAATCTCCCAAATCAATGCATATAGAACTCTTAAACTCTTGATTTCCAAGAAAAACTGCCCCCAAAAAAGAGATCTTCCCCTTCACTTCACTTCACCCATGCATGCCACCAAAATAAAATATTTACAGCTACTTGGCTTTTCCAAAATAAATCTTCATTCTTCATTCTTAATTCTTCAATCACCCACCACAACAATCACTTCACAAGCTCCGAAACCCACCCAACATCCGGAGCCCCACTTCCCTGACCCGAACCCGACCCCTCCAAAGAGTTTTCTTTGCTTAGCTTCTCAAACATCTTCGCCCTTATGCCCCTCCCAGACTCCACCCTCTCCATAACCGGCTCCTCCTCACAACTCTGCTCCCAAATATCCAAATAGTTCACCCCAGACCGACCCGGTTGCTGAGTTGGCGTTGTCGGAAGACTACAAAACCCGGGTCGGAGCACCGAACCTCTCGGTGACCCGTAACCCGGGGACCCCACAGACACGTTTCTGTTATGAGGCATCGATTTCATCTTCCCCAGCTGCAGATTTCGCAGAGAAGCCACCATCTCGTTCATAGAAGGCGACACAGGCGGAGACTCCGGCGGAGAAAGAGAAGCCGCCGGAGAGGACATGAACGCAGTAGTCTGCAGAACCTGCCTCATCGGAGAACCGTCATACGACTCCCCAGAGCTGCGAGGACTCTGCATCGGCACGAGGCGCAGCTGCTCCGGCGTGTGCGCGAAGAAGCACACGCGACGGCGGCAACTGGTGCCGTCCTTGCACGGCTGCGTGCGGTAGCGCGCGGGGTGCAGCCAGCACTCGAAGACGCCGTGCGCGAACTCGCACGTGTCACCTTTCTTGCAGCTCCCCTTGCGGAACTCAGGACACGCCGCGCCGGAGTAGTGGAACTTGCGCGGGTCGCGGCGGCGCGCCTTCTCGCCGGGATGCGCGTACGGACACTCGGTCCAGTCGTGCGACCTGCCACGTGCGCATCGACGTACCTTGAACTCGTACATGCGGAAGTGGTCGCAGGAGTAGGCGTCCACCGGCGCGTCGGGCTGAGCCTCCGTGTCGGAGTCAGGGTCTGTTTCGTTCGCCGGAAGGTAGCGCTGTAGCGCCGTTAACGCTTCTTGGAGATAGTACGGAGAGTACTCGGCAGCATTGACGTCGTTTGATAAAAACGCGGAGTACATCTCGGCCGTTGGATCATCGTGGGTTGGCCACGGGGGCACGTGGACCGTTGGATTCGCTCGATGGTGCTCTCCGAGCATCATGTTTTGGGTGATGGCTTTTGCTTACAGAAACTCCGGCGGGGTTAGCTTGTTTATAAACTGGCACTTAACTCGCGTGTGACCGGGGTTGGGTTGGGGATAACCGTGGTTGGGTTAAAAAAATCAATGAACTGCAATTTTCCACTGCGGTTAAAGTAGAGGGCGAGTTTTAAATGACCGGGGTGGTTGGGAGATCTATATGACAGGCTGCTTCTTCGTTTGCCATGTATGTGTAGTGAAGCAGAATTCTTTGGCCACGTGGCGTGCGTTCATTGACGGTGATTTAGATTAACGAGGAGAGTGTGTCATGTTTCGTCGTTTTGTGGGTCTTCACGCCCCGGGTCTCCGGAAAGCGGTGGAGCGTGTAATACGCCACATTAATCAAACAGTCTCCCAATAAACTCTTTATGCCAATTTTTTCATAAAGAGGAAACCCTAGAATATTACAACAGGGATAATAATAATAAAAAGAAATCAAAATAATAATAAACGAACACGGTTTTATCCACTTTAAAAAAGAAAATCATTGTGGAAAATTCTAAAGCCCACAGTGTGGATTTTATTGTTAAATTTAACCAATGGGCAGACTGTTGTTTTATTCCCTTCTTTTATACATCGCAATTATTTATTTTTCTAAATATTCTTTATATTTTTTATTATAATATAATATTTTATTTGAATTATATTTTTTAAACAGCATAATTTTGGGTAAGATATATATTAACACTAAACACCTTCTATTGAACGAGAAGATATAGTCTCTACAAAGTATTTTTAAAATAAGAAATAGCCGAGTTTTAATTAATTTAAAGATAGATATGATAGTGTAAGCAGTGAATAATATAAAATAAAGTGAGTACTAGGATACAGATGGCGAAGAGAGAGAGTGTAATGATACGGCGGTGGTGTGGTCGTTTTGACGAAGGATGTGATAAACGACAACACTGGTGTTGTGGTGGATTTTACGAAACGACATCTTAGGTCACACAGAAGGGGCGTGAAGCGTGTGATTGCATGGGGACGCCCTCACGTTTCTTCTCATGAGACCTAACCCACCACGCAAACATGTTTATCGGATAAGAGGTAGCAGATGAACATTAATTATCAATTAATCACCCAATTTTCATCATTCATGAAGTTGAAATCACACCCTTTCTGAAAATCAACAACTCTGATTTTTTTAATTATTTTTTAATTATTATTATTAATAAATCCTGATCAAAATCATAATAACTATATTTAACTTCACGGTTTAGTGGAATATAAAACTAGAATTAATACTACATGGCTTTTGAAACTTATTAAGTTGAGAATTGAATTAATGATATAAATTTAGTTACCTAATGATAAATAAAGAAAGCAGGGTTTTAATTGTTGTAGTGGTTGATGCAATTAAATAAAAAGTTTTGATCTTATGTCAAAATCATGTGGGAGTTGATGGCTATCTAATCCATTACATTACATTTCTTGACTTTCATGTCACTATGTCACTGCTCATTTTAGCTTCTCGCCACACCCTTCTTCTTATCATCTCCACTTCCCCACCGTTCCTTTTCTTTTCTCTTTTTTTATTTATTTTCAAGACAAAGACAACAATTCATTTTATATCTTATTGCTCAACCCAATCTTCTGCAATTTCATCTTCCTACTTAAACTCACACCATCTATTGGATCTACTAATTAACTCATGAGAAATGATTAAAGATGTTGCAACAGGAGGGAGTAATTCTCAATAATTACATTCATTAACACTAAAAAAATATTATATCGATAACACACGTAAATTAAACTTTAAAAATGAGAAAAAAAAAAGGATTTGAAGCAGCATGATTTGGCATGATGGAAAAGGACACGATGAAATATGTAATGAAAACATATTATTAGAGTTGGGTAGAGAATGTGCAGTCCTATGATATTATTATACCTTTGTGCAGGACATGTAGTACGAACCACCCATACCCTTCTCCAAAAACACATTCTTTATCTTTTATCTTTTCAATCATAGATAGGGTTCTAAAGATTAAAGATTAGAAGCAGAGATACCATCATCAACACTGTGGCACCACACCTTCATAGTTATCAAATTTGGCAATCTCATACCAATAGTGGCAAAGTATTCATATTATGTAAAAGAAAATCATTAATTAAGCACAAGTAGTTTTTTTTTAAGATTGTGTCGGTATGCTATAAAAAAAGTTTGTGCTGTTACCAAACGACATCTTTTTCGTTGTTTTTTTTTTATTATTTCTGAAAAGGCGAGTGAAGTTTGTAACAAGTCAAAAGGATTTTCTACAACACACGAAATGAAAATTATCGAGGTGAAGTGCTAATCTCATTCAAAACCCTATTCAGCCTTCACAAAACGTCCATTTCAATTAACGTCAACATATTCCATCATGCTTGCAATATATATGCTTTTGCTCGGAACCGCAAATTGTTCTGTCACACTTCCTTCTACATGACAATTAATGTCCATTTCGAAATTTGGACATGTTTTGGATTGGAACACTAAACCAGTTAAAGTATATCTAACCGCAGAAAGCTTTGATAAACAAACCGCCAAATTGACCAAATGCATGATTTGTTTCAACGTACGAAATTGTGCCATGCATCTTAGTCAACAGCTAATATATACCATAACATCAACCATGGTCCATGAAGTTATTTAACTGCATTTTTTACATGTTAATCACAATATGTTTACTGGTAAAGCCAAAATACTGTAGCATTAAATTAGTTTTTTACGTGTATTAATAGAATCAGTGTGTGACTTATATAGTTACGTAGTGATGTGGATGTCATGAAATGTTGGGACAATATTGGTGTTGGAGTTTTGTGGGTGGGGCACATGAGATGTCCTCTATGGATTGCAGGACCTCATAGACAATGAATGAAAGGAAGCATTTTGGTAGAGTATCAAAATGTCATTGATAACAGTCATATCGTTTGGCTTAATTATTGCTGCATACTATAATTAATTCCACCCCACAATTCAATCTCTTCTTTCAGTTCTTCTTATAAATTTTCCCATCAACCTTCTGCTCTGTTGAGTGTTGCTGATTATATTTAACAACCACACCCAAACTCATTCAAATCAAACACTCACTTCTAATTCTGGACATTGCCCTTGCCTCCTTCTTAGGAACCTCTTCCTACCAAACCTTCCAAATCATTAAAACACAAATAATTTACCTTATTCTCATAGTTTGTAATTACTGTAACTATGGTGGTGGAAAATACTGCTTAATATAAAAAAAATAGTTATAAACTGTATAATTAAATTAATTGACCTATTGCTCAAATATAATGGAAGTAAATACTGTTCAAATATCTTTTAAAAATTAAAGCGAATATTTGACTAAGATTGTTAATTTTAGTATAAATTTAAAGGATCGATGTGCGTTTCTTACTCTTTGTTCCATTGTTACGTTCTGGATCATCTTTATCTACTGTTTTGATTATCTATAATATTATTGATGTTGATATTAGGTTAGATTTTATCTAGGTAATAACGTAGTTTTCACTTATACATGCAGAAGTAGATAAACATTTTAACTTTCACTGTCACGGTTACGTTGAATTGGCAGATGAAGCGAAATTTGAAGACATTAATTATGTGTTGGTAAATGATAAGTGAATAGGCCGGCAAAAGATTAGACAGCTTCTAAGTTTGAGGAGTGATGAAGCATAAGATGCAGGAAATGAAGGAAGGTAGGTTAAGAGCATTGGTTAAGAATGAGTTAAGTTGATGGTTGTTTCCCTGAGGTGAGCATGCACTTATTCCCATGTGAGGAATCCTTAATGATTGGAGTGACATTGAAGAGAGGTGCAAACGTGGAGGATAAGCCTCAAGAATTTGGAATTTTGGTTGAATGTAATAGCATGTGAAAAGGGAATGGGGTAGGGTAGTAGCAGGGGTGGTGAGGGGAGACAAAGCATGAAAGAACATAGGAGTATTTGTGTGGGATATTTTAATGAAATGCTTGATTTGGAAAAAAAGAAAGAAGGGTTTAAGAAGGAGGAGTGCAGTGGAGTTGATAAGCTTCTGCCTCCCATTCTGCAAACGCTACACTTGGCGTTGTAATGTTGCCCTAGATCGTCCTTTCCTTTAATGGCTCTTCTACGATTACGCCACATGCATGTCCTTTCTTTGTCCTCTTACCCCATTCCTTTATTGCCCTACACGTTCCTCTTTCCAGAGAATTCTATCCACAGTCCAAAAAATACTTTACCACTTTTGTCATCAACCTCCATTTTCTTTTTCCTCTTTCTTCTAAACCCTTTTTTAACCAAAAATATCTCCCTTGCCATGCTCTTCCCTGGATCTTCCCACATTTAGTTCTATTATGTTAAGAGTTATGAAACAAAAACCTTGTTTTTCTGAACTTTAGGTTAACCATGTCTGTCAACATGATTTCACACAAATTGTATTTAATATACAGAACTTCATTTTAAATATATTTTTACGAGAATAAGATGTTTAGTAAACACAAGTTTTATTTATTTTGTAATACTGAAGTGGGAGATCTTCACTATAGTTTAGTAAATTTTAAGTAAAACTAAATCGCGTAAGATGACTCAATAAGATATTATTTATATTTATATAATATAAATTAGTTTTATTGTCCTCACGTCAGGAACATAGAACATCAAAGTCAAGAAAAAATCTATAACGGATGATATACAGTAAGAGATTTAAATCTTAATTAGACTATACTCTCAATAACTCTAATATTATATAAAAAAAATTAAGATAAACTAATTTATTCATCAAAATGCATCATTTAATAAGTGAAAAATATATTCAACAATAAACATACTAAAGAAAAGAAAAAACTAAATAACTCATCATATATAATATCTATAATATTAAAAACTTGATAACTAATTACATATAATGTCTAATTATATTTTTATTATAATAAATCGTATTTATTAAATAGGACTTTAATTATGCATAACTGCTGAATAATTAAAAATAAAAATTTAAGCTATTGGTAGTAGAATACAACTTCTTCAAAACATATTATGCTTCCCAACCACCGAGTACTTAATTTTATAATTTTTCTACAATTTCTCGTTCTAGTTGTTTCTTCAATGAATTGCAAAAGAATGCTAAATTTGCTATTTTAGACAGGCTTCTTTTGAAATCATTTGGTATCCCTTAAATCTCGTGGAATGCACATGGAGAAATAACATTAAAAATACTGAATTTACCACTTTCACGCCTGAAAACATGATTCTGATTACGCCATTGTAGAACTTTACACACCCTAAATTTATCATTCGTCATCAATTGTGAAGATAGACATAGATTTTAAAATAGTATATGACGTTATGGTGAAGGAAAACAATCCAAGTATATGACTTAACTTTGAGCTAAAAAACATATTTAGCGTGAAATTTTAAATTCCTAAACCTCCAAATTGAGCCTGGGGACAAATGATAGACGCCAAACGATATTGAATTTAGAATATATATAGTGAAAAATGCTTACAAAATATTTTTTTTTCTTAATTTTAAGAAGTTTATTTATATCGGATTCACATTAGAATAATAATTAATCAATGAGAAAATTTATAAAGATTTTTTATTAGAATTTATCCTAGTAATTATGAATATTTTAAATTATATATAAGTATAATGTTAAGAGAATATTTATCATTTTAAGAGAAATATATAAAAATTAATTTTAATTTTATATATTATGGAAAATATATACTATATCAATTTTGATTTATATAAATAAAATATCAAACAATTATATTAGTCTAAATATTTCCTAAATAATATATGTAAAATGAACTTTTCAACTTGAAATATTTTAAAGATATAATTGTATTGAAAGTTATTAATAATTAATAAAATTATACCAACAATTATATATAACAAACTCAGTTTATTCTGTAGTTTTGAAACAAAACTAACATCTCTAGCTGGTTTTATTAGCTTAAAATTTGGGAATTGAGTTGTTAATTGCCAATTTTCTTTTATAAAGTACCCACTAATCGTACCATATTATCATACCGCACTATATTGAGTGTGGATTTATTTCGTGTGACATTTTCTTCAAGTAAAATCCTAATTTTTAATTAAAAATAAGAAAATCGTATAAGAATTTCATCCGAAAAAAAATATAAAAAAATTCAGAACATCCATTGATACACTATATTAGTTAGGGGTATTATTGGTCCACATTAAATAAACATTGTGTTTAACTAATCAGACTTTTCTCACTTCTATTAAGCTAGCTTTTAGAATCAGATTTGTCCCCTCTCATAGCCTTTAACTAATATTTTATCAATTAAGAGTTCAGCAAAGAAAACATAGTAAGATTAAACTATAACAATATGTCCCCTTGTGGGCACTGTACTAAAATATTATTAAATGAGAGAGGTTAAGAAGATAAAGACTACCACAATCAACATAAACCTCCTTAATATAAGCCCCACTTTTACATCAAATAATTTTTTTAAATTAAATACAAATCCACTGAAATTAATTCAAAATTATTAATAAAAAATAAACTAAAGAAGAATTATCTCCAATTTATATTAACTGCAATTAATTAATTTAACTTTATTATAAAGTTTTATTAAAGAGTGAGGGACTCATGGGGTTGAGGAAGACTTAGGTGGGCATTGACCTTCTGACATAATGAAGCATAAAAAATCTTAAATCTTATTTGATTCAAACTGACATAAGGATGTAACACCCAACCCAACCCAATACACGTGTGTGATCCATCTTTCACCATACACGTGTATCATAATCTCTTCCCACCTCTTCACTCACTCTTTATGCCTCTTCACATCTTTTCTATATATAATTATAGCATCATCTTTTTTTTTTTCTTACCTTTTAATTAATTCTTTTGGAGAATAACAAGTTCCATTTCCAACAAACCTTATTTTCAATTTGGGTGGATTAAGTTTTTATCTTCAACAAGAATCATGATCAACCCAGAAAAAAATAAGTTGAATTTTAGTGGAACTCATCTCGAATCATTTTCTCTGTTTCAAAAGCAATTGAGAATAGAGTATGTGAGGAGGAAAAAGTAATTTTATATTCTTTAATTAAGGTGAGAATCAAATCAGAAAAAAAAATGTGGACTCCACTAAAAAAATCTATCTGATAGAAGGAAAATGAAAAAAATATTTCAAAAACATACGAGATCTATATAAAAGTTTTTTTTATTCTTTTGAGTTGAAAAAAAAAAAAAAACCTCAACTTCTCTTGTACTTTTGGCTATACAAATATTTTAATAAACTTTTATCATTTTTACTTATTTTTTTATCTTTTGTAGTATTTTTTTTTTCTAGATCAGTCTTTATACAAATAAAAGCATTCTTCATTAAAGACAATGTATGCTACCTTAGTTATCATTCTCATGTGAAATGTATGTCCACAATAAATACATGTCATATCATGAATAAATAATAACAATCACTGTTTACACGACTTCTTCGAATACTACAATAATATATTGTAAGAATAGCAAACATCACCCTCCTTCAAAATAAGGCTGTAGAAAAATAAACAAAAAATAATAATTCAAGAAAATATAAAATGAAGAAGCATGTTTTTTTATATCACTTAACATGAGAGAACAACACCCAAAATAATTGACTGGAGAAAAAAAAAAGAAAATTATCTGAATATGTAATGTTTTAAAGGTGTCACGTTATCAAAGATTATCGATAAAAAAAAATATGATGTATTATATTTTTGAGAAATAAAATGTAAAAAAATTGAAAAACTATGGAATAACAAAATTTATCTGAATTTTCTAAAACCTAAAATGAACACATACACTCCATAGTAAATGCAAGTAATAACTTTCAATTTCCACCATTTTTTTTAATGCAGTTTATTTTGTCTTTGGCCCGTAACTAATTATACTATTACTCACAACCTAGTGTGACATGTTAACTAATTTTACTATTATTAATAAGATTAAAAAAAGTGTTTGTCATAACATGATCTTTTATTTTATTTTTGATAAATGTAGAAAACTGTCATTTTAATTGATGGAAAGAAAAGTCTGGTCAATATAAAATAGAAAAGAAGGACACCAATTCACCGCAATCAGGGCATAAATTTGTGGCCACAAGTTCTTGTGGTCAGAATTTAAGTACATATAATGGATCACTGGTTCACATAATTAACAAATTTATTGTGTGAAGTAACTTAGTAGTTATGTTTTACAGATTTTTAAAAACTGTCATTTATTTTTGAAAATAAATATTATAAGTTATTTAAAATAACGTATAGTTTTAATCAATTTTTTTGGACTTTAAAAAAAATTAAAAAAAAAACTATAATAAAAGTACAATAAACTGAGTAAAAAAGCATTCAAAAGTGAAGAAGGTCACAGGTAATCATGAGTCAACAACTGTGTTTTGCCATGTGCAATGTCAAACAAGGAAAAAGTTTGAAACTCTTCTTTACCGTGTAAGGGGATTAAGGAAATATCAACATTGGAAAAATATAAAAAAAAAGGAAACACAATCATTAATCGTTTATATTTTGATATTTTTCAATTATTAATAATTAATAGAAAATTTTAAATTTGAAGATGAAGCTAATTAAATATTGAAACATAAGAAGCTAATAAAATTAAAAAGAAAAATTAAACAGTTTCATAAATTCACTAACACTGTTGTTTACTTGCCCCGCGGGGAAGGAATAGATCTGCAAAATCAAAAGATGTGACGACAGAGATAAATAGAATGGGCAATGCCACGTGTACACACAAATTCAAACTTCAAATATTTTAACTTCAATGAATAAGATTCTTCTGTAGTCATTAGTCATATTGTTTTCACCTCAAATTTATTAAAGCTAATATTTTTTTAAAAAAAATAAAAAGTTTAAAAATAATGTTATAAATGTTTTTTAAATCCGTGTAAGATTATAATTAAATTAAATGGATGTAGATAAAATGTTTGGGTGCAGTGCATTGCATTAACATAAGTTGAAAGCAACATATGAGTTGGGGTGGTGTCAACGTTAGTGGGATTTTGAGGATCTCTTCACCTCCCCACCTCAAAGTCATTGTCATTCAATTTCAACCAAACACAAAATAAACTAAATTATCAAACAACCTCGTTTATACTAAATGCATCTTATTACTGTTCTTCCTGCAATCTCTTTATATCTAAAATAATGACCTTAAATAAATTAGGGTTATGACCAAAGTTTACGCGGTACGAGGAAGCCCTTTGTGCCCACCCACAGTCTCAAACATCCTCGTACATTTTTAACTTCTTTTTCTTTTCAGCTTCAACATGCACCACACCACAACTTAATTAACGCCTCACTTATTTTCTTTTATCCCTTAACTTTTTTTTTTACTTTTCAAGTTAGAAAATGTGGTGTTCTAACTGAGTAGAAAATTAATAATTTTAATGTCCCTATCATAAATACATGGTTTATGCCTAATGACTTTGATTCTGTTACTCATAAAACGAACATAGGCAAAAAGGTGAGGAAGGTGGATGTGATATGTTCCCGTGACCAAAGAGCTGCTAACAAACCACCTCAAGCTTAGTAAACCTCAAAACGCCACACATTGAACAACATACGAATCTAACTATGGTTTCAAAAGTGAGAACCACCCAAGTATTTTTGTTTCAAAAGTGTAACATTTGGGAATTTACCAATGATACATTGATTTGTAGAGAATGTTATGGAATGATGTAGCTGTAGGGACGGGTTAAGAAAAGACTAGAAAAAGTGCATGGTTTTGGGTTAGGAATGAAGTAAAGGTAGCGAAATGCAGCTGAAAAGGCATGGAAGAGATGAAGCATGTAGATTAGGGTAGTTATGTTATGCGATGGAGTTGCTTGTGGAAGTAATATTATAATTGTTCAACATTATTGCTTCCACACTAACCAAGAACATCATGTGATGGCTATGCAATGTGTTGCAATCTTTCTTAGATTTGCCTTGTATTTTAAGATTATAGCTGTAATTCTAAAAGAGGGTTAGATATTTATCCATTTGATGAGGAAGATCAAACTTTGTGCTTGGTTAAAGCACAAACTTTTGCTCTTTCTCGGTTTCCGATAGGCCATAGACAAAATATTCGGTGAGTGGGGTAGGCCTGGTGGGCCACACTTGAAAAAAGAGCAAAATAATAATACCAATTAACAAGAAAGTTGGTGTGGTTTCTATGGTTGGCCAATGGATAGTGGGCTGGACCACACTATTAGGTTAGCCCATAACTCAAAGCCCATAGTAAAGCCCATAATATGGTTGGAGGCAATATTTTTTTAGGTAGAGTTAGTTAAATAGTGTTCAGTTGTATAAGCTATGTGTATTTGTTTTTATATAGAAAATGCCTATTGTTACTGTCTCGCCTCTTTTATATAGAAAACCACTTTCCCTCCCACCGATATTTCGGATGATACAATCAAATACTTTACCTTTTTTTTTATATTTTTTATGAATTAAGTTAAAATATATTGATAATATAAATATTCTTTACATTATAATTTATTATTTTTTCTGATCATTGTTTTAGAAGCTATCACAGTTATAATTTGTGTTTGACAGTTAAGACAATTAAAAGGCCATGGGCTATGGTTCTTGTGCTTTCAAGAAGATAAAATCAGAACAAGGCTTTTTTGCTTGCTGCACCCCATAATTACTATCTGCGTCCTCGTAATTTTTAGGATGTCTATTTCATTTTTTTATAGTTGGTTTCAATAGTGTCTCCTCCTTCTGTCAATTTTTTTGCTTTTGGATGCGATTTTTTTACTCCGTTGCAAGTGTTGAGAGAAGTAAAAAATATATTTTTCTGTTTTATAAGTCAATTGTTGAGTGGAAGTAAAAAATATATTATAAGTCAATTGTTGAGTGAAAGTAAATAATATATTTTTATGTTTTATATATTCAGATACTTCATTCTCATTTTAAGATTGTTATAAGTATAATGCATACAACAATTGCTTTGACTTTAAGACTTAATTTTTAATAAGTGATTTACTCCTCGGAAAATTTACTTTATATCAATTCAGATTTATTCATTTTGTTATACTCTTTTGAATATTAAAAAAAAGACATCCTTTTCAATTATAAATAAAATGTTGAATCCCATAAATATTTATTTTTTGGTATAAGTACGAGATTGCTATCCATTTTGAAGTAAAATTGTAGTTTCAGTTACGGCTTCATATCCAGATCTTAATTAAAAAACTCAAATGTGGAACCACTTGTGTTAGCATATGGATTGAATCTCATAGATATTTCATTAATGAAATTAATCCTAAGCAAATATGTAAATCAAGTTATTTCAAAATATTATAATAAAAATTGTATCATTATATAGTAAAATTATTACATAATAATAGAAAAACATATTTACAATTATAATAATTTACATTACCCTAATATATCATGTCGCTGTATAATAAAACGGAAAAAGCAGTGAAAAGATAGTTGAAAGCTAAAAGATAATTGGTAGATGAAAGTTTGTAATTAGAAATGTTAGTTAATCTGTCAATTTGAGAAAATACTGTTAAAAAAAACGACGATGTGATTAGTGTATTGCTGCGATACATTAACAACACTTATCACTTTCTTAAGTGTGTTTTCCTCAATTTGATGAAATAATTAACTTGTTATTATTTTCGTCTATTTAAGTAAGACCTAAGTAGAAGTTTTAAAAGTAGTAAGATGGTATTAAAAGAGTAGTAGAACTAAATAAACTACTAAGAAAAATATAATTCACAAGCAACAATAATTTCTATGCAATGAAAATAGTTTCATCACCTCACTGGTATTAACGAGAAATGATCCATTTATAAGAAAATAATCATATATTTAAACATTATTGGTAGAAAGAAATGATTTTTCTAAGACAATTTGTTGAGATTATGAGAAATATTGGGTAGCTATGTGAAGCAAGCATGGATAAGTGGATTGAGAATAAAATATAAAGGTTTGATTTGCAACCTTTTTGGGACCTACAATTTTGTTTGGCTAATATGTCTTTACTCAAAATTCCTTTTATCCTCAAATCACGTCCCAGTTTTGTTGCTTATGTTCTAACACAACTCAGTGAAATTCTTGGCTTTACCTTGTGTAAGTTATGTTATATTGATGAGTGTATTTCCTAAGATACAATATATTGTTTCAACAAAATTAAATAAAGAAATATGTTAAAGTTGTAATGAGAACAAAAATAAATTAGACATGTGACTAAACTTGATTGATACCAAACTAGTCAAATCATTGAAAGAGAATTAAATTTTTTTAACAAAAGAAAGATTTATCAAATAAAATGAAAATAAAGATTAAAAATAACTGAAAAAATACTAATTTTTAATGTTATCCAATAAACTAAGAATTCATGTAATTACACACTTAAAATTTTAATCTTATAAGCAAAAATAAACAATAAATAAAAATATTAAGAAGGAGTAAATATTAAAAATATGTATCTTAGGAATTATTTAATAAAATAAAATTAAGGTTTATTTTTATAAAATATAATACATAGTTTAAATTAAATCACATAAAGTTTGGAAAACGTATAATCAAAGTTGTCCCAAAAATAATATCTAGATGATCTTAATGAACTTATGAATTTTGAAAAAGTTGATCACTTGAAAGAGAATAAAAATGTAAAAAAATATAAGTTTTATAAATATTATAATTGTTTTGATAACTTAAGATAGAAACAAATACAATCATAAAGACACAATAAATATATAGCATTCATCATCGGTTTTCATATCCATTAAAAAAAATAGAGGATAATCTATACTAAAACTTGTATCCAATCAATTTAGTAATCAATTTAGTATTCCCATTAAACATTGTGAAAAGTTTATACAATATTTATATAAGCATATTTATTTATCACCCTATCCTTAATAATAACAGTAATGAAATAAATAATATAATTTTTAATAATTAATTTATATTCTTAAATTTAATTCTTCTTTTATTTTTCTTTAACCAAATAATTTATATTTTACTTTCTTTCTCACACATTATTCATTTACGTTTGTCCTCTCCTTTCCAATCTCAGTATTAAAATACTATTAAAATAATTCAGTTAACTAAAATATAAAAAAGACATATACACTTACAAAAGAAAGGATAGGACAAGAGTTAAAAATTTAGAATCTATGGACTGAAATAAAAAATAACAGAAAAATCAAAATCATGGATTAAAAATTAAATGGAGATAAAAAATATAATTTACTTTTCTATAATGGAAATTATTGTTGTATTTCAGAATATAAAGCAAACCTACCGTGTTGTGTCACACATGCCAACACCACATGGCATTGTTATTGGTGGGCCCTTGAAAAAGGTACACTGCACTGCATTAAAGTTTTTGGAAAACAATTATGATGTGGATTAAAATAACTTTTTCAGATTTTTTTAAATATAAATAAAGTTTATTTTCAATATTTTAAAATAAAATATCATTTTTATTCCTCTAATTTTAATAAGATATATAATATTTTATCCTACAACCGTTATTTAAACTATTTATAAATCTTTTATAAACGTTATTTATGCCTTAAATAATATTAATTTTAGAAATTTGAAATAATAGTTTTGATTGGAAAACTATCATAAGAAAATATACAGTTCACATTATAATAATACATTTCTATATGAAAAAGTTACCACCTTAAAAACTTCAATATTTTTTTTATAATTTTCTTCTATATTTTGCATATAAAAAAACCAAACATCCTCGGGACAATTTATAGAAAAAAATGAAACACATTGAAACTAAATATATTTTCAATCAAACCATTTATAGAAAGAAATATGTTATCCAATAATAGAAATCAAGACCTCTCAAACTCACTTAGGTAATTGTCTTATCAAGATTGGTTTTTCTATGTTAAAGGATTCTTTTATAATATTTTTTTATTCAAAACAATATTATAAAGAAACATATTTTTTTAATCGCAATAATCTTTTTACCAATATTTTTAGGACACTAAATAACATTTGTTAATAAAATAACTTAATTGTACTTTTTTTCTTCAAAATTAAACAAACTCGTAAATTTTGTTTGAAGCAAAAACATCGACAATTTTGCATCCAGCATATAAAATATCTAGAGTTTTGTCCCAATGTATATTATATCTACATTGTGCGATAATTCTTTTATTTTTTTAACTATCATAGATATTTTTTAATAAAAAAATTATTCAAATAAAAATAATATGAGAGATAGAATTTTTTTTTTGTATTGATATCAATTTCATATTAATTAATTCACACTAATTGTTTATTATTCACGTGAATAAAAATCTTAAAAAATTGTCACATCTCCTCAAGGTTTTGTTAAATGCAATGTTGGTACTACTTTTTTTTTTTTTCAAAGATTCTTTATTGTGATAGAGTTTCATTAGAGTCAAAATTTCGTGGTTCTCACCACCAATGGATATTGAAGCCTTTTATCAACACATCTTTAAAATAGTGCTTAGCGTTTGCATATTTTTCACATTATGATATGATATAATTTTCTTTGCTTAGAAAAATTACAAGACAAATTTTTTTACAAAAACGAGGAGAAATTCGAGATTACTTAATCATAAATATTTATTGGAGCATTAATAATGATGATTTTTTTAAAAGAATAGTCACAATTTAAAATCACGATGGTTTCTTTAAAAGTTAAAATTTTGTTTTAAAACATGAAGTTAACTTAAAAAATAGAAAAATTATGTTTTAGAATTAAAAAAATAAAATCACATATTAACACAAATAGTTAGAATGTGAATTATTCATGTTCATTAATTTTTAAAGTCCATCCATTTCTATATTCTTTTTAAAACACCAAGACAAAAAGAAGTACCCACCAATGTCACAGACTTACAAGAAATTCCAAACACAACAACTAGTAATGATAATGGAATTTGTTGCTTTCACGCAATTGTTAATTGACGAATAATTTATCTGAAAAACTTTAACTTAAAAAGAAATTCTAATAATTGAATAGTCCAATCTTCATTTATATATATATCAACGCCTGTTTCAAGAAAATCCATTCTCATTACCATAAAAGTTCTTCTTTCTATTCTAGTCTTTCACTGAACATGGACCTGAATCGAGCAAATATTGTTTCGGAGCCAACATGATTCGGTATGATACAAATTAGTATTGTTTCGAAAATATCTTGATATAAAAAAGGAGCAATTTTTTGTTTAATAACTCATTCTTTAATAAATACCAACACGTTTTTTTGCAATTGGCTAACAACCTTAAATAAACATAGCATGCCATTGATGCAGATTAATTAATTAATTAATTGTATTATTGTATAGCTTTTTAGATTACTTTACAAGGGTATGTTTCTAATCCTTGTGATGTGGTTGTGACATTCAGCAGCCACACCAAAGTGAACTGAATTGCGGTTTAATCCTAACGTAAGCATCATGATCAAGTTGTCTTCATAAATATCTTCGTCCTTGAACCTTGTCGTGCTCTCACCACACAATATCATGGATTCTCCTTTGTTATTACAATCCGAGGTTTTGCCACGCAAACACAAATGGATCAAAATCATCTTCTGCGCCTTCGTGGCTGCCACAAGTCAGTATAGTTCTCTTTCTGATTCATTCACTTGAGAATTTTGTATTTTTATTTATGGGATTTTGAGAAATTGTTTTTGTCATAAGCTCTCAACTGTGAATTACGTGAAGATGTTGTTTTAAATGGATGAATTGAATGTTTGTTAAAGAAGTTCTCCCAAGTCAGAGACTAGATTGAGCTTAGAATCAAAATATACAGTGGCCCTCTTGCATCCCTTCACAGTGTTCACTGTGTTCATGCCAGGGAAAGTCAAAAGACAACATTTTTGTTTGGGATGCATGATTAGATATATGAGCTTTCAAATGATTGATTTTGGGTAAAAAGCAAAGAATTAACGCACAAGTACGGCAAAAAGTTTCTTAATTCTGAAGGTTGAATCTGATATAATTGTAAATGGTTGAGATTCCAAGAAGTTAGGAACCACCAAAACTGAGTATGCAGAGGCAAATAATATGAAAAAAAAAATTGTCAAGTCTCCTAATTTTCTTGACAAGTGTAAACTGAACATTTAGTAGGAAAAAGACTAACTTTTTTGTACTTCAAAATTAGAAACATAGAATGTAGTATAGAATCTGGAAAAAGGTATACATCGTAGGGAGGAGAGTGAACTTCTGTGACAAATATCAGCTTCACATTAACACAATTAGATTATCATTCTGATGTTGATAAACCAAATCTAGTAATGCTTAGCAAATTTTTTTTTTTTTTTCCAGTTGTTGGACTAGTAGTTGAAGACAACAACACTAGTTATGGAATACTATCAGGAGCAGAAAAATATAATGAAGGGATGAGAACAAGTCAGGAAGATATTGTAGAATCCGATGTGGGAGTTGTTGCAACTGATGATGCTCGATGTTCTGCGATTGGTGTTTCATTGATTAAGCAGGGTGGACATGCTGTTGATGCTGCAGTGGCGGCTGCGTTATGCATTGGTGTTGTTCTCTCAGTATCAAGTGGCATAGGGGGTGGCGCTTTCATGGTTGTTCGATCTTCTTCAACCTCCCAAACACAAGCTTTTGACATGAGAGAAACTGCTCCTGCAGCTGCTTCACAGGTTTCAAGTTAACTCTTTCTGCTAAACCATTAAAGTTGTAAAACCTCTTCCATTTTCATCCACGGAAATCCAAAACAGTGTAACTTATGCTTGTGTATATATTTGATTGTCGACAAACAGAATATGTATGAGAAAAATCTGAAGGATAAGAGCTTAGGTGCATTGTCAATGGGAGTTCCTGGTGAATTAGCTGGCCTTCATGCAGCTTGGTTGAAGCATGGACGATTTCCATGGAAGGCCTTATTCCAACCAGCTATAGAACTTGCTGAAAAAGGTTTTGAAGTGTCTCCTGCTCTTGGAGGTTTCATAGCTAAAGAAGCGAAAAAGATATTGGATGATCCTGGGTTAAGAAAGCTATATGCACCCGAAGGAACTTTGTTGAAAACAGGAGATGTGTGTAAAAATGTGGAACTCGCTCGCACCTTGGAGGCAGTGGCAGAACAAGGGCCACAAGTTTTCTACAATGGTAGCATTGCTGAAAAGTTAGTCAAAGATGTCAAAGAAGCTGGTGGGATTTTAACAATGGAGGATTTACGCAATTACAAGTTGGAAATAACAGATGCAATGACTCTGAATGTGATGGGATACACCATATATGGAATGCCACCTCCTTCATCTGGAACACTTGCTCTTTCTATGGTTTGTAAATTCCTGATACAGAATTCTGCAACAATTGTTTCTGGTGTCCTTTTTTTTTTTGGTTATTAGTTGCATTAAGTCTGTGTTCTTCATTGTATGTGAACAGGTTCTGAACATCTTGGACAGTTATGGAGACCCTGATGCTGCAAGGGGAAATCTTGGTGTACATCGGCTAATAGAAGCTCTGAGGTTCATGTTTGCTGTTCGAATGAACTTGGGAGACCCTAACTTCGTTGAAAACATTGATGATACTATATCCAAAATGCTTTCTCCATCTTTTGCAAAAGAAATTCAGCAAAGGATTTTTGATAACACTACTTTCCCTCCAGAGTACTATATGAACAGGTGCGATGTACTACTGGTAATTTGAATGAAACCATTCCCTTTTGCAAGATGTGTTGAAAAATCACTAACTTGTTAACAAAAAGTTATTCATAACCATGTTGGGCAGGTGGAGTCAGCTGAGAGATCACGGAACAAGTCATTTGTGTGTTGTTGATGCTGATAGAAATGCTGTATCACTAACATCTACTGTAAACTACCATTTTGGAGCTGGATTTCGTTCTACTTCTACTGGTATTTTGGTCAACAATGAGATGGATGACTTCTCTGCACCCACAGAAATATCCCCTGATAAACTGCCTCCAGCTCCATCAAATTTTATTCAACCAAACAAAAGACCATTGTCTTCCATGACCCCTCTTATCATCACAAAGGTATTGCTTGCAATTTGCACAGTGTGAATTGTCAAAAGCTACCATCACAACAAAGTCTACAACTTATAGAGAAATATGTGATGCAATAGATAAGTAAACACATAAAAAGTTTATATAAGTTGTATGAATAACAACTGTTTTGAACTTTGCCACAAAAACATGCAATGGTTTTTGGGAGGGCCAAAAATCATAGTTCTACCTGTACAAAATGAAAACTTTGGAAGAGGGCATGTGATCAAACATCTATTCTAACCAATTCTAACCAAGAAAAAAACAATTACCTCTTTACATCTGGAGAGTAAGGATTCTTACACATGAACATTCCTCTTGCAGGATGATGAGTTGGTTGGGGTAATGGGAGGAAGCGGTGGAATGAACATTGCTCCAGCAGTGATTCAAATCTTTATTAATCACTTCATCTTGGGAATGAAGCCCTTGGAAGCAGTTCTGAGCCCGAGGATCTATCACAAGGTACTAACTAATCTTTATTCAGATAGAGTTACATGATGTGTGATGGTCCGAACTTTGATCTAACTTTGGATCTTGATCTCGCGCAGCTAATACCAAATGTAGTTAGTTATGAGAATCTGACAGCACTGAATGGTGATCACATTCAGTTTTCGAGAGAAAGAAGGATTTTCCTAGAAGAAAGGGGTCATCAACTGAAGGAGTGTGGAGCACTAGCTGTCACTCAACTTGTTGTCCAAACTCCGAAGACCCCTATTAACATGATGAATAGGAAAATTGGTAGAAACATGAATTCACAAACAAAGCATGGTACTCTTATTGCCGTAAGTGATCCTAGAAAGGGTGGATGTCCAGCTGCTGCTTAACTATATCGATCAATTCAGCATCAAAATTGTACAAAACAGGCATTTCAGAACAAAATACAATTCTTTTAGGCATGAATGTATCCATGCCACACAAAGAAAAAAGAATTTGATTGGTTTATCATTCTCCCTACCATAGTGTGTGTTCTATTTTGTAAATAAAGAAACACTAAATTTGTGAGAAAAAGATTGGAACAGAACAACAATGCAGTACAGGTTGGATTTGGTTTCAACCATTTTCGTTTGCAGCTTCTGGTTTAGGTTCATGCTTAAGAAAACATGGTCACCAAAGAGTTGCTATCGACCCGTATAACGTGTCAATATATTAGAAGGTAAACTGCGTTGGCATTTATTTCACGGAAGACGACAAAAGAACACGCGTCAAAACAAATTCCACGAGAGAATGTTCTCCAAGATTTACGACTTCATTTACACTAAAGGGATAAATATGCAATACATCTAACAAAATTCTAACAAATTCTTATCCCGTATGATAATAACTTTCATCTTTTCTCTTCTATAAATATAAAAATTTATTTTTTATAATAACTATATTAACTTTAAAAATAAATTATCAAATTATTAATGTAAATAAAAGAATAATAAAATTTTGACAACTTTACCACTTTTACTCACAACCTCATTCACAACAAAATGCCATTGGTGTTTATAAATTCACATGAAATACAATTAATGTGCTTGAATACTAGTTCTCGGATATGTTTTGAACTTAAACAGATGTGCTTTTGTCTATATAAAATTGAGATGAAACAACAGTTATTATTTTCAAATATAAATCTGAACAGTGAAGGACCTGTTTGGTATGTAACTTGAAAATAATTGAGTAAATGAAATAAGTTGGTGGGTGTTTAGTATATAATATATAAGAGAATTAACTTTTAATTAATAAGACTCACTATTTCTAATTTGCTTTTATTCATTTTTTTTCTTTCTTTCTCTTCGTTTTTTTTTTCTATTTCCCTTTAATTAAATACCTTTATTTTCTTCTTTCTACTTTATTTTGGAGTCATTTTCACTCATTAATTTTATTTCCATCTTCCTATTTCTCACCTATCTACCAACCAAAACATAAATGACTACCATCAAATCCTCATATATAATTTGGTATAGATGCAATTCCTCTTATTTCATTTGATTTAGATGCAAAGACTCGTTAGGTTTCACTCTCCACTTATCTAATCAGTCTTCAGATTTCGTTAAATTATACAAACACTTCTTCTTTTCTTTATTCTACAATTATTCCTTTTTAATTATTTAAAAATACTATGCAAAACACCTTTTTACACTACACTGTCCCCTAGTAAAACATTACAGTTTGAGCCCCTTGGGATCGTGATTTTTGCATTTAGTGATTCGAGCTCGAAAGTCCACTTGAAGTCCTGTTCATACGTTTTACCCTAAAGTAAAATAGATAATCTTCAGACTCCTACATCAGGCTAGAAAATTGATAGCGTATGCCACATAACTGAACCGGTCTGGAGTAGTCTTGATTTGGAATTTATAATTTCGATTATCAGGCTATTTTTCTAATGCCGAAGGGCCGTTTCAGAAAACAAACAAGTTCATATTCATTCATACAAGGGGTGAGAGGAAAATAAGACAAAAAGTTACACACGAATTTTCATTCATACTGAAAATTGGAGATTATCTTGTCTATTGTACACAGAACGATATTCATACATAAAAAACCGGGCATCTTTCCTTTTTTTCTCCTTCAAGATGTTTTATCCATCAGCTGAATTGGAGTCAGAATATTTGATTTGTTTGTCTCCACAACACAACCATTCATGACCATTTCCTCCAACATAAAATGCGCCTTTTCTAAATGGAACATAATATCTAGCTCGCACTGCAAGTAAAAGTGAAGGAGAGATAAGCAAAGTTACTGGAATCTACCTTCAAAACACGGAAGATCAGTTTGTAAGCGAGACATACCACATTGCCAAAATGACGATCCATGGTTTCAACCAAGAGGTGTATAAATTCCAAAATAGCCAGCTCATTCTGCAATATTATCACCAGAAGGTCGAATAAGAAGTCATGAAGCTTCTAAATACTTCCCATTGTTTACACAAAAGTGACATGAATCCGGCTCTTCTAAATGTAAACAACTCTCTTTAGAAGATAAATTAACTAATTCCAGTCATGGATAAAAACGTTAACAGTCAATATTACATACACATACATAAGAAACCACGAGCATGTTGGAATGTCAACTATTAATTTGCTCATCAACAACTGTGATTACTTATTTTATCCTTGCTCACCTGAGAGGAGTTAAAGCTAAATGACACACACATATATGTATGAGAAAATAACGATATAACACAATCATTTTTTTATATACAAGAAAATCAATTAAGAGAAGCTAAATCCAAGTCATTGATGAGAAAACCAAAGGTCAACCTTACAGTACATGCATAATCATCCAGCAAAAGAAAAACATACACATGCATAATAAATCATAAATGTTTTGGTTAAATTTCTCATCAACGAAGTGAATACTACTTGTTTCACACTTAACTGGCTTTAGAGGAAGTAAATCCAAGTGATATTCACATATTTCCCTTAAAGCTGCATTACCAGATCAATAAGCTCAGGCTGATCACTGTTAAGGAATACGAGCAAGCAAAATACTGAGGAACTATCATTCAACACTTCATGAACAAATCACAAAAGTGAAATTGACGCCACACTCCATCAACACCTTAAAGCATTACATCTATCATTTATGTTCGATCAATTCGAGATTTCTTCACTGAAACTCGTCACTCTAACATTACATTTTACAGCAAACTGAACCATCCTCTCAATTTCACACAATTAATTTATTTTAAGAACAACTTTTAATTGCTTAATTTTCACACTAACTTCAAATTCCACTGTCTTTGGATGAAAAGAAGGCCTAGAGAAAGAGATTTAGTTATTACCTCGTCATCGTCAACTCCAACGAGGAAGAACAAGGAGGCGTAGCGTCTGTACACTATTTTGTAGTTGCGATGCTCGACAAAGGAACACTGTTCATCACCAACCAAAGATAGAGAAAAGTAATTTTGAGTGAGAATTTGAAATCAGAAAATTGAATCGCGCATAAAGTGAATGTGCAATAGAGAAGATGGATCTGAATGGTTGAATTGTGGATCTAAATGAAGATTGAAGTGAAAGGAAGGAACCTGTTGTTCGTTGCGAGCGAGGCATTTGCGAACGATTTCACCTTCCAGAGCACGACGCTCTTCGAGAGTGAGGTATTCGTAGTATTGAGCAAGGCGCGTTTGGCCTTGCTTGTTCACCATCAACACGAATCGGATCCCCATTCTAATTCTGCCCTAATTCAATCCACCTCTCCCAGTCTCAACAAACAACCCCTTATTGTTACTTTTATTAGGTATCTTTTTTTTCTTTCTTTTTTTTTTATGCTCCAGAAAAATATTACTTTGGACTCATTTGGTTTAGTTGTTATTTTTTCTTAATTAATTACATATGGAAGCTTTAACTTCTAATTCACTTGTTCTTCAATTGCTTTATAATTTTACAACAATTCAAAAATGCAAGATTTAACAAATAATTTATTTTGTATATATTTATTTTATTTTTTACATTTCACTAACTACTCATTTTATGTTATATTAAATAATAAATGTTACGTTTAGAGTTTAATTAGACCAAAATAGAATAAATAAAACATATATAGAATTTAAGATCGAATTAAAATTATATTTTCCTTGAAACTTTTGAAGACTTAAATCATAAAATTAAATAAAAATGAGATTTAAGAGTGAAGAATTAAATGAACGAAATTATTGTTAATGAACGAGATTTAAAAAATGGTACAATTTAGGTTTTAATTCTCTGGATATTTTTTTATCTTATTTCTAATAAAATAAAGTTTAATATTTAATTCAACTTTAAATCTACATATTTTTCACATCAAATTTTAGATGAATTTAATTCAAATTAAATAAGCCTCTCTAAAGAGTACTAGAGAATTACATTATATATTTTCTAAAACAAAAAGACAAAATTTATATTTAAATTTAAAATGTAGTATTTTTATTTTTTTTTGTTTTCCAGCTGAGGAAGCTATAATATATCTAAAAAAAAAGAAACTGTGAAATGAATATTTGTATTAGTGATGATTGTCCATTATCAAAAGAAAACTAACTCTAATAATGTAATATTAGACACATCCAATAACAACATAAAAACTAATTACTGAGATTAAGATTTAAATTATAGTTTTTTGTGATTATTTTTTATCATTTAATGAATTCTACTTCTAATTTGAATACATTTTAATCGATAACTGAGATACAAAAAAAATTAATACATTTTAAAATCATTGCTCGAAAGAACTTAAAAAGTTATTTTTCATAGGGAAAATATATAAATAAGAACTAATTATTAATTAATTAAGGATTTTTAAGTTCTAAGTCTTTGTTAAAATTGGATCATTTAATTAAAATATAATTAAATTTTAAGTTCTTATTAAATTTAGGTATTTTGGATGAAACTTTTCTTAAAAAAGTTTAAGTATTTAAATTTTTTACATTTTTTAATTAAATTTCTATGATCAGATTTTGTAATTAGCTAGATATTTCATATGAAATTCAAACAAGGAATTAATTAAATTTTAAGTATCTAATAAATTAAAATATTTTTAATTAAATTTCTAATAAGGATTTTAGAGTTCAAAATTTTTGTATTTTAACTAAGTTTATATCAGCAATTGGGTGAACTGATAATTTGATTCAAATTAAATACAAAAATTTAACGCCACGAACTTAAAAAATGATAAAAGAAAAATTTCGAAATCCTTACAATTTCATTTTATAAATTGAAAGTACCATTTTATTTTGCAAATTAAAGTATTACAATAAATTATGTAATTGACAACAAAAACTCTTGAAACTATAAAAAATCGACAAAAATACTAAAATTTTAAAGAATCTAAAACTTAATTAAGTCTTTCACTAAAATACCCAACAAAAAAGGCACTAGTTATGGATTCCATAAGGTATATTCAAAATCTAATAACAGTTTGTTAAAGTGTACATTGTATGCTTCATATCAATAATTAACAGTATATTTAGATTAGGTAACAAATGATAATAAAATAATGCCGCAGCAATTAACTTTTGAATTAAAGTATAAATCCAAATTAACATTTGTCGATGTGGGATAACATATAATAGTGGAACCCAAGTCAAACACGAAATTTCATTTCATAATAATTTATAAATAACAAGTTAGAGTGCAGCGCACATAATGGACATTTGATCATCACAAACGTTTTCTAATTTCTACCAGTCAAAAACTTCCAAGCTTCTTGGCTGCTCCCTGAGTTGTTGAAACTTCAACATGGTCATCAAGTCGTGGAAATTCATATATACTAACACTCACACAAATCCATTATTGTCATGTTGGTCAGTTTGATTTGCCTAGTGTCTACAGTGAGCATAGTTGTGGATAATTAATTCAAACTAATGAAAGTTCATTTTCAGATAAAGCAATCTCACCATAAAGCTTGCAGTGTACAACACACCATACCAACAAGCATTTTCATAGTGCTAAGGCTGAGTTTTTCACAGCCATCTTATTGACAAACAAGGAAAAAAGACACCTCTTATATACTATTATTAAGTAGAACTATGATAAATGGTCATAAATGACAATAATAACTCTAGCAAGCTGTACTGATTTCTTTGTTAGCAGAGGTGTCTATGGAACAATGTTCATCCGGTACCTGATGCACAGTTTCTTCTTCATTATTCTCTTCATGGTCACCCTTCACATCCAGAAAACTGGGTTGATTTGTTGAAGATAAAAGCCTAGCCCACATTCTATCAGTTATCACTACGTGGTTCTGTCTCTCAGTGATTCTCTGCATAACAAAAACATGAAATGTTATTAGAAATAGGATTATTGAATGTTATAAATAAACCTTATTTATTCTTTGGAACCAACAAATATCATGGCTGGTGAACTTACATAGAAGGGTATATAAGTTTGTCTTCCATTGACAAGTCCACTTGTGTAGCCAGTGTAACCTGCCATTGCTCCATGAACAGCACTTTGAGCAAGAAGTGTGCAATACACATTGTCAGAAGCATTGCTTGGAATAGCTCGGATCATGTAAGTTGGATCTGTAAAACAGAAAAGTGAAGCCGTTAGTATTTCAGCCATTGCACTTTTCAGTGTGTGCACAGATGAAATTCTAATAAAGTTTAGTCTTTTCTACAAACCTATGTATTTGAGTGTTATGGGTAGTGTCTTCTGTTCAGCAAAATGATCCTGCAAGGTCAAAATGCTTAAAGTAAGCAACAGAAAATATCCTCATGAACATTTATCAGTTGAGAAAAAAATTGTAAATAGTAATATAGAGCATATTCTGATGGCTGCAATAGTAGGTGATGCTAGACATATCAGTCAATGATCATAGCATAAGTAAGAATGACCGTAGGGAAGTAAACAGGTCGAGTTTCACTTTCAACAAAGAAATTGAGAGAGGATAAGGCTGTCACAAAAGGAATAGGATGCAAATAGAATGAATAACTATCTAACCTTAATCTTTTGGGATATCCATAGGCCAACATCTTGAAGAAGCTTATTTCCAGAAGCATCCTGTGAGCTCATAGACTGTACACTCTCAGAAACAAGTTCCTGTCCTGCTCCTTCAGCAATCACAATAACCATGTGCCCATTTTCTTTGAGTCTTTTCTCTATATATTCATAAAGTCCCCCAGGACCTTCAAGGTAAAAAGGCGACTCTGGAATTAAGCAACAATCCACATCTCGACTTGCAAGAGTAGCATACATTGCAATAAATCCTGCACCATACATCCCAAATACACCATATATTAAGTAAAGTCAGGTTCACTAATAACATCAAGAACTTTTAAACATCACATTAACTCCTTTTTTCTTTTCTAATGTTACAATGAGAGAACAATGTATGATATTTGATAGCCTTAGAGACATTATAAGCATTTAGGAAAATTACCGCTGTTTCTACCCATCAACTTGACAACACCTATGCCATTCTCAACACTTTCAGCTTCAACATGTGCCGCATTTATAGCTCGTTGAGCCTCCTCAACAGCAGTGTCAAAGCCAAAGGACTTGTCAATAACCTATTAAGCAACAGCAGAAAAATTTTACCAACTAATGATGCTAATGGGGTTTAAATTATGAGTTTAAAGCCACAATGTAGAAGAAAGAAAGATTTACCGGGATATCATTGTCTATTGTTTTCGGGATTCCAACAACTGAAACTTTGAGACCACGCCTCCTGACTTCCTGCATGGATAATCAGGTTGAATTATTAATTAATTGCTACTCTATTGCAATTACTTTAACAGAGCTTAAATATCCTAATGATCTTGTTAGAATGTTCGTTCATGTTCGTTCAAGTCTGAGTCATTTTAGATACCTCAAAAATTGCAGATGCTCCCTTCTGAGTTCCATCTCCTCCAATGATATAAACCTGAAATAAAGAAAGATATTAATCTGATGTACATACACAAAAAGGATACTTCTAAATATTAAGAAATGCAGACCTGATTGATTCCCCGATCTTGAATACTGTCAACTATCTTTTTGGTGTCATGTCCACCTCGTGATGTTCCCAGAACAGTCCCCCCACGCTTATGTATATCATTCACACTCTTAGGAGTTAAAGTGATTGTGTTGCGAGCATAGAAACCCCTGTATCCTCCCTTCACATCAGAACAGTATCATTAGTTAGAGACACCAGTAAGAAACTATGTTATGATAACAAATGATGTCATTAAAGATTTACAAGCATGAGAGAACAAAGGATGGAAAAAAATTAACTCCACAATAAATGACTTTTAGGTGACACCAAATAAGTACAAAGCCAGAACATGCATTGGTCTCTTTAGACAAGAGCAAATTAGTAAATTAATAACCAACAACCTTAGGCATTAAAGCTTGTTTGAAACTACAAAGAATTGAAAGTCACGGGTGAAACTGGTCTGAAACAAGCACAGAACTGGTTTTCAGATTTTAATGCCCGGGTCCCCTTTATCCCAAAACAATAAAAAATAATTAAAAAGAAAAAAAAAAGTATGAAGAATGAGTGTAAATGCCATAAACATTGACCTACATTGATTCCCAAAACTTTCTTCACGCCATACATATGGTTCAAGCCACATACTAATTCCCTGATGACAGTGTTGAGCCCGGGACACAGACCCCCACAAGTAACAATGGCAGCCTGAACTTCATCTGCTTCAAAGTACACCTGAAGATCCAATTTTAGAAGCCATAAATAAAAAACCAGACACTAGGTATACCAAATTTGGACCAGACCCACATAAACAAACGTACCTTTTGACGAGGTCCGGCACGCCTAAAATGTACCCCTCTTGCACCATCTTTGTGAACAACGACCTGTCATAAAGTCAGGACAAAATGATGAAAATCATAAGTGACAGGTAAATTAAGGTGAGTAGTTAACAGTCCAAGATGCAAATGAAACATAAAACCCCACCAACATTCACCCCATGCAGTTACCATTCCATTAATATTTGGATTTGAAGGTCTCCATACTTAGCAAGGGAGATGCAGCACCACCTTAACGGAGAAATCAGTAAATAGCTAAAGCTTTAGGCACCAGCAAACCCATCCCAAATTACTTAAAGCCATTAAAATTGTAACCAAAAAACCAACCTTTTGAGGAACGCTGTCATCAACATGCACAAAGTACTGCCTGCCAAACAAAGAGTGGATAAAATTCAATTCATCGATCAAGCAACAAGGTAAAGAAATTACAACACAAGAGAAGAATTAATCAATTAACACTTACTTAACAACTGAATAAGCAGGGTTGTCTTGCAAAGGATTCGGGTATGTCTGCGACAACACACACACAATAATCATACACTAAAAAAATAACTGAAAAGAATTCTTCACTAAAAATCCACCCCAAAAGAAAAATTTGTTAGAACTAATCACTCATTTCTGATCCCCACCAGAAAATAAAAAGATTTTCCATTATTAATTTTGGGTGTCGGCAGAAAAAGGGGAAAAGGGAAGAGGAGAAACGTCATTGGATTAGATAATACGACAAAGCGTTCGAGTGGTTCGAGCAAAAAAGGTAAGACAGAGGAAAAAAAGTCCACACGTGATCACTGATCAGGAAAAAGGAAACAGCTTTAGACGATCAGAGCGATGAAAACGACGACGTACTGGGAGATTAGCAATGTAATCGGTCAAATGCGGAACATCCTCGAGGATGTAACCAGCTGCGCCGGTGACGACCTTAGGGTCGGTGTTGGGAGGCGAAGCCATCGCAGAGGCGCGTGATGGCGATCTGGCAGGTTCGGAACCCAGCTTGTGATGAAGGAAACCGTTTTGTTTGATGAGGGTGGTGGTGGAATTAGAAATAGAATCCATTCAAAGGTGGTAATAGGAGTTGAAGAAGATGAAGAAAAGAATGGTCATATTTATAGTAAACGGAGTTGACCGGAGGGATCAGACACCAAGGTGGAATTTGATTTTATGTGAGACATCAATGATAGATTAAAAAGAAAGAGAGAGAAGGTGAAAAAGGAACTTTCTTGTGATGTAGAAACAGGTGGCTGAAGATGGAAATGGAATGAAGTGTGGTTTTGAAGTTGTAGACTTTGATCCACAGCTTTTTTGAGGGTCCGCGTGGAACACAGTGATGCTGTGCTGTGGTGGACTCTTCGGTTGTTCTAGAATAAACCTTGGAGATTCCGGATTCTTTTTTTATTTTTTTATTTTTTCTTGCATGGTAAAATTCTAAGTCCCTGTTTTGTTCTGGCAGAGAACAGAGCCAGTCTCTGCATTCCATGTTGTCTTTTGTCTTAACCACATTAATGAAAGTAAATAAAAAACAGATTCGATAGGAACTAGGGATCAGTTCTCTTGGTCCCCAGCATTTGAAGTTGTACAAAAATTATGAAACTTCTCATCGATCTATTGTTAGAAGAATGAAAATGAAAAATGGTATTTTTATATAGATTACAGAGTAATATAAAAGATCAGGGAGTTGTTGTTAAATCCTAGTAATATAAAACATGTGGTTGATGAGCCTGTGTTTGTGTTGATGCATGTGAATGGGGTTGAAGGTGTTTAGTGACTTGTTTGGATTTTTACTAAAATTTAGTGAAAATCATAGCAAAATATTGGCCTTTGAACTTTGTTTGGAGAATTCCTTGACGTGATGTGAAAAGTTATTAACATATATGAGTTTTTTTTAACATATATGAGCTTTTTTTAACATATATGAGCTTTTTATTCATATATGAATGTTATGGTAGTTTTAAGACATAACAGTTAGGTTGGATTTATGTTGGATTTATGTTAGGTAAATATCAAGTTTCTTTAAAAGGACATTGTGTTTTACAACTTTATAACTCCTTTTGACACATTTCTGAATTTGTTTACAGGAAGAAAAGTTTTAATACATTGCATTAATAAAAGTGTTAATATATTTTGAATTATAATCAATTATACATTTAATATTTTACAGCTTTGAAACCCATCAAAAAATAAACAGGTCACTGGTCTAAGTGAGTATTTTTGTCAGTTTTTTTGTTGAAAATGCATTCTAAACATTGATACAAAACATAATCTAAATCAGTGGGCTGTTTTAATACATGAGACATTTAATTCATCTAATTTAAATATAGTTTATTGTGGTAATATATATATATATATATATATATATATATTTAATTTTAAAAAGTAAATAAAGTTTTAAAATATATTTTCATTACATAAATTAATTACTATTTTTTATTTTTAAACTTAATTTATACTACTTTTATAAAAATACAACTAAGAACATTTATTTAATTTATTATATTATCATTTTTATTTTTATTTTTATCAATCTCATTTATGAAAAAACTTTTTACTAACCTCACTCATTTAATCCATGCAGAGCATAAAGTCCCTTTTGTAAACTAGAAACATCTTAAATATATAATTATTAAATAAGAGAATATTAATATAAAATCAAGAGGAAAACACAAATATACTTGCTTAATATGAAGGTATATACCTCATAATTATATTATTTATGAAAGGAACAACCAACTTTTAAAAAAATAAAACATTTATTTATTAATGATACCACTAACCATATTTAGATTTCATTGCTCCAATTATCAATAGCATATTCCATTCTGACTCCTCTTTGGGTAACCTCCCACTAAAATCACTCAAATGTTGAGTATGTTCAAGGCAAAGTTGTTACACTTCTTTTATCCACAGCTTCTACCATCCTATTACATTAGGCAGATAAAAAAAAATCTGAACATTAGGTCAGATAAAGATTATTGACTAGAAATAAAAAATTTTTTTATTAGAATGGAAATTCAGGGTTCAAAACTTCCATCAATAACTATTCTTTAATTCTATATTTTTTTCTTATTTAAGTGAAAAATAATTCAGTTTTTCTTGCTTAATCTGAAAAACTAAAAAATATTACTTTTTAATCTAACTTTTGTATTTAATTCTAAATTAACAACTCAGACTAATTATAATAATGAAGTGTATTTAGTTTTTCTCTTACAAAAATATAATATTTAGTAGAAACACATGCATCATTAATGACATATATTATCATTAGTCAAATACATAATTAATTAGTTTAATTTCAATTATCATATCTAATAGGTTTAATGTTTCAGTAGGTTAAATGTATAGAATAAGTATTTAAGTTGTTAGACATATTTATTTGTATGTGTGAATTATTGAATGTGCAAACTTGAAGAGTGAAGTAACTGATATTTCAAGCAATATTGAAATTCAAGTATTATAGATATTGAAAATAATAAATGGAAAGACAAAATAAATAAATTACTATGATTAGTTGATATTGGAAGCATGAAAAACCTATAAAATATGTATATATTGAAATATAATCAGTTACACTTTGTTAAGTCGTTCCATTGATATTAAAATATACAAAAAAGATATATTGTATGTATAGTGAAGGACCATTTCAAGTTTGAAAGTAAAATATATTCTAAAAGGTCTAGGTGACATAAAAATATAAAAGAAAATAATATAAATTTTTAAATTATTAAAAAAAATTGAACTAAATTATGAAAAATTACATCATAATAATTGGTTGAAAGTAATCACATGTTGAATTTTTTGTTAAACTAAAGTTTTTAAATAATTCGAAAACTAAGAGCTGATGTCACTGTTGACCTCAGAGACTATTATGATAATTATTTTCCAATTATTTTAGTCATGTTTCCTCTGTTTTGTTGCATTACAAACATCATGAAAAGCCAAAATTTATTTAACAAATATACATTATTAGATGGATGATGTAGTGATGTATATTCAAAAGTGTAATTGGAAATATTATAAACAAATCTTACCAAAACAAATTTAACAATTACTGCAAATACTAACACTTCCGTCACGCATGTTACATGACACCTATAAATAATATATTTAATGGAGTTAATTTTAGTTACGAACTTTTACAATTAAATTCACATATAAGTTAATTTTAGTTTATTAAGATAATTTTAATTTTTCTTTTTACAAAGAAAAGTTCAAACATATTCAATTTTTTTTCTTATTATTTCGTAATCCGTTTCACAACTACTTAGTTTTCTTTTATATAAACTAAATCACAATTAACACATTTCATTATATAAATAATTTTAGTAATATTTATTTTCAGTTTAGGATTTCGATAATATTTTTTCTGCGACAAGTTCTTCCTGCACCCTAATAGGTTCTTCCTGCACCCTAATAAAAAAATTTCATACCGCAAATGTCCTTGTATGATAACCGGATGACACCTCCATCCGGTTGTCATTTTTTTCAAATGACAACCGGATGGAGGTGCCATCCGGTTGTTAATTTTTTTTCAAATGACAACCGGATGGAGGTGCCATCCAGTTCTCATTTCCAAATCAAAATGATAACCGGGTGAAACTCATCCAGTTCTCATAGTCCAAATCGAACCGGATGGCACCCCTATCCGGTTGTCATTTGAAAAAAAACTAACAACCGGATGACACCTCCATCCGGTTGTCATTTGAACAAAAATGACAACCGGATGACCTGTTCATCCGATTGTCAATTTTTCTCAAATGACAACCGGATGAAACTGTCATCCAGTTATCATATAAGAATAATTGCGGTATGAAATTTTTTTATTAAGGTACAGAAAGAACCTATTAAGGTGCAGGAAGAAAGAACTCGTCTTTTTCTGCTTCAAATTTATTAATATTCCTCACTGACATAACTACATAATTAACTCTCAAATATTAACTCTCAAATAGAAGATAAAAATTAGGCCCCATTTTGTTTTTTCAATAAAAACAACTTTAAGAGTAAAGTTTGGTTTTTACGAAGACACCCAAAAAAAACAAATAGTGTTTATATATCTTAAAGTTCTTTATTGTAATTTTTATGACATATTTTATTCTATAATGAAGTCCTGTTAAGATTTGTATGCGTATCACTTGTAAAAATACACGTTTTTCATACAGTAACAAATAATTTTCTATATTTACACTTCTTATGATATATCCTATACATACACAAGTGCTATTTAGTTGAGTTGAAAGAATAAAATAATTTATAAATGTTTGATGATGTTGACTAATGAAGTAAATTAGGTAGTAAAATATAAAAAAGTAGTTATTGCAATGTTTCATTTAATTTATTTATATATTTGTGATAATATATATATATATATATATATATATATATTAAAAAATAAAAAAAATATAATTTTAACTAACTCTTTTATTGATTCATAACATTATTTCTTTTCACCGTATGATTATTACACTTTATATATACAAATGAATCAATTGTTATTAAAATTATCACGCAACATGATATACATTATAATATAACATATACATGGATAAGTTACATAATACCTTTAAACCAAAACACATATAATAAATTATAATTAAACCATTATCACTATCGCAAAAATTCTATACATATAGAGAGTGTCATAAATTAATATCCAAACAAGGTTTATATAATTAAAATAAGGTTTATTTAGCTAAATGTTATATAAAAAATACACTCATTCAGAAAGATGATAAAATAGAATTCTTATTTTACTTTTTTTTTTTCATTTCAGGTTTAACATTTGTTTCATGTATCAACTACACAAGAGAATTCTACGTAGACAACAAATAAAAAATAAATCGTTGAAAAAAAGTAATAATATATTCAAATTCAATAGGGTTGACATATTGATCAAGATCTCACTTAAACCAATTTCATATATTCATGTTATAACATTCTTAAAAACATAAAATACAACTAAGCTAAAATACTAATTCTGACGAAATGAAATTTGTTGGTTTTCTTAAACTTATTTTTTATGTTAGTCAAGAAACTGTTTCAGAAACTTCAAAAAAAAAATTATGAAAGTCTTTACTTGCTTTCAAAGTAACTAATTTATAAATCAAACATACCATTATAAACATATGACAATAAATATTTTTCCATTTAATTTTAATTTTATACGTGGTAACAAAAAAAAAAACTATGCAATCGAATCAATAAACTTGAGATTTAATGGAAAGAAATTTTAATTGGTTAAAATTGATCTCATTTTATCATGATAAAAAAATTAGAGAAAAATTAAAGAAAATTTAAACAAAACAGTTTAGAGAGACAATAAAATTCAAAAATAAATAAGTACATAATTAAAACTTTAATTTATATACTTACTTCCAAATAAAATTTTAATTCTTATTTGTTAAAAAAATTATCTTTACTAAATTAAAATCAGGTCCTTACAATTATTCGTTATTAAGTAATATTTTAGAATATATTAAAGTGAGTATGGTAAAGTTTTTGTGAATTGAGATACATAAAAGGAGAAGCCGACGTCTACTTTTCAAAGGAACTAGATTTTTGTTTAATTTATTTTAAAAAATAAGCCAGTTTAAACATAACAGTTTCAAAATATCTTTTGGCATAAATTTTTCAAAGATATTAAAATATTTCCTTTTTCGTTCTTCTAAAAATTTGAAAGTGAATTTAAATAAAAGAAATATGAAATTATCAAATGAATTTTTACTACATTGAAAATGATATACTGTTTTTAGTTAAATTTTAAATTAAATTTTGAAATAAAAAGTGAGGTCAAATACTAACTTAAAGTCTTACCAACATTATTATTAATTATATAAGAGTGTAAACCATATATAACATTGGTCATATTTAACGCGGATAACTTTTTATTAATTTAACAAACAAAATAAATATTTTAAGCTCTCGTTTAATAGTTTCATATTAGTGATATATTTGTGAAGACCAATTTGACTTTTGACAAACTTATACTCAATAAAAATCATCATTATTAATAAATCCAGGTTGCAGTGTATTATAAAGTATTATACGAAATAATTTTGTTAACTTTTATATTGATTCTTAAATATAAAAAAGTATAATTTTATTAAACTTATGTTTATGTTATTTGGAAGCGTCTTCCTGAATAATAAAGGCATGAACGGTGCAAAGTGATAGAAAATAATATATTGGCGCATGCAAAGTCATGCAGCATTGAGTCACATGAAGTTGATGATTTATTTTTCCATTTCTTTTATGATGTTAAAAGGAAAATTAAAAAGTGCATGGACCAAAAATAAAAAAGCAATTATGCTGAGTCTACATTTGAAAACAAAAACCGTGGTCTCCGTGTCAGTCCATGGAACCTGGTTCGCCCTCACCATATAAATATTATTCAATATTAAGTAAAATAATTTTCATTTTAAGGAAAAATAATATTATGTGAAGATATTTAGTATTTGTTTGTAATGAACTAAAAGTAATGTTTAGTTGATTCTCCAATTAAATAAAAAACAAAAATAAATAAATTTTTTACTCGAGTGATAAGAAATGGTGGAAAAGAAAACAAAAAGGGTTGGAGTAAGTGCATGAACATAAAACACATGAATGTGTGGTTCCTATGCATCCGTACATAGCTTATGCCACCGTCAAGGCATTGGTGGCCATCCATCATCCATTTTTCGCTCTAAACTATGCTATTCATAAATCAATCACATTATCTTATCATTATGTCATGTTACAAAGTTCAGAACAATAAATATAATAATTTCGGGACTCCAATTGTAATTTTCTAGAATATAAATAAAATGGTCACAGCAGAGGCATCCTATGAATTGATTGAAGAAAAAGAATTAGAGACAAGATCCACTCTAATGTCTTCAAAAATCAATACTATTGTTCAAACATCCTTTACCCCAACCTTGTATTCTACAATATCATTAATCATATTTAAATTTAAATTGAAATATTATTTAAAATTAAATAAAAGTGTAATGGTGAAAAAAAAAATACATAATATAGTCAATATTATCAAGTGATGCTGCACTCAATCAGAATTTTAAATATTTATCTAATCTATTAATTTGTGATTATTTTTTCTCTAAGATCGAGAGATAAATATTAAGAAAATTTCAAATTATTGTAAAAAATCATTCACTCTAATATTATTGAAAAATGTAAAAAAAAGTTAAGAAAATCTTATACAATAAAAACAGTTAACTCAAAACCTTAAATCACTAAATTTATAATTTTTTTATATATTACTTAACTTTTTTTTATTTATTCAACCTAAAATGTGCTGGACCATAAATAAATCCTTAAAAACACTAATCAGACACGTATCAACATATGTGTGTTTGGGTATTTTTGGGTACATAATTCATGGGCTTACTTAATCATTTAACTTACCCAATATTCTTTCCTTTTGCACGCAACATACTTCTCACCAAATTTTCAAGAAAATTAATACCTCATAAGAACAATATAGAAGGCCACTTCTTCTAGCATCTCGTATCTTCATTCTTTTCTGAATTTTGAATGCTAGATCATGTAGAATGTAAAACTTTCATATTAGATTAACCTTTTCAACACTTCAAGGTGTATAACACATTTAATTTAACGAACTTGTAACTAACATTTTTAATTTATTTAAACTAACATTTTTAATTTATTTAAAATTCAAGTTAAAAAAAAATCATATTAAAAACATTGATCATATATTTTTTCACGTGAAACTCATATAAAATGAAGTTGGTGGACTTTTGCTCCGTGAAGTTGTGGATACCTTCACCCACCACGGAATTCCATCTCTCAAGCAATGTCACAAAGAGGCCCAACCAAGAAACACATAATTGGGTCAAATTATGGGCCACCCCCTCACGATATTTCTTTTCCTTATCTGTGGTAACCTTTTTTTTAGATAAAAATATCTATATTAATATAATAAATGAAAATATAAAATCTAGAGAATGGATTTCATTTTTAAAAACATAAATTTATAATATTCTTTCTCTTTCCTTACTATAACATAAGTTCAACCTTTTATTCCAACACCTAGCTAAATAATTTTTCTCTCTACACAAACTATTTTTGTTATCTTTATTCAAATATTTGGTATTCCTAACCATTTTATTCTTTCAAATGATAATCTTTTTATATAAATTTTGAATTAAATATATTAATTTCAAAAAATTAACTATAATAAAAACAACCTTATATCATAATTTTAATTATTTATTGTAAATATTAAATATAATTATATATATATATATATATATATGCAGATATTCGTTTATTATAAATGTTAGCTATAATATGATTTATATATTCAAAAATATTTATTTATCTACTGTAATTTTTAATTATATAAAAACATTTACTCTACTATCTCTTTGTTAAAACACTAGTTAAAATTTAAACAACAGTCTTGGATTCCATTGAATACAAAAATATGGATAAATATTATTCAAAAAAAATAAAAAATAACCATATACAATGCAATATAATAAACACACACACACAGTGAGTTAATTGTTTGCATTAAACCAGTCATAGATAAATATTTTTTTTAATTACTGTAACGAAAGCATAAATTATTTGATTTTTTTTTTCTAATATAATTCAATTCAAATTTATCCCACCTATCTGGTTACATACTTATAATGTAACACACCATATTCAGTGAGCAAATACTAAATTAGTGAGATACAACTTTACTTTTCATATGACACGCTTAATTAAATAGAGATAAAGGATTTTAGATGTGACTAAATCTCTTTCTAAAGATTAACATCTTAGTTAATCAAAACAAATGCTTTGGATCCTATGAGAGAATGAAAGAATATAATAATAACTGTAACAAAAATACTTACAAAAAAACTGAAAAAATAATTGTAAATTGTGCAATGGAAAACAAAAGTTCACCCTAAAATTACAGTAAACAAAAGTTAGAGAAGTACTTGTCCTCTGCCACATGAAAGCAAATAGACATATCCTACCTTTCTTTTTCTTTAATAATAATAAAAAAACTGAAAAAATATTAGTCAAATAAATTAGAAAAAATTGAAAGTTCATTCAAACCCTACCTTGACGTCATGAAGAAGGACCTAGCTGGAACTAAAACTCTGTTTATATTATAATGTTTTCTTATTCTTAATTACCTCCTAATTAATTACTTTGTACTTATTTAGTGAGAACCCTCATGATACCAAATTTGTCTCCCCCATTAATTATCTTAATTATTGATGTTAATAACCATTGGTCATGGGAATGATAATTGCAATTTTATAATCGAATTATTTATGTAAACTAGAGATCTAAAGGGTAGCATCAAATATCCCTGAAGAATGCTAAAATTTGGGGGTGTTCAGGGCTAAACCTTCATTTGCACTCTAGAATATACATAAACACCGTATCAAGAATTGTACTAATGTACTATATTCTTAATGCAGAAAAGAGAGTATTTTGGAATATTTTTTGTGTGTATATATAAAATTAAACACTTCTTTTTCTACTATTATTATGATTACTATAAGAGTTGATGTTCCTGGGAACTGTGTCACCAACCATTTTATAGGTGAACAAATATTAATAAACAGTGGAATATTTATGTATGACTCATGTAGAGCAAACAAAGGTTGTGTGGGAAGATAAAAATGTTTTAGAATGTGGGCTCCTTCGATTGGTTCGTCCAAGGTCAACTTAAATGGATAATCAAATTCGATAAAAGGATATTTTCATCTCAAAAAATAAAAATAAGAGAAACTAAATTAAATAGTTATAAATTCATGTTTTATGAAAGTAAAACATATTATTTTTAAAAAAAATACAAACATGGTTGAATTTTTCTGGGGTTCTGTGCTTGTGCTTGGTCCAAATTTGTCCATACATAGGATATATTCCATAGGTGTGTGTGTCTGTCTAAGAAATTTAAGGAAAAAAATGTGGTTTCCCTTCTGATTCTGAGCTCCATGAAAAAAAAGCATAGCTATGAATTTGCAAAAAGAAAGAAAAACAGAAAAAAAGGTAAAAACAGGAGACAAAGGAGCAATCATGGCCATCTATCTATGCTGCAAACATCATTTGGGACCCTCCATCATTTTTCTCTTGACTGCTCCAAAGAATGCTGTTATAAACGTGAAACCTAGCCATCATCTGATTAGGATACTTTATGAGGCATAAGATTTCCATGCTGGACCCCCCAACTCCTCTGTTTCTACACTTCTCACTTCCCATATATGTCAAATTCACAATTGAATTCATCAATACTTTATCTAAGCTCCCAATACAAATAACACAACCTCAAAGGGAGAATAATAGTACTATATATCCCAACACAACACCTTTTACAATTATCTTAATACTCATTTCCAACATGACATATTTACTGATACTGTCAAAGTTCTGTATAATTTCATGCATGAAAACTAAGCTTTACTTTTATTTACCTATAGGTGTAAACTATTTGGTGCTTCTGGTCCAAGTTATATATTTTTATATATGTATGTGTGTGTGAAAGAATATGATTTAACATAGTAATTAGAAGAGGTGGTGGTCCATCAAGTACACACAGCTTTGTCTTGCTTATCAAGCAACCACCTTCTAATACTCCCCACCCATCTCTTTCTCTCTCTCTTGTGTGTGCAAAACATTCATGGCAAAAGCATCATGATCAGCACTCCAGCTCAAAACCCATGTGAGTTTCTATCATCCCTTTTTCCCTTATTTCCATCTGGGTGTCTCACCATGTCTTTCTTTCTCTCTCTCTCCCCCTAAAAATCTTAGCTTTAATCTGTTATTCTTAAATAATGAGACCGTAATTCTGCCCCATGTCGTCGTTATTACTCAAACTCCAAACTTTGTGACACGTATTAAGAAGTGACTATTTGCATTTAAAAATCTATTAAGTACTATATATATTACCTGTTTTGCCTGATAACTTTTGATGAAAGATAAACACTGATTAACTATGACTATACATTAATATCTCACCCTATAATTTTCTTGGTAAAAATTTACATTAAAAGACTATACATTATACCAGCAAAACTCTGATTCTGATTAAACAATATAAACAATCTATATGTACTGATTCCGATTCGTTAACTAAATGTTTTCGTGCTTCTTTGGGATGTGGATTTGTTTATAATGATATTATATAAATATAAAATAAGACACAAATTGTAAGGTTGGTACGAGATCCTTGATGAGTAACAGCTATGTGGCCGTTTTGTGGCTTTTGCTTTTGTAGTCAAGGGTGAAGGAAAGGTGTAATACTAGTAGGATAGAGGGAAGAGAGAGGGTGGATTTTGAGCTTTAGTCAGAAAAAACCAACCGGGTTTTCTTTCTTTCTTTCTTTCTTTCCTGTTTCTTTGCTTCTCTTTTTCTCTCTCTCATAAACCGCCTACATACATGCACTTCTTAAATTAGCAAAGGCTTAAAGGTACTATATGTGTGCTTGAAGCAGCAGCTAGCCACCTTTTCCTTTCTTATTTTTCTCACTTCCTTCAGTTAAAGTATCTAGCTAGATAGGGAATTCTGGTGTTTTCCATGGTTAAAGCAGGTTTATAGCTCAATCTTATTGTAACTCCTTCCTCTTTTCTTCCTCTACGCTCTTCTTTATCTTATCCTCACCGAATATTTTCCTTCTTTCCTGCATATTCTCATCTGGGTTCTGCAGATTTTTTTTTTTTTTTCAAGGATCGGTTTCCTCTCTTTAACAGTCGCTAGGGAGTTAGTCCATATTCAAGATTTTTCCCTTTATTTGCATATTTTTTGCCTAGTTTTCTCAACCGGATCATCATCTTCTCGAGCATATATCAGTTTCATTTCTTAATACATATATTTTATTGATACATGTTTAAATAATTAATAGTTCTTAAAATCTTAGGCATGTTATATATATTGTTATTTCTGCCTTCTTCATCCAGCTTCCTTTGTTGATCATTTTGGAGAATTTTATGTTTTGATGGATCTCAATTGGCTCTTGGATTTTGCTGTAATATAGAGAACAAACTTGGACATGCTAAGTTGTGGACTGTTCTATAAAAAAGGAGTTGCAGTAATATTTGAAGGCATCTGGTTTGATCAAGAGAGATAGCACACGCACGCACACGTCACGATGAGTAAGATCAGCAACTTGAGTTCTGTAAGCAGTTCTGATCTCATAGATGCCAAGCTTGAAGAGCATCAATTGTGTGGATCCAAGCAGTGCCCCGGTTGCGGACACAAGTTTGAAGGGAAGCCGGTACGGAAAAATATCTCAATAATATTCTTTCCTTCACTGAAAAGCCTTTGACAGTATGAGGAAGAATCATATCATGCACAGGCAAAAAAGTATAGCCATATATGTATGCTTGTGGCTGTTTTGTTATTGGACTCTAGCTTGTGCAATTCATTTGATGGGGTGGTAAAGTTTGAGTTTTAATATTAGTTTTTGTTAATCAAAGGCTTCACCCTCTTTATTTTCTCTTTCCCTCTTGTGTTATTCTTCTTGTTCCTCTTCTCTCTTTCTCTCCCTCTAGCTTTAATTTTGGTTTTTCACTTGAATTTCAATGGAGACTGCAGGATTGGCTTGGCCTGCCAGCAGGAGTGAAGTTTGATCCCACAGACCAAGAACTAATAGAACATCTTGAAGCCAAAGTGGAGGCAAAGAACATGAAATCACACCCTTTGATAGATGAGTTCATTCCCACTATTGAAGGAGAAGATGGAATTTGTTATACCCATCCGGAGAAACTTCCAGGTGTGAAAGATCACTACTTTCTAAGAGTGTTAGAATGATCTTCTAACAATCTTATCCATTATTCCATAACATTTTTTAATTCCCAGTTAGGTTTTACTATATATATATATATATAGAGAGAGAGAGAGAGAGGGACCAAAATCTCTTTTGGCATTTTTAAGAAACTTGTACAATAATTAATATAAAAAAGGGTTTTATTTTTCAGTTCACCTAATTAAGTCGACCTAACTTTGATTTTGGGTGTGTGGTTCATATGTGTCTGATAGGAGTAACAAGAGATGGATTGAGCAGGCACTTCTTCCATAGACCTTCAAAGGCTTACACAACTGGGACAAGAAAGCGGAGAAAGATTCAAAACGAATGTGACTTGCAAGGTGGAGAAACACGGTGGCACAAGACTGGTAAGACCAGGCCAGTGATGGTGAATGGAAAACAAAAGGGTTGCAAGAAAATTCTTGTCCTCTACACCAACTTTGGAAAGAACAGAAAGCCAGAGAAAACCAACTGGGTGATGCACCAATACCATTTGGGGCAGCATGAAGAAGAGAAAGAGGGAGAGCTTGTGGTGTCAAAGATATTCTATCAGACACAGCCAAGACAGTGCAACTGGTCAGATAGAAGTGCAACAACTGGTGAAGGAAGTGGAGAACCTAACAACAGTAGTAGAAGGGACAGTGGAAGTGGAAGTTGTTCTTCCAAAGAAATTGTTACTCACAGAGATGAGATGTCTGCTGTTGTTGGTGTCCCTCCAATCACAAGTTTCACTCATCACCCTTTGGACATTCAGCATCTAAAACCCGACCACTTTAGCTTCATCCCTTTCAGGAAAAGCTTTGATGAGGTACACTGCACACACATACAATCATATATATCAGTCGTGTATATCATTCAAACATGCTAACATGTATATATATAGCATCACACTTGATTAGACACTTGCATAGTTATGATTTTAATTAGACACCTTTTTTTCAAATCAATATAATTGAACGTGATGTCTCACTTACATGGCTGACCAAAGCTAACATAATTCACCGAATTTGAACATTCTTTTGGTAAAACTAGAGTTTGCTTTTACACCAAAAAGTGAAATAAGACTCGAAAGGATTAAGGTAGCTGCTGATATAACACCATTGCTTGCACACACAGCATGAATCTGTACGGCCATGCTTAATTATAAATCAGTTTCAACCAACCACTGCCTGTTTACCTACCGCTGAAGGTAACACCTACACGAGTTGAAAACGAATGCAGCAAAGTTACAGCTAAAATATATATATTCACATACCAAGAAAAAGAGAAAAGGAAGAGGTTGATATTCTCTTCTTTTTCTCTTTAGTTTGATTTCTATCTGTACTTATCACTTAATTTGAAATCAGCTAGTATAACCTTCAAAATAACTATTAAAAATAACAAAAAATATAACTGATAGTATGTGACTAAATAATTATTTGTGTTCTTGTGCATATATTATTTAATCTTTTATTTACGTTTTCTGAGGGAGATATAGTATAACATATAGTTGAACATGATGGTGGAGAATGCAGGTTGGAATGGGAGAGGCTTCCACAGCAAGGGAAGTAGTGCAAGCATCAGGTTCATGTGAAGAAGTGCATGAACGGCAGAGAGCACAACATGTAGCTCATCATCATCATCAACAACAACAACATCAACAGCATGCTCATCATCAGATTTCAAACTCAGCTTTTCATATCAGTAGGCCGTCACATCCCATCTCTACCATTATCTCTCCACCTCCCCTCCACCATACTTCCATCATTCTCGATGACAACTCTTACCATGTCTCTAGAATAATGCTCCAAAATGAAAATTTCCAGGTAATCACCACTCAATTTGCACTTCTTAAAACATTACATGATTATAGTTTTCTTCCTTTTTAATTTTCATAATTGAGAATACTGTAGCTGTTACCAAATAGCATTGAACCATTGAAAAAGAGTAAGACTACACATTTTAGTTAAAATGTTTATGATAATACGTCATAAGAGTACTTGACCGTGAAAATAGTTAAAATAAACTTTTTATAATAAGTTTTAGAGTTCATTTAGTTAAAATAAGTTTATAAGGTCATAACATACTTTCATAATGAACTAACATTCTTTTGTATATTGCCCCCTAAAAGGTTAATATGAGAGGATTAAAAATGTTTATCACCATCCTGTGTTTTGTAATAATAATAGTAATAATAATAATAATAATAAATCATAAAAAAAGTGAAAACTGAAATAATCAGTGAAAGAAAGAAAAAAACAGATGAGTGAGTTAATTAGTATGTGAAAATCCAAAGGAGGGAGTCTGCATGGTATTGTGCATGAGTCCGACTAAAGACTAGGCAAGCTTTTCTGAGTGTTTGAAAAATCACAAGCATGAAACTGTCTTTTCACTTTTTAAATATTGTTGAACACGATGATTAAGATGTGTGCTTTGAATTTGATTGTTGACCTTGGAAAATGCATCTATGGTATTTGTACATTTGGCAGCAACAACAGCAACAGCATCATAAGCTCGGGGGAAGGTCTGCGTCTGGTTTGGAGGAACTCATCATGGGTTGCACTTCAACTGAAATCAAAGAGGTAAGAAAGAACTTTTTGACTCAGAATGATATGAACTTTGTGTGTAATAATGCCATGAGAAAAGGAAAAGTAGGGCACATAATATAACGAAAAATATATATTTTTTTTTTAATTTTACTTTGAGGTTACGTTTTTCTTCCCATTATATACAGAAAGAGAAATAGTAAAACAAAAAGTGAAGCATCAATTGAAGCCGCAAGGAAGTTTAAAGGAAAAAGACCTTCTTTATTTTATTTTTGAATTCTACAAGAGATCGAAACCAATAACATAAATTGTTCTTCTCTTTAGACTACTTCTCATGTTTAATAGTTTTATCTTTGTTCTTTTTTCTTTATTCTGATAAACAAGTTAATTAAGACTAGGAAAAGTGAAAGCCACTTAATTTAATTTCGTTTTTTCCATTGGGCCGTGTTTGGCAAGACCCCCATTGACGTTTGACACTTTGACCATGAGGTGGAAAGGCTATATTCATGATGAACCAGTTAATTTCCATTTTCCATAATTATCTTTTTTCAGATACATTATAGTTCTCATGTAAAATTCATAGTTGTACCTATCTCCATATATGACACTATGATTATGATTACAAACCCTAACCCTAATATTTTTCATTTACTTGAAATTTCTTCACAGGAGTCATCCATCACAAACCCACAAGAAGCTGAATGGTTGAAGTACTCTTCTTATTGGCCAGACCCTGACAACCCGGATCATCATGGGTAGAAGAGGGTGAACCCAACAAAGAAAAAGAAGTAAAAAGAGAGAGAGAGAACTGTAGAGAAAAAACAAAAACCCTATAGACAGCATCATAGTCATCATCATCATTAATGCTTGAAGCCTCCCTCAAGTTTCCTTTCAACAAAAGGCCAAGAAATAATATCCATAGTTTGCTCTCTTTTTTGTTTCTTTCCTATGGAGGCCTAGTTATGAAACTTTGGTGACTCTCACAAAGGAACTATGACAGTGTGCAATGGACAAGCTGGAAAGAAAGAACAAAGGGTGGAAGATTGTAAATCAAAGAGAAAGAAAAGAAAAGAAAAACCCAAGAAAAGGCTGCTGTCAGTTCTGACACATGGAGAGGGAGAACCAAAGTAAATGTATCCTACTGCATGAAAATCATCACTATTTTGATTACTATACCATTCCCTCTATAATTCTTATTATTTTATTGTTTTGAAATGTTTGTATAATTTCACTTTTCTTGTTTTTTATACCAGAAATATACCAATGAGTTTGTGCAAACTGCAAACCACCTTGTTCCTCGTGCTGTAGCTAGTCATTATATACTTCGTTCTTATACTAAAATTGTTCTTTATATTTATATATAATCACATGCATATAGAAAAATGAAATGTCCAAAAGAGTGTGTCATTACGCTTCACTTTCTACTTCTTTTCACATTTTTGAAAGGGTTTTGAGGGGAATCATATAGCTTTCGCTTTATCTTTATATATACAAGTTACTCTCGTGGCCTCGGTTAAGCTAAATCAGACTTGACAGACAAAAATATATACATAACGAAAGATAAATAAGAAAAGGTTGAAATCCACTTTACTCGAGGTATATATTGCCTAATGATAATATTATAATATATGAAACTGTCATGTATATCTTGTTAAGTTAATGCTTTATATAAAAAAATTGGTATATGATTTAAGTATTATAAGAATGCAGGATAATATATACGTTACTGCTTAACTGAGCATGTATATTGCAAAATATTACTTGAGATTAATTAATAATTAAGTTTTAGATATACAATGATATTAAATATTTAAAGATAAAATTTATAATCCTGCTTCAACGAGATTGATGACAGTAACTTGATTTAATTTGAAATTCTGCATTTATCTGATCTCATGCACATCCATTACCATAGTTTTGTTTTCACATCAGGGTTATACGAATCTTTTACTGGTGCTGATGTCTTCCCAGTAGAAAAGAAAACTTACTTTAGGAGATGAAGTTCAAGAAGATCTTTTAGTTTTTTATATGGGTCCCCTTAAATTGACCAACGATCTCTTCTTTGAACTGTAACACTATGTAATATGTGTACACGAAAACATGCTATGACCACGACTATGACAGCATGTATATATGTATACGTGTGTTGTGTGTAAAACTATTCACTTTTAATTTAAAACCATTTTGGAAGTTTCATTACTTCTGAAGGAATCTATGGACAAATTTGTGTCTGTTATGGAGAACGAGGGAGCCGAAGTTCAAATCTCCTGATTGAAATATTTTGAGTTTGATTTTGAATAGAACAACACAACAAGCTAGGTTTATTTGTGAGATTCTTTTTTTTATTTCTCATTTTATTTTTTAGAAAAGATAGTGATACTAGGAGACAGACACCTCTTTATTACTTTATTCTGCGTTAGATTCGATCTTTTTCCTGCAGTGTTACAGAGAAAAGATGAACTAATCCCATCTGAGAGAGAGAGAGAGAGAGTAACGTGCATGTTAATGCTATCTTTTCTTTCATGGGACATGCATGATAAAGCTAAAATCAAGATGAAGAGGGGGCAACTTCATTGTAGTTTCTGAAGGGAATAAAGAGAGAATAAGAAGACAAGAATAAACTTTTTAGATGCTTTTATTTCTGTGCTCTTTTTAAATACTACGTATCATCTCAAAACTCCTACCTTCTCTAAGCATTGGGGTTTGTGTGTGTTAGAAAAACAAAGATCTTTCTAATCATACTACATACATGCATATATATATATATATATATATATATATATCATTTATAAATTACACTACTATAGAGTGTGTAATGTGTAAGAGAATCTTCCATAGATTACGTAATTAGGTTTTTGTGCATGTTCTAATATAAATTAATTAATTGATTAAACAAGAATAGAAAGAAAAGAGAAATGGTGGGTTGGTGATATGAAACTATCAAGAGGAAGTGTCTCTTTCCACATGCCATTTAAAATTTAAAGGAGACCTAAAAAGGTGATATTCAGTTCTTTCACTTTAGGGAAGATTTTGGATGCTTTTGAAGGGATATGAGAAGAGATGAGTAATGGCAGTGAGTGTTAATTAGGGTTAGTTTCTTGGTGTGGCAGAGATTTGGTCCCATAAAGAACTCACACATGGAATGGTGGTTGGTTGTGCAAAGAGGAATATAACAACATAACATGCCTGTTATCCAACTTTTCTGGATTCTTCCACATGGGCCCAGCTTTGGGCCTACTTCAATTTTCAAGACCCTACAACTTTGGTTTTTGATTTCACAGCTTCATTTCCCTCCAACTATCTTTTATTTTATCATATATAAAAAAAATGCACATGCATTTGAAGTTATTTATTTACTTCAATTGACTGAGAAGACCAGTCTATTTAGTTATATTTTTTATTATAACATTGGTTTTTTATTACAAACAAGCATATATGATGCTAACTTTCATTTCACTACAGAGAAATAAAATAAATGTGTATAAGATTAAGGTATAATTAAGTAGCATATTTAAGACGAATAATCTATATATGAATGGCATAATGCACAATATGTCACTAAAATGATAACTTTTAATTGTAATTTGTCAATAACTTCAGATATCATAAAGTAGTATATGCTATCAATAAACTTTTTATTTTTATACGTCTATATTACGCGATAATTTTTTCTTACTATAACCTAAATTATGTGATGAACACTGCTAAAAAAACAATTAGTGGAATAGACATTCTGGAATAGGTTTTCCATAACCTTATTTTTGAAAAGCCTATTCCATGGGTTTTTCTTCTAGAATATCTTTTTCAAAATCTTAATTTTCAACCATAAAAACCCTCTTCTAGATTTCATTTTCTGGAATTTATAATACAATTTTGAAAATCAATTCCAGGAATTATTTATTCTCCCAAAAATGCATTCTAAATTTCATATTCTGAAAGCCTTTTATAGAATCCGATTTCTTAGAAACACTCCCTTTCCCCATTACAATAAAAATGTCAAGGACATTTCTAGAATTTCCGAAATTTATTGGGTGCATGTTCAAATTAATAGGGTGCAGGAAGTAATCGCCTTTTGTTTTTGCTATGAGCAAGCCCTGCCTAGGCCCGTCTCTATACAAGCCCACTCTGATAGCATTTCTGAAACAGATCATACCATTGTTTTGAGTTTAGGATACAAGACGGACCAGAAAACCCAAATGCAAAGACGAGAAAAATCATAGCAGTGTATTAAGGAAAATGCTATTAAAAAAAAAAGAAGATAAAATAGATTTTTAACCTCATTACCTTGCTGGGTTTTTTTTCCTCAATCCCTGTCCATTATTCTAACAGTTTTAGTCTCTTAATTTCAAATTTAACATTTTAAAATCCATTTATGTTAACTAACGATGTGTCCAACAATCATCTTACTTATCACTTGTGAAATTTTTTGCCATATGAGACCAATTTCATCCCATATAGTTCTTAGAAATTTTTTGCCATATCCAACCAGAACCAAAATCAGGTGATTTCATTTAGTGAGAAGAAATTTTTTGATGCAGCATTTTCTCTCACCAACCAAGTCCTAACCCAACCAATGGACATGCAGGACCGCAATATGTTGATGATGAGAATAGATGGAGAAGTAAAGGCAAAGGAACATAACATTTATGCAGCAACAACCCAAAGGATTCCAGATGGGACCTAAACCAAACCCATGTTGCAATAATTACTCGTGACCACACACACCTAACTGCTAACTATTCACTTGATATTGGTGATAGCACATGCAACCAGCTATTAATTTTAAGTGTTTGACTAAATTCAAGCCAGAAGCAAAGAATGTGAAGAATGTAACAGATAGGTTCTCTAGAATGCACATTGATTTCCCTTATATCATTATGCCTTGACCATTCGCATTTGTGCAATAAATAACTTCTGGATTTCACATAGCTTCACGGTTTTGGAATTACATAATGCTTAGTTTGAGTAAGACCTGTCATATTACTCAACCATAGATTCTGTTGTGTCACTTTCTCAGTTTCTCAGTTTATTTTTATATTTTATAAACAATCATTTTGATTCTTATATTTCTAAAATATGATAAGATCTTAACTATATTTGATCAAGTTAGGACGAGATCTATCACACTTTGAAAGATAACAAAATCAAAATCATGATTGATTAAGACCAAATCTTAGTTTTTGAGATTTACTTAAGTTTTCTCTTAGTGATGAATGGCAAATTTATGTTGATGTGTTGTACTTGTTAACTCTCTCCATTTGAATTTGTGAATATCACTATGCTTTTGCAAATTCATTGAGTTTTGTTGAAGAGTTGAACAAGAGGAATCTTCCCTTTATTTGTTTTATAATTGGAACGAATGTTCGTGACCAGCCATATAGAACTTGGAAGCTAGCTGCTTTTGACTAGTAATCAGAATGGCGTGCGCTACCTTTCTCTCCCCTCAGTTTTCAAACCAGACTTCCTCAGGCTAATGATTGGTTGCTGGAGCATGTTCTCATCATTTAGAAAAGTTAGGAAGGGAACTGAACACTGAATGTCACTAACTTTTGTTGAACTTTAGAAGTTGACATTCAATAGTGTAAATTTAGGAGCACTACTTCACTCACAAAATCATTTAAAAACCAAAAATTCGTCCACTGTTGGGAAAGTTTCTGTACCCTGTATGCCTCATGATATTCAATGTCCCCTTTTGCTCATACCCTTTTGATTATTTTAATTTTTCCCCAAGATTTAGAGTTTCTCAGTTAGGAAGTGTTTAATTTGGCAGTTTATTTCAATAGATTATGACAAGTTGAGAACTAGAAAAGTAAAGGGGTTCTCGCTGCAATGTGTATTATTTGCTACTTCTTTTGCCACCCTTTATCCTCTTAATCACGAAAATGAATTGATGTGGGAATAGCAATAACGAGCTATTTATTGGGAATAGTTTGATTAGGAAAAAAGGACAAGGCTATTCTAAAACTAAATGAAAGTTAATTAGAGTTTCTAAGAACTTCTTATAAAGCAATGGAGCAGGCACGGATATTTGGTAGCTAGTAGCTACCAACTGGCAACCATTCATCACAAATTAAATTCCCTCAACCAGCACCTTAGTTAAAAGTACCTTGTATTTTTCATGCTTTTGTTTTTCTCCTTATTGCTTGGTACAAAAATGAGATCCACAGTATCAAATCTCTTAATGTTTTAGAGTTTCCAAAAGGACAAAAGAGTGTCAAGAAAGTTATATGCTCTAATGCTAATACACAGCCATGCCGAGTACACATCAACTTGTCCCTTCTTGTGCCTTCTGGAGATAATTACAAGTTGCAAACACCATTTCATTTTCACTAATGTCATCACAAAAGCCAAAATTTTGTTTAGATGCCATGTGAATCATGTTTTTCCATGTGAATGCTCAATAATGAGATCATTTTAGTTTCACTAATAATCTTAAATTCAAGTTAATGAAACTACCTTAAATATTTAAAAAGAAAAATTTATCCATCGCTCTATGGTTAACTAATTATCTGTTATTGTTATTTTCTAGTCTGTAGCCACTAATAATAAGCACCATAAAAGTTGTGGTGATTAGTGATTAGTGAGACCATCTCACCTCACCACACTGTTCTGACACAGAAATTTTCACTCAAAGAAGTCAACATCTGTACAGAAAAAGGTGTACAAAGGTATGCCTCTAACAAGCGCATTACATAAACTAAAAAGAAAATGGGAAAAATGAAAGGCAGCATAATCAGCCCCACCACCACCAGTCCACCACTCTCTCTTCAATGTAGCAACCTTATTTGGGTTTTGGACAAGCTTAGTTAAGAAGCACACCCTCTTGAATTAAGCATTTTGGTATCTTCAGCTAAAAATGGAGAATAGCTGCATTCTAGTTTTTCTCATCCTCATTCTACATTCAAATACAACAAAAGCTGGCTTCAGTGTTGGTGGTGGTGTTGGTGTAGGTGTTGGTGTTGGTGTTGGCAATGGAAATGGTGGTGGCAATGGTGGAATGGTTTGGGTTGGAGGAGGGATTAACAGCCCAGAGCCCCCTGGATCTTCAGTGCCAAAGCCTGAAGGAGCTTACACAGCTCTCCAAGCTTGGAAATCTGCAATCACTGAGGACCCTCTTAACATTTTAGAAAGTTGGGTTGGTCCAAATGTGTGTTCTTACAAAGGAGTCTTCTGTGCAAATCCTCAAGATGAAATGGTTGCATCAGCATTCCCAGTTGTTGCAGGCATAGATCTCAACCATGCAAATCTGAAAGGAACTCTTGTCAAAGAGCTGTCTCTACTCAGTGATTTGTCTCTTCTCCACCTCAACACTAACAGATTCACGGGCAGTGTTCCTGATACATTCAGAGACCTGGTATTTCTGGAAGAGTTAGACCTCAGCAACAACCAGCTTTCAGGTCCTTTCCCTGCTGCTACGTTGTACATGCCAGGCCTCATCTACTTAGACCTAAGATTCAACTACTTCTCTGGGGCCCTCCCTGAGGAACTTTTCAGCAAGAATCTGGATGCAATATTTGTCAATAACAACCAGTTTGAAGGTGAAATTCCCCAAAACTTGGGTAGTTCCCCAGCCTCGGTGATAAACCTGGCCAACAACAAGTTGAGTGGAAACATCCCAGCAAGTTTGGGCTTCATGGGTTCTAAAATAAAGGAGATTCTTTTCCTCAATAACCAGTTAACTGGTTGCATCCCTGAGGGAGTGGGGCTGTTCACAGAGATGCAAGTTCTGGATGTGAGCTTCAACTCACTTATGGGTCATTTGCCAGACACGCTATCATGCCTGCAAGACATAGAAGTTCTCAACTTGGCTCATAACAAGCTCTCTGGGGAGTTATCAGACGTTGTCTGCTCTTTGAGAAGCCTTGCAAATCTAACTGTTGCTTACAATTTCTTTTCGGGGTTCAGCCAGCAATGCTCAAGGCTTTTCTTTAGGAATGTGGGTTTTGATTTCTCCCTAAACTGCATTCCTGGAAGGGACATGCAGAGACCTCAACCTGAGTGCTCTGTGATCCCAGGTGGTAGCCTTAGTTGTCTCAGAATCCCAACACCAAGGCCTCTTGTTTGTGGGTCAATGGCTGTAAGTAAGTCTAAGCACATTGATCCCATTTCTCCATCTCCTTGATGGTAATTGCATTATTAGTTAAATTACAGGTTGGTCATAGCTGTTCCATTAATTACTGCTGCCAATCTTGGTTCACATTCTGCTAATTTAGTTCTTCAAAGATTCCTTGTGCATATTCGTAATTATACTTGGCGTGCACGGGTATATACATGCCTATATTTTAAAGGAAAATTATTTCCGATGCTTCTAATATCTACTCTATCTACCTTGACCCGCATCATGAAAGATGGATAGCTTAGTTTATGTTTCCCGTGACATGTTTGATTGAGTTTAGCTACTTTATTTTGTACTGGTTTATCACGGGTTCTCCAATTATTCCATCAACAACTTCACTAACCGCATTCGACAAGACCCTACTTGATAGCTTCTGAACAGTTAAATTTGACACAACTGTAATGCACTAGGTTACATCACAGGCTTATATCTAAATTACTTGGAAAGGTGCACCTGTCCAAAAATTCAACTTCAATAATACAAGTGAGGAGATTGCATGAGATTGCCATTGTGGCTTGCTAATTCTTCCAGATATACCAATTATTAGACAGGTGTTAATGCAGTAATAAACATGCATTCTGCATAGATTGCACATTAGAGGTGCCCCTGTTCTAACAGCCTAACAAGTTTAAACTATTTAGTGCTATTTGGTGAAACCTGCTATAACTAAGACACAAAATAAAGTGATATTAAACCTTGATACTCTTTTTTTATCTGTTCTTTTAATATTTAATGAAAAGATATCAAATAAACATACAATATATTTATTATCTTAATATACAGAAAACGTTCAACACTTTTTATTTTTGGGTTTAGTGAGACGATTATTATGAAACTCTCGTTTGAAAAGATTTAAAATTATTTCTCAAAAAACACCCTAATGTCGATCCAGTTAGAGGTCTGAATAATTTGAATGAGATTCTAGATTCAAGCTTCAGCATCATTATACACTAAAATGAAAAGAAACATTCCTCAGTTTTAGATTACCATTTTGCAGCGGACAGCAAGCATTATATTACCATGAAAAATCACGGTAGGGTACTACAACTGGCAATCGTAAAAAATAATACAGATTTCTGAGAAGACAATTCTATGGAATATAATACATTGGGTTTGGGAGTTTGAAAGACCGTGCAGCCACTGCATAACCCCACAAATCACTCCACTGATCACCAGAGCTCCCATGAATCCTGTAACCTTCGTTCTCCAACTCTTCTCTCTTCTCGGACTTGTAACTAATGGCAGGTTTGCCTTTATCAGAAGACCCTCTGTTTCATTAACAAAGAATTTCAGTTGAAACTTATTCAATAAAACAAGACAATATATTTCCAAGAACCAGTAATCTACGTACCTTAGGATAAGTCTCTCCCAATTTTTGTACCCTGAAAGCATAAGGTTTGCCTCCGTGGCATTCCTTTGATACTCACTCCTCCCAGTTAAGAGAAATATCCTGAACCCCAATTCCTTAAGCTCGTTATACAAAATCAAATTGGCTGGCAAAGCTGGGGCAGCAGCAGAGTTCACCCAAGTATCAAAGGAGGTCTCATTGAAGATCTCAAATCTGCAGTTCAAAGTTAGAAACAAAAGCCCATAATCAACTTCAACAAAGAAATTCACATAAGCAACTGCCATCTGTTAAGAAAATCACTTCTACATTTCAGATTTCACTCATTTTTTGATTGAAAGAGAACACGAGTCTTTTGGCTAAAATTAACTTCCAACTAGTAATAGTTACCATATAATAGCATCTATACTATAGGGCTAATCGGTCTTGTAAAAACGATATCTATTCATTAATCCCCCGAATTCCATAGATGTGAGACTGAGAACCATTGATATTGATAAAATCTCCTTCCTAGTTACACTATGTTAATTATGAGTTTCAGTTATTCTTTACCTTTAGGCAACGTTTTCAATTCGTCAAAATAACAGAACCCTTGTATTAATTTTTATATACCTCAATTTAATACTGTTTCAACTCCAATTATAAAGGTAACTTATACATAAATAATTAGAAAATAAAAACTTATTTAATACAATGATCATCCATTTAAACTATTTGATCAAATAATTAAGCCTCGGATCATTTTTTTTATCCAGTAAACCATTTTCTCACCGCTAAATGGAACAATTCAAATATAATAAATAAATTTAGATATATTTTTGCTAAGCTAATGCAATTTATATTATGATTACTTTGGACAAAGCATAGAATTGGACCACCTAAGAATAAAACAATTACAGCAAGCATATAAGCGTATAACAATGGCATTGCATCATACTTTGAGCTACCCATGCATCTTTTTCATATCATTGACCCACCCATCCAAGATAAACATCACACTGCCCATCCCCTTTGTCTTTTTCTTGCTTTTGGTAAAAAAGCTTCAAAGCAAATCCATGCAGAACTTTCAACCCATGAGATAAATTAGGATATAATATAGCTGTTCAGTCCAAATTTATAATTCTCATTTTTCACGATAACGAGCTCTTATTTAATACACATGTTTGTTAACAGTCTAAGATTTCATAAAAATGGTCATTATAGACCTTCAATGTTCACATGAACGCCCAGAGATCTAACAGGTCAAACATTGATTCTTTCATACGTGTCAATTGAACAGACGCATCCATAGTGACTTCAGTGGATGCAATTGGAATCTATCAATAAACTTCAATACCCTTTTGTACCATTATTTCATAAAAAAAGTTAGGTTAGAAAATGTACTGTTTTCCCTAGAAAAGTATCCTATCAAAGCAGCAATGTAATTCTATTCAATAATTACTAATACGAGTAATTGTTTCAACAATGGTTAGCGTGCAGTTGAACCCTAATGAGACAAACACATTCCAATCAAAATCAAAGGGCTAAAAAACACAAAAATCTAAAACCAATCAGCATAATCATCGCTTACCCGAAGCCAATGTCTTCGTAGTAAGGCACGTTGGAGAGGAGCGTCTCATCGATGTCGAACACCCACGCGTCTCGTCCGTCTCCGACCAATCTCACGCTCCTCGCGAACGCCAGCGACAAATTCCCGACCACTTCGCAGTCCCTCCGGTACCGCTCTCCGGTCATGTACTCCGCCACGAAATCCACGCAATTCGCCGGCACGCGCTCCCACGCCCCCGCGTTGTTCGTCTCCACCGCCAGCCTCCAGCTGTCGCAGTAATCGCTCGAGATCGCCTTCTCCGACGGCAACCTCAGGATCGGCTCCGAAAGAATGTGGCTGACCGTTGAGAGAGCCACCAGCAGGGAAAGCAGCCGCACGCCGGAATCCATCGCCGGAAAACAGATAGGCCTCTGAACGGAACCGGTCTCCGGCGACTACTTTTCTTTTTTTTTATCTTTTTTCTATATATAAAATAAAAAGGAGAAAGAAAAAATTGGTTTTTAAAATGGAACTGAAATGCCCCTTCGTTCGCATTGTGCTGGGTTTTATGGGCTTGTAAAAAGTTGATCCTAAATATTTTACATCCAATTTTTTTATTAACTTTCTAAAATTATATTTTATTTAAAAAAGAAAAAACTTATGCAATAAACAGAGAAAACCAACACATGAACTACAATGACTTCTTTTGAGTTTTTTGAGAGTTAATCCCTCATCAAAATTAAATTTAATCGGATTAAAAAACTTGTGTTAATTTAAATTTTAAACAGTGTTTGATAAAGACATTCTTTTTAAAGTTTTGCTAAAAATTTAGATTGGAAAATGTTGAATTTCTTATTTAGTATGATCCTTTTGAAATCATTCTTTCGAATTTAACATTTTTGAAATATATTTTTTAATTGTGTCTCTAAAATTGAAACTCTCTTCCACATAAAGAGAAGGGAATAAATCATAATTTCGTTTTTCGTTTTCAGAAATACATTAAACATATTTATGACATTCTTTTTTTTTCTTTTATGAAGACACTCATATTACATTCTTAAAAAAAATGAGATTCTCAGTTATTCTCAATAAATGTTATTTAAAAAAATAAACAAATTGCATATACTTAAAAAATAAACAAAATGCATATACTAAATCACACATGATGTAGGCATAGTGATGTTTTTAAAATGCAAATCAACAATGAATGATTGAATTAGAGGTAGTAAAATGAGTTATTTTATCAATATTGATTAGCGTGAGTAGTAGTTATTTGTGTTTTTCAATTAACTGATGTAAAATTTAAATGTTAATAGTATTATTTGATAAAATAAGACATGTTAAAAGGGAAATAATGTATTGTGTGTGATTAAATGTTAATAGTATTATTTGATAAAATAAGACATGTTAAAAGGGAAATAATGTATTGTGTGTATTCAGACTTCGTGACTTTGTCAGTTAATAAAATCTCAATTTAATTTTGAATTGAACTAAAAGATTTGATTTAAATAATTCAAACCTAACGTCTTATAAAATTGGATTAACCTGTTTTCTCAAATTTTTACTACTATTGATCATTTTTTGGATCCAATTTTAACTGAAGGCCTTGAACTTGAATATATCTAAAATGGATCTAACAAGGCCCATATAGGTCAATGGACATGGTCCAGAATAATTACTTTTGGTAGAACAAAATTTATAAGAACATTGAAGATCAAAATTTTAAGAACATAAGTAATGTGTTGTAGAACATTGCTACTTACTAGAGATAAAAGTCCAAAATAAAGTATATATATCTATAATATTTTTCTAATATAATATAAAAATTTATTATAATAAGATTAGTTGAAAAATATAATATAAAAATTTAGTATAATAAGATTAGTTGAATTTATAGTATTACTCGTTATAGGATTATTCACAAAAATCTAGTTTTATGCTCACAATATTCGTACTTGAACGAAAAGGAGATGGATTAGAACCAAGTTATAATATGTAAACAGGAGTAAATATCATTTTATACCACATCTTATTATAGTGCTATTTGGTGAGAACAACTAAAGTCAAAAGAACCTTATTTTCTTTTACAATTTTATCAGTTCTTCTAATATTTAAAGAAAATATCAAATTAAATGTTAACATATCTACAAACCTAAGAGTAAAGTAAAAAAATTGAGTAGTTTAAATTATTCCTCAAAATAAGTCATTTTTATGAGATGCAGAGCCAAACATCATTAGAAAGACATAAGAAAATAATAAATAAAAATTTGAATATTTAGACAGACATTTGCCTGCTGTTTGTTTGTCTATACAGTTCACTGCAAAAAATGCTGCTAAAATCACCCTTCTAACTGTTTAGAAAACCAAACTACCACAAAACAAGTAACTATGATTTCCTAACAACATTCACAAAACCGAATCCGTCAAAGCTGCAAAGACTTGATTAACTGCAAGTCTATCTATGCTCAAACCAAAGTTCCCACAATGCATCTAGCAGAAACACATTGGCTATCACTGCAGCAATAATTTAACATTTCACTTCAAGCAGGTTTACTAGGGAAACGAAACATGTTCTTCATGGCAAAGCTCTTTCCTCAGTTTATGCGAAAAGAGCTGGCATGCATCCATGCTAAGATCAATGGCAGCAGAGAGTGCAATGAACAAAGCAGCATCAGCCATGCATGTCACGTGCTGTGCCCCAACTTGCACCAGAGGTTTGCTAACTTTGCCTTCACCCTCCACAGAGGAACCCATCACAAACCCTTTTCCTGGTAGCCTTGAACTCAAACCTGAATCCCTCATCACTTTGTAGTCAATGCAGAATTGACCACCCTTTTTCACATTCATTGTGGCCTCAGCAATAGGTATGCCATTGACGGGTCCATTCTCAGCAACAAGCTCAAACTTGTAGCCCAAGCCATCTATGGGACCTCTCTCTCGCCACGCTTCTAGACGACCCCATGGTTTCCAGCTACTCACGGAGGCTCCATTGGGGCGCAGAATGAGCCATGCACCTGGGTTTGATCTTGAGACTCTATCTGAACCAGGGGAGGGGACAAATGGAGTGATCATGGAGGCAGCAGCAACCGGTGAGCCAGAAAGATCATGGATCATCACCATCCAACCCTTTCTCTCCCTCCCATGTCTCTCTCTCACGCCCTTCAAGGTTCTCCTCCATCTACTGGGATTCTTGCCAAAATCTGAGGGCAAAGACCTGAATTTCCACAAAATCTATGTAAAGAGGACAAATACCCTTTGGTTGGTTTGTAGAAAAGAAATGTTTTTAATATTTTTATACATGTTTATACATCTAATATCATATGTAATCGAATTAAATTTTCTGAAGACTTTAATATCTGACAGACACAGTATCTTGGAGTATCGATATCAGATGAGTGTGTGTCTTATACAAATACGTAGGACATGTGATTGATAACTAATTAAGAAGTATAAGTAGATTGAAAAACATGTGATAAAGTCGTTGATTAGTTCAGTATGACAAGAAACAACCTAATGAAAATGTCAAACAATAAAATAACAAGATATTGAGACTGCAAGAAGATCAGTGGCACATGGTAGGGAATCCACGGCTGTTAAGTTTCACAGTTTGGAGAATCCCGGCCTGTCTGTTTGACCAAACATGGCCCATGGGTGTATGCAGCCAGATACGACAGGCACATGCAAGGAAAACTTAGTTTGAACTTGTCAAACATTTAGTTGATTCTAGTGTTTTTTTAATTCTTTTTGACGTGATTTCAGGGCTAAAAGAATGAACACTGGTTTCAAACATACTAAATTAGTTCTACTATGTTTTCTTATCGATTAAGATTAAGAAGAAAGAATGAACAACCTAAAGCTGCCAATGTTAAGGTCTCTTTTTCCAAAGTGGGCGTAAGAAATGAAGTTTAAGCTTAATTTCATTTATATAATATTAGTTAGTCTTATATAGTCGTAAACTAGATATTTGTATATAGTGGTTTTATATGTCTATTAAATTTTGTTAGGATAGATTCTAATATCATCTAAAAAATAAATTTTAAATTTAATTTAATCTTACAAAATCGATATGTCTTTGTTTATATGATATGAATTGATCTTATAGCCTTATGTTTAATCGATGTGAAATCTTCTAAGTGAATAGAAAATAAAAATTTGGTGGTAAGAATGGTATGTTGCATGTAAGTTTGAGGAGAAACGGAAAGAAATAAGAAAGGTGACGATAGGAAGTGATGTAATGGGGAAGGTAGGGAGGAGAAGAGAAGCATGAAAAGGGAATGAAGTGAAGTGAGGAGGATGAGGAGACTAAGCATGTGTTGATGGTTAGGTACCAACTCTATAGATATCGACAACCCAGCCAGCCCACATGCCTAACCTCACCTTAATTCATTCCTATAATTAACCAAACATATTTGCCCCACCACTCATAACTTTGCCAACCCACACCAATAATCCTTGCATCACAAAACTTTCCTATTCACCAAATGAATTCACATTCCACCCATTATTAGCTCTCTATTTCTCATTTCTCACTTTCTTCTTATCTATTAACACAGTATTGATATAAGACGGCTTTTAAAGAAATAGACAATAATGGCATAATTTTTATTTTTATCAATATACATAAGGAAGGAAGTGATTTATTTAGTTGACTTTTTAAAAATTATATTAACAATTTACTATATTAATCTTCATTGTTAATGCTTTTATTTATTTATTTTCATTGTTTACTACTATACAAGTACTCGTGATATTTGATATGGATATAAAAAGCAAATCTAAAACTATAAGATCTATTATAAAAATATATCTTTAATCCTAAACAATAGAAAGCCTAATGATTGAATGGAACAAAATGTATACACTTTTACATCCATTAACAGTTAAAATATCAGTTGTTAAATCTAAATTTTAAAGTAATTATTAAAAAATCAATAAAAGTTACAGTACGGTAATAAATGCTTAAACGAAAATCTAAATCAGCCAAATCTTAAGTGCAGTCTCTCAAGTACTTTTTGTGTAACTTTTCAATTAAAAATTGAACTTTACAATAAAAGTTTGTAATCAAGCTCAGTATGATTGAAACTTTAATTAAAGAAAATGCAAAAAAAATACCACAAGACGCAAAAAGATTATATACTCTCCCAAAAAAATGTGGACTATATTCGAAGCTTAACGACCTGATCCCTAATCAAAACACGAAGAAGAAAAAATTGAAACAAAAATAATATTTTTTTTATTTCACATGTTCTCTTTGCAACACTCCACGGAAATTATAAAGATATTTAGTTTTTAAGATATGCGAAGGGTAAAAGGTGAAAAAGATGAAGTGTATGTGTTAGGGTGGTTGGTTGATTCAGAAAATATTGCACAGAGTAGCAGATAGAGTGCTTGAAAACTAAAATGCACCATATTATTGTGATTATTATTATTTATTTATTATTATTATTAACGTAAAAAGTAGAAGAAAAATCGCTGACACACTGACCTCGATCTCGAGTTACGATCAGCGCTGAACTTACAACTGAAGACAGGCTGTCTGATATTATTCTCCTGAATCTGGAAAACCACCGGACTACACTCCGGTTCGCCGCCGAACTGGAACACGAACCGCGGATCCGGTTCAGACCGGACCACAATGTGGAGCCGAGTCGAGGGCTTTCGGTTCGGTTCGGAGCCGCTTTTGTTCCTGCGGCGGAGGCTGAGCCAGCCGCTGTGGAAGGTGATGGGGCGGTCCCGAGCGGAGGTGAGGTCGAGGGTGAGAGTGATGCGGCCGAGGAACTTGGCGGCGGAAACTCCGCAGGCACGGGCGGCGGTGCTGCCGGAGTAAACGGCGAGGCGGAGGGATATGGGGCGGCGGAGGGCCGCGGAGTCGAGGTGGAAGCCGGGGGCGGCGGTGACGGTGTCGGGAGCGGAGGAGGCAGAGGGAGAGAGAGGGAGAAGCGCGGTTTGGGAGGGGAAGTTGGTGGTGCGGATTTTGCAGAAGCATGGGGTGGTGGAAGGGTGGACGCCGGAGATTGGTGGGGCTTTGGTGGCGGAGGGAAGGTTCAGAGAGAGAGATTCTACCATGAGACGCACGAAGGGGCAAGGATCCATTGTTGCTGATGAAAGTGAAAGAACCTCTTCCGACGTTAATGGGTTTTCGAAGACATGTAAGTAGGTGTTGTCGTTGTGTACGAGAAGACAATGGTGTTATGTTATGTTACAGCTCACTGCTTTCTCTGTCTCTGTTTTTGTTCTCATGGGGTTTTACGAGAAGACGATGACGCATGGTGAGATATGTGAGGGTGGCCATTTATAGTTGCAAATTCCTCTTTTACTTCTATAACTTCCCTCTCAATATTTTGTGCAAATACAGAAACAAAATTTTATTTTTTTATTAGATAATGTATTAGATAAAGAAATTGTATTTAAAAAAAGTATGTTATTTTGTACTGGATAAAAATCGAATATTGATATTTCAATATAATTAGGATTTATAAAGATGGCAGGAAAACTAACTTGCTGTGTTTGTTTAATCGTCTGAGTGAAAATAAGATGAAATATTTAATGTACATTCACTAGAATGTTCGTCTAATCCCAGAAACTTTTTTCTCTCCTTAATTCTTTATCTTCAATTACTGATATAATTACAATAAATATCAATTTAAAACATAATTTTTTAATTCGAAATAATGATTGTAATATTTTTTCTCTTCACTCATAATTCATTAACTAAGCATTTTTAACATTAAAATATTATTTTTCATTCATTACCATGTGTTGGGCGAGTTCATTTTTCATCGCGTGTTGATTTTCTCCCTCCCTTTCATTCTTTTTTTTTCCTAAGAAAATATATGCTTTTTAGTTTATTTTTTTTCAAATTTATTCTTGGTCTTATATCTTTAAATTGATGATTTCACTCTTTCATTTTTTAAAATATGTAGTTTTAGTTTTATTTTTCATATATAAAAATAAAATTCGATTACGTCACAATATGAAATAACAATACATTCATACATTGTGTGATATTAACTTTTCTTTTATACCTAAATTTAATAAATTCACTTATTTTAAAATTTAAAGGTTAATTAAGCAATATTTAGAATACAATCATCAAAATAAAATGAGAAAAAGTGCATAGACAAATACTTAATTATTTCTTAATTTGCTTGTTGGCACCTCAAACAGCTAGGTGGAGTATGTATGACGTTGTCTTCATCCTAAGGATTATGTGAAGAATAGTTTTTTCATTTGTCTTTAACGAAACAAAAATTATGCTAACATGCATAATTGGTGATAATATGATGGTGCCAAAAAAATTTTGGTCAGTTACCGTTTATTTTAACGTTGCTCCGTTAAAACTGGATCCATAGGTTAAAGATCCTAATCCGTTTCACCAGTTTTTTTTTTTTCATTTAAATAATATTTCTTTATCATTTTGCTATTTCCAACGCAAACAATTGAAAAATATTAATTTAAAAATTTATAACTAAAATGAAATTCCCCTTCTTACACCATCCATTACTCGAGAATAGATTCAAAGTTCTGTTTAACTGTTGTTATTTATAGGTCAACCTAATGTTGTACTGAACAATGATTAAGCTTTTGAACATGTTCATATACTTCTAAGATGAAAATTTTGCCTCTGTTATTACGTCATGGAACGTCACATAGTCAAATTAGTGAATCAGCCAAACTAAAACCAAACAAACTTTGCTGCTAATTATGAAATTAGCTTCAACTAATTCGCAAGGGAATACGGGTTAAAGGCTTTTAATGATATTAGTCATTAAATTCCATCTCAATAATACGTATTAATTCTAAAATTGAAAATAAATATAAAGTAGTGAAGGAAGAAAATTTTCAATATCAAATTACAATTTAGCTTTGGGATCGTTGAAAACTATATTTTACAACTTAACATTTAACAATTGCAGTTTTTTTCTTATTGCTTATTTATTATAAAAAAGGAAATGAAACAGAGTAGGAGTTTTATTTAAAAAATTGTATACTTAATAATTATATTATACAGTTGGCCAAGATATAATCAGTTAGATATCTCATAATTAATTTTGGTATAAAATGAATAACAAAATAGAATAGAATGAACCTAAACTGTCTGTTTCATCACAGTACAAGGGATACTTATGAATTTTATCTTAAATTACCTCTTCATCCAATTCTAACTTGAGGGGGAGAGTATTGTCTGAAACAAATTATTGTTATTGGAGTCTACCAGTCTTTTACAATAACTATTTTAATATTTTAAAGAAATTAAATTAATTGTAATTTGTTTTAAATGATATAAAACACAAAAACTAATGTACATATTTATTAGCATATTATAGCATAAGAGAAAATGATTCCTGTTATGGTCTGTGGGCCCTAAACAGCTGGATTTGGGCTGTCGTCGCATTGTAAAAGAAATTGGATTTGGACAGACAGAGACACAAATTTTCCTTTGTAGACTCAATTGTTAAGGTAGCAATATTCATTTCCTTTGTATAATCTTTGACTTGACGGCGCATTTCTATTTTTTTTTCATTATTATTATTATCATGTAAAAAAATTATAGTGATGATAAATAATAAAATGCACTTTAATTTGCAGTGTCAACTCTTGAATGCATGTTTGTATTTTTTTATTGGTGTGTTTAGATGGAAAAACATTTTTATAAATTAAAATTAATTTATATTTTTCTATATGACCCCGATGAAATTCGAATTAGCTTCTAATTGCATCTCCACAAGTGGGAATTAGGATATGTTGCGGCTTAGTTTGTAATTTTGTCTTCTTCAACTGTCTCAATGGTGTGGAAAGTACTTGTAAAGGCATTTCAACACATAAGTTAAAATATGTACCAGTGAATAGTAAAACTAACAGTAATTATACGTGTGTAAGGTATTTTTTTTATTTATATTTATAAAAATGGTATTAGACTTGATCACTGTTTTTTATAGTCTATGATTATTAATTTTATTAATAGAGTGAATTTTATTAATTATTATAATGAATACCTATTTCAGATTTAGTAACATTATCCTTAACACGGCTGAAAACTGAAATCTAGTATAATACAATTATGAATAAAAAATAAATGAGATTTTTACTTTATTTCACTGAAGTAATATTAAATTATATTTATATTTATTTTTCCATTTTTAAAATATAGATTGATTTTTCTGTTTTTAATAAAATAATATTCATACATTCTTTATATATATATATATATATATATATATATATATATATATATATATATATATATATAGATATATATATATATATATATATATATATATATATATATATATATATATTATTTACCTTATCTTTTCAATAAATGATGTTCACTTCCTTTCTATTCCAATAAAATGATATTTTTTCTTTAATTAATTTTAAAAATATCTTATTAACCAAAAAACAGATTATATATATAAATATTGTAATTTAAAGTTTGAAAATATAAAAATTATTTTTTTAATAAATTAAAATTTATTTATTGAAAAAATAATGAAAATATAAGAGAAGGGATATTTATCAAAAACACGTGAAAAGTATACGTCTATTTAAAAATTATAGTGTCATTTGATTAAAAATATAAGAAATATGTATTTTAATATTAGAGCAATATAGTTGTCATTTAGTATAATATCATAAATGAAACTTTCTTAAGAGATAATGCTAAAAGAATTACAATTTTTTAAGCTAATTTTAATTTGGTGACACTAAAAAAGTTTGTGCACCCTAAATCCACACAATATATTAAACAGGTATTTCTAATAGATATTCACGAATAACAGGTAAACATTTTGATTATCCATTTATATATATAAAAAAAAAAATCGTGTTACATTGAACAGCATCAACCACCACTGAATTCTCAATGTGATTATGGATTATAAGTAGATGCTTTATTTTTTTAATCTAATGAATAAAAAAATAGTAGCTAGAATCATTTTTTTTTATATAAAAAATGCGTAATATCTCTTAAAGTAACTTAATTATATATATATGAAGGATTGTTTGAAATAATGAATGGGATGGAACCTTCCTCTTTCTTACATTAAAGTTTGAAAATTTGAATTACTTTTTGCAATATGAAGGATTGGTGCACCACGTTGTGAATGGTATAGGAAAATTGTACATATTATTATGATCTATCTCCGACCTAAGACCACCATATTCAGAATATCTTAAAAAACGAAAAGATTGGAAAATAGAAGTTCATAATCCATATAATTGAATTTAAACCTAGAAATCATTTGCATAATTGAGCTAAGGATAGTTTATAGTAGTAGTGGAGTAGCAAAGAACGTTGAGTGTTTGGTGGATCCTATGCAATGTGTTACATCAATGTTTATGCTTAGGGACAATGTTATGGGTTGTAGTTTTGTGCAAATACCAAGTTAATATACTCACATTCCCCTTCACAATATTGGCAGCATCTAAAAACTTTAAGGAAAAGGTTATGAAATGACAGACAGGCCCATTTGGGTTGCATTTTGTTTGGTTTTTGGTCAAGATTCATGTTCATTTGCACTTTAGACCCCACCAATTATGTTGCTTTACTTTGCCTCATATAACCTTTAATCAATGCAAAATGCAAATAAATACAAATGGAAAATTTAAAAAAATTACTTAAATAGATAAATTCTGCTTAAAATACGATTTTCTACAAATAACTCATTTTTTAAGTATAATTTATTTTTTTTCATTCAATTTGTATGAAGAAGTTATATTACAAAACACAATTTTTAATTAGTTGTTTTAACAAAATTAAACAAATATTTTGAAGTAATGTCTTTGAGGATGACTTTTAAAATTCGAAAAAAAAGTTACACCAGTCTAAAATCATGTTATAAAGCAACGCTGTTTCACATAAATTAAAAATAAGTCTAAAATGTTTAATAACGAAATTTATCCATTTATGTATTTTTTTTAAATGACCTATTTCAATAAATTTTTATATAAAATGTACATTACATTTACATAAATTTGTATAAAAGACTATTCCATTGCATTCACATAAATCAGTATGATATTTTAAGATCATGATTAATATTATATTTCGTATTTTTAATAAATTTTACTAGATAATGCATGTTATGACTGCATTCACATAAACCAGTATGATATTTTTAAATCGTGATTAATATTCTATTCTATAATTTTGTAATAAGTTTTACTAGATAATGCATATTATGACTCCATAAATGCGTGGCTCTTAGAAGATCACACATACATATATTTAAATAGGGGTTATGTAAAAATGGAAGTCATTTAAATAAATTGTTTATTGTCTAGTTCATATTACTAACCAAAACCTAGTTTTTCCCTTGTTGACTCGGATATTGAAAAGTAAATGACCAAAATACACTAGAATTTCGTATTTTGTATAAAAAATACGAGAAATAAATATTAAAATGTTTTTAGAAAAGTGTTAATAAATGTTTTCAAGAAATTGGTAAAGAAGTTAAAATCAATATACTCACCTATTCATAAATTCATGTCACTTCAACAACAAAAAATTACTATCCTTACGACGCAAAGTCTTATTTTTTTTTTCTATGAAAAAACTCGTATTTTTACATTAATTAAAAAAATACATTTTTACTTAATATTTTTCTTAACATATAATTTCATTATTCTTTAAATTATTTATGTTGCAAAAAATATTTAACAAGAAAAAGGAAAAAGTTGTTTGTTTCCATGCCAATTTGATAGTTCTCGTGGACTTTTGCCCATCCATAACATTTGTATTTCATATTCCTCTTTTATATTTTTTTTCCCACTCCAAAGCAAGGGGTTATACTCTTTCCCCTTTAGTATTTTTTTCCCATCCTTAAATCTATATTATTCCACTTTTATTGTGTACAAATATTTATATATATTATAAATTGACTAGGTTATCTTCAATTATTTGAGGTTAAATTGTCACTAAATGTTTTTTTCCTTTTTATTTCTTGTTTTCTACAAAAGTACTTAATTCTGATGTAGAAAACAAAACTTATTTCAGAAGTTTGGAGGCACAAATTACGAATTTTTCATCCCAAAAGTAATTTATCTCATGCACACTCAAACACTCAAACGTTACTGTGTTTTTTTTTTTGTCATATATTAAGGGTCTGTTTATTTTGATAGAAAAAAAATGTTTTCATTTTCACTGCATAAAAAGTACCATTTGTTATGTTTTAAAAAATATATAGAAAGAAGTAAAAACAACTTTTATTTTTTTTACAAATCTTGAAAATAAAAAATAAATTGAAATTATCATGGGAATTTTATAATTAAAAGTGAAAATATAAAATAGTAAAACTGATCCTAATTTTTCGGTGTTTGTTTGAAACGATAATATTTTTGTAAACAAGAAAAAAGAACTTCCAAATTGAAACAAAAAACGGGAGAAGATTTATCCGTTTTAGTTTTAAAAAATATAACTATTCCTCTCACAAAAGTTATAAAATATGGTGAAAAAAAATAAAGCATACAAGTTTATTTTCTTATTCAACATCTTTTCATCAAGAATTTAAATATTTTCCATAAATTTATTTCCATGTTATTTTCCCTCATATTTATATATAATAAGTGACATAACACTTCATCCAAATTCCTTTGATTGATTAGGTCAAGTTCAACCTTATTTCATTGGATCAACATTCAAGTTCAGCCATTAAAATGATATAAATTAGCCTATATTAGAGTTTTCTAGTTGTCAAATTTGAAGAAATGGTTCAATAGTTTTAAAAACACCACTCTTAATAGGCTAATATATACATCTATATTTTTAAGCAAGTACCATAATGCATTTGAAGAAAATATGACCTATTTAATTTGAAATTATATATATATATATTATGGGGAGTTTCCAATGTATAATCTATTTGGGGAAGGAAAAGAAGAGGGGAATTAGGTCCTAAAATGAAGGGTGAGTTGAATGGTAAGAATTGAATGAAGAGCAAAATGGACGCTCATCGCATCACGGCATGCATGTCATCCTTTTAAAACTACATTCATTCCAAACTCTCACACACAAAAACAAAAACCAGACACAGCACAAGGAACCAAACACACAACAAAAGTAAACATAAAATAATGTCGTGGCAAACCTACGTAGATGAACACTTGATGTGTGACATCGATGGCACAGGCCACCATCTCACTGCCGCCTCCATCATCGGCCATGATGGCTCCGTTTGGGCTCAAAGTTCTTCCTTCCCTCAGGTCTAAAACCTAATCTTTTTTGTTTCAACACAAATGAATTAATACGTGTGTTGCTTCATTTCACGACCCGTTTTCATGCATGCTATGTTTTCAGATTAAGTCTGATGAGATCAATGGTATCATGAAAGATTTTGATGAACCTGGCTATCTTGCTCCCACTGGCCTCCACCTTGGAGGCACCAAATACATGGTTATCCAAGGAGAACCAGGAGCTGTCATCCGTGGAAAGAAGGTATATAATATAATACATGTTGCAGTTTTTCAGACTAGGGCAAATATATCATTTTTACTTTTATTTTCTAATGATTATTCTTCTTTAGGTGTTTTTTTCTTTTGCTGTTTCATGATACATATGACAGTGCATCATGCAACATGTTCATGTTACCTTTTTCATGTGATATCAACATGTTCATGTTCATGTTCATTTTGCTAGGTTATTTCAACATGTTCATGTTCATTTTGCTAGGTTATTTCAACATGTTCATGTTTGTTTTGATTGAAGATATCTGCTTTTATGGTTGTGGTGGACAGGGATCTGGGGGGATCACCATAAAGAAAACTGGGCAAGCATTGGTTTTTGGTCTGTACGATGAACCTGTTACTCCTGGACAATGCAACATGGTTGTTGAGAGGTTGGGAGATTACCTTGTCGACCAGGGTCTGTAGACCAACAATTTTTCCAATTAAGTTTAATTTTTCTGGGTATTGTAATTTGTTATTTACGATTATGATCTGCATGTTGGGAGTTGTTGCAGACAATAAGCATATCAGAGTTAAACACTTGTTCCTTGTTTGAATTTTTAAATTTCATTACCCTTGTTTTTTAATGCTCTTTCCTACTCTCCCTTAGCTTTTATTTCACTAATTGTTCCTATTATTTATAAACAAAGCTTGTTATACTTTATTATTAACTTTTTTTTTTAGATTAAAAAACTAAACATAAATTAACTCACTTCACAAATCAATTTGTACAATAAACTTTCTTCGAAATAAATCAATTTCTGCAACAGCTTTGTTGTTTGCTGGATTAGTGGGTCAAATCAGTTGTTACTTATAAATTAACAAACAAAAAAGAATATATTTAATTCGTGAAATCTTAATAAATGTATATGTATATTAGAAAATAAAATTGAAACCGTTTGTTGGACTTAATCAAATATGTTCAAATTTTTTTGCCTAAATTTTAGAAGCTTATAACGCAATCGGTTGGACGAATCATGTTTGATTTTTTTCGAAATTAATAGTAAAATATAGTCTAAATTTTATTACGAAATATTTAGACCGACTTTTCACCCGACTCAAATTTTCAATTGTGATAGTGATAACCTAACCTATTAATATTATTTTAGGATAAATCATGTTTTACAAGTGTTATTTGTATTCTTGCGCAGAAGAAATAATATTTCACTTTGGTACTTTACACGATTCTTTGATACAAATATTTATCCAAATGAAAAATTAATTTTAATTGGAAAGCAACATAAACAAAACGTCTATCTATCAAATTTACAGGTAAATTTTGGCATTAATTATGTTATTTATGGGTGTCAATAAATAATGTTTGATGTACTTCTATACAATTGTATTAATATACTTTCCTTTTTTTTTTTTTACCAAAATAATTGTATTAACACTCCTGTATCAAGATTGGGATAACCCACACAAAATATTCATCAATTCTACCATTGATGAAAAAATGACACTCCGCATAAAAGTAGAAAGTAAGAAGAAATACTAATATTGGAAGGTTGACTCCATTAATATAATTAAGTTAAATTGGACTTTAATTATTTAAGTTTTAAAGCTTATTTTAAAATCAAAATTAAAATTGTTTGATAATGTTTTTTTAGTTGTGTGAGTGTGTTAGAAGACATTGAAAAAATTGATTTTTTTTTGTTTAAAAATATATGTTGATGGATTAAAGCTATATATGTAAAAAATAATATTTTAAAGAGACTAAAATAAGAAAGGATCAGAATAAAAAAAATTAATTTCACACAAACTAAAAATTAAATGTAAAATACAACTATATTAAAAAGCATATTCCAGCCTTCTAGTAAATTTGATAAGACACACACGTACCTTTTTCATTTATTTAATTTTTCTGCATAAGAAATTATTGAAATTTTGAAAGGAATGAGCACTGTGTAGTCTCTTTAAACGGTACTCTATCTACAGCATAAAACCTATTCATAAACAATTAATTAAAAATAAATAAAAATATAATGCATATTTTATTTTCGCGGCCACTTCATTTGAATTTGTTCATACAGTTTCTGCCGCACACTCTGTTTATACTGTGTGTAAGAGAGAAGAGAAACTCTAAATCACTCAATCGTAGATCCTAAAGCAGAAGAGAAGAACAACGATATCATTGAACGGCGAAGATGAAGACGAAGACGCCATTGAAGCAGCTGAAGCTCGCCGTTCCTGCTCAAGAAACCCCCATTACCTCTTTCCTGTACTTTAATTCCCTTTCCTTTTTCCTTTACCACCCATTTCATCTTCTTTGCTTCATCCTTCAATTTATGAGTAAAGTTCCAATTTTGAACTCTCACTCCCTCAATTTGTTCTTCTTTCTGTTCTGGGCATTTTGATAGTGTCTACGATGTGCTAGGGTAGTCATGGGTCAGAGGATTCAGAGATATATTTTCATGAATAGCTTTAGTTTTGTATTCTTATCGTGATTTGGAAACCTATTCAATTCAGGAACAAGAAACAGTGAAGAAAGTTCACATTTTGATTTCTACTGTCATTTTAAAAAACCCATTTTACTTCTGTTATGTGTTTGAAATTGATTGATTTGGTTATTGTCAAATTGGGATCAGGACTGCTAGTGGAACGTTTCATGATGGAGATCTACTCTTGAATCAGAAAGGGCTGCGTCTTATCTCTGAAGAAAAGGAATCACGGGTAGTGATTTCTAATTTTCATTCATTATGTTTTGTATAATCTATATTTTGCATTAAGTTCCCCTTTACTTGTTTCCTCTTTGTATGTTGGCCTTGGTGATGGGGTTGATGATGCTCAACCCCAAGACTCTTATCTACAATTCAGAACCTAAAGTTTTATGAATCATGAGTACTTGTTGATCCATGGAGAAAAATCCTATTTGGTCTTGGTGTTTTTGGTGCCATCGCTTTTGATAATCTTGGTGCTCTTCCCGAGTCTTTAGTTCTTGTTGCTACTGGACTTTCCAACACAGGCAAAGAACATGAATTGAAGGGGCATCTTATATAGATGATAGTTTCGAGTCTTTTGGTTCATTCACCTCCTATGTTTGATACACATCTAGCCCAATCCATCCTACACTTGCTATTGGGTCCATGCTACACATTCTAACCTAATACTTTATCACCATTATGCATGCATCATTCACATATTCATTTTTCTGTTTTTTTTTTTCTCTATTTTGTATTTCTAATATCTAAGCTTACAATTTTCCTCTTTGAACAGCCTTCGGATGGTAAGGAACTGGAATTTGACTTCACACTAGATGACCTTGAGACCATCAAAGTAATTGGAAAAGGAAGTGGTGGCGTGGTACAACTTGTTCGCCATAAGTGGGTTGGAAGATTGTTTGCTTTAAAGGTTGTCATGCGCACGTGTTTTTAATTACCTCTTATGGGTAGATTTGCGTTTATGATTATTCTTTTCACAAATTATTTTGTTTATTCTCTGCCTTCTGAAAATGAAATTTAGAATGTTTTTCCAAGCCTGCTGAAGACTGTATTCCACGTTTAATTTTGTCTCAATATCTTCGATGAAACAGTTCGCCGTTCTGATCTTGCACGTGTCATATATCGCCTTCTAAAACAAAGGCCATTGTTATGAAAATAATTTTCAACATTATGAATTGGGTTTTACTGTTTTTATGATTGGGGAATATCTTTGGACCTATATTGCAGGTTATTCAGATGAATGTACAAGAGGATATTCGAAAACAGATTGTTCAGGAACTGAAAATAAATCAAGCGTCACAGTGTCCACATGTTGTAGTTTGCTATCACTCGTTCTATCATAATGGAGTTATATCACTTGTGTTAGAATACATGGATCGTGGTTCTTTAGCAGATGTAATCAAACAAGTTAAAACAATTCTGGAACCATATCTTGCTGTGGTCTGTAAGCAGGTATGCTGGACCATATTTCCATTTCTTGTTGAAATTGACTGCTTCTTGTCCTTGCAATAGTTGATGCCATGCTCTATTTCCTTTTTAACCATTCACATGCATATTTCAGGTATTGCAAGGTCTTGTTTATCTGCACAATGAAAGACATGTAATACATAGAGACATTAAACCATCCAATCTGTTAGTTAATCACAAAGGGGAGGTAAAGATTACTGATTTTGGTGTTAGTGCTATGCTGGCAAGCTCAATGGGTCAAAGAGATACATTCGTTGGCACTTACAATTACATGTCGGTGTGTAACTTTCCTTACTCAATATGTTCCATATGACCAGAAACTGCTTGGCATTTGTAATCATATTTATGAACCTTCTCCTTTTCTCCATACGTTGCATCTACAATATGATTAACATTGGTTTGTTTCTGTTGATTTCCTTGTTTAGCCAGAAAGAATCAGTGGGAGTACTTATGATTACAGCAGTGACATCTGGAGTTTGGGTATGGTAGTGCTTGAGTGTGCCATAGGAAGGTTTCCTTATATACAGTCCGAAGATCAGCAAAGCTGGCCTAGTTTCTATGAGCTTCTGGCAGCAATTGTGGAAAGCCCCCCACCTTCTGCTCCTCCTGATCAGTTCTCCCCAGAGTTCTGTTCATTCGTGTCATCCTGGTGATTGTTCAGTTCTCTTCACTTCCTTTGTTTCATAATCAACCAAAGTAGAAAACAGAAACATGGCACTGAAGTTTAACAAGCCAAATTAACATGTCACATCGATTATTTTTGCATGTTTCTGTGCCTTTAGTTAGTATCTGTTGGTTAGCCTTCTGCTGTAGATTCTGTGTTGACTTAAGTTAATTCCTTGGTTTAATTGCAGCATCCAAAAGGATCCTCGGGATAGATCAACATCCTTGGAGCTTCTGGTTAGTAACGCAATGCTGTTTTATTGTTTATCTTATATTTTATTAAAATTCCTATTGCTGATTCATCTAATTTCATTGCACTTCCAGAGTCACCCTTTCATAAAAAAGTTCGAAGATAAAGATCTAGATCTTGGGATTTTAGTAGGAAGCTTGGAACCTCCTGTAAATTTTCCCAGATAGTTCTTATAATGTAGAGTGAAAAGTTTGTGGTAAACAGCCGTTGCTCTTGGTTACCGCAAAGGAAATTCTCGTCAGTTATGGTATATTAGATATGAGTATACCAGTATGAGTCCTAAGCTTGGTGACTTCATTACAGTTTTATGAAAACTGATATGTATAATAGTTGTTTCTTATCTGTTGTATTCAAAAGCTTGATAATTTTGTTTTACGTTCCCTTTAGCTTAAAGACTCTGAAATGGATACATGACACGGTCACTTACTCAACTAATGTGAAAATATATAGGAAACTGTTTGATATAAAGTCTATTTACATATGAACAACATAAGATTTGAAAAGATGTTCAATTTGTATTTATATATTCACTCAAAAACACCATCGGAGATTTGGGTGACTGAAACATTATTGTTCCTTCTCATGGCATTCGAATATCAAAATTAGACAAGTCGGAAAATTTCAAATTAATAATGAATTTGGAAACGAGGATAAAACTTTGTTATGGATTAGGTTTTACATTGTTTGCTAAATTTCATGATGAAATGATAATTTTATTTTCCGAAACACGTATATAATCTTCATTCCAATATAGTGAAGAGGTGTAGAAAGCAATTATGGGCTACAAAAAGGTAAAAAGCCCAATAACACTCAAAACCTTTTATTTTTGTTCTCATTCAATCATTCACTACCATACGTTCCTTCTCCCCATTGGTTCAAACAGTGCTGCCTTCTGATGTCATTAGGGATGTCAAGACAAGATGATTAATTATTATAGTTTTTTAATATTTTAAATAATATCTTTTATTTATAAAATATTTAATGTTGGTGTATTTATTTAAAGTAAATATTAATCTTATATTTATTTAACTTATTTAAATTTTATTGTTTATGATAGACTCATGCGTATACAATATAAAATATTAAAATAAAATTATTGTTGTATGTTGATTTTTTTTCTTTAATTTTGTTTATGCAAACTGATTTAAGACTACAGACCTCTCATTTTAAGGACGGCCCAACAACTTTTTGCGGGTCAAATGTGAGACAGGTGAGAACTGACCTAATCATCCCTAGATGTGATTTATCCAAATTTTTTGTAAAGATGAAGATTTTTACTTCTATATGTATCTTTTGAAATCACATATTTTATTTTCAGATTTAAACTAATTTTTCATTTATTTTATATTTTTATTCTTCCAATAAGAAATTAGCAAACTCATAGAAGCTTAACTGTTAAGGGAAAAAATTCAAATTAATTCTATAAATTTATTTTATCGGTGTCAAGCTGATTCTTCAACTTATATTTATGAATATTTTGGTCTTCCAAATTTTGTTATAAAACGGAATGAAAACTTTTTTCGGGATACATATACTATGCTGATAAGGATCACGCTTTTTAATAGTAAATAACAAATTAAAAACCCATGGAGAATTTAAACCATAAAAAATATAATTTTAAATTACCTAAAACATTTTTAATATTATAATTTTAGATTTTTATTGTAGAGTTTTTGTAGCAACAATAATACATAACAATTAAACTTGTTTATTAATTTCAACTATGCTTAAAAATAAAGCGTTCAATTTTAAAATACTCTTTTTTTTATGAATATGAAGTATTTACTGATTAATATTTTTAATAAGGAATCTTATTATTGTAAACAGAGAAAAGACAAATTAATTTAATTATTAACCAAAAAAAAAATAAAAAAATACATTACATGTACGAACCGTGGACATCTTAAAAATATTAAATATCAATCTTATTTTAATAATTAAAATTAATTACTTAAGCAGACCTAATCCTTAACGGATGGTGTGAAGCTTTTGAATCATGCTAATTAGAAACACAGAATGGTCAATTTTGAATTTAGAATGAGGTGACCCCTCAGTTAGCTTTATTGAAATGGGTCAAATTTTTTAATAATGGTAATTAATTAGTGAATTAATTAATGTGGTTTGTGTGGTTGTGCACTTTTGGATGGGATGAGTGGTGACAAGAAACCAATGAGGGGACCAAACATTTTCCAATTGAATCAGTGAGCGTTCATCGCTGATTCAATCAATGGATTAAAACAGTGTCATAATCCAATCACCCGTGGACACAGATAAGATTTTTCAAAATCATTAATTATTGGATACGATTTTAAAATATTTCATTTATACTTTTCAAACAAAATTTAAGTCATTAAATAAATTGTATGATTTAATGAATATAATTTGGGTAAAAAAAAAAAACTTCCCTTTCATAAAAAACGCATCTTTACTTGATATTTTTAAATTAAAATTCGGTATAGATAGAGCGACATGAAGCAAACTATAAAAAGATAATTTTTTTTAATTCAAGTTCATTAACATATAACAAATAGAGGAAAATTACTTTATTATAAATTTATTACCTTAGATATATTTCATCTTTTTAAGTATTTTTTTCATAAAATCATGGGATAAAATAAGCATGTGGTGGTGGGTGTTCATTTGGGCATATCCAAACACTTGACGACTCGTGAATCGTGACCAAGTCAATCTCCTTATCTTCCTCACGCAACAAACATATCCTCTTTCTCACATGTTATATCCTTCTCGTACCAATCCAGCTCATTCTAATATATAACATTTGATTATGTCTTGTCATTGCCAAAAGGATTCACAGAATATTTTTTATATGTATCTCTTCACAAGAAAAAAAAAATCCAAGTATAGATCTCTTTAAATGTGTGTTTGACACTTGGAAAAAAAATTGACTGTTTCAATAACTAATTACATATATGATGGATTGCTGCTATAAATGAACCCACCTCACAAAAGTCTGCAAATGTTCTAACATTTTTGTATGTGAAAAATAATAATATTGGATTGCCTAAAAATAATATTTTTATTGCTGTGATGGTACATAAAATAAAATTATGCAGAGATGAAGAATAGAGGAAGATGCATGAATGGATTAGAAATGAATGCAACACCTTCAAACCAATTGCAAAGTGCCGACACATTTCCAAACCCATCTATTTGCTTACGTGGCTGGAATATCTTTGCAAGCAACATACGACAACAGCAACTTTTTTAAAAAAAAAAAAATACATTTTTAAATACCCTTTTGCATGTACTAAGGTGGAAGTTACCATCTATTTGTACTGTTTCAAAGATTATACCTTTAACAAGGATAATTTTGAATATGTTACAAACTTATGAATTAGTAAATACAACTCTTTTATGTCACAGGTAACATATTCAAGAAATGACAGTTTTTTAGCAGTAATAGATGAAACCGTTCCATTCAGAAATAGTGTTGATTTTACAGTTGTGAATGTGTTGATTTAGCTTTTAACGTTTAGATAAACATGGTATGACAGAGAGTGATGAAAAGGTAGGAATATATTTATCTGTCGTGGCTTTAAGAAGCAAAGTTGGGGAGATGTGGACCTCAGTTTCTGCCACCAAAAATAATAAACTTAAGTTAAGACGGTGAGTCACAACATGGATTGGATGTCTTCAAAATTAGACCTTATCTTCTATCTTAGCTGTCTCATACAACTTATCAATTTCTCACCATATATAACGTGATTTGATACTGACATTTTTATGTACTACTATTATATGCATAAAACTCAAGAATATATAGAAAACAATAAAACTGGTCAATGTTATCCAAATCTTGTTTCTCCTCATCTTACATATATAAGGCCCTAATATTTTATCACTTCACCATAACTGCTTCATTTCTTGCCCTCTTGGTGTCATTCATTTCCAATGGATCAGAAAAAGGCACAGAATTTTTTTGTCATGGATGGTGGGAACTCCAACTGGGTCATCAAGGAAGATGATGAACACAGCAATGATTCCTCATCCATTGGACTCATGTCAGAAGAAGACTCAATGGACTCCGTGTGTTCTTCTTCTTCTTCATCAGAGTTGACTGAGGATGCATCCTCTTCACCATCTTCTTCATCAACGCATTCAAATGGACCCTTGTATGAATTATCAGACCTCATGAACCATCTTCCTATCAAGTAAGCATTTAGCCCCTCATGCCTTTCTGAGTTTTACTCAATTTTCCATTCACCAATGCATCCTCATATCACTGAACATGTGGATCAAACTGATACAAAGTTTTTCAGATACAAAGTTTTTCAGTTTAGTCAATAGTTTCAGATTCAGTTTCAAGATATATAATATATGTCTCTAGTTTATACAAGATTGTTTTCCTGAGAGAATAGTAGTTAATGGATGTATCAAAGAAGAACATACACAACATCATCATGAATGTTAAGAATTGTTCATTTGTTGTGTTAACTAAGTAGTTATGCATGACTTGTGCAGAAGAGGGTTATCTATGTTCTATCAAGGGAAGGCACAATCTTTCACATCTTTAGCTAGGGTGGAGAGCATAGAAGATCTTCCCAAGAAAGGCACACCTTATAGCAAGAGAATGAAATCATGCAAAAGTTTTGGGGGAGGCTTAGATAGTCACAAAATATGGTACACTCCAAAGGCTACAATATCAAAGAAAGCTTCAAGAGGGTCTTTTGCATCTGTGCTAAGCAAAAGAGGGAGTTTCCTAGGAGGGTCTAGACCTTCCATTGCTGTTCACAAAAACTTCTGAAACTCAACATGTAGAGTTATTGCTTATTTCCCTGTACAAAATCCGGAAAATTTTGAGGTTGAAGCTTCATCTTATTGAGCCAAAGCCATATGATCCAATTACCATATTTGTTTCATTTTTGCTTTGTTTTCCATAGTGCTATGATCGATCCTTGCCTCTTATAGTCATCACTGATCCCAAGTTATTACCTTAATTCATGTGACACCAAATCCCTTTTCAGATCAAATTTTAGGTTTTCTCTTTTCTGCAATTTGTATATACTTGGATTACTTGTATATAAACTTTCAAAAATTCAAAGGGGAAACTCTAGTATATCATCTCTTAACTTTTTGATAAAGTGCAAATATGATATGATAGGGTTGTAACACTGTGAATAATATATATACATAATAATATATGTTAGAGAAAATATTGTAATTTGATATTAATATAATAATAATTAATTTTGAATAATAAATATTTAATAATTAATTATATTTTTATTTATTTTAAATATTTTTTTAAATATTTCAGTTTAGATAAAAAAGGTACATAAACATGTATGATTAGGAATATTTATTTACTTAATATTTATATATTTATAATTTCTTTTATTTTTACTGTCTTGGATATAGAAGAATCTTTTATAATTGGATTGTCTTCAACAAACTTATGATCAATTTTCAAATATATAAATTGAACTTTTTAAGAATATTACTTTCTTCGTGTCTTGGATATAGAAGAATCTTTTATAACTGGATAATCTTTGATAAATTTAATTATCAACCTTTAAATATATAACCTGAATTTTTAAGAATATTACTACTTTCTCCACTTCGAGATTAGATAAAATTATTTATAAACTACAACTCTTATAGTACTTATCAAAATTAAAGTTAAAATGTGATAAAAACAATATGCATTCTTTTACCTTTTCATTTTGTCTTCAAGAAAGATTTTTCCGAACACACATTCTTGGTATAAAATTTTATTTTTTATATTTAAGAAATTATACCGTCTAAACGTCCAGACATTTGAGAAAAAAAATCACCATATTAGATGAAAGAAATTCGAAACTATCAACGAACACTACATCATATCAAAACAATATAATTATTTAGAAAACAAAACAATCATCACAGATCGTTTAGAAATAAATAATCACCACATGAAGTACATGAAGTCAAAGCAATAAAATTATTTAAAAAAACAAAACGATTACCATAATTCAAAATTATTTGAAAATAAATATTTGAAAATCAAAACGATTACCATAATCCAAAATTATTTGAAAATAAACTATGGCTACATTGGATATAGTAATTTAGATGTGATTATTAACCCTGACCGAATCAATATTATATCAACATAAGTCATTAATGTTTGTAATGATCAGGATAAAAATCACACAAATCATATTTTTATCCGTCAATAATTTATGTTTTTTTACCCTTACATAGATATTAATCTCTCTTATTTTTTCATTCCAAGCAGTAATTTACACTCAACACTAAACTCAGCTTCACTCATTTTTTAGGCCATGAGCTAGTTGCGTGCTGCTTTTATTTTGACGATTGATCTATTCTTATTCCTTTTCTTTTTCGATGTTCTGTTGGGATGATAGTCCTCCCAAACTTTTAATGTCAACTTAGTTTATATGTAATTGCTTTATGTACAGACCTTCACTCCTTCCAGTGTAATTGTTCAATCCAGCCGTACCAGTAAAGTAGTAACTTCATTTCAGTTACCAAAAATGGAAAGCTTTATGATAGGAGTTTCTTAGTTGCTGCAGTAAGTTTTCTGAGTTTCTTGAAAAATTCTTACAAACGTTTTACAAATCGATTCATAGATTATTAGTGGTGCGAGACTAATGAATTAATATGTGAACATGTTTTGTTGTTTCACTTCATCCATCGCTCACAGATAAATTATCTTTTGTATTTACCCACCAAATATAAATAGTTTTGTACCTATCGATGACATTAAGAGAGCACAATAACCGATACAGTTGTATTTTTCTTTAGTACAATCGAAAAACGTTCATTTTCTTGTTATTTCTCTCGGAACACAAGTCAAACCATATGTGACTCATCGAAATAAATTTCAAGGGGTCAACAATATTGCTATAAATAATTTGCCTTTCCTTCTTACAAGTTACAACTAATACAATTAACAAAATGGGAGAGGGAAAGAAGTTATAAAAAAAATCAGGATAATTATTTGCCTGAACAATTTTCATTGCCGAAGATTCCTACACTAGTATATAAAAAAAATATGATGAAGAAATTTGCACACGAAGCTCCTCTTCATTTAGGTCATAGCCTGTATACAGGTTCAATTCCAAGGAGATAAAAGCAATGTCTCATCACAATTACCGTTGCTTCGCACAGCAAGAGTCTACTAGTCTCCTCAGGCGACCCCACAACCTGCCAAATGCACGAAGTTCAATAGCGTGGCCTCAATCCAAACATTATTCTTTCACCAAACTTACCTAGGATGAAATTCTCTAGGATATATAGTACCTTACTTCTAACATGGGTCACAATAAATACAAAAAGTCTTCTTGCAGTAGCATACTACGAAAAAAGAATGGGAAAAGCGTAGAAATGTAAATATTATATAGCATAAATGAATGCCTTTAAAGGTATACCTGACAATTAGAGTAAAACTTTTTTGTAAAGATTTCCGCTAAATTGTAAAGGTATTCACACAACAAATTCGGTAACAAATTGGTGCATGCCTCCTCAAAAACCTGACAAATAAAACAGTACACAGCCTTGTATAAGGTAAGAATCTTTTGGATTAGAAAAAAATATGCAGGAATCCAACGGAGCCCCAATAACAAAGTCTCAAAATTTACTAGTATACAAAGTCTAAAGCTCAACAACATGTACTATCACATATCCCACCTCAGGAAACTGAAGCAAATGGAGCCCCAATGCACGTTCATCTTCATGATCCAACACTATTTTCCCATTCTGTTAAAAGTTGATAAACATGAAATAGACCGTAAGAAATGTGAACAAGTCAATATTCAGCTAACTGATGACTATAAACACATGATGACTGATTTTTCACATTTATAATAGATTAGTGCTGAATTGACTCGCATCAAGCCATCCCTGATAAACCTAGGGATAAATTCTTGTACCTTGTGAAACTATGTATATGATACAAAAAGTAAATAAATCAAATATTATTTTAAAAGAATAAAAATATAATAAACTAGTGAGTTGTCTTCCTGGGAAGGAAAGGTAAACTTACTCTCTTTACTTCTTCTATGTCTCTACCAGATTTCCTGATGATAGAACAGATCCTAGCATGTGCATACTGCAAATAAACAGCAGTATTCCCCTGTTTCACAACAAGATTAGGAAGGTGAGACATAAATTACTTTAGATCAGTTATTTAATTTGGGATTGAAGAGTTCAACAAATGCCAACACAAGTTTCATATGCATATCTTCTTGGCTGTTTTGCAGCAATTGTTACTAAGAAAAAACACACATTAATAGGCTTATAGGTGTAGTTTAAACTTAAAAAAGGATCTGACTCTTAAAGCTTAACTTCAGAGAGTCAATGACTAGTGATAAGAACTAAAGAGAACACCATAGGGAGTCAATTAAAACGAATGGTTTATTACCATGTTGTTCTTGTATTTCATCAGAGTCAAGAACAGTGATATTTTCCATCCATGATTATCTACCACAGACTACCTTATACTTCAGAGGATACTTGTTAAGGGGGGAAATAAAAGCAGGACAGGACCCATAGATAATGTCTACACTAGCTTCTTTACTGTAACCTCACAATCATACACTCAATTGAATACAGTTAATGACCTTATCATTAAGCATCTGGTCAAAGTTGAATGTGTAATTTGTTAATCTGTTGATCTTCAAATCAGCATACCTGCAAACACAAACGGATATAAGAATATAAAGGGCTACAATACAAGACTACAACTCATTTAGTGTTCTCAACACAGGCATAACCACTAAAGCAAACTGAAAATGAAAGGGATATCGAGTCAAAGCAAAACCATGTCCTAAAACTACAAAATGTTAACCTAGACTAAGCAAAATGCAATGCTTTAGTTGGGATTTATTCTATTCATCGGTCACAGTCGGCATGTACAATCAGAAACCTCACAGTGAAAATGAATACACATCAACAGGATTAAGAGCATTTGCTCAGAGTAAAACACCCGGTATTTTTAGAATTCAGTCAACAGGATTTTGTAGCCAAATAACCTGTATATATTAACACTAGAATATGCTCACAAAAAATCTAACTACAACTTAGCATGAATGAACAGAATGTTGATTTTGTTGCTTAAAAGTAGGGGGGCGTTATTGAGTTTAAGGAGCTTACTTAACAGCTCCATAGCCAATTGCCTCAGATGTTTTCTCAATCTCCTCCTCAGACCAATCTGTAGCTGTATCTAAAGGAACATAGTATCTGGAAAATTAACTGTCTAGTCCCAAGAATTTCACTAAATGAAATTTAAAATGGGCATCGGCATTGATGAATCTTAATCAAGCAGAAAATTCACTCATGGATGCTTGCATGCAGAGAAGGAACAGGTAAAAAGAGCTTAAGGTGTTTTACCACGTTCAAGAATCGAAGTTCTACAGCGCCTTTTAGCTTCATCAAGTAAATCAACCAACCGAACAACATCACTACTGCGACTCCGAAATCTTTTCCCGTCTTCCCCAAGAACAAGACCAAAACCTACATGAGTACATTTTGGATATGCATTCTCATCCTTTGGTAACCAACCTGCACGCCTATAGGCCTGAAAGGAAAATTAAAGGAGAAGTTTGATATTTTAACTCACCAGAATATTGGCAGCACTAGGTCCATAAATATACCTTAGTTCAAGATTTCTCCTTTCATAGTCAAAAAAAAAAGTATGAAATGAGCAATTATAGAAAAACATTCTGGACATAAATATCAGAAAACATAGACAAGTCAATACCCAAGGTGCAAGTACAAATTGATACCGACATAAACAAGTAGAAAAATGGTGCTGGCAACAATTTAATGTAGTAACCATAAGATACCATGAAAATCATCATTTGAAATATACCTTAAATATCATATCAAAGTGTTGCTGCTGCCCAATATCTGTAACATATACAATCCACTCAAGCTTTTCTTCATTTAAACGATACCTACATGGTTCAAGTATAGTTCAGATAACAAAACAATCAGTTTTCGTCACTTTTCCTATTCCATGCTCAGACAAAAACGCAGACAGGAAAAAAAAAAAAAAAGGTATCCCAGATTTTACATGAAAGGAAGAGTATATAACATCCAATATAAATAATTTTGACACAAGAATTGATCACAGTTTGGTACTCATGTGAGCCAGCAACTCCAACAGAATTTGACAAAGTATGCCTCAAAAACTAAAAGAGTAAAACTAACCAAAGCGATGCTAGATCAGTTGAAAAATAGTTGTAGCCACCATCTCTTTTCACAGCAATAACTGGTATGTTTACACCCTCTACATAAATCACACGTGCACCGTCACTCTCTTCAATCAGTCCTAAATCGTCCAGTTTCTCCAAAACCCTAGGAATATATGGATTATAGAAGCTCTCTCCCTGGATTAAAAAAATGCTGGTTACTGATATAAGTAAAACAATTTGCAATTACTGCAACATAAATTACATATGCGCAATCAATTTATTGATAAGCTTTATACACATCATAATGTATAAGACTGTTGGCCAGAAAACAGGCCTTTTCATCTGTGATATTGATAATCATCACCGCATAATCCTGATGGTAATCCTAGTTGAGATGTAATTTCAACAAAGTTCCCAAAGAGAAATTACGAAGGTTCCTAACACTATTTGAGCAAAACAATTGATAGCAGAACAAAAAAGAGAGACAATTTTTAGTAGACGGATTATGACAGATCTGTTAAAATACAAAATATATGCTACACAGTAAATCGAATAAAAAACACAGAACTGCAGATTGACTTAAGACTCAAAAATATTAACAAGTGCATACTTTCATAGAATTCTTAGTGGTCTAACAATGCCCTGAAATAACATCTTAGAGACTCCTCCTGGAAGGAACAAAATAATTCACATAATTGTTTAACAACTTCAACTCCAAAGAGCCAGTTAAAAAGGAAACTAGACCTAACCATTTCCTCCAATTGAACTCCAAGGCGTTGATAAACTTTATCAAATTCAGCCCTACTCACGTCACAAATTCGTTTCCATACCTTGCGATACTTGATTTCTCCACTCTGAAATAAAAATTAAGACATACATAAAGTTTAACTAATTTCCCCATGATCTCACAAATAGGGAGCAAAAAGAAAATCACAACATATATTTTACCTGGAGCCGGACCACTGCCTGTTGTGCCCTCAACTTAAACTCAGGATCACTATCAAACCTCACTTTCGAAGCCTTATACAAAGCCTAAAAATGCACCAAGTTATACGAGTTTAATACTTAACTTTTTCAGTAAGAAAACAAATGCTTCATCATCGTCATAATGGGAAACTAAGTGAAAATTAATGAGATCATTATCCCTCATAGTTGATGGATCATTTATAAGAGTTGACAAAAGGCAATATCCATAACCAAACACAAACACTCATTTTTCTAACCTCGCTCCTTTGCTTCTTTCCATTGACCAGAAACAAGAGGAAAAAAGAAAATTCTTCTCGCACTAAGGGGGATCAGCTACATGGAAAATTTATTTGATTCATGTCTAATGACAACCCCTTTTCAATCTAAATCCTTCTTAAATAATAGCTTATTTTCGTCCCTTCTACCTCTAACTATTGGACTTTCCTCCACTTCATCTACTCCCTTTACAAGAGCTTTTATAGGTCCCACACATGCTCGAATTACCTAAGGTGAGATTCTACTATCTTTTCCGCAATAAGTATTACTCCCAACTTTCTCTTCAATGCATCCATCCCTAATTCAACGATGTCTTGTGTACCCACTCATTCATCATAAGTTCTTGACATCCTCATTTGTGTAACATTGAGATAACTTCTTTCGTTGACTCATTATTGCCCAACATTAATCCCATAAAATATCATAAGTCTTATAACTGTGTGGTAAAAACTCACAAAAGCTTTTGAGGTACATTTTATCCCTTCAACCCACCCCAGTTGGTTTACATCTTTTATTTCATCTAAATTTTGTACAACAGGCCAATATAGTATAATTGTTTGGCATGTGGCATTATATGGTCTCTAATCTTCAACTCAAAGCTAGCATTAGCATGTCTCCTTCTAAACTTACATTTGATATATTTTGTCTTACTTCTACTTAAATGAAGGTTGTGTTTGAAGCTTGTAACCACATCTTTAGCTTCAGATTTACTTCTTACTACAAGAAAAAAAGGGTGACAATAGAAGAATGGAACTGATTTCAGACAACAAATCTATCCTATCAAAAGTTTATTTACAAACAAAACATAAAACAGTTATTTGCAGCACTACATATAGAGAAAATCCTTTGCTCCTCCTCTTTGCTATTTGCCAAGGGAAAATAGAAATTTATTCCGACCTAGGTTAATGGCATCTATAGCAAATTAATTCATATATATCTTTTAAATGCACAGTTTTTACTCCCATTCTGAAATTAAATCAGTTACAAATTACAACGACCATGCAGCAAATAAATTAAAAACAATGTCTGACGGATCATAATGAAAAAAATACCAAAAAAATAAATATCAATATAAGAAAATTTGACATTAAATTCAATTTAATATATTTACTCACCTGAAGATCTCCAATGGCTGCTTCACTAACATCATCTGGGCTTGGAAATTTTTCAAAGAGGTATGTAATCAGCATTCCGAACTACAAAATAAAAAAATGCATGTCCTTTGAGCTTTATAGTACTAATATTGAAGTGAGACCTTTCCTAATGGAATATTTTATTATTCAAGCAAAATATGCCATAAGGATATGGATATCCCTATAAGAAATCAGTGGACGACACTGATTTGATGAGTAATCGAAACAATGAAATATTTAAAGCCATTTCCATATTGAGAAGAAGGGTAGAAGTATCTTAGGACATAAATTTTGTAAGATTGCTCAACAAAGAATAACAGAAAACAAAACACACATTAAGATGTAGATGTACTTGATCACGAAGACAAATAGAATTTAGAAATGCAAATTATATCATCTATTTTCTGAAACATAATTAGTTCTTGAGCTGATGACAAAAACTTGCCAAGTTAAATGATTGTTCCAAATGAATTACCCAAAGTTGTGCCTTATACGAAGAAACCTAGCTTTGACAGTGTAAAGCTAAGATGTAGGCACAAGAAATGGCAAAAATCATTTGTCATTAAATTAAACATGCACTATTTTCAAACTCTTGGCACAAAAACAGTATAACACTAGAACTAAAATCTACCTGTGTTCCCCAGTCACCAACATGATTTCTACGGATTACACATTCCACTCGTGAAAATTCAAACATTCGGGCCAATGTATCACCAATAATGGTAGATCTCAGGTGGCCAACATGCATTTCCTTCGCTATATTAGGGGATGAAAAATCAACCATAGCCCTCTTGACTGGAAGCCGAGGTGCCCATGCATCAATGCCGTCAATTAGCATTCTCTGTACCCTCTGCAGTAGGAAGTTTCTTGCACTTAAATACTATCAGAAGTTTTAAAAAGCTCAATGATCCATACAAATTTAAAACCTTAACTTCCGCATATATACACCCTTCCCATCAAAGAACTCAGATCCCACCCCTACTGAAAAAATAAAATTGAAGGACTTAGACATTAGTACACTTTTTGTAATTCAAAATTAAGAGATGCAAAATGCCATCACCTGGGCTATCCACTCCTTGGACAATACAACGTTGACAAATCCTGGACCAGCTACAGAGCATGAATCTATCATTTCAGATGGAGGAAGATTGTTAACGATGGCCTACACATATAAAAGAACATACAGATGACCTTTAACAAATGCAAACCAAACTATAATTCCAAATAAATAATTACTAAAGAGGGATAAAAAGGGCGGAAAAAACACAGATGGTAGAAATGCCAAAAAAATGAGTGAATTATCTGTGATCATACCTGCCCAATTGCTGGGGGACCCTTAAATCCTGTCTGTTTTCCCTTCACCTTAGACCACACACCCATTGCGTTATTGCTGCATCAAGAGAATATTCTTTGTTTCAGTTTGCGCATATGCATAAATATAATAATAATATCACTTTTCAATAGTGCACAATAAGGATTGGTTTGAGTAAGCTTCTCTACGAGTACTTCTTGAAAAAGAAATAAGAAAGAACGAAACAACTTTTTCCAAAAGATAAAATTAACTTAAACTTAAGCATAAGTTAATTTGTAAAAGTTCCCTAGTATTAACTTATAGAAAAACTTCTTTCATATTTCTTTTTTATTTTGTTCTCCTAAAAGTGCTTGTGTATAAGTTTTTTCACACGTCATAGAACCTCATTTTCACTTCACATGGATACAACAAGGGTAAAAAAAGTGAACCAACCATTGATAATCTCCAAACTTCACACCACCTTTAACAGCACAAGCATCAACTAATGGCACAACATCTGGTTCATCAGGCACCGTTGCCCTCAGAGACAATTCAAACAGCTGCGCCAATTGCCTTTTGACACTGGCCGGGTTATCTATTTCCTACATCATTTCAAACACGATACAATACCATTTATCACACACACACACACAAAACGAAACCAAATAAACAAACACAAAGTTTAGGTAGATTTATATTCCGTTACATTTGCCTGGAATAAAAATATTTCTAGTTCTATTACCAACTTGCTGTCATAACAAAAACATGAATCAAATCCTTCTAAACCAATTGAACTGAGATTAACTTCTTTCGAAATCAATTTTGCCGCCACTCTTCCAAACAATACTTAACGAACTTACGATTACAGCGGTGGACGTAGATTGCGGTTTGGTGACAGGAGATTGCTGCGTCTTGGTCACTGACAAAGCGAATCTCCGAGACGCAATCTTGAGCAAATCTGTCTACACAGTAAAGTTCAAACGAAACGACGTCGTGTTAGTGAGTTAAGCTTAGGCGTTGAAACAGTGCTATTATGGCATCACTGAAGACAACGAGAGAGGAAGCTTAACTGACCGGAGCGAGAAGGTGGTAAAGTGGAAGAAGAGGGAAAGTGAGAGAATCGATTGAGGTTAAAGCACCCTAACCCTAACATTTCTTCTGCTTCTTCTTCTTCTTCTTCGAGGTTATAGTTCTACACTTCCCAAACACCATTGTTAGGTGTTAGCCATTTTTGTGTGCAGTGTGTTGGCCTTCGCTGAAGCTAGCCAGTGGGCCACCACCCATTTTTACAAAAATTCACAAAATTTTAAACTTCCAAATATTTCATATCAATAATTTAATTTAAATATGTTTCACATTTTTATACGATTATTATTATTCACTAACTTATTATTATATAATGAAATTTATATTTTTAATAACTATATATTATATTAAACTCTTATATTAGTGGAGACTGTATTTCACATTGAAAAATTCAATCTCGGGAATTTTGTTAAAGACTGTATTAGTTCAGTGAATATCAGTAGGTATAATATTATTTTAAGGAAATAAATAATACATATGTTCATATAAAAGTTTTCTACACCGTCCTGAAATCATGAATAGTATTTTAACTGTTGACTTTTTAAAATGATTATTTTAAAAAATCGTAAAATAAAATATTTTAAATTTTAATTTAGCGCTAATAGAAGAGAAAAATAGGATAAATTTATAATTTTGAATATCTTTAAACAACACTTGCAAAATTGTTGTTATGTTTAAGTTTTTTATTTTAAGTAACTTATGCATAACAGAATGTAAGACAGTTTGTACATTATTTTAAAATTTATATCGACAATCATTTTTATTAATTAATAATGTCAAATTTTACCTCTATCACACTAACTCATTCATTCATTGAACTAATCGAAGGAAGAGTTCTAATCGTGAAATGAACAAATTTAATACTGGATTACAGCCGCTGTGTATGGTATGTGCCAATGGAAAATTCAAAACAATCTAAATTTGACAAATTTTTAAAGTGTAGAATTTAAAATCATATTTTAAATTACAAATTCATAGTATACTTTTTAATATAAAAATTTATTTCAAATACATTTCTGGATTTAAAAATATTTTTCTTCTTAATCATGTAATCTAAAAATATATTATAGATTGTCTAATTATATAATAAAAATATTTTTTAAAATTTTTTATTATAGAATTTTATTTTATTTTATTTTTACACAATGCAAGATGTTTTCTTTTTTACTCGGAAATCAGAAAAAAATATTGCCTTTTATGGATAGTTTTTGGTCAAATTAAAAAATTCATTCTATGGGCCGGCCCAATAGGCTAAATAAACAGTGGGAGGAGGAAGCAATTCGACGTAGACTTTACCGTGCACATGCCGCACAGAATCTTTCCCCGTCGTTCTTATCCGATAGGAGTTTCTCAATGGCATTCCAACACGTACCCACAGATTAGATTCAACGTACGTTACAATTCCGAAAAATCAATTTAAAACTGTTCGCGTGAAATTCCTCTATTACCCTCACCTTCTTTATATACAAACTCACACAAGGTTTGAGTCAGCATACACTCACTCACTCACTGTGACAGCGAAATCACCGATCAAGAATGAAGGACGCCGGAAAGAGCCACAAGGCAAGCGGAAAGGCGTCGCCGGAGGCGCGGAAGGACCGGAAGTCGGCGACGGGGATGAGCGGATCGCCGAAGAAGGGAGGCCACGGCGGAAAGTTCACGTGGATCGGCAACAGCTACGAGCATGTTGAGATCGCGATGGAGCATGGCGCTATGGACGCCAAGGACCCGAACTTCGAGGATCCAGCGGAGATTGCCGCCGTGTGATCGCCGTGGCTTCCGGTGACCTGATTTGTACATAGTAATTGGCGAGAGAGAAGTGCTTTTCTAATTCAATAACGTGAAATGAGTCGGGGAATAAGCGTTTTCGAGTGCGTTTTCTCTGATTGTTTGTAGATCTGTGGTATTTGGTAGTAGCATGCCACTTTTGTTGATGTTGTTGTACATATATGGTCCTTGGAGTGCAGTGATACTCGCATTCGTGATTTTATGCTTCGATGAGCTTCTCATAACGATAATTGAATCTTAATTTTCCAGTTTAAGTTCTTCACTTAGCACTCTTTGGTATGATATTTGTTAGAACATCTTTATCTTTGTTCTTAGGGGATTTTTTAGAGAGGTAAATTATTACGGAACTCAGTAATTATTTTTGTGAGCTTCATTAGAAACTTAAAACTAGTGTTGTTGTGGTTTAGGGTTTTTAGATTTGAGTAAAATAATTTTTATTTTAAAAAAATAAAAATCATATCTATTTTAATAGACTACAACGACGTAGTTTTAGTTTTTTCAAACAATATTTTTTTCAAACAATATGTATCACAATACACGACAAGTTCTATGAATATACATATAGTAGGTCGCAAATCTATTTATCCGTCATTTATCCTGTCTGATTTTCAATTTTCAATTTTAAATTTATTTGATTATTCTATTACAAAACAGAAATAATCATATAAAATTCATCTATTAATTTTATGGATGATTAATATTTATCCATTATTTATAAATAATGAATATATTTTCTATCGATACCACTCATCAAAATTTATCATATTTTAATTAAAATTTTAATGAATAAAATAAATTAATGTCTTTTTTTATCCGATCCTCACAATTAAAAAATTATTGTCCACCCATTTTCTTATCCTCAAATATATAATCATTTTATATTTTATTAAATCAAAGTAAAAAGCATTCTATGGTGTATAATTAAATAAAGCATACAACTACTAATAGATGTAATTTTGTTAGCTTACATTATATATTTATCGTCAAACGGGGAATTTGATTGGAATATATCACATTTTATTAACTTATTACTTTATTTTACTGTATATCACTTTTATTATTATTGTTTGTATTACTATCACTGTTTATTCTAAAACTTTTGTTAAAGTCATTTTTAACATCATCATCATGGTCAATACTGTGATATCTATTGAATTAAATACCATTAATTCTTAGTTAAAATCATAGTTTATATAACGAAATTATTCTATTTTACAAATTTATGTGGAATTTCTCATTCAAATTTTAAGCATATGATTATAATAAAATTATATACATTATTGAGCAAGATTACAAAATCGTGTAGATAACACTGAAGATTATTTTTATATATCTTATTACAAAATCGTGTAGATAACACTGAAGATTATTTTTATATATCTTATTAGTTGACGAAAGCTATTTGCATTTATTGACTCATGACATTAAAATGGTTTTGTTTTTGTGTCTTTTGTTTGTCAAAAATAACTTATATTCACTGATTCACGATTTTCCTTTCGCATATCCAATAATCACAGAAAAAACAATCACAGTTACGAGTCAGGACACCCACGTAATTTTGCTTTAGCATTTTTTAGTTCCCTTTTATCTCTCTCATTTTTGTCTCTTCTTTAGTAAACTTATAATGATTTTACGAAATAAAACACACAAAAAAACATTATTACATTATAATAATTGAGATTTCTAAATCTCCATCTAATGATGTTTAACATTATTTTTGCAAACAATAACAATTCAATTTCATAAGAAATTTGTTCTAAAAAATTGGTAAAATATCATAGGTATTAGTACTATAAACTTTGTTTTAAAGCATGAAATATGTATTGATAAAATTTCAAGAAAAAATCAATACAAATTTGATAAAGATAGATTTGTCCCCTTAAGTATTAGGAGAGCTAGTGATTATTAAAATAAGAAAATACAACTTATGTAAATGTAGTAAAAATAAGTGTTTGAGGTTGTTATGAGTTTGTAACAAAAATTAATGAAGAAGTATGATTTGATTTCGAGAATGATTATGTAAACATTGAAAAAGAAAAATGAATGAAAAAAAAAACATGGGAAATAGTATAAATATTGCTAAAATGATACATAAGCTTAAAGATCCCAATTAATCGATTACCAAATAATTAAATATAAAATTATGTAAGTTTTTTAATGAAAATGACATTGTGTTTGTAAGTAAATGATTTAGAGGCATGTTGGATCCAATTTTAAATTATGATCCATAATTTAAGTCAGTTTTTATTGCATGAAATAAAAGTCGAATACTTAAAAAAAAAAAAGTTAAGACAATAAAAGATAATTTGAAATTTCATGGGAGTAGATGAAAGAAAACATATTGCACAATAATTGTTGGATTGATAAAAAGAACATAATTACATCAATTTTTTTTAAGTTAATAGTCTAAAGGAAATATTTTTCTAAAATTTATTTATACATTTGTCATTTTAAAACAAATTATCAGATTTATAAGATATTTGGATGATATTATTGAAGAAATCAACTTTAAGATATTGTTTATAATATAACAAACAATAATTTTTAATTATAGAGTAGTGGAGTTTTAATGAAAAATAAAAAAAAAAATTCTAATTGATCTCATGTACAACATCTTATTTTAACTTTATGTTATATATGAGAATAAAGATACGCATTCATCAATATAATAATCTAAATATTAAGGAAATAAACATTACTTATATTCATTATATGATATTTTTAATTTTTTTTTCAACATCACTTTATAAAAAAAAGAAAGAAACTTGTTGAGATTGTTTAACTTGTTTGAACACCTTTTACTTGACATTAGTAATATAAATAATAATAAAAAATATTTTGTTGATAAAAAAAATATGAGATAAGAAGAACAAATACGAGAAATAACAAAAATAAATAATGAGAGAGATTTCGTATAAAGAAACAATTAAAAGACTCTAAATTTTAAAAGATAAAATTAAAGAATCTGTATCTAAGTGATTTACTAATCTAAATATAAATCTATAAAAAATATGTTGAAATTGATAAATGTAAAACAAAATCTATCTTTTCTTAAAATTAAGTGTATTTTCTTTAACTATCACGTGTTACTTTTTCTAAAAAAATCACAACAAATTAATCATAGCAAATTAATATTTTATGTATCAACAATAATATAAAAAAATAGGCAATGATAATAAAAAAATAGATATAAATCCAGCAATATAATTCATATTTGTTAAAATACTCGATAAAAAAATAAAACATAAAAAACAAAATAAAATTATCACTTTCTGTACAAAATTTAAAATCATCCAATTTTAAATAATCTAATAAAATTATAAATTTGGATGAATACAGCTAAATCTAATTGGTCCACGTCACCAGCCACCGGCAACACCGTTGGTCAGGGTTAGGGTTAGGGCTGTTTTGGAAATTGAAAAAACCCTCACTTGCGCCGTCTTGCTGCCATTTCATTTCTCTCAAGACACTCACTCTTCTCTTCCCTTCTCAGCTTCTTCTTCAGCTTCGGATTCAGGTTCACCTGCTCTTACCTCAATTCACCTTTCTCTTTCTCTTTTCATTTCCACACTTCAACGATTCGCTAATACGACGTAGTTTCGTTTGGTTCTTCTCTGTTTTCCGAACAGGTTAACTCAACCAACGTCGCCATTTGACGCCACAATCCATTTCCATGGCGTATATAGTAAGTTCACGCAGCTTCTTCAATCTTCAGATTAATCAATTAATTAATATCTATTTAGCTTTAATTTGAATGAGTTGTTTTTGTTTTCGTTTTAATTAGCTTGCGTGTTTGTTTGGAATGGTTTACAGGAATTAGATTGTCCGGCGAGTGTTAAGAAACAGTTGGCGAAGGAGTTTGAGGTGTCTCTGAGGACAACGGTGCCTGATGAACCCGATGTTGTGCCTTCAGTTGAACCCTGCGCTGCCAAAGCTGGTGTCAAATTCGCTGATTACCAATGGTTAGTTATGTGTGAATTGTGGAAATGGATTTAGGGTTTTGAATTTGGTTGCGCCTTGTGTCGCTGATATTAAGATGCATGTTTGCAACTTAATTGCACCGCGGGTGCTTTTTGAAGGTAGCTCGTCAATGTTTTCGTTTATGGTGCAGTAATAATGCAATGGGTATATTTGCTAAGGTAAAAGGAAAGCAGTCAGGATTCAGGGGTCCCCCGGCTGTTGGTCAGGTATAGGAAGTCATGGTTGATTCTCTTTCTTTTTGTTTTTGCGTTTTTCACTTTTTAACTATTGAAGTTGACATGTTGTTGGTAAAGGTCCATTTATTTGTGTTTTGTTTGTGTAGGCAATAGTTAAAAATCTTCCGCCGTCTGAAATGATAGAATCATGCTCTGTCGCTGGTCCTGGGTTTGTGAACATTGTTTTGTCTAAGAATTGGATAGCACAGGTGATTGCATTTTCTTTTCTATCTTCTAGTTTTTGAGCAAGAGATGTAATGCGGATATTGTTTGAGTCTGTTTTTATTTTACTGTTCTCGGGAGGGGCGTATCTGAGACATTTTTCCATTTATTGGAAGAGTGCTATAATATGATTCTGATGGTCTTTTATTTTGTAACTTTGGATTATTGAGTTTATTCAAAACCTTTATAGTCCTTTAAAGTGAAAGAACTCATCCTGCAGAGATTAGAGAGGCTGTTGATTGATGGTATTGATAGCTGGGCACCACAACTTCCAGTGAAGACAGTTTTGGTTGATTTTTCCTCACCTAACATAGCAAAGGAAATGCATGTTGGCCACTTGAGATCTACCATTATCGGGGACACATTATCCCGAATGCTTGAATTTTCACGTGCAGAAACTCTTATACGAAGGAATCATCTTGGTGACTGGGGGACCCAGGTAGAGTCCTCTTTTCAAGGAATGCTATTTGTGTTGTGAAATTGAAAATTCTGCATGTTTGAACTCAGGTTAAATGGTTTATGTGACTTGTGTTGTTACTGCAACTTTGACATACAGTGTAAAAAAACTAGGTTCCTTTGGATAACTTGTAGCGTTGAGCAACATAATTGCAACTGTAATTTAATAAGATTATGTTTGTTAGCATCATTAGGCTTGGCTTTTAAGTATGCTTAGGAGTATTTTTTGTGTAAGTTGCTTTTGTAGCTGTCTTCATGAGCATGAACACATTACATCCTTCTTTAGTGGACGAAGGTACGATACAAGTTTTGTACCACTTCTCTGTTGTACACTAACCCATTGCAGTTAGTGTCCTAGATCACCGCTCTCTATCTGTATCTCTCCCTCTCCCTAGATAAAATATGTTGGATATTGAACCATTTTAATTAGTCCCTAAATTAGGAATGTACGTTTTTCTTACAGGGATATTTGTCTGTCATATTTTCTTGAATCATAATAATGTTCTATCTGGAAATTTCTCATTGGTAACATATGGCTCAAAGTCCATGTATTTGTTTACAGTTTGGGATGCTAATAGCTCACCTCTTTGACTCGTTCCCAAACCCAGAAGATTTCAATGAAACAGCTATTGGGGACCTCCAGGTTAGAAAATATATGAAATCAAACTTTATTCCATTTATTTTTGATTTAGATGTCATACATTGTTCTGTTAGCATTTCTTATTGAGACCAGAGATATTTTTTTGTTCATTTGATGTTTACTCATTCTAAATAATTGAATTACATGTTGAAATAAAAAGTATCCAGTGCTTGAAAGGAAAGTGATCAGTTTTATTTGCATCTTTGATAGAAATTGGTATTTTATGTGTATTTTTTTTTTTTGTGAATAAACTTTGGACATAACGATCTGCTGATTGAAATCAGTTCTATACCTGTATATCCAATTAACCAGTCACCTTTCTTTTTTACTGTAAGAATAATCTAATTTATCAAATAAGTGATGTCAGAAATACTCGTTTTTTTGTTTTTTTTATTATTTATGTTGTTCTTTTGTTAATTCTTACAACTGATGAACACTCAACTTTGAAAGGAAATGCTTATAATGTGTCATGAGGGATAATATTCTCATTAGTTGTCACTTAGTTTTAAACTTTTGGTCAAATATATTTCTATTGTGACACTTTTTGTTGCACTGGATAAGTGAATTATTATTAGGGATTGTGAAGTTCATGTGAGTTGGTGTATTTTTAGGCATTTTACAAGGCCTCCAAAGTGAGGTTTGATAATGAACCTGAGTTTAAGCTGAGGGCACAACAGTCGGTGGTCCGACTCCAGGTATTTCTTTCTTGTCTTGTATGTTTGTAAGATCTTAACGACCTTGGTTTTAAATTTAATGTGTGTTTAATATTGACTTCAGAGTGGAGAAGAGGTTTATCGCAAGGCATGGGAGCGAATTTGTGATATTAGTACGGCTGAATTTGAAAAGGTCTATCAGCGCCTTGGAGTTAGATTGGAGGCAATGGTAGGGCTTCTAGTTTCCCTTTTGACTGACTGAGTTCACCTGTCGTGTCTATTGAATTCCTTTTTACCTTCCGCAGGGAATATTCTAAAATGTTTTGTTATTGTGTTACAAGAGCACTGCTACACTACCAACTATATTCATGCTTAGAATTTTTTGGATTTAAATTATTTCTTTTGGCCTGATCTCCCCATATTCTGTCTATGAAGTCTCTGTTTTTTATCTGTTTTCTTTCTTTTTTTTTTTCTATTCAAAGTTTGGTTGGGTTCTCAAATTAGCCTAAGAAAACTGATTTTTTTTTTCTTGCTCTCAGAAGCAGCATAATAACTTTAGTTTTCTGATGCAATTTTATTCCCAACTAAGATTGAAATTAGGACTGTTTATGAAACACAACTTCTCTGCATTTTTTATTCATTTACAATACATTTGTAGCCAAATTTAACAATAATGCCGCATAAAAGGCGTTTTTTTTAAGCTAATTATGTGCTGATGTGCAATAAGTATAACGATAAGTAGATTGAATTAATGGATTTCGTTTTGTAATAACGTTATGTGTTTATTTGATTCAATATGTGTTACATTTGACTGTGTACTGAATGATAATATATATGGTTACAGGGAGAGAGCTTCTATAACGATTTAATCCCTCCAACTTTGGATAAATTGGATAAATTAGGGATGATCCAAGAAGATGACGGTGCACGTGTGATTTTTGTTGAGGGTGTAAATATACCAATAATTGCTGTGAAAAGGGATGGGGGCTTTAACTATTCTTCAACTGATATAGCATCACTCTGGTTAGTTTACACTCATAATCATACCTAGTTACTGTCAGAGTTACTGGCTCACTTCAGTGGTTAAAATTTGTTACTGATTGTCCTTCAGAAGCTACTACGAATAGTTTCTGGATATGTTACATATTAGACAATGAGAAAGAATGTTTGATCCACAATTTTGATCTGTTTCAAAAACGCACTGTGTGAAGTTTATTCGCCCTTTATATGGGGCTATACACTCTTTATTTTCATATAAACTGTGTTTGTATCAACTGCACATAGTATGAATGTGGAGCACAAAATTTATTGACATCAGAAGTTAAACTGTAATGATTAACTGTGCTACTCTCATCATGTAGGTACCGTCTAAATGTGGAAAAACTTGACTGGAATATATATGTTACCGATGTTGGGCAGTGGCAACACTTTGATATGATTTTTAAGGTATATCTCAATTCATGTTTTTTTATGGTTTGTGTTGGCTACCGCCGTTTTTTGTTGTAACCAAAACTCTTTGGTATGCTTTATCCAGTCGAATTGCCCTTTGTTATTGATGAGTGCTTTGGATAGCTGATAGGCTACAGTATCCTTGGCTAGTTATTCTGTCTCAATATTTTTCTTGCTCATTTCATATTTTTTTCAGTTTTCTAGAAAAGTCATGGACCATGACATATTTCTGGGGCTAATGTGCATTCTTCTAACAGCACTTCCCAGTTTTTTTTCGTTCAATGCTTAACATTATTTTTTTTTTTTCAATTTTTCATAAGAGAAAACTCATGGACCATGACATAACTCTGCATTTTTGTCTGATGAGACAAAAGAATGTCTGATATCCCTCCAAATTTTTCTTTCAGGCATTTAGGCGTGCAGGATGGCTGCCAAAGGATGAAAATGAGTTCCCCAAATGTACACATGTTGGCTTTGGTCTTGTTCTCGGGGAAGATGGAAAACGATTTCGAAGTCGCAGCAGTGATACTATTCGATTGGTAGAGTTGCTTGATGAGGCCAAAAAACGCTGTAAAGCTTCCCTTCTTGAACGTGGTAAAGTACTTGTTGCCCAGTGTGATGTTTAGTTTTTCCTTTTTTTGCATGCAAGCATGAAGTGAAGTGCAAACATCAATGAAGTCAAGTCTGTACTTGATTAAATTGTATTAATTCATGTGCTTTTTAATCTTATTTTGTGAGAATCTTGAATACATTGATGGTTAATCTTCCAAACCCTCTTCCAAATCCTATATACTCTTAGATGCTGTTAAAGATTGGTCCGAGGAAGAGATTGAAAAAACAGCAGAAGCAGTTGGTTACGGGGCTGTTAAGTAAGCTCCTTTTACTCAATCCCTTTTTTCCTCTACTTTTATATGCTAAATCAACATTTTGCCCTGGCTATAGATGTGTTGGCAGTTGCTCCATTGTAGCTGCATTATCATGTGCCAAATTATTGACAAACGTATCACCTAACAGTTTCCTGTTGACTGGTTTTTTAAGCTGTATTTTTATAGGGTACTTTAAATTCTGAACTAATATCTGAATCCTATTAATGCTTACTAATATTCACTGGGGTTTCTGATTGTATGTGCTAAGTGCTAACCCTTAAATCAGAACAAGTAATGAGTTTGCTGGCCATTCTGTGAATTTTCCCGCTAAATGATAGTCTAGGTGTTCTATTTAGGTTCACTTTTATTTAACTTAAATTTCTACATATTGCTTTTAGTTGACTTGACAAATCTTTCTATTGCAGTTTAATTTTTCCTGTGACGAGAATAAGGATTGAGTTGTTGGCTTTTAGCCCCTTATGTTAGTTTCTTCAATTTTTGTTTTCAGGTATGCTGACTTGAGGATCAACAGATTAACGAATTACACATTCAGCTTTGATCAGATGCTCAATGATAAGGTTCATTCAGTGTATCCTAGTGTAGCTCAGTAATGAAGCATGTAGATTATTGACAATTATTTATGGTGGTTGTGCTATTTTTATTTCCCTTGTAACAAGCCTCATGAAATATAGGGTAACTTTCGAGATTAACGTGTGGGTAGGTAACTGTGGGTGGTAAGTGTAAATGTTATAGTTTTGATAAAAAATATAGGGTATATTCGTAACTGTCCGTTAGTGTGAGAACTCAAATCCTTTGATGTTCTCTTCAGTTCAGTTCCGGAGGTCGCTCTAAAGTGTACCCTTCACTTTAAGAAGTAGGAGCCTTTTCTAATTGTTAGCTCCTTATTTAACAATGGGTGTTGGAACTGCTAAGAATAATCTCCTGTTTGCTTTTGTTGAACTCTTCGTTCCAATGTAAACTTCCAACATTATTTTTGTCTCACCTTCCTAAATTTGTTATGAAACAGGGGAATACAGCTGTTTATTTGCAGTATGCACATGCTAGGATCTGTTCCATTATGAGGAAATCTGGTAAAGATATTGAAGAAATAAAGAAAGTAAGTTATTTTTCTTCCCGGTGTGATGATATACCACTTTATTAAATGCCATGAAAAAATTATTCAATTCAATTATTTTTCCATGGTGTGCTTAATTTGACAATACAAAACAAATGTTGTCTTTGTTTACACTCTGTCATGGTTGACTTGACGCTAGTCAATTTTGTTCTCATCTATTATATTTGTCATATGAATTCGTTTCACGTGTGCTTTATATGTAGTTAGTCAACTAAATATCGTTCTTTAATTTGTGTACATTCCTTCATACGTATTTCATTTTTCAATGATTTTGTGATACCACTTCGTATCAAGCGTGTTTTATATAGTCAGTGAACTAAATATCGTTCATTAAACTGTGCACATTTCTTCTTACTTATTTCATGTTCAATAACTTTGTGACAGAATGGGAAGATAGTGCTGGATCATGAAGATGAACGGGCATTGGGCCTTCATTTGATACAATTTCCTGAGGTAGGACACATGAAACACATAAGTTGTTCTTGTGCTTTAGACCCTTCCATGCTAGTAACGACTTGAATTTTGTTACTGGCATTCCATTTTCTTCATACAGAAGGCTATGTCATGGTTAATGCGACCTGACATTACTGTATACTGTTTTATAATCCAAAAGATACTTCCGTTGATAGGTTGGCTTTGTTGCTTATTTTTCAGGTTTTTGAGGAGTCACTGACTAATCTATTGCCTAATGTGCTGTGTGAATACCTCTATAATTTGACAGAAATTTTTACAAAAAAGTTTTATACTAATTGCCAGGTATACTTCTAAAGTCATTACCTTTATGCTATTTTATACGCACTTCCTATTCCTGTATAAGTGGTACACATAAAAATGCCCAGTAGCATATCTGTATGTTTATCCCGAAAAATGTTAAAGATAGGTTAATACACATACACTCACACACACTTTTAGTTATTCTTTTGTGAAATAGCTGATGGTGCATTATCACCTAAAATTTCTCTGTTTCCGTAAAAACTTTCTCAATATTGCTTTGTTGAGTGTCACACACTAGAAGATTCGGTGAATGAATAAAGTTGAGATTGGATCCATGCAATTCAGCATTTTTTTACCATTGGCAGGTTGTTGGGTCGCCTGAGGAAACTAGCAGACTCTTGCTATGTGAAGCAACGTTAATTGTGATGAGGCAGTGCTTTCATATCCTTGGAATTGTACCTGTATACAGGCTATGACCTATCGGAAGAGCTTTTTGTGCAAATTTTTGCAACAGATTAATTTTGTCTTCGCCGGTTTAGGAAACTATTGTTCTTTCTAATGATCTGTCTATTGTATGAAGGGAAAGTAAGAAAGTAGTGTACTACTGATTGTAGTTGTACTCAGAAGGTTATTTAAATTTTGATTCAATGCTATACGGGCTGTTTCCTTTAATTTTTTGGGTCTTGTATTAGTACTTCATTCTATGTTATTTTCAGTTATTCTTTTTATTCTTTTATTTTTCTAATTTTAAAACTGTGCAACATGTTTTCTTAAATTTTGTTTGGCCGAACTTTTTGTGAGCCTAAAATAAGCTACACTACATCGTTTAAGGTTTGTATTTATGAGTATCTTTTTAATCTTATTAGGCCGATTTATATATAATTTTGTACAATACTAATAATTTTGAAAAGTTATTTCTACCTTTTGGCTATAACTTTTATAAGACAACTTGTGTGCTCTACTGGCACTCTTTACCCGTATGCCCATAATGACCAGATCCTCTACAAAGATGTTGGAGATTATATGTGCGATGAAAGGGGGAAGTAAGGTATATATGGGTAGTCTATATTTGGACTACGTCAATGTATGTTTTTTTTTTTTTTTTTTCAATTTTTTTTTACCACGGTTGATAGTTAATCCAATCCATCAAATGTCTATTATCATAAACATAAAAATTTGCAGATAGATGAGGCCATCATAATTTCGTGTTGCACCTCTATAGTATACGTGATTTCTGTTTGTTTCTGCATTTTTTCATACCTCTTTATTTTGTATTTTTGACAATCTTAGATCATTATCATTGTGTTGTACATATCTTCATGAATGTTTATGTTGTCGAGGATGACGGTGGTTGAAGTCTGGTGATGAAAGTGATTTAGGCGGTTGCGGAGAGCATTTGAATCCAATTTGAAAGTCAAATTTTAAAAACTTGTAGAAAGCGGATGAACACTGAATTAAGAAGAAAAGATTCAATTCGAGATACAATTATATTAATTATATAGCAGATTACACATTTAGATATATAAAATTTAGATATGTAAAATGTATATCAGATTAGGTGAATCTAATATATATGTTACAAATCCGGTATAAATAGATATTAACATATCTTAAAAAGGCAATATAAATTTTAAGATAATGTAAATAGTGTTAGCTGAAAAATGCTAGATTACTTACATTTGTTATGATGACTTGTTTTCATCAATTTATTTCAATTTTAGAAAGGTCAAATAAACTAGACACTAATGAATACACTACAAAAATAAAAATATTAAAAAGTAACTTTCTAAACAACTGTTGGGAGTTTTAAGGGAAATAATAACTAAGTTTATAATTTTACAACTTTTCAGTTTTCGAATTTCATAGACAAAAATTTCAAAATATTCATATAAATTTACCCTAATTTTATTTATATTTTAACACTAATTTAAACATTAAATACTATGACTAATTTTCTACAATAACTAAATTGTTGCATTATAATTTTATTATATTACAAATCTTCCCTATACTTGTTGCGTACCTGCATAAGAGATCCACTAAATTTATCAATATCAATGTATAGCTAATATTTATCCATAATATTTAAAGTAAAAAATAGTCTTAAAAACCATCTAAGATTTAATTATTTTATTTTAAAGTGAAAAAAAGACGTCATTATTTTAATTTATAATAAATAAAAAACATATAAATAATAAATGCATTATTACATATATATATATATATATATATATATATATATATATTTAAAGTGAATATAAATTTCGATAATTAAACATTTTTGTTACGATTGATAACTGTTTGTTCTTTTGTCCTGGTAGATATTTTTTCTGTATACATTATTTTTTTTACAATTTTAACTTTTTATCTTCCTTTCATAATATTCATACTGTGAATATAATGATAATTTCCCTATTTTAAAACAAAAACATTATACATTAGTTTTCTTTTTGGTGTATTTATATTATAATTAGTTATATATAATTTTTTTGAAAAATGAGTAATATTTCCCCCCTCTTTGGAAGTCTTTTATATATATATATATATATATATATATATATATATATATATATATATATATATTTTTTATTT
>Ga0209700_100120_pt1 | contig 114903 bp, 49 predicted proteins | sample SiratroredBW_FD_187528 | JGI IMG/M metagenome (GOLD analysis project Ga0209700, IMG submission 187528) | Root nodule microbial communities of legume samples collected from California, USA - Siratro red BW (SPAdes) (version 2) | ecosystem: Host-associated > Plants > Roots > Nodule | place: USA...
ATAAGGGTGACCAACCAATGTCTCAGCCAAATCATGATTGTGTAACCCACATACAACTTTCAAAATCCAACCTTCTCCACCTTTTACAGGTTTGCCACGCAATCTGAATGGACAGTCACACTTTCTTGTGCCGGTTATAGTCACCTCCAAATCAGATCTATACTTTCTATATTTTTCACTCCTTTCACATCCCAACAACACGAATGTCTTCCTACCTTGTGCTCCAGTTGCTTTGTCAGATCTCAGTATGACAACAACAAATCCAAGACCAAATGCAACCTTCCGAACCCATTGAAGTAACTGATCTCGTGACCCAAACAATTCATCAGTTGTAAAATCAGCAGTGCGGTCTTGTTCCTGAACCACTAAATCACTATCATGTCCTTCATTTATATCAGACACCTTATTTACTTCTTCTGAAGATCTGCAAAGACTATCCATATCTGTAACACAGCATTCCACAACACCATCTTAGCAAAAAAAAGAAAACAAAAATTAAAATAAAACAAAAGTTTTACAAATCGGATGGCTACCCATCCGTTTTACAAATTTAAAAAAAATTGTAAATCGGATTGCCAGTGGGGTGAGTCCATCCGATTCACAATTTTTTTTTAAATTTGTAAAACGGATAGGTAGCCATCCGATTTGTAAATTGTAAATCGGATGCAAACTGGGGAGGTGACATCCGATTTACAATTTACAAATCGAATGGCTACCCATCCGTTTTACAAATTTTAAAAAAATTTGTGAATCGGATGGACTCCCCCACTGGCCATCCGATTTACATTTTTTTTTTTAAATTTGTAAAACGGATGGGTAGCCATCCGTTTTACAAATTTAAAAAAAATTTCTTAAACAGATGAGTAGCCATCCGATTTGTAAATTGTAAATCGGATGCCACCTCCCCAGTTTGCATCCGATTTACAATTTACAAATCGGATGGCTTCCCATCCGTTTTACAAATTTAAAAAAAATTTCTTAAACAGATGACTTTCATCCGAGTGCCCTACGTATCATGAAAATATATCGAAATGCAAAAATCTTACCTCTCCGTCGTTCTTCGTCGTCGATTAATACTTCCTACACGTTTAAGAGGCTTTTCCACCGTTTAATCCACCTATTAACCTTCAAAAACAGCTCCCTCTATGAACAATGGCAGACCAATTTCGCACTGTGCGGTACTGTTATGACACTGTTGAAACATTCAGTTTCTATTTCAAATTTGCTGAAAGACTTTCTAGTCATTTTCACAAGGACAATTTTGCCATTTTCAAAAAATATAGAGGTGCAGGAAGAGTGTATTGGTGTGCATAAAGAATTTGTCTTTAATAGGATGAGAAATAATCCATGAAAATTAACTCTTATTTTCTAAGCCCAAATAGAATAAGAATTTATAAGTAAACTTATGCTAGTTCACTTCATTTGACACAATATTTATTGTTTAATTAACGGTAGAAAATTTCTTTCCTCAAATGTTTTTGGGTTGGTGGATACATAAATAAGTTTTTTGTTTGTTTATTTATTATATTAGTTGAGATATTACATTTAACAATACTTTTAACAAGCATCTTTTTAACTAAAATTAGAATCTAATAATATAATTAGCAAGTATTATATAAATAGTTCATAAATTATAATTAAGAAAATATTAAAACTTATTTTAGTTATCTGTATACTATGAATCTAACATAATTGATATAAATAAGTAAGTGTCCTAATTATTATTATTTTATATAAATAGGTAATTGATATAAACCTAATAGGTAAGTTTCTGATTGAGACAAGTGTGGTTTATAGATACACAAATTTTCCACGCAATAGCACAGAATTCTGGCCATGGAAAGTTGGTCAAAAAGGTATCCAAAGTGTCCTAGAAAGTGTCCTAAAAAGTGTCCCAATATATTGATTGATTTGATATGTGACAACCGTATAGCCTCTCATAATTGCTATATGCATGGCATACCAAACTTTAAAACTAATATTTAAGGAAAGAGAATTCTATTAAGAATAAGCCAAGAATACTAGTCCAATCTTTTTCATTTATATACTAATAAGTTTGTGGAATAATAATAAGTACACTTAATATTATATGTTTCTAATACATGTTTAATTATTTTTCAAAATATAAAATCATAAAAAAATAAATTAAGCATAATTTTTTATTTCATCTCAATATTAATTATTTAAAAGTAGTTATCAATCATGTTAAAACAACAAAGAAAAAAAAATCTCTCATTTGAATGAAAATATACTGTCATTTGGATTTTGCATAAAACTTTCAGTGTTTAAAGTAAAAATTATCTGATTATAATGATTAAATTAATTTTTTAAGTAGTGCAAAATTAAAGTAAAAATATATATAAAATGAGTCTTATAAGATTTGTAAAATAACTCTAAAAGTAATATACGCTTATTTATTTTTAGGTTAATTATTAAAGTATATATTTTAAATTATTTGATCTTTTTAATTACAGTTTAAACTTTTTCACTAAGAATATTGAATTTAAATTTGTTTTCCTGATTAAGTTTGCATGCCTAATTGTTATTATAGAACATTAATTACACAGACGTAATTAATATCTAAGTTCTTTACTCTAACATGGTTTAGATGCATTTTTTTCACATTTTCAAGCCAATATTTTTACATCTATTGAGTCAAATGAAAATATTAGATGGAAAACTTCAGAAAGACAATACACTTTTTTAAAAACATCTTTATAATACACTTTATTATTAATTAAAACACCCTACAAAGTAGAATATGTACATAGAAAATTAAATAAAAAGTGAAACTAAAACAGCAAATTTAAACGAATTACAATTAATCATAAAATAGATTTAAAAGAATATATGTTCCTCTCATTTCTTAATTACAAAACTAGCTTGAGTGAGTTTTTCAATATGAACTCACACCATAATGTGTTTTGGAATGGTGCTCTTCCGTTTTGTATTTACAATCACTAAAATACAAAATAAATATTGCAATTGATACATAAGTCAGCTAATAATAATAATAATAATAATAATAATAATAATAATAATAATAATAATAATAATAATAATAATAATAATAATATATTATTATTATTATTATTATTATTATTATTAGGCGATACAATTAAAATTTCACATTTATGAAAAATACAATCATTTTTACAAGTTTTTTTGTTTAACTTCTTATTATTAGTTGTACTTATTATTTAAACTAATTTAGACATAATAATTCAAAATAAAATCTATTAAAAATATATAAATGAATTAAATTCTAAAGAAAGAGTTAGATGAGTTCTTTAACTAGCTTTGTTAATTCCTAATAAGCATAAAATATTCTCATTCCCTATTTCATCACAAATAGTTATTTGGACGTAATAACTATATTTTAAACATAATTATATACCAAATATGATGGATTACAAATTTTAATATTTGTTCACCACCTTCTTGGAGTAATAGTCTTTAATGTTGAATAAAGAGTGAACTATCAATTACTGAATATATATATATATATATATATATATATATATATATATATATATATATATATATATATATATATATATATATATGTATGTATATATATATATTATAATTAAAATATATGAATGTATGAGATATTAGGATATAATTATTCATTTAATAATTTAAATTAAGTTTAAAATTTATTTATTATAAGGTTCAAATATTGTAATATATAATAACAATTTGAACATAAATATTTACCTAGAGTCATAAATATATAAATATAATTTTATTTTTTAAAAGGAATACTCATAGCTCACTAAATATTTATTATATATATTTTTTAACTTTTAACTAACTTTAGTATCAGAAAATTCTGTAAAAAGATTTTCATATGATACTCCATCAATAAAATCGACAATCATTGTAACGAGAAGACCCAACTCTTTCAAAAATCGATTTTATCAAAATCAACTTCAATTCATATCAAAAGATTTAAAATTAATTCTAATAAAAACAAAGTGATTATCAATAAATATAAAACAAAATAGATTATCCTATTTTTTTAATTTAAATAGAAAAACCAAAATTTCAAACCAAAGTTATAGGAGTCATAAAATAAAACCATAAAATATTATGGTTTACTGAACTGTAATATCTTTATAAAAAAAAAAAAATCTCATTCTTGATATCAATCTACAAAAATCCTAAAATCTAAAAAGTTATCCAAATATTTAACAAAATTTCATACTTAAAAGTCAAATTCAAAATTACTATTTCAACCAAAACAAGAATCTTATCAACCCGTCTTTATTTAAGAATAAAAAGTTATAAGTATATAAAGAAATAGCAGTTTACTAAATATAATCACTTTTAACCCTTTAACAAGTGTTTTTAAAACATAATATAAAAAATATTAATAAACTAACCTGAAACAGTTAAAACGTAATCTATTATACATTATATATATTAATATATATATATATATATATAATAATTAATTATAATAAATTAATTTTATAATTTAATAGTTTTTATTATTATAATTTTTATTTATAACTTTTTTAGTTTAAAAATAATATTAATATTTTTAATTTATTATATTATTATTATTTTATAATTTAATTAAATTTATTATTATTTTATTAAGTATGGTAGAATTTCTTTGCAAATCTTTGCTTTTATTGAAGAAAAAAATTTTCCTCCTCTCTTTCTCAATTTTTATAATAAATTATTATTTTATTTATTAAAATATGTACTTTCTGCGCTTTATTTTTCGTCTACAGTCCATTGGCAGGATAGAGGCTCTTAAACAAAAATTGAATAGTATAAACTACTGTCTCAATATATTCTTTGAAAATGCGGTTTAAAAATATATATTTTCTGATACACTCTTTACTTCCCCAAAAAATTATCACCCAGATAAGGATAAAATTCCAATTTAAGAGAAAAAAAAGTAAGGAAGCAAATCTATAATTCCACAGTAACCTACAACCAAGAAATTTCTGCTCCCAAACAAGCAAAATAAATATAGCAGAAAATAAATATATATATATATATATATATATTTTTTTTTTTTTTTTAAAAAAAAAAAAAAAAAAAAAAAAAAAAAAAAAAAAAAAAAAAAAAAAAAAAAATTTTTTTTTTTTTTTAAAAAAAAAAAAAAAAAAAAAAAAAACATGGCTGCTACAAATTGCTTATATAAGCAAAAGCAATGTTGAGTTTTGTTTGGTGGTCATTGGAAAGTGCAAAGTGGTTTCAAGAATTTGAGGCTCTCCTTCTTTGTTCTTCAAACATGGGAAAACAGAGCACACAATTCTCCAACCTCAACTGCATCGACCTATCCAACTCCGACATCAACCAATCCGTTCATCTACTCAAACAGGTTTTCTTTTCTTCCTCTGTTTCATCTCTCTGTTTTATCTCTCTGTTTTCGTGCCACCATCTTCTGATCTTAACTTGCTCGTTTGTTGCAGGCGTGTTTGGATTCCGGTTTTTTCTATGTTGTCAACCATGGCATAAGCCAGGAATTCATGGACGAGGTGTTTGCACAGAGCAAGAGGTTTTTCTCTCTTCCCCACCAGGAAAAGATGAAGCTTCTCAGGAATGAAAAGCACAGGGGATATACCCCTGTTCTTGATGAGCTACTTGATCCTGAAAATCAAGTTCGTGGTATGTATGCACTACCCATTTCATATTTGTCTGCATCTTTGCATGGGTTGCACCCTGTTTTCTTATTCTTCTTTTTGCTGATTCTGAACCGAATAAAGTTGCTTTTTTTTGTTACTGTCTTGTCAGAATTGAAGTTTTGCTTTTGTAATCTATATTGGTATTGATTCTGATATAAACATTTGTTACGTCACAAAACTTAAAGCCAGTTTCTTTCACGTGCTTATAGTGTTGCTTTTCTACCAAAATTGAAGCTTTGCATAGAAGATCTATGTGTTAGATATTTCATGCAAGCCTTTACTATGTCGATTATTACAAAGTTTTGTCTTTCAAAACCTTAATAACCTTTTCTCTGCTTGGTTAAATAGGAGACTATAAAGAGGGGTATTATATTGGAGTTGAAAAAGGTGAAGAGGACCCAGAATCGAAGAAGCCTTTCTATGGTCAGAATAAATGGCCCGCACCAGGTAAAGGAGTCAACTTTTCGGTCTTCGGAATTTTCGGAGACCAAAAAATCTGTTTTCTACCGATTGAGTCTTCCAACTTTTCAGATTTTACTTTCTTCTTTTAAATTTTTCTTGAACTTTTTTACCATGTAGATGTTTTGCCGGGGTGGAGAGAGACCATGGAAAAGTTTCATCGAGAGACATTGTAAGTTTTGCTGATTGATGATTTATTGGTTTTTGTTATAAGACGCAATCTCTTCTATTATGGTTTTTGATCATTTGTGTTGCATGTGAAACTAGTTTACTGTTAGTTTGTTTCTAACTCACCTTACTTTATGAAAACCGTGGTTTTTAATAGATGAAGCAAGACTTTCAAATCAAAGTTATGATTTTGTCACTTTTTTTTTTTTTTATAATTCAGACATGTAATACCTGTGCAGTCACTCTGCTGTCTTGGACATTGATGTTTTGCACAAAACCATGATCATAGAATGTTTTTTAAAACCTTGATATGAAGCAATGTTTGGATTTCATCTCAACGAAAAATTTTCCAATGTGTTTCTTGTTGCCTATTCTTCCTTTCCCATGAAGAAAACAAATAGACCATGTTTAGCTGCCTTTGGTTGTTCATATGGACTCAAATTCTGCATTGGAGGAAAAGGGCTTCACATTTTCTTTCTTTAGTAATTTTGTTTCTGCCTTTTGTTGTGTAATCCAGAGAAGTGGGGAAAGCTGTTGCAAAGATAATAGCCCTTGCACTTAACTTGGATGAAAAGTTTTTTGACCAGCCAAAAATGTTCGGAGAGCCAATTGCAACTCTGCGTTTGCTTCACTATGGAGGTATTGTATTAGATCTTCTTTAAAACAAGTCTTGTAATACTAATGCAGAAAGTGACAAATTGCAAACCAGTACCATGTGGTCATTGTGTCTGCTACAATTGCAAAGAAAAAAAACTTATACGGTTTTGTTGTATTCATCTTTGTTCAATGAAGGTCAAATCTCTGATCCCTCAAAAGGATTATATGGAGCTGGAGCTCATACTGACTATGGTTTAATTACACTATTGGCAACAGATGATGTTCCAGGCCTTCAAGTAAGAAACCAAATGATTTTTTTTTTCTTCAATATGACAAACATTTGTGTGTGATTGATTTAGAGCCATAATGTCTTCCATTGTAGATATGCAAGAACAGGGATGCTAAACCTCAGATATGGGAGGATGTGGCACCATTGAAGGGGTTAGTCCATATGTCATTGTAGCTTTCATTTCTATTTGCATGCAACAATAACTCAATAAGTGTAACTCATTGTAAAATTACACTTATCTGCCTCAACAATAATATATTTATAAAATTTTAGTTCTTTTTGGACTGCTTTATGCCAATTATTAGGCATAATTGGCTGCAAAGACAAGAATTATGTATGTTACTAGGTTTTAATTTTATTACCTTTGTCATGCCCTTCTGAATTATATTACATTATCTGATAGGCTCTTTATATTGCAGAGCCTTCATTGTGAATCTTGGTGACATGCTGGAGCGCTGGAGCAACTGTGTTTTTAAGTAAGAAAATTTTCCCACTTTTGAATATTTCTAATAATTTTGAATGAAAGCAGGCATACTTCTGAGACTAGAGAAATTCAAAGACCGACATTGATTTGTGATATTAGTATTTTTATGAATATGTGATTGCTCCTTTGGGGTATCTTCACACTGCATCTTTTTCATTTAAATTTTGTAATCAACAAATTACATTGTATTTATGCTCAGGTCCACACTGCACAGAGTTCTAGGAAATGGTCAAGAAAGATATTCTGTAAGTCCTAGCTCTTTTTACTCTTTACCTTCTGTCATTTAAATTCAAAACAAAAATCGGTATTAAGTTGTTAAATACATAACATAATATATTTTGCATCCCTAGAAAAAGACCTCATTATTTATTCATATCCAATTTGAATTTTTAAATTGAAGATTGTTTGTACTCAATACTTATCTGGTCAAATATAAATAGTATTTTCAATATTTATCTTGTGGAGTTGTGGTTCTCTATTATCTTCTACCAGCATTGGAATTCAGAATGCTAAGGACAATTATTGGTTACTTACAGCCACCAGAATTGACTTCTATCACGGTCGTTGATTTTGCCAGCACAGTTCATCTCCCCTTTTGTTTTATTAACATCACTATGTTATTATATTCCAAAATTTGGTCTCTTTCTTGATTATGCATCATATCAGTTTTAACTTGCAATGCTTGGCAAAATCATGCAACATGCTCATCCCTGTGCTGTTTCCTTTTACAGATTGCATTCTTCTTGGAGCCTAGTCATGAATGTCTGGTAGAGTGCTTGCCTACCTGCAAATCAGATAGTAACCCCCCCAAGTGAGTTAAACATGTCATCTAAAAATTAGCAGCATAGTGTATGTTAGAAAGTTAATATCACATTCAGATTCCATCCTTCCATTATTCTGAAGCTTGTTCTTTTGGTAACTAGAGTACTAAAACATGCCATTTATAATATAAAGCAATGTGAATGAAATTGTGCACTTGTTAGTTTTAAAATATGTGCTCTTAACATCTTTGCATTTTCTCTTTTACCAGATTTCCTCCCATCTTATGTCAAGACTACCTGACTAAGCGCTACAAGGACACTCATGCCGATTTGAAAATTTACAAGAAACAGCAAGCTTGAGTAGTCAGCCATTGGAACTGAACAGCCCAGTGTTTTTTCACAAGAACACTAACTTGTGCTGATTTGGATACTTACCATAAACAAGAAGCTTAAGGAGTTGGTCTTTTGGAGAAATTTTGAACTGCATGTTGTTTTAGAGACAACAGCATCATATGTTAGACATGTTATTTAGATTTTGTTGGAATGACAAATTAGATTGTCCTGGGGGAAGGGGTTAGCTATGTGGTTTGGTACTTACTGTTACACCTAAAAGAAAAGCATGAATGAAATTAACCGATGTATTTTTTTATTCAGCCCAATGCTGGGAATATGATATGAAGATGAAAGTTAGCATCGCTTATAGTCAATAAATATACTTTTCAACCAAAAGTTTATGTTTTAATTATCTTTATCAGTGTTTGTATTTCTCAAATGGTATTCTTTTTAAGCATCAATATCTTATGTGGTAGTGGTAGTACGAAAGTGTGACGTGTGTTGGTGATAACATTGGAAATGATGTAGAAAATGTGGTGGGTTCCATTGAAAGAGGGAAAGAAAGTGTTTTTTAGTGGATGGTGTGATGAAGGGCTGGTCCAAAAGTCAATTTGGTTTCTTTGTCAGACACATGCAGGAACATCCAGATCTTATGTGATTGTTCCCAATTTCGTATCCTATTTGGATTTATTCATGGTCACACCTATTAATGAAGGACAATTGCTTTCTGTATATGTAGTCCATCATTCCTTTTTTCTTTTATTTTATATTTATACATGTAAAATATTAAAATTAAATAGAAAAGGGTTCTTGTGCATGTGAATATTGGTCACTAACAGAAATAGAATGCGGTGCTACTCTATTAATTACTTGAATTAGTTGTTGAAAACTATTGAAGAGTAAGGTTTATTGAGGTAGCCATGGGCATGAAATGAGATGAACTTAGGATTCGATAATACAACGCATTATGCTTATTACAGCCAAAGCCAACAGTGATTAGCCCCATAATAGAAGCATATTCACCATAGTTTTGGTGATTTCATAATAAATAAAAAAGCATAAAACCACTCACATATGCTACTTACACATACATGTTTATTACAGCCAAATTTAACAATGATTTTCCCCATAATTCATTCACCTATAATTTCTGTACACAGGGGTGTACATGCAACTCTCAGCATACTTCACAAGATTCTGAGGACGAGGGAGACGTGTAGCCAAGCCTAGAAAAAAGTTTAACACAATTGTTAGGTTTCAAAAATATGTCAAATGAGAAAGATAGGTATACTACAATGAATGAGAGTTGTGATAATGAGCACAAACCTAGCTCATATGCCTTGGCAGCAACATCTGCAGCTATGTTAGCTGAAATTTTTCTGATGTCAGAGAATGGTGGATAAATCAACCCCTTTTTGTAGTTTTCTTCAGTCACTAGTTTAGCCAAGGCTTCCGCTGTATGTATATGAATAATGTTAAGAATTAATATGTGAATTTTACAAGATCCAAAAGCATTATTAAGATCTTATTCATAAGTTCATACTTGTATAACTAAATAACAACAGTCATAAGTTAAATATAGAAATATTATATTTGTGATATTTTATTTATGTATAGGCATTCTGTCATGTATATCCGATAAAAAATAATTAGGATTACAAATTAGGTTGTTTATATTAGAGAATGAGTGCTATAATTCTGTATAATAGGATTGCTATAATTCTACATAATAGGTTGTATATATATAAAACTTGTATCATTCACAAGGCAAGTTAATAAACTATCTCCTATTCTAAATAACAGAAAATGTGCAGTGGAAGAAGCTTGAAAGTGAAACAAAGAAGATAGAAAGAACAAAACATAATGTGTGTTCGATGTGTTAATTTGTTGTCTACTTACATGCTGCCAGAAGCATATCATCATGTACTCGGATTGCTCCAGAGATTACCAACCCCAAACCAAAGCCAGGGAAAATGTAAGCATTGTTGGCCTGAATGGACAAGACAAGACTTAGTTATGATTCTGTGTTGTATAACCAAATAGAAGAATAACTGGTCATGAATATGAAGAGGAATGCAAAACCTGGCCTGAATAGTAAACTTTGCCATTGTATTCTATAGGATCAAATGGACTTCCACTAGCAAAAATTGCACGACCCTGTGTTTTGGAAGACAAAGAAAGATAAGTTGTGGAAGTTATTATTGCAAATAAGGCTTCATTTGCATCAAATCAAAGAACTCTTTCAACCAGTTCAAGAAACAAATGTGGTTGTTCTCTTATTTTACCTCACTCCATTTGTAAGCTTCTTCTGCTGTACACTCAGATTGTGATGTTGGATTGGAGAGAGCCATAACAAGAGGTTTCTGCAGGGAAAGCATGATAGAGATACAGTTTCTATCAAAGATTGTCTATCTAAAGAATCACACAAATTATCACATGCAAGAAGAGATTAGAGTTTACTTCATTGATAGAAGCCAAAGTCTCAATTACTTCCTTTGTAAATGTTTTTCCCACTCCTGATGATCCAACCAAAACTGTAGGCTTAATTACCTGAAGATGTAGACTGATTAAGGACAGATACACATCAAAAGATAACCTACTGCAAGTAATAAATATTCATATTTTGACACCTTAACAGCTTCCAAGAGAGTGTCAACAGGCTCATGTTCATGAGCCCAAGGCTTCTTGAAATGTTGAAGTGAAGCCTTTCTTGAACTAACAATCAAACCCTGAAAGAGAAAAAGGAAATATATTGGAGAAACTTAAACTATTAAGACAAAAGATAACATGATTTAAAATAAAACGTATTTTCATGGAAGCCTATAATGTTTCTTTACTACCTTTGAGTCCACAAGCCATATCTTCTTGCGAGTCTCCTCTATAGGTTTCTTTGTCTGCTCAAGAAATAAATAGAAGAAAATCATCAATTTTGATGTTAAAACCAAACAAACCAACTTGACCACTGCATGAACAATATATAGCTATTCACCTGCTTTGACATCTCTAGAGCTATAAGTTCTGCAATTCCTGTTCCAGCCTGAAAACATGACAGAAGATAAATTAACTAGCCAACTACCTGTGCATACATATGCCTCAAAACAAAAATACATATACAATAAATGGGGTATTTAAAAGTTTTCATAACTAAATACTACTTATTCTATTCCACTGGTTGTTTCACTTTGCTTCAGCATCAGGGAAAGATGTATAGATATTAAGCCAGAAAAGGGTAAAAATACCTCTCCAGCACCAAGGAACAAGAATGTGTGGTCAGCCAGAGAACCACCAATGAGCTTCAAGGCTGCCACAACCCCAGCAAGAACCACAGATGCAGTCCCCTGACACAACAATGCAATAATAATTAGAACATAAAAATCTTCAAGATGTAGATGTCATTCTTTATGCAACTTAGTACCTGAATATCATCGTTGAAAACAAGATGAGTTGTACCATATTTTGCAAGCAACTCAAAAGCGTTGTGGTTTGCAAAATCTTCAAACTGCAGAACAACAATTTTAGAAATGTTTGGTACTAAAATTGAATGAATTCAGAAATGTTAAGAATCATACAAAAAATTGACACCTGTATAAGAACTTTTTCTCCGTAGTTTTGCTTGACAGCAGTCATGAACTCATGCAGAAGTTCGGAATATTCCTAAGCAGAAACCAAATTGCATTAAGATTGATGAAAGTTAAGAAAATGATGCTAATAAAAGCCACATGCATTATTAAGTTAGCTATACCAACCTGCCCAGTTGCCCTCTTTTGTCTAAGTCCAATGTAAAACTCATCATTCAGTAATTTCTCATTGTTTGTTCCCACATCAATCGTAATAGGCAAACACTATCCACAAAACAGGAAAACATCACAACAGAACTCACAAGTTTGAATTCAATTACTCATTTAATGAAGTTCTTAATGCTAAATGTTCAAAAAATACAAAGGGGACATATGATGATACAAATCAAATAATGAGAAGAAAAGATAATATGTAGAGTTCTTACTGCTGATGGACGAACTCCTCCTAATGCTGTGTACAAGGCCAATTTACCAACAGGAATTCCCATCCCCTAAACCACATTCAACATCTACTGTCATAATATATCTATATATGTCTTCATAAATTGAGTGATAGTTTTTCATATCAGGGAATTTGATTCCCTAGAGGAAATATTCAAAGTCAAATACCTGACATCCAAGATCCCCAAGTCCCAAAATTCGTTCACCGTCTGTTACAACAATAACTTGAATACTCTTTTCAGGCCAGTTTTTCAACACCTCAAGGATCTTCCCCCTAAAAAAGTTCAACAACTCAATGATCCTGCATTAAAAAGTAGCCCAAAATTTCATACAAGCACATGAATAAAGAAATCTATACTTCTCTTTCAAACTTATGAAAAGACCCTGAGGACGCTTGAAGATGCTCCCATATTTCTGGCAAGCCTCACCAACAACAGGAGTATACACAATTGGGAGCAGTTCCTCGACATTGTCAACTAGAAGTTTGTAAAACAGCCTTTCATTCGTCTCCTGTGTACCAGCAAAACATGTTTCACCTTTCACTTTTCAGAACTAGTGAAATACTTTATTTTCATTTTCACTTTTCATGGATGAAAGAAAGAGCATTAGTATAAAAAATTTGCAATGATATGCCACTTCATGCACAAAATATTAAAGGGGACCGTAGTTAACATCATGAACCAAACAAACTTAACCACAAACATGCTGCACTGTGATATGATGAGTAAGGAAACCTGCCTGAAGTTCCATCATAGCTATGTACTTTTGCAATGGCACCTGATACTGTCGAATATTGTGTATCAACTGTTTCTCCTGTAAACAGTAGTAGAAAGAAGTGAACAAAACAACTAAAAGATAACAGACAAAAATCATAGTTCATCCATCAATTAATGCAAACCTGAAGTTGCTGGGAGACAATTGTAGGAGGTAATAGTCCACGCAAATAGTGTGCATCTCTTTCTCTCTCAGTGAAAGCAAGGCCCTTGTTGTACTGTGGATCTCTAAGCAAAGAGTACCCACTGCAGCACAAAAACATATAGAAACTCAGACCACAATTTCAGCTAAAACAAAAATATCAAATGTAATAATCACTAGCATTCCCATCCTATATGTCTTATATAAACTGTCTGAATAATCTTTTCATGAACACTTGTAAAAGAAGAAAATAAGAACATAACATGAATTAAGTTTCTTTCATAAGCTAGAATCAACTTACGTAGCTAACTTCTACACAAACATTATTAGGAAGTGAGTTTAAGCCTAATTTAATTTACAAAACCGGCTAATAGACTTTGATACTACTAAGATTGTAAAATGAAGATTGCTCCTATTTATATATCATGAACTGACCCTATCTCTAGTTAACGTGTGAACTCTAAGAAAGTCAGTGATCTAACTTTATATATGTTATGTATGGAAGTTGATTGGAGGGTGTCAACAACTTCAATTTCTGCTTATCAACCACTTCTAAAGTCAATCTTACTGTCTAGATAGTGCATATAGAACTAATTGAAGCCATGAAGCTAAAAAAACTGAAAGTGTGCAAACTAAGAAAAATAGATTGAAGAAGCTAGAGAGATTGACCTGGCAACTGAGAAATTCCATGGGGTGACAAGTTGGTCCTCAGTGGCATGATCCTCACCGTAGACATCTTCAACACCACCACTCACGGTTGATCTTGGACTCAGATCAAGCACTGACTCACCATCTCTCAGGGCCTTTAAAATGCTCTCCATTCAACTCACCACTTGCTGCTCTCTGATATGACTGTGAACTGTGAAGTTCCAAAAACAATGGCAATGATCCACAACACCACAATCACTGCTTTTATGTATTGACATGACAACATCCAAATCCTTAAATAAAGGGAGTCAAGGGAAGAAAAGTAAACAAGTGTTTGTGTCGTTTTCTGTTTAGAAAGTGAACCATGTGAATGAATGCACCACTTCTACTTCATTGTATTACTAAATTAATAATTCTCACAGTGCTTTTGCGTTGTTAGATTCAAGTGGACCTAATTAAAATTAAAGGGTTGTTATAGCGGAAGGAAAGAGAAGAACTTTTGAATATTATATCGGTCATGTTCTGTGTCCGGGGAAATTTTCTGTCTCATATAATATGTAACATGACACACATGAAAAACACGAACATGTTCTATGAAAATATAACAATGGTGAACACATTGAGAAGGTCTTTTTTTTTTATTCTGCTGCAATTATTTTACAAAATTTCCATAATGGATAAAAAATATTTTCTTTCGTTTATACATAGATCGTGCTAAAAATTTTAAAAATTAAACTGAAATGATATATAAATATGATTTCAACGTAATATAAAATTTAATTTTAATTATTAATATATACATACGTATTATATTTTTATTCATAAATTTATTTTAAGTTACCGACACAATTTTATTTAAGATCAAAGAAACGAAAGAGAGAAAGAAGACAAAACAGAAGTGGTTGCACTCATGGCTGCTCACAAGAATCCGAATATCTTTCTAGAACTATGAAGCAATTAGATGGAATAAATGAAATAAAAATAGCATAATGAAGTGGAATATATTCGTTATTTGAATATTTTTGTAAATAAAATAAAAAATAAGACTTCAAAGTATCATTTTTCTTATTGTATTTTATCCTACATTTTCAATTGATAATAAAAAGACCAGGACTTTTGTCACAACTGATATAACTTATATTAATCCAAATATAATGGATGCTCGTGTAGTTAATTAGAAGAAAAAGTATATGAAACACAGGACTTGATTATATTTTAACTAAACTATTAGAAGTTAATTAATTTCTCAATAAAAGAAATATTTATAGAATTTATATTTAATAAATACTTTTATGCAAATAAATACAAGAATCGAAAAGGAAGTTATTCATTAATTATACTAAATCTCCTCCCTGTATCTGTCCAAAATAATGTTATTTTCTATAAAATTGTAATAATTCACACTTTTTTTAATAGAAACAAAGGAATTATTTTATTAGAGGAAATATGACTTATTGTTGATCTGAGTCATGAGTCAGTGACCTTATCTAAATGTCCAAAAGATAGACAATAATGATGGAGGTTGTCCCATCACCATTGCATTGACTTTAAAGTAATGCTGCACCTTTTCCTTTTTTTTCTCTTTCTCTTAAGAAAATACCAATAATTCAATAAAAATTTAAGACAATTTTAAAAATTTTAACAAATATAATTTATTTTGTGAGAAAAAAAGCATTTATACTCTAAAAATTGTGTGCACATAATGGTATCTTTTAATTGTTAAAAATATTCATAAAAATTTATATAAAACTAAGACCAAAAATGTATTTTCAATGAATAATTAAAAATTATCGAAAAAATAATTTTCCCTAATCAATAAAAGCTTATGGACCAAACTAAAGCCTTTGGAAAAGTAATTACAAAATATCTAGTGTGTGAATGACTAAAAGCAATAAAGGGTACTTCCTATGTAAAATTACAATTGTAATACTAGAAATACTGTAATACTAGAAATACTGTAATACTAGAAAGAAGAAATAGCAATAAAGGGTACTTCCTATGTAAAATTACAATTGTAATACTAGAAATACTGTAATACTAGAAAGAAGAAATTAGTAACGTACAAGTGTGTAACTATTTCTGGTGTATAGCTAATAAAAAATTGATGATTGGACTTAAATATTTTTTAAAATATATATATCATGATACAGAATAACTATTTCTTTAATGTATACATTCTACATCTCCATATACAAAATATCTTCTTTTATTTAATTTCCTTATTACACAATTGATAAAATCCATTTCTTTTATAGTTTCTATTTTTTTTTCTGTTACGCTCCATTCTTTTAGTCTCACTAACTGATGTTAATTTTAATTTTAAATATCTTAAATAGCATTTTGAATTTTAAAAAACTACACCTACATATATAAATTATACCAATAAAATTTTTAAATTAATATTTATAAATAATAAAAATTATAATAACAATTAAAATTTTACCTCAAAAGTAGAGATACACTATTACTAACCCTAATGTTTCAGGTGATTATCACCAATAACCAATGTACACAACTAGGATTTAGTCACTTCATTCTATGTTTTCTCTATTCTAAACTCTTCTTACTTCATCAATATAGTGATTCAAATCTAAAAAATTCGATTTTTTTTGTATAAAATTGAGAAATATTCTTGTCATAAATTCTAAAGCTTTTTGTTAATATACAATTATTACATAGCATGAAATGACCACTGCTTAACAAATGAAGATAGTTCCTTCTTAACATATTTATGACAGTTCTTCTGACTTAAAAATTGACTATGACTGCCAATTGTATTGCTGGGATAAGAGCAATGATTTCTTAAGATTGAGGGAGAGGAGGAAAGCTAGACATAACAAAGTAACTCCAGAATGAACCAACACACTTAAATGACAACAACCTAATGAAACCTATTATTGACAATTTAACACAAGTAGCTAATAGAACAAAATTTTCAAACTTGAGAAGATGAGCAAGTCCAAAGCTTAAAAAAACAGAGCAAATATATGCCTCCAGCAAACAAGGATATATTATGAATGTTACTTTTCATTCAATATATAACTTAGACTGTCATAACATCCATAAGCAGTTTAACAACAGAGTAAAAAGTGTACAAAAACAGTTCTTTTCCCCACCTAAACTAGGCTGATTGGAGAAAAACCAAAACTCAACAGAAACACATTGTGCTGACCGTGTTCATTTTCATACATACCAACCTAATGCATAAGAAACAGGTCATGCATAATCCAATATCATGCCACCACCTAATGCCCTCTTTCAAATCCAATGCGAGTTCTACCAGAACCTCCATCATAACCATCCCGCATTGAAGATCCAGCACTTGCCCTCATAGTTCCTCCACCACCCACTTTCTCCATGGCCTTCTTACCCTTCTTCACCTCTGTCAAAAACTGATCCAAACCAAACGGATCAGCCTCCTCATTCTCAAACTCAACCGGCCTATCTCTAGGACCACTCCTCTCAGAAGCCCCAGCAAAGCCTTTATCAGGCTTAAACCTATCAGTCTTCATAATCTTCTCCAACTGCTCATCCGCACCTCCATAAGTCTCATCATCAAGATTCTTCTTCGGCCTATACAAGGTCGAGAGCGTAGGCTGTGCAGTAAACAACCCATGCTCATACACATTGTACTGATCATCAGTGGCAAACCCAGATGAAATCCCCTTATCCTGGTTAAACAGCCTCTCATCATACATAACCTCAGTTCCGGGCTTAGTAGAAGCCATACCAAGAGCAACCTTTTCACTGATATCACGATCCCTGTCACGTGTGATCTTGCTTCTCTTCCCCATAGCAGCATCCTTAGCCTCCAACCTCCTTTCCCTCTCCCTCTCCTTCCTCCTCTCCTCCCGAATTTTCTCACGCTGCATCCTCTCCTCCCTCTCCTCTCTATTCTCCTTCACAAAACTCCTATCCCTTTCTCTCTCCCTGGGATTCTCCTTCTCAGGCTCATATTCAACTCTCATATCATCCTCATCAACGGGCACAGAAGCAGGAGGGGCTGGCACAACCCCAATTCTCTCCCCTCCAATTCTCTCCGACCGGGCCTTCTGCGCCAATGCCCTCAACTCTTGCTCTTTCCTCTCCTTCTCCTTCAACATCATCTCCTTCTGCACCTTCGACCTCATCGCAACCGCCTCCCTCGCCTTCTGCTCCGCCACATACAGCGCCTCCGATAACTTAGCAAAGTTGTCATTAATCTGAACCTCTTGAAGGCCTCTCCCATCAGCAGCCAGCCTCTTGTCAAGCGGAATAGTGTAACCCTTCGGATTCTTCCAATTCGAAATACACGGCGGAATCTTCCAATCCTGCTGGTCCTTCACTGTCACAGGCCGCGGCGGCGAGTGCATCACAGGCACCGGCGGCGACCCCGACGCCTTCGGAACGCGCTTGTGCTTAAACTTCGGAGGCTCCAGCGGATCCACCGGCATCTCAACCATCCTAATCACTCTTTCTTTAGCACCTGAATTGAACGCCGCGGATTGCTGCGAGGGTTTGTATTTTATATACTTCGCGTCGGAGTTCTGCTTCGGAACGTTCTTCGGTTGCGCGGCGCTGAGTCTCACGTTCACGATCTTCTCCAGCGCGGCTTTGGTCTCCTGCATCGTGTCCTCGATCTCTTTCTGCGTTTCGTCATCTGAAACGACGTCGTCGTCATCGGAGGCTTCGTCGTTTTTTAGGATCTTGGGGATGAGGTCCTTCTGCTGCGTGTAAACGATTTTGCGCGCGTTTTCGTTCTGCTTCACGATGGCGTCGTAGGCGACGTTGCCGTGTGCGTCGACGGTGACGGGAAGAATTTTGGATCCAGGTTTCGACGACCTGTCTCTTCCCATGTCGAGAGGGTACTGTGCCACGTGAATCTCGGGGAAAGCGCCGCCGTCACCGAAGTCCTCGATTTTGCGGGGGACGAAGCCAGCGCGCTTCAGGTAGGGTGGAACGGGTTTCTGCTTGGTGGCGGCGGCGGCGGCTTTCTCCTCCTCGGAGGAGAAGCGTTGCTTGAACCATGGATCGTTGGTGTGGTCGTAGTAGGTGGTGGAGGAGGATTTCGCCGGAGGAAGCAGCTCCTTCAGAGTGGCCATCGTTCTGATTTCGGAGAAATCTTTGAAAATCCAACACTGTAGAAGGATAACCTAATTTGATTTTGGGGATTTATTTGGAGTTTTGAAACATATAAATAAGGTTTTCGTTGCGGGACCCTCTTTTATTCCTAAATATTTATGAAATAACACTTTTTTTTATCTTTTTTTACTTTTTATTTTATCTTTTATATTTTGTAGGATCAATATAACAATTATAATTATTAATAGATTTTTCAGTATTATTTTTTATTAGTTATTAAAAATTATGATAATTAATTGATTAAAATTAAGTTAAAATAATATAAAAATAATTAAATTAAAATTTAAAAAGAAAATAATATAAGAGAATAAAATAAAATATTTTATAGAAATTTTTAATTAATTAATTATAATAGAAAAATAAGTGATAAATTATTTTATTTAATATTTTATAAAAAATATCCCAATAATTTTATTTTATTTTTGTTATTGATTATTTTAGATTATTTTTTTTACAAAAGATAGGGACAAAATACCTTTCCTAAGATATAAAAAACTTAAATCTAATTATGTATAAAAATAGTGTTACATTTTGAATAAAAATTAAATTTTATTTCTATCAAATCAAATTTTATCTTTATTAAAAAAATTAAATTCTATTTTTTATCAAATATCAAAATTTATCTTTACTAAAAAAATAAATTTTATTTTTATTAAAAATTAAATTTTATCTTTATCAAAATTAAATTTTATTTTTATCAAAAATCAATTCCATCTTTAATGAAAATTAAATTTTATCTCTTTCAACAAACAATCAGATTCAATCTTTATCAAAAGTGAAAATTTATCTTTATCAAAAATTAAATTTTATCTCTATTAAATTCTAACTCTATTAAAAATATATTTTTATCTTTATAGAAAATCAAATTTTATCTTTATTAAAAAATTATTTTAATTTTATTATTAATCATTTAAATATTTTTAGTAAACGAAAAATATAATTTTTAATTCAAATAACAATTTTATTGTTTATTATAATTTTTTCTTCCAATTTCTATTTTAAAATAAAAGTATAGTTACAAAATTGTTATAATTTATTTTTCCAAATTTAAATTATTATAAAATATAAAATAAAATAATTTATCATTTATTTTTCTATTATAATTAATTAATTAAAAATACCTATAAAATATTTCATTTTATTATCTTTGTATTCTTTTTTAAAAAATTTAATTCAATTATTTTTATATTATTTTTTATCTTAATTTTAATTAACTAATAATCATAATTTTAGTATCTGGTACCAACTAAAAAGATTTACTAATAATCACTATTGATATATGAAAATAAAATAATAATAATAAAAAAGAAAATAAAAGAATATCATTTCAGAATTAAAGAATAAAGAGGTTTATTGAAAAAATAAAAAAAATAAAAAAATGTTATTGAAGTAAAAAAATAATGTTTTAACCTAGCAAGATATCAAAATTAAAATATTTATTGTAAATGTCAATAATAATGTGTTATAATAATTATTATAAATTTTTGTAAGATGAGTACATAAGCTATTTATTCCTCTTTTTCTTATTATTAGATTAGCATATTTTATAAAACCATTAATATCATAACTTAAATATTATTTTTACATTGCATAAGATGAATTATTAATGTATTATATAATTCAATTTATAATAAATAATATAAGCATGCTATAAGGTTATTTTATCTATACAACTTAATTTAAATATAAAAATAAATTAATCAATTTAGAAAGATAATGGTTATAAAGATGATGATATGATCAATATAACTTCTTGTATCATTTCACTCCTTGTCCAAATGAATTTATTTTTACTAATATCTTCTTACGCATTTACCATGTGGTTAAAAAATTGTGACAAAATTTAGAACAAATTATGTATACTTATCATGTTATAGTTACAAAATACTTATTGATTTTTTTATTATGGTTAAAGTATCTCTACTTGTTTTAAATTTAAAACTATGAACATACAAAAATAAATACATTTTAAAATATATTTTTATAAATAAATTTTTGCTTAACTCAACCTAAATATAACGGCTTATCAAGATTATTTTTTTTATTTTTTTTTTTCCTTTTACTACTATTACTCCTCTCTTTTAAATCAAAGAAGCCCTTATTATAATGGAAGAAAAGATCCTTTAATGACCTGAGGTTATTATTATTTGTTGATATGATTGTATACTTCATAAGTCACTCGTAGGAAAGAATAATTTGACACCCTTTTGGAGGCAGCCACCAGAAAGATAAGAAAGAAATGAGATATAAAATATGGTGCAAGAAAAGGATAATTGAAAATACAGAGTTCATACATACTATATACTATACAACAACAGTTCATAACATGTTTCATGAACCAAAAATCTCACGCAACACAGATGGAGCACAGTTGAGAGCATTCTGTTTTTGTTTTATGATATAGAGGCTTGTCAAAGCTGAACCAGCAACCTTCCAAGCAAAGCTACATTTAGGGACTGATTTCTTTAGCCTGGCATATTCATAAGAAACGCGATAAATAGCCAAAGCCTCGTTATAAATATCACTAACATTCTTCAGACTACCCTCCATCTTAGCAGTAGCACCATATAACTCCTACAATAGAGAGAATGCATGAAATTCAAAGGGGGTGAATGCATGAAAGTAAAGCATGAGAAAAAAAAGAAACTGAAATTATACCTCCTTATATTTTCTAATGACTCTGGCTGCCTCATCTTCGGATTTAGAAATGTCCTTCAGGGCATGTTTCATATCCATCCTGTATTCTTTATATTTTGTTTCCCACTTTTCCATACAGCTGAGAGGTACTTCAACGTCAAAACAGGGGAGCAATCTAATTTCTGACAGCAAGGACAGTAAAAAGGTAAACATACATTAAGCTAACAAAGGTGGGTCAAGATTTTATTTACTTATTTATTTATCCCTTTTACCCAAAATATTAGAGTTGTTCCTCTCTAGCACCACCACAGGAAATAAAGTATTGCAGAAATAACTAAATAATAATGAGTTGATTTCAGTCCTTACCTTCCCCGGATAAGTCTTTTGTTTGCCATGTACCAACCCAATCATAAATTAAACCTAATATAGAGGTTGAAGTGAATGATTTATCCTTTTCCATGTAGTGTGGGAACCTTTCTGCTCTTAAATCATCCGGAACTTGGACCTGTTAAAGAATTCCCACTGGGTTCAAATTTGAAAACTCAAACTGTTTTTATGAAATCAAATATTGAAATATCAACACCGGATTACTAAATCTCTTTAAGTTGAAGATATTTTTACTAAAGTCCTTTGTTCTCTTAAATTCAAAAGTTTGTTTTTCAAGTTCAAAATGATAAACATCTATTACCAACTTGAGGGACTTAATAAAATCCGTATAAATGGTTTTCCACTAAACAGTCTAGTTAGTTTGTGTAAACTGCCTAACCCTATACTACACCAGACCTTCTAGTCTACTAACAAATCGACTTGTTAGTTAGTTTCCTCTATCTCTTTTCTGTCCTCTTTTTGTTGTTCTTCGGTTGTCATGGAAAATTCCATGAGTTCACGAAAACAATTTTTGAGAGGATGTACTCCATACCATATTGTTAAACCTCGCACAAGTCCACACCAAACATTCTTTTTCCTCCTACCCCCTAGGGCACAAGTGATAAGACCTTCCTTATCCCATGTATACTCAAGCATAAAAATAGTAAATGTTTAGCTACGTATAGATTTCATTACTAAAAATAATAATGTCTAGCAATATGGGAACATTAGCCCAACTAATTATCATAACAAAAATATGTTAGTTTGTCCAAACGAAAGAGGCAGAGTTTGTAGCAACCAAAGAATAATACAAAACTAACCTTTCTTCCGCCCTTCTTAGGAGCATCTAATGCCTCGTAGTATATATCGATCAACTTAAGTATATTTTCTTTCACATCTTCCTTCTCATTCTCTTCAGTGCAGTCATTTTTTAATGTCAAAAGACGATCCATGAGTGCCATCCAGCTGTCAGCTGCCACCCCCATTGCATTACTGGATAGAGAACAAGTTCTCATGTTCTCATGTATGGATCATAGAATTAAAAATGGAAAACATACTTATTACCTATAACAGTTCTTTTTCCTTTTGGTAGCAAACAATATACAAAGTGAAAACACTAATTAAATGGAATTTCAAATGCCAGATGTGGATGATACAGATTACTACTATAACTGCACAACAAAAAACTATAAAGACGGTGAAGTGTTACATCACTTAATTGATCAAAAGACTCAACATCTACATACTACTCTAGAATGCATTAAAAGTTTTTCAGGGTAATTATGCATACGGGCCTAATTATGCCTGCAAAACCTTAATTACTATGTAAACAGTCATGCACACCTTGGTTGGAACCGAGCTTTGAGGAATAGTCTAAAAAGTTCATCCTCAAGTTCGGTGGCGGAAAATGCACTAGGCCTTTTAGCACTAGAATCCAATTGGACAGAATGGCAAGGGGCAGAATTTTCCATCCAAGGGTCACTCTTTCTGAAATATTGTAATAGCTGAAACATTTCAAAACAATAACTGGTCAATATGAAGAAAATTTTAAAGAACTATGATAGGGCCAAATATAAATATTCATCTACAGTTTTCTTATGATCAGGTCTCCTATCACTTTGGTACAGATCTGAATTCATTTATAATACAGTGAATATTCAGTATTGCTATGGTTATAACTTTGTTACCTTACCTATCATACTATCAACTTTTAACCCGATTAAAAATTTGTGCTTCAGTTTTCTAGCAAAACGTGTAAGGGCACTACCAACTTCTTCGCAGGATGAAAAATGTGAGCTTCAGTTATCTGAAGATAATAGGAAGTGGAAAAGGATACAGGATACAAAATTTCTCAGTTACCCAAAATGATGACAGAGCCTCATCTCCTCTGCTATGACTTCAAGGGTTACCAGGCCATCTTATCTCATATCTTACTATATCTAATTAACCTTCAATTCAACAGCTTTTAAACCCCTTTCCAATGAATTAATCTCAATCTAAATCTATATTCTGATTCATCCGACCATCCTCTTAAGCTCATCAATTTCGGCTTCTAAAAATCAACCCAATACATGCATAAATTTGGTTAGGTTTCTGTTATCCCATACGTGTTTAACATATTAGTACTTAACCACGGGGCAATCTATTTGTCAATCAAGATACAGATGAATTCATCCGCCAATGAGAGGCACTGATCACATGCAACTGATTTGATGCTGCAGAAATTACTCCTCAAAAAGGAAATTTCTTAACTTATCTATCCAGCTTTAAAAATGTTACGAACAAAATTAAGGTATAAATATGTAATTCAAAATTAAGAATTGTATTAAGAACTACTCTGTAGTTCCCTCTTTAACTAACTACAATCTTCCCGTGGAATGTATTTAATCTTTTCGTTTGAATTTACTAAGGGGGAAATCGAAAATATAAAATGTGACAACTAAAATTTAGTAAGAAACAGAAACGCCAAAAGGAATACAATTCCTTCAACACCATTCGATGTAGTAAGAAAATGAAGACTTCTAAACTGAAATTGATATTGGAACCTGAGGATGTTTGGAAACCCAGTACAAATCGCCATCAAAATCACCTCCAGCAATCTCATCTGCCACAGAGCGAGTTCCAACACACGGGAAAAAAATTGCATACTTGTTATGCCCAACATAAGATTCTAACTCCTCCACACGTGTGGCACACATTATGTGAATGTCACCAAAATGTAAGCCTGGATTTCTGTAGACCAACACATCCCCAGTAATTTGGCCATTCTCACTACAAATGAGGAATGAAACAGTCAGCACATATAACTATCTTAAATTGCAAACATCATTTCCTATAATAAAAATCTACCAGTGCACATAGCGGAATATGATCATAATTTTGTTTTATCTTTGCCTATCAATATTGCATACCACTAAGTTGAGTAATATGACCTACCTCATTTCCTAAGCTAAAGATAGACTTCTACGTTTGGAATTAACATTACAATAGCACAACAGAAGCTAGATATAATAGATACACAAGTTCACATTTCACAAAACAAAAGATTCATTTATCCAACATCAATTAGTTCAAGATGAGAGGGAGAGGGAGACACTACGATATGCATCGTTTTTTGTCATAGCCACTCCTTTTAGCTTTTTTCAAAAATTATTTTTCTCTCTTTTTCTTTTATAATAATTAAGTTGCTTCATATTTTAAGAGCTTCTCTCTAAATCTGTTCCCCAAGCTTCTCCTTTAAAAAATAAGAAAAGAAAATGAAGAAGCTGAGTCAAACACTTCCATAGTAAGAACAAGACCAATTTTCATACAGCATTAACCATATTAATATTTAATTATAACTTCCGAAGGTTGATACATGTTTATACTTCTATTGAATCTATTAAGAACTATACAAGTGGGATTGTTAAAAGAAGAATCCCATCCAGGATTATTTGTGACCGTAAAGTACCTACTAAGCTCAAAGGTAAGTTTGAACATATTAATATACAATCAATTATACTCTGCAATTGTGAATGTTGGGCTTTGAAATTATTATAGAAGAAGACAGTAGTAGGAGGAATGAGAATGTTACACTCACGAAGATGCCCCAGATATATATTGATGTGACTCTTATTGAATAGAAAATTGGTTAGTGTAATCTGGAAATGTGTAAAGAAGGCTATTGAAGACACCGATGAAGAAAGTAAAATGCAGGATCTTTAGTCATGTTAAAAAGGGTAAAGAGATCAAGAAGGAGATTGATGGAAATTATCGACAGAAATTTCATGGTGAATAATATCCATGAGAACTTACTTTTAAATCAAGTTAAAAGACATCACATGATCCATGGAGCCCACCTCACCTAGAGAGAATGTGAGATAAGGCTATTGTTGTTGAATCTATTTGACAAGCAATGTAAAAGTAAATAAATGTGCCAATTCATTCAAAAGAACGAACAACAAACAATGCACCCCATTAATACAGTTTTAATAACTGAGTAGAAGATATGCATCACCAACATTCTCCTTTCACAATAGTCTTTGAAGATAAAAACACATTTAACTTTTAACATTTACTTTGGTTCGATAAAAGATGAATAGATTGGGAAAATTAAAAGATTTATGCTTACTGTATTATACAAACTTGACCCTTTTTTAGGCATCCAGTGGGATCCACAGTCCCCATTAAATAGAAGCAATCAGGTATATAAAGCCTCCCTCCTCTAAGCTTCTTTCTTTCCTCCCTTGCAAGTATAGACAGACGATACTGCAAAAATGGCTCATCCAGAGGAATTCCACATAAGATCATTCCTGCTGCGTTGTATTCATCCATGTTGCCATTATTTATGGATGCTGCGAGTTAACCAAAAAGATGAAAGAACATTTATATTTTGGGCAGCAATACAAATAGAGCTGTATCCAAATAAAGAACGGCTTTTGATAAAGAAATGACCAAAAGAAGTGTTGGCAGGCAACCTCTGAGTGCAACACGCTTATTGGAGAAAACATGATTTGCATCTTCCAAATTACTCTCAAGTAAACCCTTGAAGAATTCATTTGGCACTCCTCCATAGCTCAAAAGTGCAATCAGATTTTTAGATAAATAAGTTCTATTTGGCTTCATGCTGAAATATGTAGACTTCAGATCAGCTAGCTTTCAAACAAACAATTCAAAAAAATATTTTCCTACTCAAGAATAAAAAGATTAGATAAGCTCCGAAAATCTTCTAGCATTAGGCAAGTTGTCAAGGAATAATATCATTATTAACATATACTGTTAGAATAAATAAACGCATCACAAGACTAATAAGAGAAAAAAGTTATTGAACAATTCAAATTTTTGTAAGCTTTGGTATAGGAATAAGGCTATTAGTTAGTTGTGGATCATATAAAACATCCTTTAATACAGTAGATTATTCTAAAATTATATTCTCAAATCCGCATATGGGTACACTATCACCATTTACAATAGTAATGAGTCGTTCTCTGGTCATTTCAACATACGACCTTCTTTGAAGCTTGACATATAAAGCATGCACCAATAATCTTTGCCAAGATTCATGGTTTCCTTCTTCGAAGCTTGAGATAGTCAGTTCTCATTAAAGAGCAACCATCCAAGGTTCATCATATCCCAATAAGTCAAAATAACGTATTAGCAACAAGAAAAAAAATGTCTATTAACCCCTCATTGATGTAAAACTGAAGTACCTTGTGTTCACTACCTCCAATGAATTTATGCTTTGCATATTCAGACTGAGGTCTGTCTCAACTTTAATCATTGAAGGCCGAACCTGTATTGTCCTTGAAGGAAGCTGTCAAATTCAAAAATATAGTATCAAATCACAAGCACTTTAATCAAACAAGAGTATGAATAAAACATATTATTAACTCTTGAAATGGATGAATGTTGTTGGTATGGCTTGTGACATCAAGGAAACTATCAAACTTAGAGGAAGATTGTACAGGACACCGATAAGACCACATGGACTATGGTGTTGAATGTTGGATCATACTCTTGATCAAAATCTCTCACAAAATGCCCTCCATGTCCACCAGAATTTTATTTTAAAAAATCATAAATATTTTCCCTATCTTATCCATTTTGCCCTACAACACTCCAACTTCCAGTTAACCATTGAGGACAAAAATATTGAAATACCTGAAAGTACAAAATTCAGATGATATACCTTTCTGTTAACCAAAAGAGTGCCCTTAATAGCACAACCCATGTGAAAGAGGCGGCACTGAATCAGCAAAGGCTAGACAATAGGAGGAAGAAAGAAAGTTTTATTGAAATAACATGTATGCAAATCACACAGCACAAATGCACATATATGTGAAATGGCAAAAGAAAAACAAATAATCTACCTGTTGATGTGTACTCAGCTTCAGCTCTGTTTCTCCCATTTTATTACGCACATCCTCCAGTTCCACAAGATTGTTAATTTCCTAAGTTTAGAGGAAGTCACAGCGCAGAATAATCAAAGAAAGAAGAATAGATCATAAAACTCATTGAAATATATTAGAGAACAAGTTGATATTTAAGTTTTTGAGAGAAACGTAACAGCAACAAAGGCATAACCAGAATAACGGAAAGTCCAGGCAATCAAGAAAAAAGATATATCTAAAGAAAAGTAAGAAATAGTTCCTTCAAAAGCATATGAATTGGAGATAATGAGCCAAAAGTTTTCCTAATAGGAACATCTCCTTGCACTTCTTCTACTCATTGATTTATTTCATTAAGATGTTTTATTTTTATAAAATGGTTTATCATGTCCAGTTACATGAAAATACAAACCAACACAAAGAGCATTCAACCAAAACTTTTCTCTTCTATACCTCAATGGGTGAAGTTTTCCCTCACTTGTGTACACTATTTTAACCATATCAATAATCAATTTAAAATTTCCAATACATATTTCTCACTCTCACACTGAGCACCAAAATTTACAAGATTGGACACACGTAGTCTTATTACAACCTGATAACAGGCCTAAACCCCCAAAACTAGAGTGAAAGTTGTGCCCCTCTTATATTCACTATATTGATTATATCACTGATTATTATGGGATCTCTAGCAATTTCACTGTAACTTTCAATCAATAAACTAAGTCTCATACCACATTACTAGGAAAAAGAGGGCAGCATAAATGGAAAGCATATGAACTGCAAAATGTAAAAGTCAAGCTTTATCCCTCTAAGACATTAGTATTCATGCATGAATCAAGGAAACTAGATAAATAATCAACAGGCAACGATTATTATAAAAATAATTGTGGAAGATTCACAATAGATATACATTTATTCATTAAGTGGATTCTTAACACGACCTCTGACCAACTATAGACAGATGAACGAAGTTAAGTGAAAACAAAAAGTCTAGTGAAATAACAAATTCAAAAATAAAGATACCTGAATGTAGTTATTCTCCAAGTTATTTCCTTTGTACACACTATCAGGGCAGAGCAATGCCAAATCTCCAGAGATGAACCCAGTTCCATCAGTGAGAATACGTGGTTTTTCATTATCATGTATAATATTGCCACTTTCATCCTAAACCCACAAAAAAATAAGAAAATCATTTTCTCGAAGCATGGCCATAAATTATCAATCCCTTAAGGCAACTTAAAATTGACTATACCTGGCAAAATACATCTTGAATTGTTTGGACATTCACAGTTGCTAAGTCAATGTTGAGTTTGAAGGTCTTTGACAGAATGAGAGAGAACCTGAATGCCTGAGGTTAGTACATTGAATGAGATCTATATTGAGTGGGACTGCAGTAGGACGCAGAAAAATAGACAAAAGCTCTAAATGATGATAGTATTTGCATAAAAAATCTAAATCATACCTAGCCATATACTTGTCTAGACTGGGCAACAGATGAGCATGCATGAATAAAGCTCTTGCTTCCGACACTGTCTTATTAGACAAAATGTAATTATCACTCTCATCTGCAGAACAACATGATTGCATCCTAACAAAATAACACTTAACAGAGGAACTTGTTGGATCCTTCTTCTTCTCTTCTTTTCCACCATCTTTAAAAACTGTTGTAGAAAATACAAGAGATAGCATCAAACACATGACAATGTGATGAATTAAGAATGCTTTCAGTAGCCAGGTTAGTCAACCACCATGAAGCTCAACTACAATTGTTCTCAGTCTCTAGGACTGCTATGCGATGTCCTCAGCATACCTACTGCTTGTCTCATACTCAGGTGCTTGCACCCCCACTAAACCCAAGGAAAACTTTGTGCAATGTTTCAAATCTTGATCCCTGTCAACTGACACGGCCATCTCAAGTGGCATCAGCTGTATTAGCCCCCAATGCCACAACACAACCACAATTTAAAATATGGGCTTGGAACATGAGGTAAAATATGAGTTTGGAACATGAGGGCAGGGCAACCACCAAATGATAACACTTCTAGAACAAAATATAGGATCTAATAAAAAAAAATGCAATAAACAGCATTCTCAATCCACATAAATTTGTCTATCATGTATTAACCATGCACACAGGACCACATAAACAAATAGAAGAGAGAAGCAAAGAAAATGAATTTGTATGTTAATTATACACTCTTCAAGGACTGAAAGGTAACCCGAGATTGCGAGAAGAGAAACTGGGCATATTAAACATGTTACAGAAATTGACTCGACAATGTAGAAATGCTCTTTAACAAAAAAAAATAAAAAAATTATAACACTAGCACCTAATAGAACAAGAATTTCATACCTGAGATAATGAAAATAACAAAAATGTAGCTTCATATGAAATGACACAAAATCTGATCACAAAACTGACACATAAACAAAATATTATCAAGCAAGTGAAATTTCAGAAATATGATGTAAAATATACTGCAGATAAAATATGAATAAGTAGATAGGAGAATGATTTACAAAATGAGGAAGGGAAAAAATATAAAAGAAGATCAGAGGGTTGTACGCTTGTGGTCTACATTATATGTCACAGAATAAATGAAAATGAGAATTTCCCAGACTAACAGCTACATGTTAATCAGATAAAAAGAAACATAACTGGTTTCAGGATCATAAAAACTGTAAAAAGGCTGGACAAGGAAAACAAAGTAAAACCAACATAAGAAGCAGAATTACCAAAAAAGCGATACAAACGCAGACCAACATTGATCCCTTCTTTTCCAAACTTTCCATAGAGGCTATATGCTTCTTCAGCACTGGTCCTTATATTATTTGCAGTCCCATTCTCAGCAAATTTAACTAGCAAGACGTTGTCGTCACCAAGAGATCTCTGCAAGTGGGTTTGTGTGCTTTGTAATATGGGTCCCTGAATAGTAATTTAAAAAAAGTAGCCGTAAAACAAACCACATTTAACATAAAAATACAAAATCTAATCAGTAAAGACTAAAAAGTAACTATAATACTGACCATATAACAAATTAATACACTTTTTTGATTCAGTATTATAGCATTGGAGCCATTGTACAGGGACAAACTATTTAACAGTACACAAATCCAAAGGAGAAGAGAGACATACAAACCTTGAACCTTAAGCTCCCATCCGAAGAAACATAACATTGATATACATGTGTCCTACCAGAGTCCCAATCAAGATACTGAAGAAACCAAAAGTAATATGGTAAGCAAGCAATAACTAATCACAGAGGATAGCCAACACTGCATGATTGATATTCAGCACTGTATGCTGTGAACGTTTGTACCCTCGCCTAAATTGCATTTTCTCTTCATCTTTCCATGGGAGTACAAGGAATGCGCTAGTTTAAAGTCAATCAACAAGAATTTAAACCATGTCATCATTACACGTAGAATTCAACATTTTAACTTTCTTTCTATACTAATTAAAATTAGAGAAAATAGGCTTTGTACTGATTGTGTAAAACAGTTTTACAAGACGTATCTTAAAAGTCATATCAATTTTAGCTTCTGATTGGGTGACAGTATAAACCAGTTTTATACTAATAGTATATAGCCACATACTCCTAAAAATAAAACTATAATTTTAATTTGTGGTTGGGTTTTAGTGGTTGCAAAATGAAGTAATAGGGAATATTTAAACAAGATGAGAACTCAAAAAAAATGAACTGCACCATAAAAATCAGTTAATCCGTCACTTGAACTCAATGTTTACCACTTGCCGATCACTTTGATAGTAGATGTGATATTTCCCAAAAGCCTCCCATATAGTTGTCTCGAACGTTGCCATTGGCAAGTCTTTAAGGCTTCTGATATAATCACCACTCGTAACATTCTCAAGACTCTCTCTGCAATCATGCAAAGAAAACCACATTATTCCATTCATCAGCTTATTATACACACAAGCTTAATCAGGCAATTCAAGTTTCAACACCTCAAAAAAAACAAAAACAAAAATTCTGAATAAAAGAAGAGAAAAAAATTCCACTAACACTCTTAAGAAGAAAAGATAAACTAAATTTTATAATAAGTTAAAAGCAAACTCGTAGATCTAAGTTTTCAAGAATATATTTAAAAACAAATTATAAAGTGTTTGAGGAGAAGTTTATCTAAACATAAATTATAAAATTCATTCCTTATAATTTTCTTATTCTGATAAAAGGAACTAAAATAAAATTAATTCCTTATATTTTTCCAAGCTTTATTCGAGAGAAAGAGAGAAGAGGAAACGAAGAAGATTCTAGTATGCTGAGTCAGCAAGGAAACAGTAACTAACTAGTCACTTGCCACGTCAGCATTTACCTTCCAATGTAACTGAGTAGCAGAAAGGCCTTGCGGAACTCCAATTCTCCGAGCGCGTGCAACGCCGACGACGGTGGGCGAGGGCGCGTGGGAGAGAGGGTTGGAGGCGTGGAGGGCGTGACGGTGAGGTAGTTCTTGAGCAAGTAGCCGAGGAAGGCGGAGAGAGAGGTTCGGATTGGCTGAGCGGCGATGACGTCGAGAATTTGAAGCGCTTGCTGCTCGCCGACGTCGGCTAGGCCTCGGCGGAGGATGAGATCAGGCGGAAGCTGGTTCTGCTCGTGGCAGATTCTGTTTATGAGAGCCTCAACGGCGGCGGGAAGAAGCACGTGACTGCGGTGGTGGTGGTTCTCCGCCATGAGAAGAAGAGAGAGGAGAATGAAAGAGAATATAGGGAATTAGAAAAATGCAGTTTAATTTATATTGAAAGTGCAATGGAATCGTTTTGTGCTTGATTGGGCCACGGTAAAGCAGTGGCTATAGTGCTACTCCAACAGTGTAGTTTAGACTTCGTTTCGTGTGCAGTGTTGCTTGAAATGAAAGAAAAGGCCATTTTTTCTGCTACTTTAGTTCAAAAGGAACGAATTAAGATGCAGTACCTTCTCACCAACCAAAATCTAGTTTCGTGCTAGAAGCTAAGCGTGTAGATTTGAAAGGGAGGGAAATGATGGGTATTTCAATTAAATTTGAAATTCTTTCGATCATGATAAAAAGAAGGAAATGTTTATGAAATGTTATTAAAAATTATTATGAAAATTTATGAATAATTTAATCGATATTGATGCGATTTCACAAATTAATTAATAAAATGAAAAGAATGATTTTATTTTATTTAACTAATAATTGTTATACACTTAATTATATATATATATATATATATATATATATTTATATTTGTGAAGATAAAGATATGTATTTAACAAATCAAAATATAGTTAATACAAATTTTTTTTATTTTTCTTAATGTATTGAGATGAGAGGTTAAGTTAAGAAATCGAGAGGTTGAGAGGCCAAGTTAAGAAACTGAGTGATCGAATGGTCGAGTGGGCCAGTATCGTATTTTGTAGTCAAATTAAAAAAAAGAATAAATAAATAAATATATATATATATATATATATATATATATATATATTCTAATGTAAAATATTATACAAATTAATGGTAACTGATATAAATATACGTTTTATTGTAAAAAAGTATACGATTATATATATTGGCAACTCAATTCAACCACTCTTAGTAACTCGGTCTCTTTGATACTATGTAATATAAATTGAATTGACAATATATATAATTGTATATTTTTTTTACAATAAAACACATATTTATATTATGTATCATTAATTTATATAATATTTGACGTTACATAATCACATTAATATATATATATATATATATATATATATATATAACATGACTATTAAATTTACTGTATAAAATTTATCTTATATATTTTATATGATTATTAAATTTATTATACAAAATTCATATTTGACATGACTACTGTATAAAATTATTTTTAATATTAATTATATATTATGCTTTTCTAATATTATTTTTATATTATATTGTTGGTGAAAATAAGTTGACTAGGATGAAGAAAGTTACAATCATGAAATCGTTCAACACCAATGAAATGTTTTCAAATTAAGCGAAGACAAAGGTAGAATATATCATTCCTCTAAAGAATACGAAAGTCTTGGATATGTTTGTACTCCAATCACTTCCCCAAAAATAGGTTGATATATATTAACAATAAAAAAAATTGGAAAAATTAAAAGCATCAATCTATTTTTGTCTAAGATTTGATTTGATTCATATTCAACAAAACAATAAAAAAGACAAAAAAATGAGATATACATTTTTTTAAAATAATTATATTTTAAAATAATAAAAGTGATAATCGATGAATATTCCAAATAATTTAGAAATATCAAACTTTTTCAATAAATCACCATAAGAACTTTATAAATAATGTAGGATTAATAATTACAATGATTAGTAAATAATATGGAAACAACAATATCCTCTAGCCAATGAGATACATTTCTATTATTTTAAATCCTCAAGTTATAAATCATCTAGCACAAAAAATATCTCAATAACCCGCGATCATAAGTAGAAATAAATAATTGTAATCACAAAATAAAAAAAATAAAAAATTTATAAGTAAAAACAAGTATAAAGAATAATATTGATATTGAAAAAATAAATAAATAAAATTGATAAATAATTTAGAAACCTACAAAACTTATAAATACCTCATTGAAATATTAAAAATAAATAACTATATATATATATATATATATATATATATATATATATATATATATATATTTTTATATTTATTTATATATATCTATATATATATATATATGTATATATATATATATATATATTCTTACCTTTATTTATAAAGCTCGATAGAGTTTGGTCTGTTTTTCTGATTTTTTTTTTCTAGTATAGGTTAAAATAGCCTATAGTTTTCTCCTCAGTAGCGGAAGTATCTTAGTAAGTAGCATATTCACAGTTTCGGTAAGGTAATAATTTATCACAGACTAAAAAAAAGACATTTGCAAATCAGTAAGAATAAAGTTATAAAAAAATTAACTAGTATATATTATTACTAATATACTAGATCAATATAATGATCATAAACAACACAACTGAGAAAAAAATTACAAATAGAATTTTACCTTAGACGACAAAACTATTCCTAATCTGTCTTTTTACATATATAATAAAAACATAGGTTTAACATCGTAAAAACTTCACCTAAAATAATATAATGGAAACTATAACATTAAACCAAAATCTATTCAATTCTAAAGAATCACTGCTTTTCGAAATATTCGACAATTGTTTATTGCACTTCCTCAGTTTCAACCTTCATTTTCATAATTTATAAAATAACTATTCTACCATTATTTGAACCGACTCTTGGATTACTTGTTTTCAATTTTTTTTTAAATTTTTAAATTTGTAAAATACATTCTGAAACATATTTTTTGAAAAAAAAATTATGAAACACATTAAAAATAATTTAGAATAAGTTTTTCAGAATAGGATTTTTTAAACACACTTTTCAGTATATATATATATATATATATATATATATATATATATATATATATATATATATATATATATATGTATATAATATCTTTCAAATTATGTTTTTCAGAATTATTTCTACAACAAGCTCTTCAAAGTATATGAATGTGTTCTGGAAGAATGAGTTGTTTTTCAAACGTTCTCTTTCTTTTTCTTCTTCTGTGTGGTACAATGGTGGCAGCAGAGGTGGTGGGGGAGAAGCAGATGGGGCAATTTGATAATTTCACCCAATTATGGGGGTGCAGGTTCAGAAATAGGTGGTGCAGGAAGTAATTTCCCAAACATTCATTCCGGTTTACTTGTTTGTTTCTGCTTGGGCTTTGGCCCGTCAAGTTTCTGAAAAACCAAACAACTGAATAAAACGAGGTCGTTTGTTGGCTAAGCACCATCACCCTAGTTAAGGAAGACACTATTCTGCATCTTCTTCGTGAAGTGGAGTTTCGGTAACGAACAGTGAAGGTACGATTTTCTGGTTCATGGCTCCGTGCATTGTTTAGCGACTCGTAATAAAATTGTGTTATTTTTTTTTTTTCACGAGTTTCATTGAGTTTGCTCGAGTTCACACGAGCCTACTCGAAAACAATTCTATGTGCGATTCAACTAGGTTCGAGGGTGTGTGAACGTTCTTTGCAATTCTATTAGGAAATGTTCTTTGCAATTTTCAGTGCAACTTTTTTTTGTGTCAGATCGCAATCCTACAGCAAGGGTTAGGGTTGATGAATGAATGATGATAACTGTTATAGTGTCTGAAAGAATATTAATAATGTAATTTAATTATGATAGATTAATAGTTAATAGAGATTAACTGTCATTTGCTTCTAATCTTGTGTTTCATTGTACAATTAGATCAATGACTTACTGTATGATTCATGATGAAATTGGAAGTTATCCCAATAGTGACATTGTTTTTGGAAACTGGCACTTGATTATTGTTATATTAAGTTTGAAAGACAGTAGTAGCAACGTTTGATTAACCTCTATGACCAACTGCTTTTTAATGCATGCAGATAGATTGTTAGAGGGCTTGTTTATGCCCAAGCAGGAGTAATAAGATGCCTCCATATGATTGTATGTTGCTGTTTAAGCCTAATATCAGGAAAGAAGCTATCCTGGATTTAGTTGTGAGGGTGGGAAAACATGTGTCTGGAAGAAATGGGGTTGTCACTGATGTTAAGAGTCTCGGAGCCGTTCAGTTGGGCTATGGTGTGAAAAAGCTGGATGGCAGATATTATCAGGTGAGGTTGATTGTTTGTGATGCAGTACCCAGAGTTTATATTTCCTGTTTGTGATGGCAGATATTATCATTGGCTTTTTTACATGCTGTTTTATATTTCCTGTTTAGATGTAAGTATTGCATGTTTTGTGTCGTAATGTGATTTTGAGCGTGGAGAAATTACTTCAGGGACTTCACTGAATTATTCTACTAATTAGATGATGGAACTCAATTAATTCATATTTTATTTTACAGCTACTCAGGTTAATGAATTCATTTGCTAATAATATAGTTAAATTTTCTTGTAACATTAATTCTGACCAAGTATTTATTTTGTTATACATTCATGACATTTTTGTCTTGTCATTTGACCTCACTACCAGTGTAATATTTAGTTAAACCACCACCTTTTAGGTGAATAATTTATATTTCTTGTTCTATTTATGTCCAAATCTCATTACTTTAACTGTTTTATTATCGGGGTTGTATTAGTCATGGGCAGAGCTATGTGTAACATCATCAAATTAGTGTAACGGAGATTGATTTAGAAAATGCTTTGGTGGTTTGGGTATGTTAAATGATCTGATAATTCGAAATGTTTTGCATAACTCCTGTCTTGAGGTGTTCTGAATAATTTGGTTTAATGGATGTATGTGTATTGCTGAATGAAAGGAGATTACCCCAAAGAAGGACTAAAATCCATGATGGAAAACAGTGACATATACATCAGCCAAAAGGGCATCAGATAGAAACAAAGGAAGATTATCCAAAACTTTCAAATGACTATCTGGAGAATGAAGCATATTTAGTCAAAAGCATCAGCTTAATAACCATTAGACAAAAAATCAATAGCCACCTCTGAATTTGGTTCTACCATGAAAACTCTAAAACCACGACTCCAGGCACTAGTAATTCCCAAATAGATAGTCCCCAACACTGCATGACATTTATGGTGCAAGCACCAATATTCGCAGTATAAGAAGAATTGTCCAGCTTATCATGATCTTGAAGTAACCCACTAGCCGTTGCTCTAATAGTCTGTAATTGGACTTAGCCATCACAATTCAGTTTGAAAAGACCAATTTGAGGTGCACTCCATCTTTGTTCCAAGTAAACTCTTCATCCAGTAAACTTACCTCAATTGCATCAACTTGCTTCAGTTACTGACAGCCTTGAATGATTAAAAATCCAATCATTTCTACTGCGCCACAAATTGTCCAAAATTATAAGCATCACAGACCATTTCCTTCCCCCACAAGTGTCTGATTACATATTATGCAGCAGCCATTGATTAAAACTCTGGGAACGTCCCTTGGGGTAAGAAACAGTTTCAAATGGATATTGTTTTAGGATAAAGACTAAAATCATGGTTCACGTTGTCAGGAACCTGATTGCAGCTTCTACACGAATCATCCACAGTCTAATGTCCAATTTTTCTAGATTAATTAGTAAGTAGGGCATTACTAACAACCTTCCAAATTAAAACATGCTATCTTTGAGGGCCTTTCTAGTGCCATAAAATTCTGAAGATTGGATCAGGCTGATTCAGAGGCAAAGAATGGTGATTATAAGGATTATAAGCTTATGATTGTTGATACTATTCTTGCTTGCCGTGGCTCAGATAAAGAGAATTGGGACATACGATTGAAATTTCGAAATGTAAAATGTTTATTGAATGTGCTGTTTTCTGGTTTCAGTAAACTTTGTTTAGTTTGAGAGTGTGCCTTTGGTGAAACAGGTAGATTAAAATTTCTTTTGAGTTTCAATGGATGTAGGGCGTGCTGATGCAAATGAGCATGATGGCTACACCTGAAATCAACAAAGAGTTGCATTACCTAAACAAGGAAGACCGGTTATTGCGTTGGCTTTTGGTCAAGCAACGTAACACAAAATTTGGGTTTGATATTCATGGGGATGAAGGCAGATTGGAGCTGAGCAAATTTTCCCAAAGTAGACTTGATGAAGAGGATGAAGATGAAGATGATGACAATGAGGAGTACGAATTGGAGGAAGAAGAAAAAAAGTAAACCAAAAGACAGCTGTGTATTTTGTTAGGTTCCATAAAATCAGTTTGCATTGTATTTTCAGTGCCAAACATGAGCTTCCTTACCGTGCCAAACACACAGTGCCAAGTAAAGGATGAATTAATTTGGTTCAAAGATTATTTGTTTGATTTGAAAGAAAAAGGTGACTGAGGAATTTTATCATCATATTTTATCATACTCCGTAATATCATATTAACACATTGGAAAAAGAATTTACTTAACCATTCCATTACACTCCATTCAATTTTAATTCATTTCGTTTCATTGTATACCTTTTTATCAATATAAAAATAACTTATAAGAATAGTGTAATACGAGACGTCAAAACAAAAGGTTTGTTCTATTTGGCATTGCGATATTTCCCCATTACATTTGTTTTGGCAAGTGCCCTTCGCACGAAGAATAGGGATACTACAATATATTGGTATCCACAACGTTCCACTCGAAATACATTTTTCAAAGAAGAAAAAACGAATAAACATATAATTAACCAATTCAATTCTGAGGACGGTCACCACACAAGAAAGAGAAGCTGCCACCCATTCGATAACGTCATTCGGCTAAAGCAAACTGCAATTTTCCCAACAGTTCATCATCCTGCAGCAGTTTCTCGAAAGATGAATAAGATGCATGTACGTAAGTTCCTGTTTTGATTTGCAATGCTCGAATCCTTTGCTGAACCATTATCACGCCACCATTATCCTTTGCTATACACTTGAAAATATGTGTTGTGGGAAAGAGATTAACACCTGAGATAAGCCCTACTAGATGGAATATTTTTTATTAGTCACCGTATATTCTGGTTAGAAAGTCCCATAGACTCCGCAACCTCTCTAGCAGCCATAGTGTCAGCTTGTTCCTACATTCAAGATAAAAGAAAAATTAGATTCCACAAGATTTTACTGTTGGAAGCTACTCAAACGGGTAGCTGTAACATGGCTGTTGCATGTATCAGGAGTTGACATATTCTATATTGGATCTTTACCTGTAGACGATGCAAGAGATACATCAAGAAGAGATGTACAAAGACCTGTTGAAATTTTTAAAGGTGAGTAAAATTTCAAATCCTTAAATGGTATTTCGCAGCTAATTTAACATTTTAAACATTTAATTAACTGATCTCACCAAATAAAAAAACAAAAATACTCGAGCCGTAGGATATCTCCAGAGAAATCTTGTGGCCCTGACAGCCCCTGAATCTAACAGTTTCACTGCTTTTTGCAACTGCATGAACATGAGACATGCCTCATACCAAAGTATAATTAAAAAAGGAGAATGAAAATAACATGACACGAAATGAAATGAAATAAAATGAAACATTATGGTGATTGGCTGTTATACCTGAATACTTGCGCCGACCAAATGACGGTGATGCACAGGAAGAGGCCTGCAATTTTGCTTTGTAAGATAACTTTCCAAACTCTACGATGGGTAATGAAAACAGACGGCACAACCTTTTGGGGTGACAGAGAATAGTACATAGAAACATAACTGAGTAATAAAGTGATTTCAGAAGCTATTATAAGTAAATCACGGCTATAACTTTACCATTTATGAAGTAATGAACAGATTAGAATAGGAAGAGAAGACAATACAAGAGATGATTTAACATGGGGAGGGTAAACAAATAGAGTTCGACAAAGGATCACTACATTTTAATGGGTTTGGGGAACTTCCATTGCTGCTGGGAGGGTAAATAAGGTCTGTTTGTTTGAAAAGAAAAATTAAGCAAAAAGCAACTTTTAATAAAAAAAATCACTTATTAGCAATTTTTAGGATAAATCAATCTAAAAAACCCGAAACAGAAAAAAAGAGAAAACTACCTTTAGAGAAGCAACTGTCACTTCTGCTTTTTTACAATTATTTTTTTTAAGCACAACTAAACAAACCCAACCACTGAGGTTGTAGTTTATGGTCATTTTAATCAAATGCATAGAGAAACAAGGTAAGTACTATAAAGATAGTAAAAAGAAACTTACTCAAGGGATTTTATTTCAGTCTCGTCTTCCCATGATGATGATGCTCGACGAGAAACTCTGTTCCGTTCAGCCTCTGCCTGTTCAATATAACAATGACATAAAAATCACAGTACAGTCAAACTACTAATCAAGCAGCCACACGAACCTAACCACATACCCGTGCTTCCTGGAGACGCTTGATTTCCTTCTCCAATTGAAACTCTGCGGCAGCCTTTTCACTGACCATGGTTTCTAATTGTGTTTGTTTGTAGTACTGAAATGAAGATAACACAAAATTATTGAATATCACTGAGTATTTGCATGAAATTTAATCATAACATAAATTACCAGAAGGTCAGTCAGTTCCCGGTAGCGTTTCTCTAATTCCATATGCTCCTGTTACAAGATTAAGACTATGATTAGAATAAGGCAGTAGTATTCCAAAATGATCTTAACACCAAAACATACACTTGTTCAGAGTACTAAGCTAAATTCAATTTTCTTATACAGTTATATGTCAACTAACACAAGAATAACATGATAGGCTGGGGACTATAGTGTGTGGAAAAGAGTGTCAAAGAAAGTACTATCTCATTGATATTAAATATACGGCATGTAAGAGAGTCCGGGCAGAAGATGCATGGATGCTTATGCAGTTATGCCTACCCTATTTAACAAGTAAAGCATGGCAACCATTTGAAACTCGAACTCAATGCAATTCTTTTTTTTCTAGGTTAAATAGCCAAAGACCACCCAATAATCGACCATAAGTATTTCTGTAGTTTGATGGTGTATATGGCTAAATGTAATTTTTCAATTATGCTCTGGAAACTGTAAATGCTTAGACAAATAGCATAACACTTCATAAATATTTTTCAGTATTTTGATGGTGGATATAACTAACTGTAATTTTTCATTTAGGTTTTGATGGTGGATATGACTAGAAGTACTTTTCATTTATGCTCTGGAAACTGTAGATGCTTAGACAAATAGCATAACATTCCATAATACCAATTAAAAAGGATGCACCTTCATATCAGGAACCGAGTCCATTAAAATTCAGACGTATACTTCCATCAATATTATTATATCACGTAAAAGGAAATGATGCTCAAAATATATTTTCATGCATGGTAAAAGTTAAAGAGAAAATCACTAAAAGGATTTAATTGTAAAAACTATTTTCAATTTAGAAACAATTACCGATCAATCTCTTGGATGGTTAATAAGTAACCATTAACTAATCATTCCTCAGCTGGAAATGGTTTTACTAAATTTGTTTTTGCAGTTATTTTAAAAACTTATAAAATTGTATGACAAAAGCTACAGAAAATTATGCTTTCCATGAGAATATGACTTTAAAACTTCACCATAAATGAAGCAGTATGATCGTCTAAGCTCTGCCCACTTAAGAAACAAATAGGTTTCATTTATTTTTTATAAAAACCCGGAAACTTAAATTTTATGCAAGAGAAATTTTTTAAAGAAGCGCCAGGATTATTACCTGACGTGAATAATGCTCAGCATCCCTCTTCATGGCAGCCATCTCAACTCTCATTTTCTGCATTTCAGCCTGTAACGTTGAAACCAAACATATCAATAATGAGAAGTGCCACTTTACCTGGAAGACAGGATATCATTATCTCAAAAAACAATTCTTGCCTCCAAGGAAGATAGCTTGTTTTCAGCTTCCCTCTGACCTTGACGGGCACGTTCCAATTCTTCTTGCCATGCTTGCATCTTAATATGTAAAACTTCCATTATTATAATTCCATCAGAATGAAAAATTATCACTAATATTACTATCATAATTGTAATCAAGAAATGTTAGTGGCAACTTTACGCATGTACCCAGCCATGCCCAGGTTCAACTATGACCATGGAACTTTTTCTCACACACCCAATCCTTTTAATTTTCTTTTGCTAAAAAACGGTATTTAGGTCTGGTTTTATATTTCAAAAGCTATGCAAGTGATTCAGTCGTCTAAGTTGTGTAAAGTAGCAAATAGAGTAATTGTCTACTTCAAGACAGTGACGCTTAACACCAAAAAATAAATAACAAATATGTGCTCTATGTATATTTATACAGAAAATCAAATGTTATTTGAATTGGTTTAGGCAACAACCAAAAAGAATACTGACTCTTTAAATATGCTATACACTAATACTTGTTGATGAGCTTTGAAGATGTGAAATATAAGGAAACCTAATAAAGTTGCAAGTTGGCCTACTTTACTCTCAATAATCTGTTATACCTGAATTACTTGATTAGTCTCTTCTGGGGACTTTTTCTGTTCCCGGCGCACGCGCGCTTCCATATCTTGTAGTTCTTGATTTAAAGATGCACATTCAACCTGGTCATAGATGTTACCAGAAACTTATTTAGTAGATCTTTCTTTCATAATAGCAATTACAAATCAGCCTAAAAATTCAAAAAGGCAAAAGTGTTTATTCATGTACCTCGAGAAGTGCCACCTTCTGCTCAAGTTCTGCAGCTTTAGCTGTCCTCTCGTCCGCTACTCTCTGAAAAGAGGAGCAACTAACAAATCAGTGTATACATTGAACCGAATGTCCATAACAATTCTAGAAACAAAAATAGCTCAACCAGGGGGACTGAATCAGCCTTATTAAGACATGCTTTATAATTGTGGATTTGTTACAATTGTTCGTCATCCTTTTCAGGTAAAGTAGATCTCTGTCAATTTTAAATAGCAAGACCAAAAGGCATCACATGATGCCAGACATCAACAAAAGCTTGAGGGAATGTAGTCGGATTTGCGTAAGTAGCATTGAACTAACTGAGATGATCCCACATCCTATTTTCAAATTTATTCTGACCAATTTTAGCATTTTTGTCCATGAAAATTATTTTAAAATCATCTCAAGATCCACTGAACAAGACTCTTTCATATTCCCAAACACCCTGGCAAGTGAAGATTTATACATACTTTGTGCATACCAGGACAACTATTAGGATATGGATTTATGTATATGACCTGTGTGTCCAAAACTAAACTGAACAGAATTATAAAATATGAACCATTTTAAGAAAATGAGAACTTTATATAAAGGTTCTGATTGTTTCTTTAAGAAAACCAAACCAGGTACGAGTAATCCTACACTACAGAAACTTATCCCAAAAAATGCATGATTTTGAGAGAAAAAAAATACACTTTATAAAAACAGTTCGGTTAACCGAACCATTTTAAAGTGGAGCTAAAACACAGTAAGTGCTTACATTACCTGTATCCTTGCAAGTGCAGTGGATGACTCAATGGCTCTGTGCTCCAAATCTACTTCTCTTTCCATAGCAGCCTGTTCTACCAATCAGAGAATCACTCAAATATAATGCAAAACACAGAAACTAAAGAAATAAATGACCAAAGTTAGAGACCATTTTGGTAGCATTATGTGCAGCACGCTCCTCTTCTGCTCTTCGCTCAGCAGATGCTAACTCCTCTCTTAGAGCCTACAAGAACAACACTTTAAATATTCAAACAATTTCATCATATAAATGGGAAATATTGAATAAATGGGAAACTTGCATAACACAACCTACTTACCTGCATCATTCTTGTTTCTGTTAGTTCTCGACTTCTCATCATTGATTCCATGCTTGCCTGATAAGATATGAATAGTGTTACCCAAGTCATAATTATAAATAACACTCTACATTAAGAATATATCGAAGGTGCAAACTATAGTGGAATGACTAATCCTAAACTACAGAAAGAAACTAATGAAGGAAACTTAAGAATAGGAAGGTCATTTTGTTGCCTAGTTCAATGTCTTAATACAGCTAATCTTTTTCCTGATTCATTGTGTAAAAAGATTCCCTGGTATCTGCTTAACAGATAAATTTTATCAGTTATCACGTACAGATAAGCACACAATGCAAATCAATGACCATCTTATAGCTATCACATGGGACAGCAATAAGGCCATAAAGAAAGTAGTGGTAGATTTTTCTGGATAGTGGAAAAAGGTGGGTAAACATGCTATTCCAGCAAACCTTATCATTCATAGTCCAAAAACTGTTAGTAGATAAAAGTATATATAAACTACATTTTAAAATTCCTAGAAGCAAATATGACTAGTTCATTATTCATCAAATAAATAGTTCTACAAGATGAAAGCAAATTGCACAGAATATAGTTCAGGTGGAAACAGCAGTTGCATGAAAGTAAGTAAAACATTTCAATGCACGCTTCAATAAATTAACAAAGAGGAACCTGCATAGAAGCTAGATTTCCTTCTGACAATGCAGCCTGCCTCTTAACTGCATCCATGGAACTTAGAAGTGCCTCAATTTCAGCATTTTTTGCTGCCAAGGCCTCAGCCATATTTGCTTCAACTCTTGTCACTTCCCTTTTACTTTCAGACAAATCCTTCTGTAGTTGTTTTATGCTAGCCTCATATGATTTACCCAACTCTCTCTGTAGATTTATAATTAATCACTGAGATACAGTAGTCAACATGTTTCTATTCAAGCATATAATGAGACTTTATATTCCTTTAAAGAAGAAATGGTGATAGTGCTTCACCTCCGCAGTGAGAAGTTCCTCCAACTGTGCATTTTCAGATTTGTATTCTTGAAGGCGGGATGACAATCCAGCACAGACCTGAGCATCATTTGAAAATATCAATTTGGCATCTATAATAACCAATTAGGAAGAAAATCTTTTTGAGATTCCAGAACTAAATCTTATGAAGCTAACAGAAATATTGGTTCAAGCAACACCCCTTACCCGAGCTAACCTTGCCTCTTTAGACTGACCAGTAGATTTTGTTGTTTTAAGCAATCCTTGAGCCTATATACCAACTAAAAAAATTAGTCAGGAGAATTTTTTAATAATGTGTACAGGTATAAATTTGTACATTATAAGTATTACCTCATCAAGTTGATCCTGTACTTTTTTGGGGGAGATGTCAGTTTTACGATCCTCTGGATTTATGCTGTCCACAACAGATTCAACTTTTTTTACATCAGAATCTTTGAGTGTGGGGTCATTGTTAGGAGATGTGTCAGCAGCCACAGATTCAGATTTCTCTTGATCCATATTTTTATTGGCATCTGAATCTCCAGATTTGATAATCTGACCAGCACTGGAGGGTTCATCACTAGGGCTCTCAATTCCTCTGGGAGCAGAAAGGGGATCCATCTCACGAATATCTGAAGCATTCTCTTGGGCAGGATCGTCATTAGCAACAACAGTGGCAACTCTAACATTTGCATCGTTTACTAATGTTTCCACGTCATCTGTGTCATGTTTAGCAACATCATCATTTAGCATTTTTGATAAAGAAGTGCCCAACAAGGGTGATGTCGCATCACTAGGCTGTGGCTCCTTTGGCTGGTTTGTAGATTGGGAAGTGCTCCCATCATTTCCAGGATCAACTTGGTCTGTAGAAGTTGTTATGACCGCAGGAGCTGGTGGAGATCCACTTTTCTCCTTGGTAGTATCACTGATTGTAGTAGCTGAATTGGATAATCCTTTTTGAGCCTGCAAAAGTTCAAGAAGACAAGTTTGATGTGAATATTACATGAATACTATATGTGGATGCTGGATAGTAACGCAGTGGCAATACCTTTGGTTTTGATTTTGCCCTCTTGCCTTGTGATGCTTGCCCATTTGATGCTAATTTTTAAAAAGGTAACAACAAAACAGCCGTAAGCAATTCTTGTGTAGGAGAATATGTATCACTAAATACTGATAAATACATCTGAAAGACATGATAGACATGGTTGGGTACAAGCTACAAGAGTTTTGAGAGCTTTCCTATGGGAAATATAGAACTTTTTTCCATTAGAGAAACACTCATTGGTATTGCGCTTATAAATTAGTCTGGTTCCAAGGTGGGATATGTAACATCCAGAGAGAAAAAAGTTGTAAAAAGGTACAATGTATAGTTTTAGGCATCTAGTTTATAAGAACATGATATCAATACCACTTTCCTAAAAGGGATGGCTAATTCTATGCACACACTGATTCTAACTCTTACAACTTAACGGTTGTAGAATTACATTAGGCTTTATCTGACTTAACAAAAGTTTATCATTGTGCATGTTTCCTTTAGATTAATTTTGAGAAATAACTCCTTATTATTCAGAAGCTCCTCTTAAGGAAGCTTACAATAATAAACAGTTATTTCTTCAAAGTAAGCTGAACCAAACACATTAAATGTTTCAAACCATGGCCTCGATAGTTATCTTCGTAACAGCACAGCTTTTCGGCAATAACGCGAGTCTAATTCCAGAAAAAAGTGTTCAGCATAAATTGATGGCCAAGACTAACTACAGAGTGAACCGAAAGAACTAAATATAAACCTGGAGACTTAAAATCCGACTGCTCCTCCGATAAGTCAGTGGCAACAGCCTTCGCTCGTCGATCTACAACTTCAAATAAACCTGATCAACCAACGCAAAAAAAGAAGTCCATGTCAGAACTAAGCTCAACAGAAAAATAATTGCATCCATAACCGTAACATGCTGAAATGAAAATACATCAAGTGATATAACAGACAATGTCGTCCTTCATTATTAAATTGCAAGTGACAAATCGCGAATAAGAGAGCACGTGCACGTATTACACTAAATTGATGATGAAACCGTTAACACTTACGAGTTCATTCCCTAATTTCGAATACATAAGCCTCACACTTCGTTACTAGAACAACATTGAAAGAAAATTCGCAGAAAATGAATTCACAGATGAACATTTAACTATCTATCGATCGAGATTGAAAACAATAACGAGATGCCACAAAGTCCGAGCTCTGGAAAATTGACGGAATCAGAAACGAAATCGAAGATCGATATGTAACAAACGAATGAGATCCGTTACCTTCAGCGGCTTTGAGCCACGAATCCATTGCCAGAACGAACAACGAGTTGCTCAATATTCGAATACCGAAGTGTTCAGAGATCCAACAGTTATTGAGCTACTTTCATCGCCCAACGAACGACGTCGCTTCGATTCTGCACTTGCCTGAGACGAATCGCGCGAGAAATATAATAAAACCGGTTTTTTCTCGGTTTCTTTGTCTTGTTGAGTTTCGGATTCGCCACTCCTCGCTTCACCATCTTTGACGCAATTTTCTTATTATCAAGTGCGTTACATTAATTAAAAATTAAATTAAATAAATAAATAAACAAACTGAAACTTTTTCTACGTGTCTCCCTCATAAAAATACAAACAAAATCACAATAAAAATTTTATCATAAAGAGAAAACAAAACACGTGTTCTGCATTTACTCACAATAAAATTACTACTAGAATATCTTTTATTATATATTTGGTCAGATGTAAATAAGTTATAATATTAAATTAATACAACATAATAGTGATATACCAAATATTGAAACACAATATAATAATAATATTGAATTGATAGAGTATATTGTTTTTTTAATTTTATTTAACTAAATCTCGGTGCGTTGTACGGATAAAATATTAGTTCTACTACAATATTGACCAGCAGAAACACTGTCTTGAAAAACTTTTTATTTATTTATTTATTAAACTTAATTTAATATATTTTATAATAATTAATTTTAAAAGAAAATAAAAGTATAAAACAAAAAATAGCGCTTAATTTATAACTTGTAATGAGTTACATATATTAACATATATATATATATATATATATATATATATATATATATATATATATATAATTTATCCATAAAAATTTAAAATTAAAAAATATTACAATTACTTTATTTTTATAAGGACTTACAGTTACAAAATAAATAAGGGTAAAAATATATTCAAAATATATATACACCAAAGAAGTGTCAGTTAATTTTTATTTTATTTTTTACATTTTAAGAACAATTATAAAAAGTAAACATTTTCCCCAAGATATGGTGGAATGTCCATGTCTGTGTTTAGTGTAATTGCTAAACTTTTGATAGGGACAGTGACACTCTTCCTTCCAGTTAAGTTTTTATTCATTTCTATTTTAATTTTGCCGCGTCACTTGTGTAAAAGACCAGATGAAAAAAATATCTTTTCCGAAAAACATATTTTGTTTTATTCAGAATTATGCAAATGATATTTATGCCACATAATTTCATTTTAAATTTTTCATTGTTGCTTTGAATTATCATGTAAAGAAGTGTCTAATCTTATTGCGAAATGTATTTAATATTCTTTTGAATTGTGTATTTTAGAAAATTTATGGTTTTATAGTTCATTATTCGGAATATGTAATTTATTTATTTTTAATATTTTCTAATAGTATTTTTTAAAGTGAAAAAATATATTTTAATAGGATATTTTTGTTCATCAAATATGCTTGCACTGCATGGACAAAAGTAGGGGTATTGGGAGCAAAAGCCCAGAACAGAGCACGAGCATTTCATTGGGCCTTAACAGGCCCAGATCTAGTGGACTGTGCATACATATTGATGGGCAAATACTTCCTGCACCCTAACATTTCTGAACCTGCACCCATCAGCTGAATGAAATGAATAAAATGTTCTTATGTATTTATAATTAAGAAGTTTCTAGATTTAGAATTCCAAAATATGTTTAGAGATTTAGAATTTTGGAACCTATTTTTAAAATAGGTATTCTGAAATAGACTTTCTAGAATAGGCTTTAAGAAACTTATTTCGATGAAAGTGATTCTAGAATGCCTTTTTCATATAAATATTTATTTTTATTATAAATAAACTTGTTTACATAAACTATTATTTCCACATAGATATTAATTTTTATTATAAATAATAAAAACATTTTTGTGAGATATGAAAATTAGTATAAACTATTGAATCTTTGAAAAATGTTAGATGTGTCGCATAATACTAACCTCACGCACATCTATATATATTAACATTTTAGATATTTTATGTAAATCAATATTTTCCATTAATTTTATGCATAAATTCACGATTTAATTTTATATTTTGGTTTTAACATTTAAGAAAAAAAATCTGGTTTTGATCTACTTTATTGAGTACCTCAAATTAAAAAAAAAAATTTTAATATATAGATACTGAATTTGAGGAATTAATTAATTTTTTTAAATATATCTTTAATCTCTTAAATTTGATATTTAGGAATTAAAATAATATATTACATTAAATTATTGAAATAATTTTTATTTGGAAAATATAAGTAGATTCATCATACTAAAATTGATTCCCTAATTTATTTTACTGGTTCTATCCCTGCTTCTAAAGCACATAATATTTTCTAACATTTAAATAAACCTCATAACATCATCATACTTGAGTGACTAATGGTGGTGTTAGAAAAAGAAAGTTAAAAATAACTGTCAACTGAAATTAAAAGACGCATACAATAATATTTCAACGCAATGTCTTTATTCTGTCTTTTCTTGCTTGCTTTCTTCTTTCAATTGTAGCTTGGAGCACGCAAAGAAAAGGGAGGTTCAAAAAGAAAAAGATCTTCCAAAAGGAGGTTTAGATATACTAATTTATATTATTTGTGAACTGTTTTGTTTGATTTATTTTGAATAATTATGGGTTTATAAATGTAGGTCAATTTGCATATTAATAAAATTTAAAAAAAATAACTTTTTTATTTTAAGTTTAAATTTCCAAAACAAAAAACAAGTATTTACTCTTTTAACACTAAAAATTAAAAGTTAAATTTTTATTTACATATTATGTGAAATATTATACTAAAGAAATATTAATAAGTTAATGAATAAAAATATTCATATATATATATATATATATATATATATATACCATATAAATAATTATATACAATGATAAAAGAATAGAGAAAACTTATACGGGTTATGCGAGATAGAATAAGTTAAATCGGATAATGTTACTTTAATTTTTTAATTTCTACAAACTAAAATGTTCAACTCGTCTAATATTTTTGTTAGAAACTACTTGTATAACTTAATCACGTTATCTTCCTAATTAGATATAAAACAAAAAGTTATATCTGCATTAATGGAATTATAAAAAAGATAAATTGAAATGTGACACATAATTTTTTATTGTGTTGATAAAATGAAATATTTTATATAGATATAATTGATCATGTTCTTAATCAATTATGAATTTTAATAATTTATGTTTTTTCACTTTTTCTTCATCTATTTATTTGTTTTTTCTATCAAAGGAAACACTAATACAAAAGTAGTACTTTTGTAAAGACAAAAGAGACGCAAAGAGCCCAACCTTATCCATTAAATTAAACGTAAATTAATTATAACCACTCACAATTACTTTTTGGTCAATACATTACACCCATGTCAACGTCACATCCTTAGTGTTGGATGCAAACCCAAATATAATGCCTCTCAAATTATTGCACCCCAAAAGAAAAGAAAAATCTCAAATAATGGATCACTTAATAGAGGGATTTTTTATATATTTTAATGGGGGAATATGGATAATTAGAGTACATAAATTTTATTTTTGTTAATATTGATGAAATATAACATTAAGAAAGTTTTTTTTTTCTCAAAAACACAAGATATAGAGAGAAATTTGTTATAGTACAATTATATGTTAGTTAAATTAATTAACAATGAAAACCTATTAGTGTAGCATAAGAATTAAAGCATATTAAGAGTTTAACAAGATAAGCATGGTTGGAGAAAATTATTACTTAAAGAAACCAATTCTACATCATAATTTTCATTTAAAATAATAAAAACAAAAGTTTCAATTTGATTGCTTTTTATTTGATAAGAGATTCTATTTGGTATCTTTGCCTCTTGGGTCGGAAAAGTAAAAGAGAATCCAAGTTTCTTCATATTTAGATTGTTTCACGATTTGACATAACGACCAATGGCTGCAAAATATAAACATCTCTTAAGTGAGAAGAATGTGTAATTAACACTTCTGGTTCTTCGAAAAATTAAAATTATGTATTTTTTGGTATTTTATTTTTAATCCATTTACTTCATCTTGGTCAAAGTAGTTCTTGGACAATCAACCAATTCTTCTTATTTTAGGAGATTAATAACTATTTATCACAATGATATTTCCATAGTTCTTGAAAATCAATTATATTATCACCATTTTAATTTTTATTTTAAGATATTGGATTAATGAACATATAATAAATTTTAAATAAAAAACATATATTTTATCATGACTATGATTCACATTTTTATTATAAAAGAAAGTCGATGTCTATTCTTTACTTTTTCTATTATCAACTTAATTAAGCGTTGATTGTTTGAAGTGTTTCTAAATGTAACCTTACTTAAATAATAATATTAATTAACATAATTAAAATATTGTAAGTATAAGTTGAATTTTTAAATAAAATTAAATTTATTTCCATTTTCTTACTTTAAATATTTTTTATCCCAGCATTCTGTAATTGTATGATTGATAAAGAATGTGAAATAGTTTTCGATGTTTAAAAAAGAAAATTGCGGAAAATTATAAATTTGGAAAATATTACATGATATGAAATTGGATTTTCAGAGTAAGAAATTATAGTTTTTTTTCATTTCGGTAAATTTTAATGGTTAAGCTGATAAGTTTTGAACAAAAATAAAAATTAGTGTTTTGCTTGGCTGCACACCATAATAGGTTTTTCTCACCCAGTACACATTTTAATGTAACATCTATGGTTGATATTAATTGAAATACGCACTTCAATTATTTAACATCAATTTATCACAATTAGAGTATTCAATTTTACAGAAACAATCTTCGAAAACAATTTAATCGGTATATATGAAAAGTTTAGATAAAAGTGATAACGGAGGCTTCTTAAGAGAAAAAAAAGATAAATTATTTTGCCTAATTAAAAAATCAAAAAAATAAGTAAAACTAAATTGAAGTAATAAAATAAAATTGAGTACAAAATTTAGCAGTTCTTAATTTTTTTAATAAAGTAAAAAGTTTCATGTTCGAACAAATAAATACGTGTAGTAGTTAGTCGTGCACACATTAAACTATACAAAATCAAAACTTTGAAGGTTATTGGTAACCTTAAACCAATTCTTAATTAATTGAAGTAACACTTCTTTGTCTTACCTATGTGATGAACCAAAAGCAGCATAGCTTTTTTTTTTTTCGATGGACTACTTTTTATACAAGTAATGGACAAATCAATGCACTAAGTTTGGTTTATCCCACTAAGTAACTCTCCATTATCATTAAGATTAGTAAAAGAATGTTTCTACTAAAAAATTATTAAAAATAAAACATAAGTTTATCTAATACCGTTGAAAAATTTAATCTGAATTTCGAGTCTATTTTATTTCAAATAATGTGTCTAAAATGGTAGAAAAGTTATAACATTGACAAAATCAAAATACGTGATTTTTATAAGTTCTCAAGGTAAAACTTTCCAAAATACTTTCGCTATACACACATGTGTCAAAATGGAATATAATTGATGTCCAATTATGAATTTGATCGTGACATTAAGCCTTAAAATAAAAAAATAATTAAATATGAAAATGCCATGTGTCAAAGGCTAGCTCCAAATCAAAGATATTAAAATTAACTCCAAGAAAAGGTTAAAATATTTTTCATAGCTAAAGGCAAAAAACTTAAGTTTAGCCAATTAATGCAATGTAGAAAGGAAAAGAGAGATAACCCTTTGGTGCTTGAAAGGGACTGCTCTTTACTCCAATCATAGAGCACCACTATATTAAAATTATTCATTTTTCCCACTAGTGCTTCTTTTTTTTCTGTTTTCTTTTCGTTAAAATTTTAACTACCCTTTCTTCATGCTCACTTTAATAAAATTTAACAAAAAAAAAAAGTAATACATTTTTTGTTCTTATTTGTATTAGTTAGTGGTATATAGGTTAATACATTTATATGGAGAACCATCTTAAATTTCTCTACCAAACGTTTCCTTTCTTCATTTTTCATTTCATAAGAGAAAAAAAAAATGGAAAGTTTTATTGAGAGACAAAAAAAAATGTTAACTACAAAGAGAAGCACAAACACAACACTTTTTTTTGTTTCGTGCGACTATTTTCTTTTTGTTACTTACTACTATCAACAATAATGATAATATAACAAAACCAAACATTTCACATCATGATAAAGGATGATATTTATTTATTTTTTACTATAAACATATGAAAAATAAAAATAAAAACTAGGTGACCAAAAGACAAAGTTACGTACGTGCTGAATTAAAATCTCTCCATCTTAAACTTTGATCTAAGCACTAAGTCACAACTTAAACATAATTGTGTCTTTAACTAACCATAGGTGTGTCTTTAACTAACCAATAACTCTCACCATGAAACCTTTTTTTTTTCACTTGACAAAAGCCTGTGAAAAAACATGAAGAAGGTGATGTGACAAAAAGAGATGGTTATGATGAGTTGCGTGTCAAATTAAATAACTTGTATTGGTAAAAACAAACATCATGTCCATATGATAACAAAGAGAAATTACCATGGTCCCAATCCATCATTTCTTTTGATCTCGACATATTTCTAGTGACACATATGATCAAACTTTTAATTTTGTTTTGAAGTTAAAATGTTTTCAAAAACACAACAAAGGTGCCCTATCGATGGAGAATTTTAGAACACTATGAGATATGAGGCTCACTAATTGTTTATTTTAGATAATAGTATAAGGTAACAATTCATCTATCGATCATTTGAGACAATAATATAACTTACTAGCCGCCGGAACATAATGTATTATAAAATTGATTGGTTGATTAAATTACATTTACATCTTGAAAGATTGTTGGCCGACTGTTATGTATTTTTACATATTGACCGATATTTACGTATTTTCGATGGATAATGGAAATTTTTTCTCTGACATGTCACTAATAAAAAACACATGCTCATAATCAACCAAAATATGTAATAGAACACAGTTCAAAACCCTTAGTAAATTCAACTTTTGACCTAATCATCTAAAACTTATTTAAGATAAATATCTATAAATAGGATTAAAATCTCATAAACATAAGATACTTTTACTCTGATCCAAAATATCCTACAATACTTTAAAGAAAGAGATAATCAAATCTAAATTGAAGAATTTTACATATACTCGTTAATTAAAACAGATTAACCAGCCGCGCAATAACAACACATAAATAGAAAAAGTCTATGCATAATTTTTAAATTAATTAATTTCATTTTTTCTTCTTATTTCTTATAAATATAAACAAGTTTTACACTAATAATATCAGTTTTACCTTAAATCTATTGTCTCTTTTTATAAAGAATTTGTTAACTTTTTAAGATAATCACGTAAAATTTCTGATTACTCAACAATTATATATATATATATTACAAAACCAGTATATATATGCATTAAACTCGTGTTTATCTAAACAAGACGAACATGTATATATGACAGAAAGATGAAGATGGATACATAGTATGTTCCGAACTATACGATGTAGTTTGAGGACAAGAAAGGGTAAAAGGTATCATCTTCCCCAGAAGTTAGAATGGTAGGGTGATTCAATGGCAGCCATTTTCTGCTGCAAGTTGAGGTCCTTGTAGAACCTCTTGATGAACTCCTCAGCCGCCACGTCAACCTGGTTGTCCTCTTCCTCCTCCTTCAGAGGGAAGGGAGAGTCCGAGATTCTCACTTTCCTCCCAATCGGACTCTTCACCAGAGGAGAACCCTCCACCTGGTTATTGCTGTTCAGAAGCTCCAGCACTTTCTGAACGCTCGCAACGTCGTCGTAGTGGGGGAACCGGGTTCGGTGTTTGCTGCGTTTGATGACGTGGAAGGGGAAGGTGGCGGCGGGGCTGTTGCTGCAGCTGAACTCGTAGTCACGGTGGGGGTGAACGGCGTCGTGGTGGTGGCGCTGGAGGTGGAGGATGGCTTTGGCGGCGGCGAGTTTGCCGCTGTTGAAGTTGAAGTCAACGGCGTGTTTGCTCTTGGCTATGCCTTTTCTCAATATCAGGAACACGATGCGTACTACGTTCCAGAGCTTCCTCGCCGCCGCCGCCTTTGGGCCTGGGCTTGGGCCTGGGCTTGGTTGGATTTTCATTGTTTGAGGGTGGTGAGTGGTGATTGGTGAGTGAATGGGACTACCTTGTTGTTATGTGTTGGAAGATATGAAAATGAATTTGTTGTGGAACGAGAGGTGTGGGCTATTTAAGGGCCGTGTTTGGGATATTATAATATAAAACCTCTAAAGTTCCACTTTCACCACTTCAAACTTTAAATACGATTTTTCACTCGATTCCACGTCACGTTGCTTCATGAAAGTTTTAATCTTTTGGCAAATCATTTATTTTTCAAGCTTATGTGTTTATTCATAACTGTATTGAAAGTAAGTTTACTAGAAAAATAAGATTAAAAAAATAAGGGTTGGAAAAATAAAGCTAAAATTAATTGAGCCAAAAGCGCGTTTGAGAAGCAGATGAGTGATTGGGATGGTTGTTATTATATTGTTTGTTTGGATGTTTGTGCTTTAGATGGAAGTTGGATTGGAATTTACTAGAAGGTCTCCGTTATGGAAACTAATAATTAATAATAATACGATAACGGTTACCGGTTTGACGTAGAGATTAAGTTTGTCATGACATAACAACGTAACGTCAATTAATTTTCAGACACGTACCATAGAAATGAATAATTGCGTTATTGAGTTATTTTTATCTGAGTTCATAAAACATTGATGAATAATAACAACAAAATATTATTATGATCATTAATATTATCATATTATAATAGTTTCACAAAGAACACTTGTTGTAAGGCACGTACAACGAGGAATAAAAAACTAGTTATAATTGTATGTTTAACATTAATTACAAAATCAATGATTAACTTTTTAAGATGATCCTCTTATAACTAGCATTACATAGGTTGCTAAACAATATTTTTATCTTAGTGGCACTTCTCATCCTTTATTTGAAAAAAAAAATCATGTCTCTTCTCTCTTAGTTAAAATTGTAAATTTGTATTTGTATTGTTGGAATAAATTTTCAATGAAATAATTTTACCGTAAGTTCTCATATATTTTTGAGTTTCTCACAATAATGTTGAGTTGGAAATTATTTATTTGATTTTTTATATAAATGTAAGATGTGTAAACTAGCTAACAAAAATTGTATTAACAAATTAAAAAAAAATATCATAAATTTTAAAAAATGTATTTATGATTAAAATAATTTTAAATTTGTATAAATGCCATTTCAATTTTACCTCGTTATATTTCTTTCTGGTGACATATTTATCATTATGTAAGTGGTATACTAAATAAAATACTAATAAAATATATTATTACATTTTTTTGAGAGATTTTTTATTTAGAGTTATCAGAGTGGATTTACGAGTCAATTTGGTGTACCACCCGTTCAAGTTAAATTAGGTTAAAAAAATTACAAATTTTCATATAGGCCAAAATCAAACTCGATTTATTAAGAACGTCACTCACCTGACTTAGACCCGTAATGAACTAGGCTAGTTCACCAACTCATAATGTTAGATAGTAATTTATATTTTTATGATTTTGGTTTGGATTTAGAGTATAAAACGATTTTATATTGTATTTACCTATTTGAATTTTGAGTTTTAAGAGGAATATGTTGAATTGAATTTTAATATTAATTAAATTTCATTTAGATTTTATTTAGAATTATTATTAGTGTTTGTTTTTGGTATACATATTAATATGATATTTATAATTATATATTACATGCATATCATAATTATTTTCCCATGATTATTTTAGTAATTTGGATTTTAATTTCAGTATTAAAAAAATATATTAAAGATGAAAACTAAAGAGTTGTAATTTGTTAAAAAAATTAGATACATCATCATCATTAATGTAATGAATTAATCAGGCTTGACTCGTTTTTTTAAACTAACTATTAAGTGGGTTAAATTATAAGTTAATCTACTAAATAACCAAGTGGAATGTATTAGGTCATTTTGTAAGTTTAGTATTATCTACAATACTATCCAAATTAAATCTTAGAGTTACTAGACACATTAAAATATGAATCTAATCATAAAAAAATATTTCAATTATATTTAAAAATCAATATATCTTCATGGCAACTTTTTCAGCCATATTTCTAAAGACATTAATCACATTTTGTATAAACATAACTAATTTTGCTTGCATTCTATTACTTGAAGAGTGAATTCAAGCGCCGAACATGTTATTATTTATTATGTAAAAATGAATCAATTTATCCTTCCAAACTCAAATATAATTATAGAGTGCGGATTAATTTATAATATATAATTACTTGTTAATTTATGCTAGTTGAGACATTCTCGTCTATAAGTAAGTCCACCTAACACTTGTTGATCAAAATTAGAATAAATTGATCAAAGTCTTTATTCATTCTTAATCACCGTAAGCACTGACAAAATAAATATATGACAATCAGGCTCAAATACTCTTAGTAAAATATAGTAATAAAATACTTATAATAATTTGAGCCATGGGTCTAAACCAACCAAGATCCATCCAAAATCTTATAAATAGAAAAATGGATTCAAATCAAGATCCATTCAAAATCTTATAAATAGGAAGATGAATTCAAGATATAAGAATCAGTTACTCTAATCTTATTCATCCTACATTACTCAGACTTTAGTAACGTAACTTTCCTAACATGAAGTTCGGAATATTTGCTAACTCTTCTCAAAACTGTGAATAGTGGAATAAGCATGGGAGATGAGTGACTGAAACTTATAAACTGTTGGAGATAACCGAACACCGTTAATTGTTAGGACAAACCGGTTTTGTAATAACGTAATTCTTTGCTTCATTCAGGATATTTTCTAACGAAAGAAGTTGATATAATGATGTTTGTGATCTTGGGCACTATGTTACACCAAATGACAGCTCTACTAATAAGGATCCAAATAAAACTTTCTACTGTCCCTGCTCAACCACCAACACCAGGACCATTTTTTTCTTCCCTTTTCCAAATTGCAAGTGCTGTTTTATCGTTTATGTACACATTCAATGGCTACCCTTTTGATCCATCAACATTCTGGTCCCAATTGGTTAAACTCCACACATCTAAGAGATAAAAAAAAAGTACACACTTTCAAGACAACACATGAATATATGGCTTTCTGTTTTCTAGGGTTCTTGAAAATGGCTAATCTATTGTAATTATAATGCATTATGCACATTTAGACACAATGATAAGTAACAAAGTAGGTTTTTTTCTCTCCTATTATTATGATATGTATTAATATTTGTTAAAAAAAATTTACTTTTAATTGTGTTAACCAATGTTTGTTTAATGCTGACTAGCATTTTCCTTACGGTTAACTTCTCTATATAGAGTCCATTTTCTTGCTATTGCTCAAAACAATAGATTGTATGGATGAGAATTAAGGAGGTGGTGAAAGAAGAAAAAGAATGAAAAGAAAATTTCCTTTATGGAAAGTTTTGAAAACTTAAAGAGAAAGAGACACACACATGTAACCATCATGAGATAGAAAATTAGTGAAAGATCATTGCTTAATTCTCTATTTAATCGACTAATTAAACCTGACAAATGTCAAACACACGTGATAACACGTTAAAATTAATCAGATATTTTGTCGTAAATCATGGGTGGTCCAGCTTAAAGATATACATTGGGCAGTAATAATTGGAAGCTCTTGCTTTTAATTGTAATGCATTTGCTTTTTAGAACTTTTTTTTTCTGAATAGAATTGTTAGGATACTTTACACTTAAGTTTTTTCATGGTGGTCTCAGTTTTTAATTTTTGGGTAATTTGTATTTGCTTGCCATTTGGCTTCTCATTCAACTGCCACGAAAAATATTGGTGCTTATCTGCATAAAGATTGTAACATTTTTATTTTATAATTATAAATATTGAAAGTGTATGCGTGGAGTGTGGTCCTACATAGATTAAATCTAATTAAAAAATAAATGAATTGGGTTGCTCCAAATAATTGTTGTTAATAATTTATCTAGTTCCTATTTGTTAGATTATTTAGATTTTGAAAATAAATTTATGTTTCTACTGAAAACTTTCTTCCTGCTACTTTTTTCCATTGGAGTAATTATAGGAAATTAACTTGCCAAGAGAAACTAAATTTATTATTTAATTACATGAATTATAACATCATTTTTTTTCACAGCCATTATCAAGTAATATTAATTTTTTTTAGGTGTTGGAATTTTTGAACTTGAAGTTTCTCTATTACTAAGCTGATATTAGTGATTTATCAAGTAATATGTAATTAATAAGCATACCTAAGGTTTTCATAACACTTTTTCAGTTTGAAATAAAGAATGCAAAGTTACAAATGAAAAAATATAACGAAATATATAAAAAGCCAACAGACAAAAGCTTCTTAATCATTTTCAATATTAAAACTGTTCAATCACTGAAAAGATGAGTGCAAAACAATATTATATATGAATAATGATTAACAATTAACAAATGTAAGGACGTAATTAATTAGAATGTCGTTATCAAGAGTAAAATGTTAAATCTTGTGGTTTTGAACTCAAGTGCGTTAAAATTATTTTAGTATCTAGAAATTTTCTCACAGTTTTACTTTTAAAAAGTATTTCAGATTTAAAAAAAGTGTGTCTATCGTCCTAGTTCATAAAACATATATTTTAGAAACAAAGTTGTGATTTAGTGTAAAGAGTAAGTATACTTTTTAAATTTTCTTCATAATTTTTATTACGTTTTTAACTAATCATATTAAACTGTTATGAGTATTTAAACATTTAAAACCGTAAATATATATATATATATATATATATATATATATATATATATATATATATATATATATATATATTCAAGACTGTGTAATATTGAAGGCATATAAATTTAAAAAAAAAATCTCTTAATAACATTTTTTCCATTTACCAGTTATGAGAATATAATTTTGATAGGGATAATAAAATGGATTGGATTATATTTTCAATTTGTCAGTTCTTTCAAGATCGGACTCGTCAATGTTTTTTTTTTAATTAAAAGTTAAAATAAAAATAATATAAAAAATAACATTTTTATATTATATTATTTAAAAGATGTCAATATATAACATTATAAATAATTAATCATTATAAATTAAATTTCAGTTATTAATATAATAAAATAATTTAACATACAAAAGTAATAATTTTTTTAGTTCATAAAAAATAAAAAAAAATTAATTGAAGATTTAAAAATAATGACATATTAAATTTGGTTATATATATATATATATATATATATATATATATATATATATATATATATATATATATATATATATATATATATATATATTACAAAAAGTGATAAGACAGAAATTTTCAAGTCACCTAATCATAAAAGATTATAGTTTGTCCCATTTTATTTTTAAAATATTAGTCACAGGTTAACCCATTTTACCACTCCTAAATTTTGATATTATAAGAATAACGTCTCTCCCTATCAATCATAACTTATCATACACATTTTATTTTTCTTATTGTGATGTCTAAATATCAAAATAATTCATTTTCTATTTTCTTAATAGTTCCTAGTCGAAATTAAATGATAAAAGTTACCTGAATCCTCTTTTTAATATTTAACTTATTTTTTTTATATCAATATTTCATTGTAATTGTTTCTATGCATTACTAGAATTATAATATCGAGAATGTTATATGATTCGAAAATTGATTGCTTTCTTATAATTTTATCTTGAAGCAATATTTTAATTACAAATAAAATTATATATAAACTATTTTTAATCTCAAACTTTAAATTTTGTGAAATTTTAGGAATGTAGACGTTCAAATGTCACTTATAAAATCAGCAGTCTATAAATAACTGTAATTTATAAAATAGTATAAATTTCAGAGTGTAAATGCATTTGAATTTAATTAAATTCTTTGAGAAATGTTTGTTCAGCCTATTTTTTTCATTTTCTCTTGACTCATTGTTTCATGATTTATGAGTGTTTCTTCCTGCACCTACAAGTGTTATCGGGGCACCTCTAAAATTTAATAAAATTTCAAATCTGTCCTTCAGTAAATTATTATATTATCCTTGATTTTGAAAAATGGTAAAACAATAAATGAAGGTGGGAGATCAAAGGTGAGATGATGGTGGTGGTGCAAGGTTGTGGGTGGTAGTGTGGGTGGGAAGTTTACATCGGCGGTGGAGGCGGAGGAGTGGAACAACGGCGGCGCGGCAGAGTAGTAGCAGAGTAACACTACAAGGTGTTCAAATGTGTTGCGAAACCATCCATTTCGCAACATGTATACGGTCCGTATACAAGTTGCGGAATGGATGGTTCCGTTCGGACACCTCCCAATGAATTATGTATACATGTTGCGGAATGGGTGGTTCCGCAACAAAAACAATTCCAAAACACGAAATCTTCCCAAATACACTATAAATCTTACAATAGATCATACCTACCTCAAATGATTGTAAAATGCAGTGTTAATCTACGATTTCAGATTGAAATAGGCACCCAAATCGCAGCTCGGAATTAGGGGAGGCGCCGCACACAGTGGACGAGTAACAGAGATGGAAGGAGAAGAGTTTCTAAGAATTAAGGTACAAGGACAAAATAGTCTGCACAATACAAAATTAAGGGTATTTTTGTCTGTTTTGTAAATTTTGGAGGTGTCCCAATAACTACTTGGAGGTGCAGGAAGAAGCACTCTTGTTTCATATGCTGGATGAGGCTCATTGTTCACCCTTATGGGCTTATACTGGGCTTTACAAGCCCAACTCATAAAAGTGTTCCATATCCACACAACAACTCTTTCTCTTTGAAATATTGTTCTTTTAAATTTAACGATTAGTATTTTTTAAAAGATATTACAGTGTTAATTACAATTATTATAAATTATATAAAATATCAAGACTCGTGATTATTGCTCATTTGTATGGACCAGATAATTTTGTAGAAGATTCAAAACACCCGTAGTTCCAAAAATAACCCTAGACTCCATGGCCAATATGAACGGTTTTTATTATTTATATCTTCCAATTTAATAATTGACACTGATTGTATATAATTCTTTTTTACCAATGTTTTGTTTAAATATATCGATTCAAAGACTAATTTATTTTGGTGATGCTCTTTTCTCTTCGATTTTACGCGTTATAATAAATATTAAAAATAAACACAATTTATTGCTATGTGAATCATTTTTATTTTTATAAGAGTTGAGATCAATTTTACAAAGGCTTAAAAATATTTTTCATTTTCCTTTTTTTATGAAGGTTACATTTTATTTAAAGTTAAATTAATAGGTAAATATGTTTGTAAAGACACTTTGATGGTTAAATTAAATAAGAAATGAGAAAGATAACAAATGAACAACGTATATGTTACGATCACCATTTATTTATATTATATTAATAGATTTTTACGGTTTTGATAATGTGTTCGTGGTAACTTAATATTTGATCAGTGGAAAAGTTATACTATCAGTTAGATAAGTATTTTTTTAATGTCTAATAAAAATATATTATCTTTTTTATATATACATATGGTTATGGTTTTGTAATATATTTTTTAAGTAGAAATAAATGTAGATAATGAAAAGTCTAAAAAAGAAAGATGTATTTCTTTAATCGACAATTATATTTTTATAGGACCATACGTGCAAGTAAGCGCATAACTGACGAAGAGTCTAAAAATAAACAAATTAGAGTTTGTGAATATTAAATGATTTTGATATTATTCAAGGAGTGAAAAAGAGTCTTTTTACAATGTTAGATGAAAATATCTAATAGTTTCTAAATGTTCGCTTCCCTCATCTATAAATAAAAGGATAGTATAACTTGAAGATAGCTCAATAAGTATTTTTTTTTTTCCTTTTATGATACGAGACAAGTGATGTTATTGGAAATAAAAAATGTCTCTACTTTTCTTTCGATAAAAAATTTAAGAGTGAGCTTTTAGCACTGGTTAAATCAGTTGGTTGCAAGTTTTTTTTTGTGATGATGAAAAAAAGTTAATTTTTCTTTCTATTGGACAAGAGATCCCATAAGATATAACATTTGAATGAAGATTAAAAACGTAACGATTTTGGATCAAATTTCTCGTAAATTATTTACCTGAAAATTTATTATAACATTCCAAATTCATAATACAATGTTTTTCAATACAATGTCTTAAACGACACTAATATTAGACAATTTAAATATTTTTAATTTTTAATTTTTAATATGTTATATAGATGAAGACATGTCAAATAATGATTTAACTGATAAAAAACTTAATAGTAAAAATAATAATTTAAAATAAAATAAAAATTTAGAGAAAGAAATGAGAGATAAATTTAAAACTTGCTAGACTTGTTTTATGTTATCTATATCTCTTATGATGAACAAACTAACAATTCTATTTTAGAATCAAATTATAAAATAAAATTTCAATGGATGGTTATACTTTCAAATCCAAACCCAACGTAAAGAAACATATGCATGAGACTAATAAGTGGATACATGTGATAAAATTTTATTCTCTAAAAATTTGAATAAGAGAAGAAAATATTTATTATTTTTATAATACCTTGTCTATTTTATGTTACTTTGTTGATTGATGTATTCCTAACCTTATCTCATTATTATATATTTCTCATGATTATAAATATTCAACATGACGTTCTTAAATATTATTTAGTTAGCATGAACATAATAAGTAATTTTTATTATAATTATATATAATATATATACATATACACGTGTTTAGATTCATTTGGACAATAAAATTGCAAAAATAAATATTTTTTATTGTAAATCAGGTGATGAATATTTAATAATACATCTATATGTTGATATTGACTATATTATTTGATCAGTGGTTAAATTATTCAATGGTTAAGCTAAATGTTATCCAATATTTAACTTAAATGTATTAAAGTTATTTTTGTAGGAATAGTCAAATTGATGTGATAACTTGTAAATATAGTTAGTGTGATGTCACTATCTTGTTTGTACAGACCCACACGTAAATACCAAGTATCATCGACATCTAATTTAACTAATTATTTTTTGGCACCATCTTTCTTTTAAAAACGTGATTTTTCCCTCAGAATTGTGATATTAATTTTGAAGTTTATCATTTTGAATTATACCACGTGTTTTCTTAATTTATAAATCCATACTTTCAATATATATTTGATTGGTTATTATTAATTGTTTCTCTTTGAGCTACTTTTTCATTAAAGAGACACAAACTAAGTTCTCATTGAATTAAGCCTATGACTGAAACACTGATAATCTATGAAAAAACTATAAATAGAAAAGTGACATTCATACATAAGCTATTGTTATTTATTTTCTATTATTTAAACATAAAAATGTTCGTAGAATTTATTTTTAATATGTGAACATTTTGAAGAATATTTAAGACATGTAAAAACACATAATTGAAGTTTTAGAACTTCAAATAAATGGAATATTTGATGACTATCACGACTGCAAAAACAGAAAATAATTTTTTATAATTTTAAAAAGTTTAAACTAAGTTTTTATGTACAGATTGATAATTTTTTTATGCCCTTAATTTATTGTGCAAGATTTTAATGAAATGTTTACTAATTTTCCTTAAAATTAGATGCATAAATGGAACTATAACCATATAAGTTAATATATGGTTAAAAAAAATATTTTTTTAATTACAAAAAAATTGCATTTAATAATTATTTATTTAAATTTTTAAGTTCATAACATTTTAATTAGAATTAAGTAGCTCAATTATTTCTATTGGTACTATTGTGATTTCCTTTTCAGCTTTATGATATTTGGTCCCACGGAGACATTTAGAACGTTGTAACTATAAGAAGCACATCCTATCTATTATTCTGAATTTCTGGTTCACATTTCAATTATTGTGTGAAGTAGAGATATTTCATGAGATATGTACTTAATCATATCATTTATCATAACATAGGTTTAAAAGAAAATTAAATTAAAATATTTAATTTATAAGATATTTAAAGTATAAAAATATTTATTAGGTATGCTAAATAAAATCAATGAAACCTTCAACTTATTTAAACTTTTTTTTAATTTAAAATTTTTACGATAATCTTTACACCATTAATAACTTTATCCCTTTTTTACACTAAACTAGTTTTATCTAATACGGCGTCCTTATAGTTTAACACGTATCATTAAATTGATTTAATTGAGAAAATCTGAAGGACCAATAATTTTTTCCATATTTAAGAAAAACAAAAACTTAAAAAACTTAATTACATGTTTTATAAATAAATTATTACTATTCTTTTTCCAATTTTATGATTGAAGTTTTTTTTTCCCGTACGTTTGATCATTAAACCTTTTAATTTTTATTATACATTTTATTAGTATATTGAGTTCTTAACAGAATAATGACATGCCATGAAAAAAATTATAAAACAAATTAAAACGACGTTGTTTTACAAAAAGTCATGAGAAAGGGGTATTTTTTATTTTTTTATACATCATTTTTTTCTTAGAAATTTATTAGATTATTCAAATATACAAATTTTAATGATAACATGCGTACAAAAAAATAAATGATAAATTTTATAAAACTTATAAAGTATTATAATTTAATTTCAAAATGTCCAATTACATTAATTGTTCTACAGTTTGGAAAGAAAATTGCACTTAAATATTTAAATATATTAAATTAAAATTTATTTTAATTTAAACTATTTTATTTAAAAAAATATTTGAAAAAAAAATAATTCAAAATTTTGGATTTTTTATACATTTTTTTCAACATTAAATGTAAAAAAAAAATATCAAACAGTTAATAATTTAAAAATATTAATATTGATAATTTTTTAATTAAAGTTCATCAGTTCTTTTTCAGCTGATATTAATAAATTTTTTATCAACTTTAATTAATATTAATTGAGATTAGTTTCACAAGTTAATTGGACTTTTTATTAATCGTTTATCACAAAAAATCCTAATTGATGATTAGAAAAGCAATCGTGACAAACTATTGATAAGTAATACCAATCATATTGATAAAATTAATCATTATAAACATAAAAAAGAAAATAAAATTAATTTACATTAAAAAACAATTTTCATACTAATAATTGAGAAAACCCTGACTAAAATCGAAAGATAATAATAATTTATAATAACAATAAAAACAATCATAATAATCTAAAACAAGATAACTCTTAACAGCGTGATAAAAAAAATTAAAATCAGTATCAACTAAAAAACAGTCATTTCAATTCAACAATGTCTGGTTTCAATCAAATCGAAAATAAAAAATAGGAAAATAATATGAAAATAAAACAATGAATTTATAAATATAAAAATTTTAAAATTCTTATTTTTAACTGAAATTTGAAATAATTCAATCACTTTCTTAAATTTTTAACCTTTTTAAATTCTTTATTCAAATCACATGTTTTATTATAAAATAGTTCAATTACTCTGTAAAAAGAATCACTCTCTTATAATTTCTTATACAAAACAATGTCAAATTTATGTCTCAACAAAATTCTATTTTATTCTATACTTACCCTACCATTTCTCAGAATCCATTACAGAATTATTTGAAAAGGAAAGCACACAAAATGACACTCTTAAAAGGTGAAATCCCATGAATGGTGTCCATGAGTGAAGCATCAGATTTTTATGAAAAGTCATTTTTACCCTTATACTCGTCACTGGATTTGGAAAAGTGGACTAAAAAAGGAATGAAACAGAAAATAAGGTAAAAGATAAGAAAAATAATGAAGAAATTAAGGCTTGGGTTACATCCTAGAGTTTATTCACATAATTGTGGAGAAATTCATAATTTAAAAAATAAAAGTTTCCTACAACATAATCAGTTATACTAAAAAATAATTTAAAGTGTTGCTTATAAATATGATTAATTATAAAATATTTATAATTAATTATAAGTATTTTTTCCCTCTTTGTTGGTAAGTGCCACCACCCACAATGTGGTGGGATTTGGATTATTTTAGCAAGGGTTTTAGATTGAAAAGTGTTTTTGTATGTAGCTACACCTACCCACTTCCGCTAGTTAATTACAACAATTATCAATATATGTTGTTGCTGGGACTTGGAGATTATAAACTTCTTTATTTCATTTCATAATAAAGTGAAGTTAAAGATAATCAAGCAAAAACTATCGTGTTTATATACGATTTTATTTTATGATATAAATAGATTGTCTTGCCTGCCACATAAATATAATATTATACCACTATTGGAGGAGTGGGTTCCAACTTAAAAGGAAAAACAAAATATCATTCTTATTCTTTACAGAATTGAGATGGAATGGCACTAGGTAGATTAAGAGAAATTTTAAGGAGAATGAACTCTGATCGAGTTTAATCTTTCTCAGAATGATTGTTCAATTTTATTGATAAAATATCAAGTGGAGGTTTACTTGTAGAAAATCATTCGAAATTTAAGTTAATAAGAGTTACAAAAATATATTAATAATATTTAGTGAGTAAAAAAAAAATTGAGTCAGTATTTTGTGGAGAATAAAAATATATTGGTTCTAGATTAATATATAAAAATAAGTTGTTATTAGGTATTATAGTTTGTTATTGTAAAAAATTTATTGGTCCTAGATTAATTATATAGTTTGTGTAATAAAACTAGCTTCACAATATTTTGAGTTATTTGGATTCAATGATGTTTTTATAGAGGAATCTTAGAAGCTAATAACTCTATCAAGTAGGATGGTACAATTGTAATGGATCATAAGATAAATAGGTTATGTATATTAAGTATATTTAATTAAAGAGATGTAAAAAGAAATGAAATGAAAATTTATCTTTTTAAAATATTTATTTTTGGAATTTATGATTATTATTATTATTTATTTTAGCAATAATATTTTGTTATTATAAAAAACATAAGCTATAAAAAAAGTAAGAAAAGAAAAATACATTTCAACTGAATAAATAATTGAGTTTTTAAATAACTTTTTTATATTGATATACACATTATTCATGGTTTAATGTAATTATTGAGGTTGAATGGTACAAATTCACATATCCAAATAAATTTAATATCTAATAAGAGAGATAAGGGGTACTTAAGTAAAGCAACTACTTTATGTCTCAAAAATCTTAAAGTTCTTAAAAAAAAATTAATACTCATATATTATTATAAAATAAAAAATATTTAATTTTAAAATTATATTAAAAAAAATTAAAAATTTTAAAATATCTTAATTAATTTTAAATTTACATCGATATAGTATAAATATTATTTAATGACTTCAAATTTATATTGTTATTATAAATATTATTTAATAAATAATATTATTGAAACTTTCTTATAATAAATTAATAATATTTTTTAGAAAAGAAATTTACCATTGAAGGAATCTTATATATCAAAATTTTTTAATCTCTTTTCTATTTCTTTCTTATATTTTACTAGATTTATATTATTTCTTTACATGTTCTTTGGTTATGTGACCCTTCCACACTTCTCTCATTCTTTTTTCACTTATTTTCTTCATTCCTTATCTTTTTGTTCTTTCCTACTATTATTTCAAATTGTTTTTAATTTTAAATTTGTTTCATCATTCTATACTATGCATTTAATAAAAATAAATATAAATAGTCATAAAAAAAAAATTTGATAAAAATATTAAGAATAAAGCTATGAAATCACCTAAAAAGTCATTTATAATTATTTTTTTTATAAATTGTAGATAAAACAATTATCACACTCCAAAATAAATTTGAACAATTTAAAATATACCAATATATTTTTGATTTTTTATTTGGTATTAAAAAATAAAAGTCATTAGATGAAAAAAAAATGCTTAAACCTTGAAAAGTATTTGAGACATGATAATTTGTTGGATTTTGATAGCTTAAATTTATTTTTATAATTAAATATCTTAAAGGAGATTATAGGATTGGAAAATAATAAACCAATTGACATTCTTAATTATATAAAAATAATAAATTCTTTTTCAAATGCATATATAACATATAGAATAATGTTAACAATTTCAGTATCCGTTGTTCAAACAAAAAGGAATATTTTAAAACTTAAACTAATAACATCTTATTTAAGATCAACAATGTCTCAAGAAATATTAAACATTAACTTTATTGCCTATCAAAAAATATTTTAAATAAAATTAATTATGATAATTTAATAAATAATTTTATATCACAAAAATTTAAAAAATAAATTTTAGATAAAAATATCATAATTTTAATTATTTTATTAATTTAAAAAACCTATTTTTTTTAATTTGTTTTATGTCTTCCAAAATCTTGAGCTACCACTAGGACATATTTAAATATGAATTGTGATTAATAAGTAACTCATCTAAGATACCTGAGACAACTTCTAACTCAAAATATTAAAACATTATATTTTACTCACTAGATATAAGATTAAATTTGAAAGGTGCTTACAGGCATTGTTTAAAGGAAAATAAAATCAAATGCAAGGGAATGTGAATCACAAACTCAACTTTGTATTCCGAAAGGCAATGATAGTGTGGTTGACTTTGTTTAGTGATAAATCACAAGGTTTATATAATGCATTGAACATGCAATGTCGATGATAGGTTGAAATCTATCAATTTTTTCATGCACTATGTAAGTTTAATCCATTATGTACATCACTAAATATAAATGTATTAATAGGACATAATCAATTTTGCTTAATCATAACTAATCATGGTTCAATCATAAATGCAATTCCAGCTAAATATTGAGTTAAATAAACATAATTTATATGTTGATATTTTATTTGGATGTACGGATAATTTGGTTATTACATTAAAAATTATATATCATTTTTTCTTTAAAATCAATCATTTGCATTTATAAAATTTTCATTCATTCATCTTATCTTTCACTAAACATATTAAGTAAAAGGATTACCAATTTAACATTTTTTTAGAGTTTTATACATTTTGTGATTGAATAAAAATTAAATAATTATTAAGAGAATAAAAAATTTATCATTTTAGGAAATATGTTTTAAGCAAAAATACGGACTTATCAAGCGTTGACAATTCGAATTATTTTCGTTCTTTGTGTTGTCTCTATTTCGTGAAAAAGTCTGGGTGGACTAATTATGAGGGTGCCAATAAGGAAATAAAACTTATATAAAACTTTTTTGAATAATCTCTTATGCTCACTTTGACATAAGGAAATAAAATAAACAAAGATGGGGAAATAGGTTGATAAAGTGAAAATAAAAAAACTAAGAATATCATCCTATCTTTAAGCTTTTTTTTTTTTTCAATTTTTTTTAAACATGTTTATAAGATTCTCACATCGTTACTGATATTTTACGCTATCATTCTATTATATTTTCAAAATACACTAATTTTTAATTAAATACATTTAACATATTAGAAGTAACGTATTTTGAAGATACAATAAACATTAAAAAGTCTAAAATCCTCAAATTTTAATTTTATTTGATTTTTGATAAAAAAAAATATACTTTAAAATAAATAATAATTTTTTTATATAAACCAAAATCTTACCTTTTTATATTATATTAATATATTTTGAAAAAAGCTTTTTATAAAATTCAAATCTTATTGTTATAATCGAATATATGACTGCGCAACTAATATATGCAGGTATTAAGTTAGATTAACCATGCAATATTTATTATTTTTTCATCAACTGAAATCAGAAATAAAAAAAAGTAAGTGATATTATATTTAAATAATAATAATAATTTTTAAAAGCATGAAAAAAAGTTCACTAAATATTGTCGACACTTTAGATTCTCGATCTCATTTTTATTATTTTTTTAATTTTAGTCTCAACTGAAATCAGACATTAAAAAAGGTAATCATTATGTTTAAATAATAATAATTTTCAAAAGCATAAAAAAGTCCACTAACTATTGTCTGACACTGATACATTCCAATCATAGGACGAATAAAAACCTATACATATGACTTTCCGGCAATATCGCCTAGAAATTAGATTGGGCAGGGCCAATAACATTTTAGAATATTAAATCGAATATAAATTTTGGTCTTGATTTTTTTTTTAATGTTGCGCATGTCTATTTGCATTCATTTATTTAAATAACACTATTTAAAAATATAATTTTAAAAGAATAATTTAAAAATTATAAAAAGTATATATAAGTTATGTAAATAAAAAAATTATATAATTATATTTGAGGAGAGAAATTTAAGAGTTATGTATTTTATTAAACAAAAAGATTTTATCTACTAAAAGATGATTTTTTTTTTTAATTTTAAAAATATATTATAAACTATTAGAAGGTAAACTTTTCTAAAGATGATATTTAAAATAGTTAATTTATATATTGTTGTCATTGTGTTTTTATTGTCAAGGTTCTCCTACCATCACTTTATATTATTATTACTGATATTATTAATTATGATTGGTATTATTAATTATTATTATCATTATATTTTTTAGCTTTTTTACATTTTTAAGGATTTTTAAAATCAAGCAAAATTATTTATTTATTTTTATTTTTAATGTAATTGTAAGTAGTAAGTTATTTATCAAGCTTCTTGTTTTAATGTATGTTTATTTATAATTATTTTTCTCCATATTAGTTAAATTAAGGGTATAATTAATTGAAGAAATATTTGGTTTTAAAATTTAAAAAATATAGATAAAGAGAAATAATATTTTATTAAAAAAATGACATTTAAAAAATTAATTAAAAAAGCATTCACCAATTATCAAGTTTTAAATGTGACTAAGATCACAAATTTACTTGAAAATAGATTTTAAGCTTAACTTAATTTTAGAATATAAAATTAGTTTGTAAATAAAGTTTAGACCTATTACTTACAATTATTTACTTATTTATATGATTTTCATGGATATATATTTTCTTGTGTGATGACTCTTTTTGCCGTACTCTCCCAAAAATCTCAAAAACAGAAATGATTGGTGGAGGTATCGAATTTTCTTGGTTATACAAATCCTTAATTATCACTATCTCTAATTATCCAAAGCACTTCAAAACATAAATAATGCAAGTGGGAGGTAAAGATAAAATTTTGTATCTTTTTATGTAGGACCAGTTTCTTTTATATATGTAAGGCTACACCTTCCTATCAAAGACATGCACTTCATAGTTTTCTCACTCTTCTTGTGTGTGACCTTTCAGCTTCCTAGTTAAACATGGAGTTTATTCAACAAGGAAGCCAAGAAAAATGGAAGGGCAAGGCCACAGCAGAGGTAAAAGGAGTGAAAGGAGAAAAAGTATGGCCTCTTTTGGAGGACTTCTTTGGCCTCGACAAGTGGTTTCCAACTCCTATGTGTATTCCTGTTGAAGGCATCTCTGGGAAACCAGGGTGTGTGCGTTTCTGTGCTGGTTTCAAGACCCCAGTGGATGATGATGACAAAAAATCTGTGAATTGGACTAAGCAGAAGCTGTTGTCCATTGACCCTGCTCAATGGACTTTTACCTATTCCATTGTGGATGGAAATGTTGGGTTTCACTCCTACGTTTCAACTTGGACAGTGAGGCCAAGTGCTGAAGGGTGTGAGATCGAGTGGCGCTATGAAGTTGAACCAGTTCAAGGGTGGAAGCTTGAGTATCTTGATTCCTTCATAGATGAAGGCTTGCATGCCATGGCTAAGAAGATTGAGACAGGGATGAAGACCATGGAGGAAGCACTCATGTCCCAGAACTAAAAGGACAACCTTGCATGTTTGTGTTGTTTAAGGCATGTACGATCTTACTCTAATAATAGGTTTTGTTTTGCATGCATGTTACTGAAGTGGAGATTCAAGTGTGATTCAAACCAGTATTTATGTATCTGTATTTTAGTTTTTTTTTTTAATAATTAAAGGAGAGATTTAGTGAAAATGAACAATAATAAGTTTAGAGTTTTAATAAACTTTGTTATTATTAAATTAATTCAGGTGATATCTATAGTAAGTTTGATCCTTTTCTTTTCTTTCTATTCTAAATCTTCAATCTCAGTCTCAGTTTTTCATCTTGATTTTCGATTTTCCAGAAATTACTTGCAGTTGTATTCTGATTAAATCAGTTGAGAAAAACAACGGTTAACACATATATCTATGTATATTACTGTTTGAGTTAAACTTAAATAGATCCAAATATCCTCCTAGTCATTATTTTAACATTATTTTACATTTAATTATTGTTAATGGTGTGATTAGATGATAATCTTAAATACGAATTGATTGATCACCAGAATATTTGTCTAAGAAGTGGAGATAATTATACCATAACATCTTATATAGTAATTATTACTTTAGTTTTTCGAGTGATATATTACTAAAATCTGTAATAAAATTGACTATGATATTATTGTTATTTATCAATACATGATCGGAGAATCCTTTCAATTTAATTTAATATTTGTATAGATGTGGTTGTGAATTTAAGGTAACTTTTATTGTTAGTAGAATTTAAGGATATTTTAAAAATGATGTGTTTCTTTCAAAATATCATGACCCGTAATAGGGTTTTTGAAGATAAAAATTGATGGGTAATGAGATTTTATTAAAAGTGATAAATCAAATTAATTAGTAAAAAATAACCAACTATGAACTCTGTCTATTCTTAGTACTCATCTCTTAAAAATAAATGCAACCTATATTGATTATTATATTGTTACAATAACTTTTAAAAGTTGCTTTATCTTATAAGGAAAATTAATATTAAAAGTAATTCTCGGACATGTTTTTTGGTTTGTTTTAAAGTAGTTATTCGTATCAAGTCTTTAAGGAATATGTTGGAATAATAACATTTGTTATGCATAAAGTAGTACAAAACAAACAAAACGGACAAATCATAAAGGAGCTATTGTGAAACTGCAGTACTAAAAGCTGCTAAAATTTTATAACGGGTGGTCTGTATAATATTTGTATTTGTAAATTTCTTTTATTCGTAAATAGCACGTGATTCTTACTTATAAAAAAGAAAACGAGTTTTTTTTGTGTGGCTACGTTTAACAGCCCCAACTCATGAATGTGGTGGCAGTTCCTGTTTGCCCTTAATTTGTAGGGCAAAGTAGTCCTTACTTGGTCTAATACTGTGGGACAGAGGCACCTATAAAAATAAGTTTTTATTTATGTAAAAAATAACATTCAACATATATTTTTGTTAGAATTTTCCTGGATTAATTTTTATACACTGATTATTGTATATATAGATGTAGGGAGGTGTTTAAAATATCTTGTGATTTTTTTCTTTCACCGATATATAATAATTTTTTTTTCTTTTAATATGACTTATTTTTCTCATTACAAACTTTTTATTAAGCATGATTATATTTGTTATTTTAATTCTTGTTATCAGTATCATTAAACATATTATTAATTTTGTTTTATGTGTTAGAAATTTTATATCAATTAAAAATAAATTATTTTAATAATATATAAAAAAATGTAAACATTCTTTTATAAGTCGGTTTCAAGATTAAGTTTGATTTAAAATTTAATACTTAAAATATTATTATAGTCATTTTAAAAGTATATTCTAACAAGATAATTGGATTTACCGAATAATTTTTTAAATATAATATTTTGATCAGTATTTTTATTTTTAATAATATTTTGGTCAATATTTTTATCTTTAATTTGGTATTATTGAATATTTTTCTAAAATTTTTAATGAACGTAACTTTTTTTTATTATCTTTCTTATTTTTCTATTTTATGAGTTCAAAATAAAGAAGTGTAATCGTTTGATACTTGTTCTCACATGTATCTTTTACATGGATAGAATATATCGATCATTACACAATGAAAAGAAATTTTTGTTCAAAAGATTTTGAAAAGGGAAGACTCTTTAATTTTGATTTTGTTCAAAAGATTTTGAAAAGGGAAGACTCTTTAATTTTGATTTTGATGATATACAATGTATCTTATATAATAACTTTCATCTGGTTTGAAAAGATAACAATAGATTGCATAATTAATTATTTTAATCTGTAATTGATTCTATTAAGTGACTTAATCAATGATCATAAATAAGATTGGATTATCTATAACTTGTCTCAAATAAAAATATTCACATGTAATCATCATATTTTTAAAATAATCAATTAAATTTATCAATATTTGTTTTTCATGAAAGGGTTTATATATACTTAAAGCTATTTAGTGAAAATATTGCATAATATTTTGCTTTTAATTCTTTTTGGAATATTCATCACTGTAAATGATATTTTTTCTTGACCTTTTTGCAACTTTGTTTAAACTTCTTGTAACTTAGATTTAGTATCTTCATGTAGTAAGTTTCGATACGGTGTTATAATATTTTTGATAGATTTTTCAATAATATTTTTATATATTGGGTAGTTACATGTTTTATACGTAAAACATGATTATAGAAGAACCTATTTTTTTTAAAATAATTTGTAAATATACTAAAAATAACATTATTAAGTATAAAAGTATTAAAATTAAAATACCAATCAATTTTTTACGTGAATAATATTTATCTTCTAACAAAATATCAATTATAATTACCAATTTCACTTAAAGACAAAAAAAATTAGTTTATACTTTTATTTTTTTATTCGTTGTATATAATAAAAAAATTCATTTATTACGTAATAAATTTACAAAAGATAATTTATTTTCAATATGCAAATTATAAATCAATTACAATATAATTTAATTATATAAAAAAAAATCCGCACCATACTGAAACATATGACCTGTAATAAAATTACTTATATATTTTCTTAAAATATATGTAGGATTTGTGAATTGAATTTGATTCCACTATTACTTTAATTTAAGTTATTTCATTTCTTGAAATTTTATGAAATAGAGGTTACATAACAATACCTACCAATAATAAAGTGACAGTAAGAAAAAATGCATGATGGTGCATCATGAAAAATAAAAACTCTTCGGTCTTTATATTGGGCTACTGAGCCTTTGTTCCATGGGCCTTGCTTCCCAAATTCCAATTAACATTGTCCTTTTTTCCTGCACTCCGAGGATTACTAACTGCACTCCCATACTACAAGTTAAAAAGACTTAGAATACCCTCCTTACATCATACCATCACTTTTGTAGCTGCTACCTCCACTGCAGCTGCACTTTTAGAGAGAGAGAGAGTAAACCAAAGAATTTGGTTCTAGAAAGCTTGTTTCCTAAGTTCACTTTGGAAAACATATCACATATTATAGAAAGTTTGTTCTAAAAGTTCTGATCCAGAAATTTTGTTACCCAAATGAATTTTATAAAATTTTGAAATCTTCTAGAATTTTTGTTTAGAAATTATCTTGGAAAAATCATGATCTAGAAAGTTTAGAAAACTTGTTTCAGAAAATTTTCAAAAGAAGTAATCGAGAAATTACCTTATTTTAAAAATTAAGGGGTGCAGGAAGAAAAAGCCTCAACATTGATCACTAATTTCAGTAATAACAATATAATCTCATTTTAGTGAAGGAAGAATGAAAAATCAGCATCTGAAGCGAAGACCTAAGAAGAGAGAGTCTACATCCAATCACATGACCCAGAGTGGCAAAAATTTGTAACAAAGCCCAACAAAACTTCGCCACGTCAGAACCTAAAGGATATTTCAGTCATTTTTCAGAAAATCAGACCCAATATGGTCTTTTGATTCTCTGCAAGCCACCACAGCTTAGTCTTCCCCATCGGCTCCGCAACGAATTCCACAGATATAAACCCCAGTGAGTCTCAGTGAGACTCTCTCTCTCTCTTCTTCGCTCACTTTCTCTCTCTTCAGAGCTCAATTTGGCCGTCAATGGCGGCCTCCGATGCTCAGAACGGCGTGTCCTCCGTCAGGCACGCCTTCGGCAACGTTCTCGCCTTCTTTATCCTCCTCCTGATCGGCGTTCTCGCCTTCTCGATCCGTCTGTTCTCGGTAAGCATTTTCCTCATTCCTCCTTCTTCCGCAGATCTGTTACCTAAAACACGTTTCGATTCCGCGTTTTCCTTCCTTCGACGTGATTGTGTGCTTCTAAATTCAGTAGCTATGATTACAGCTCTATTTAACTTTCGTGTTTCTCTTCGTGCCTATAACAATCATCGAGCATAACTTGCAATCTTAGTGACTTAGCCGTGACGGTTTAGTGTTTACATTTTGTTTTTTTCGACTTGACCGAGCTGTGTTCGTTCATTAACGAGATAAGTCAACGTCAACGATTAAAAAAAACGTTTACACCAGTGGTGTACGAGTAGTGCTTAGACTGAAATGTATGAGATGTTACGTGATTTCAAATGTACACGTATTTGAAGTGAATTTCCGGTTAGAGTATTTAAAATATTAGATTAGATGCTAAATTGAAGCCTGTCCCTTTGTTGAAATTGAATTTGTGTACTTGTATTTCGTTAGTTTTTTTTTTTCTTTGGTTATGGCTCGGAAAGCATGAATGCCTGGAGCAGTCATGTTTTGTTGAAATAATTATATAGAAGTGGCCATTTCTATGAACTGAATACTAAGTGCTCACTCATATATCTATTTGTATTTGCCTTCTTCTGTTTTCTGCGGCATCAGAGTAGGTTATCTATTTCCATTTGTTTGGCAGAGTTTTTCTTGCACTCCCTCACTTTTTTATCTATTTTGTACAGGTTATTAAGTATGAGAGTGTTATTCACGAGTTTGATCCTTATTTCAACTATAGAGTCACTCAGGTGAGCAAGCACTATTTGGAATGGAGCTATTTTGCTCATATTTCTATATTCTGTTGGGATGACTGAGGAATCTTTCGTACTGATTAATGGAAATTGGAATTTCTTCATGGCCATAACGTTTGTTCAATTTTACTCTGTTAATCTCAATGCCATAATATTTCAGAGAAGTTGAGATGTATTTGTTGGTTTCAGTTTTTGACGAAGAATGGGATATATGATTTCTGGAATTGGTTTGATGACCGAACTTGGTAAGCTGATGGCTTTTAGTTTTGAAGCAATTTTTCCTCTATACTTGCATACTTTAAACCGCTTATGTTAAATGTTTCTGGATATAATATAATGTCTTTGTTTACTGTCCTTTTCAAGGTATCCCCTTGGTCGTGTGATTGGTGGGACTGTTTATCCTGGTTTGACCTTGACAGCAGGCACCTTATGGTGGTAGGCATTCGAAACACTGTAACTATTGGTTGTGTTATGCTGTGATTTTTCTATTTGTTATATACTAATAATACGAAACATCCATTCAAGCAATGGTTTTGAAGTTTATCTGAGCTGGTTGATATATTTTTAACGGTCCCTTGTGGTTTCAGGATACTGAATTCCCTAAACATACCTCTCTCAGTTGAAACTGTCTGTGTGTTTACTGCACCTATATTCTCTGCCTTTGCTTCATGGGCAACTTATCTTCTAACAAAGGTTTGTTCATGCTGGAATTTCACATTGATATCCTTGCTGTTTATGTTCTTTCTAACATGAGCTGCTTCCTTTTTCAGGAGGTTAAGGGTGCGGGGGCTGGGTTGACAGCAGCAATTCTTCTGGCTATGGTGAATTTCTCAACAAGCTTTGTGACTTGACGAGATTGTCTTCTAATTTTCCTAATAACTATTAAAATCTTATTTATGATTGTTATGATCATAGTTATTGGCTCAACCATTGAACGTTCTATATTTTAATGATTAGCCAATCAATGTCTAGTAAAATTGTTGGATGCTGGTTGAATGGTAACCACGTGTATTGATGTTTATTTGTAAATTAATGATGCCTGTTGGTAACAGTTGCTCTTCTAATATGTTTGGGTCTTTTGTGGCTCTAACATCCCTCTTACATGTAATGAGCTTGAATTGTCTTGCGTATGCAGGTCCCATCATATATATCTCGATCAGTGGCTGGCAGCTATGACAATGAAGCTGTTGCTATATTTGCTTTGATCTTCACTTTCTATCTCTATATTAAGGTGATCTGCTAAAGCAAGGAATTTTTTCCTTGCATTGATTTGTATAATGACTTTGGTTTCCAAATTTTCCACCAGATTATTACAATGCACTGTTATCATTATCCCATAATGTGTAATTTGAATATTCTGTATGAACAGTCAGTTCAGTGGCCTCCGCAGTGAGAAATCACTATGCCTTGTATTGTTTTCTATTTAAGTTTCTAACTTGATTTACACATCATGTAGACACTCAACACAGGGTCCCTCTTTTATGCCACTTTGAATTCCATAGCATACTTTTACATGGTAAGCTTTTTACAATACTATTTATCTTGGTTATCTTTGCCTCTGCCCCTCTTGTTCATGTTAAATTCATTTCTTATCTTTCAGGTTTGCTCATGGGGAGGATACACTTTTATCATTAATCTTATTCCGATGCATGTGCTCTTGTGCATTGTAACTGGTCGCTATTCTTCTCGACTCTACATTGCATATGCACCTCTTGTAAGTAACTCTTTCAGCAATACAGTTATTTTTAGAGTTTAAAGAAATGCATGTGCCCTTTTCAATTGGATAGTTGAAATGCACATTGTACATTAGTCATGCTTGATGTGGTAAGCTGTAACTTGGATAATATTTGGGGGAGTTTTGGTAAGGTTTAACAGCAATAAACAACAGCAAAAGCCTCATCCCGCTAGGTGATTTGATGAAATGCTCCACAATGAGGTTCAACTTGTTCCAATACGTGAATGAAGAATTTATTTACACATAAAATCTGCATTTTGCTATTTTAGAATTTGTAGTTCGTTTAGTCACATATTTACTGTATTTTGTGAATTTATCCTGTTTTGTTTACAATTACAAGCCAGGTGTATTTCTGGTCTGAATCTGGTTTTTATATTTTGAGCCTATCTCAAATTAGTCTATCTTGTTCCCGATTCACATTACTTTTTTCTTAATGCAGGTTGTATTGGGCACACTGTTGGCTTCCTTGGTGCCAGTGGTTGGGTTTAATGCTGTAATGACATCAGAGCATTTTGCATCATTTCTGGTGAGTTCAGTTCCCCCCAGTATTTGGATTAAAGAGCATGTTTGATCCTAACAATATTATTGCATACCTTTTCTTGTGAGTGCTTTATTTTCAATGAAATTTTTGTCGCAAAATAATAATGATAATAATAAAATAGTTAACTGAATATTCTTTGTTATTTTTCCTTTTGTTTCTGTGGAGGGAAAAGTTATGTGCTAATATGTCAACTAAAGAGTTTAAATAACCCTTTAGCTAGTTAGTGTCAGTATTCTTATAAATGGGCTTACGAACTTGGAAGTTGATAACTTTGTTGAGATAACACAGAAATACAAATATTTTTATGAATGACCAATTTACATTGTAGAACAATTTGTTAATTAAATAAAATTATACTTATGTATAATGGTTAACATGTGACTCCTTTTAGTACAACTACACAAACTTGTTCCCTACCTGTACGGATCAAACAATGTTACCTTGCTCTTAACCAAAAATTCAGAAAGGCCACGTGATGAACTTCACGTGTGACTGAACTATCATCTTGTCACCAATTGGTACTACTACTCTGTCTGGTTAGCCTTGTTATTTGAGCTATTAAATCTAACTTCTTATCTAATTATGATATAAATGCTATTTATTTTCCAAGTCTATTGACTTAATCATTATTTATCACTGATTATATACACATACATTTTATTTCTGAGCATATCCAATCCAATAAATTTTTTATTGTAACCATCTCTTTATATCCACCTTATTAGCTGCATTGAAACCTACCTATTTTTTCTTGTGCAGGTTTTCATTATCATCCATGTAGTGGCTCTTGTGTACTATATTAAAGGAATTCTTTCCCCAAAAATGTTCAAAGTAGCTGTGGCACTAGTTGTTTCTGTTGGCCTGTGGGTGTTCCTTCTATTGGTTTATTTGAATATTCAAAACATTGCTGTAAGATATTAACTAGTACCTGTTTTTCTTGTTTATTTTGCAGGGCTGTGTGCTGTGCAATGGTGGCGGTGCTTATAGCATTGGTAGCTTCAAGCCCAACAAAGGGATGGAGTGGAAGAAGTTTAAGTCTGCTAGATCCGTAAGAGCTGTTTTGCAATCTTAATTATCATTCAGTTTCTATAAAATTTATTATCATTTGTTTACTTAAACTAAACTGATATTCTATGATTAAGGTGATTGTTGGTTATTCAATTTCATAATAACCATGGAATTTACCTAATATAGTACTATAACCATGGAAGTGTCTTTTTGAATTTTACCTTTCTCTTTGTCATTCTGCCAGATATTTCTTTTTTATGATTTGGCTACAATCCCAATTACTTAATTTATTTGTTGTGTGACAGAACTTATGCAAGCAAGTATATTCCAATCATTGCTAGTGTTAGTGAGCATCAGCCACCTACTTGGCCTTCATACTTCATGGACATCAATGTCTTGGCATTCCTGGTTCCAGCTGGAATTATTGTACGTTATTCTTGATAAAAAAATTGTTTTATATTTTTTTTCCACACTCAGTATAGACTAAATCATGGTGGTGCTTACCTATTGTAGGCATGTTTCTCTCCCCTATCTGATGCAAGCTCCTTTGTGATACTTTATATTGTTACATCGGTATACTTTTCTGGAGTCATGGTAAGCATAATAATGGAGGTGTTTTTTCATCTTATTGCTTTTTTATTATTTTATTGAAGACATAATCTTGATGAATATCAGGTGCGCTTGATGCTTGTACTTGCTCCAGCAGCATGTATATTGTCTGGGATTGCTCTTTCTCAGGCTTTTGATGTTTTTACAAGATCTATCAAGTTTCAGTTGCCCAGCTTATCAGATCATTCTCAGGTTGGTGTAAGCATTATATTTTTAGTGATCACCGGTTTTGACTTTTTTCATGTTCTTCTGGTCGTTTTACTAGTTTGCTTTGTTCAAATTGTGTTTTTTGACTATCAAGGCAGGGGAAGACAGCTCTGAAAATGTTGTGCCAAGTGATTCGGTGAAGGCAGATAAAACCGAGGACACATCAAAGGAACGGACCTCTAAGAAGAGCAAGAAGAAAGAAAAGGAACCTGTGGAAAAGCCTCTTAGCAAGTCACAAATTAAGAAAAGGCTTTTGGTTTTACCTCTGGAAACATCCGTCATTGCTATTATCTTGCTTGTGTTGCTAGGTGCCTTCTATGTGGTAATTTCCTAAACATATTATTCATTTCAAGTTTTCTTAGGTGTATTATTTATTGGATATAGATTCCTTTATATTTAATTAGTATATTTTATTAGTATTGTTTTACAATTTACTTTTTAAATGAAACCCTTGATTCATGGTATTATATTACATTCCCAAAAATATTATGTCAAGGCATATTATTTCCCACGAACATGTTTGATTGACATTTAGCAATTATAGAAAAGAATAATTTTAATCAAAAATTAAAAAAGAATAAAAGTGGAAAAATTAATGTGATGAAATAATGAAGTTGGGGAGAGTTATAGTAACTTCCATTACGATGGGAATTGGGAATGTTATTCCAAAACGTGAACCTAACGTTAAAATGTGACATTCTGAAGCCTACTTTCCCGGGAATCTTTTATGATACCTTGAAACATACGCCAGGTTAAAAAGTGTAGGATTTTGCTAGTTAATACTCTACTAGAAGTATAATATCTTGTATTGATTTTTTTTAATTTCTTTCTGAACAACAATGATTCGTGCAATAAAAAAGTTCCTCTCTATCTTGATCTCAAATGTAGGTTCACAGTGTATGGGCAGCTGCAGAAGCTTATTCAGCCCCTTCTATTGTTTTAACATCACATTCACACGATGGGCTTCATGTTTTTGACGATTTTAGAGAGGCATATGCTTGGCTGAGTCATAATACAGAAGTAGATGATAAAGTAAGTTCTATGGGATTTTGTTATTTTTCGGCTGAAGTACATGTCTTGTGTGCAATTTTTTTGCCCATGTTGCTAAACTTGTGTCCTTGATTTTTTCTCTTACAAGTTCAGAATATAGGCTAATTACTGATGTTCTTTCAAAAATACACTGTCTGGAATTATCGGTGTTGGTTAGCTTCCACGACATCCTGAGTTTTGTGCTAATTTATGAAATTTAGATTGTTTTGAAATTAAAGAATCGTCTCCTTCTTAAATTTGAATGAACTAAATTTGACAGATGATGTTTCCGTAGGTGGACTAGGTTGGCCATTCAGTAGTTTGACATGATGTAAAAAGTGAAAGTCAATTGAGACTTTGAGGTGATTTAACTGATTATGTATTAGCTTGGGGCGTACTCTATTCCTTGTAAGAACTATTGTTCCTGGAACATGTCGGTTCCTTTTCTACTTTTAACCAGTGGGAATTTGTTGAGAAGTTACCTATTCTTTAATATGCTTCATATTTTCAAAAGGGATTATGTGAAAATTGGTTAATGTTATTCAAATTTGATTAAAGCGTTAACTAAATAGTTTTATCAACTAATTGGGTAGTGTTTCTAAATTACAAATTTTATGGCTGAAGTTCCTAAACTCTTTGCCCCCTAAGATTATTCTTACTCCAAATGAAGAGAAAAATTCTGGTTAAAACACTTTACAAATGTTGAAATATTGACGTTCATAAAAATTCTTGTAGGTGGCATCTTGGTGGGACTATGGGTACCAAACAACTGCGATGGCTAACAGAACAGTCATTGTTGACAATAACACCTGGAATAACACACATATTGCTACTGTTGGTACTGCCATGTCTTCTCCAGAGAAGGCAGCTTGGGAAATTTTCCAGTCACTGGATGTCAAATATGTCCTTGTTGTCTTCGGAGGTCAGCTTCTTTCTCGTTATTGGGTTATCCTAAGTCACTTTGTTCTGATTAGATGCTATAATTATTAACAGGACTGGTTGGCTATCCCAGTGATGATATCAATAAATTCCTGTGGATGGTTCGTATTGGAGGGGGTGTATTCCCTCACATAAAGGAACCAGATTATTTAGTAAGTTGAATGAGTAATATGGGTTTTTCAATGTTTTATCCTGGCCTTGATGTTTTCTTTTCGAGAATAGACGACACTCTAGCTTCACTCGTAATATTTAGCTTTAGAGGAGTGTTAACACTTTTTTTTTTTTAATTTCAAGAGGGATTGGCCAATATCGGATTGATTCCATGGCCACACCAACAATGCTAAACTGCCTCATGTATAAACTTTCATATTACAGGTCAGCTTTTCTCTAAAATTGGTTTTGAAATTTAACCTTTTCATCCGGTATGCTGCCTAACACCCCTTGCCCTGCTTTTGCTCCAGGTTTGTAGAGACAGATGGTAAAGCTTTCGACAGAGTGAGGCGGACAGAAATTGGAAAGAAATATTTCAAACTTACGCATTTTGAGGAGGTCAGATTGTTTCTATCGATTTGTTAAATTCTTATATTTGGAACTTTATGTTGCTGTGTGCTTCATCTATTATGATCCTGAAATTATTTTCAGTGCCATTCATGATGAATTACTTAGTGAATCACCATGGTATTTGTTCTATAATATAAGGAGAACCAGTATGGTGCAATGTCTTAAATAATTTATTTATAATGTCTAGATTTGTTAATTGTCACAGTGTCTCTCTGTATTTGGATAGTTATCTTGCATCGTTCCTCGATAGTCCAGTATAGTGCTAATAAACTTTACCATTTGAAATTTTGGATAGTATATTTTATGTTACCTGTAGTTGTCATTTTTATATGATTCTATTATCTCACGCTATATCTTATTTACCAATCTATATTTTCTTGCACTCTTTTTCTTACCCCATAACTCCTACTGGTGATTTGGTCTCTCTCAAGTTCAGGTTGAAAAGAATAAAATACTCAAATTTTTAGGTTTGGAATATAAACTTCATTAGCTTTGAAATATTAGCCATTCTATATTTTTTTTGCCTGTTTATTTAGTTGGCGTTTATTGGACTAGTAAAAGAACTTAAAAAGTCGTAGACTTAGGTTTTTGGTACAATTTTTTGGATATTGTTAATAAGAGAAGTATTGTATTCTTCTATAATATCCTATGAATCCTATTAAGAATTAGTTGAAAAAGGAAAAATGCATTTAATAGTATGAAAATATTGTAGGAAGATTTCCAATGGGGTTGCAGTGGGGCTGTAAAATTTCTACTTTTGATTCCTTAACTAGTACTCTAAAAAATCGTTTGTTAAAAATTTTCTTCCAGTTATTCTGATGAGAATTTAATCATTTCAGTACCTTCTATGATCTTAGTCTTACTGATGCTACACATCGCTTTTAATACATTCAGGTCTTCACAACTCACCACTGGATGGTTCGGATATACAAGTTGAAACCACCCAAGAACAGGATACGAGGAAAGACTAAAAAATCGAAATCGGTTAGTTTGTGATTGTTTCCTATGTGCCTTAATTCCTTAATATTTGTAGTTGGAGATCACTTTAACCTAGCCATGACTGGTCTCTCTCTTGTTTCTATGTTTTGCAGAAAACAAGCTCAAAAACTGCCTCGAAAAGAAAAGGACTAAAACGGAATCCCTTTTAGTTTGTTTTTTCATTTCTTTGGGTAGGGGTAAGCTTATGGTTAGTGTGCGTTTCATGTATACGTGTATACAGCTAATGCAATTGCCATGAAAGAGATTTTGCCGGCATTGTTAGTTACTCTCGAGTATCGAATGATCAAATGAAAATTTTGGAACTCCACATGTTGACCCAATTTTGTAAGATCTTATTTTTAGGATTGAACCATGGGTATTTATCTGAATATGGTTAAAAACAAAGGACAACTTTTTGCTAAATGATTAAAAATAAGTAACTGAAGATTTTCAAGACACTTAATTGCTAACGTCAATTCAAGAAGATAAGTGTTTTGCCGTTCAAAATAGTTTGTTAACGTCAATTACAGCATCTCTCGTTTTAACGGTTTCTCTTAATTTTCATGTTGCCTGCGTGCAACAAAATTGTTGATTGTAATTTAAAGCAGACCTTTTAGGTATTTCAAAAATACAATAATTGCGTTATCTGTCACCATTCCTGAGTACGGAATTGGATTTTTCACATTAATAGCATAAACTGTTTAGTCTTCAAATAATTAATTTATTCAAGAATGCCTCTAAGATTAATAAAGTTGCACAAATAAATAATTTGTTTCATTTACAAGATCAAGCTTAAATAGTTTGTTGGTGGTTGGGGGTTGGAGATTACATTGCACAAATAAATAGACCATTCAATTCGAAATTATAAAAAAAATATTAGCTAACTATAAATACTTCTCTGTATTACAATACAATGCCGTCAGTAATTGCGTTAAGCCAAGAATCACACCTGTACACCGTATACTGTTGACCATTATTGATGATATGACACCACTTCCTAGAGTTTGATCAGTAAGAGTATAACGCACAGTTGCAACCACCTTTACTTCAATCGTATCCTCAAAAACCAAACAGGGTTTCACAACACAAAAAAGGAACCAAAAACCTATACTGGGTGGAAGGCGTGGCATATCAGAGTGGTTACTTGTCAATTGTTAGACTTAAACCTTCGTGGGCAGGTTGTAAGTCTTCTTAAGGAACTTAGCAGCTGCTTCATCATTCCTGTTACACAACACACGCAAAAGTGTGTTTGGATCTGTGGGGCTCCATTGATCCGCTATTGGAGGCAATGGAAGCCTGGACTTGGCTGTAGAACCATACATTTCCATTGTAAGCTGACTGAACTGCTGAATTATATGCTCAGTATCTGCAGAAAACAAGGGAAGTACACTTCTGACAGTGGTAGAATGCTTTTCTATCAATTCGGTTGGCAATCCGTCTCCATTGGACCAGAACAAGCCAGTGAGAAACTTGAAATCTTCCTCTATAATAACACAATCTTGCAGAGAGAAAGCGCGCGATGGACCTCCAGCTAACAAAACCAACAAGAACCCATCAAAAGAAGCCCTCATCACTTCAACAATCACACGTGTTCTAACTTTATCATGCACTGTAGATGATATGATCTCCAAGTATTGCTCAAGCTCCTGAAGAAAAAACTCAATCCTGGCGGATGCAACTTGCCCAACATATAGCCCATCCCAGAGAACATGACTCAGATCATGGAAAACGATTTTGTATGCTATACATTCGCAGAGCTGATGAATACCTTCCACAGCAGCAGATGCAGAAAGCTTGAACTTTAAGCTCACCCCATTAGCTATATCGTCCGCAACAGATTTAGAACTGCTGAGATTGGCAACAATCCTCTTCTCCAAAACCCCTACCTCCATTCGAATGCGCTGCATGGTATTGATGCGAACAGACATCTGGGCTATATCCATTGAGCCGTTTCCATTAGTGGTTCCAACATGGGCTTTCCTCCTCTGAGCCACTTGTGACTTTTCTTTCTTCCTGAATACACCACTAAATTTTGATTTTGTTGAACACCTAGTGAGTTCAGGCAAAGTTGGGAAGAAGCTACTACGGCTCCCTGCAGATCATAAAAAAGGGAAATCCTGGTCAAACAGTGATTCAATCAATTACTTACTCCCCCGGTAAAACAAAAGTCATGATATAATGTATACCACAGCCAGATTTGGCTTTCAAAATGTACTGTTGGAGAGACTTGTCAAGACCAGACATCAATTCAGGAAGCAAATCAGTATGCATGGGTATAGGCAACAGAAAGAAAGCCTCCAGAGTATCATCTATGATTCGTAGAACTTCAACAGCAGAAGGTGCAAAACCCTCTTTATTTGCCTGTGGATTCCATACCTATGGAAAGCAAAGGTGAAGTTAAAAATTATATTACCATTCTTAAAAATTAAATGGAAGGAGAAACACTTTGCTTGATAAAGGAACAAATATTATGTTGACTTGATCAGATTAAGAGCAACAACCTCTTGTTGCAGATTTCTTTCAACCCACTCCCCCAATCTATCTACTCTGATCTTTATCCATGACTTAACCAGAGTAGCAATTACGCCTTCAGCTTCATAAGGTTGCATCTCCCTTATAATGGATTTTCCACCATCTTCACTGTCAACAGAATCGGCGACTGCTATCTGCACCAGATTTTTCTCCAATTTGTCCGCAGCCATGAGCACTTCTATTGCATCAGGTGTCAACTCATTAACACCCTTAACATACTTCTTCAACTCATTTCCATAACACACATGAAGGGTGGCAATGGCAACACCAGCAGCATGAGGATGCCATCTCTTCATTTTGGGACTAAATATTGCTTTCTCATTAAAAGCCAGTTCAGTAATCTCTCGAGCAAGGATAGAAAGAATAGGAAAGGCTTTATTCTGCTTTCTTGATGGATGCTTGCTGGGGTCCAGTTTCTCCAATTTCTGCCTTAAAGGAGATTAAAAAGAGTTAGCTTGTACTGATGGCACCACATTAGGAAATTAGCTTCGTAAAGTAAAATATTTAGTCCATCTTAAAGAAAGTATTCATATTTAAGGGAGGTGGAATGAATGAGAGAACTTGCCTGAATGAAAACAGCATGCAGAGATGATCTAATATAATTATCAACTCTAGTGTAGTCCACATCATCTTCTTTCTTCTTCTTCCGGTTGTAGTCATGAGAGAAATCTTCTAATATCTTTGCTGATAATACTGCAAGGGAAACTACACTTTCCATTGATTCAATATTATCATCATTGAAAGTATCATGGTATGCAAGGAGCCTTTTCTCTGCCCAACTTAATATCAAACTCAACGTGTTCCTCAAAATTTTTGAGCACAAAGGATCTTTTGTGCACTCACTATCTTTCCCAACTTCTGCCAATAAATTACTAGATGCAAAGAGAAGATCATTCTCCACTTGGCCAGTGACAACATACCTATGAAACAAGACCCATGAGAAACAAATATTATGCAGCGTCTCATTAATTCCAAGCATAACCCAGGTCTTCTTAATGAGTTCCAAGACCTCATCAACCTCTTCAATCACAGAAGATTCTGCATGAAGATCAAAACATGCTTCCAAAAGAGTTTGGTAGATCCAAAGGTTCAGTGGAAAACCATCAGCCCAGTGGCATGTCTCAGAAATAGACCCACCAGGGGATCTGCAAGCAAGAGACAATACAGCAGTCCGAAAGGTTTGTATCGATTCACCGTTCTTTCCAATGTCCATGGATTTCTCAAGTGCTCCCTGGGTTATGTACCGGAGGCTCCGTGCAGAAGGGTCTGATTTATCTAAGGGAAGATAAGGATGCAAGAGAAGTCCCACTTCAAGAACCTTCAAATTTCTCCTCAGCCAAACCTCATACTCTTGTTGACTGGGAAAATCAGAACTCTTAAACAGCTGGATTAGCTCTAGAGGAAGAACAACTGTCTCCATGCGTCTTCCAAGCTATTTCATGAACAAACACCTAGAAGTAAGTTATTACAGTAATCAAACAGATACAACCAACCATAATGCACATGTTCAAACTTTACATTTTGATCAAACACGTTTCCATCCAACTATAGGAAGTTTATCCCACTTAATGGTCACAAAACAACCTAATGATTACTTATGTTCTTGCTTAAAGCCTAAGTAGAACATTCCATCTAATAAACACACTCCAGTAGTCAAATCAAGTCAAACTAAGTGCCATTCACTCATTAAAACCTGAACAAGATCAAGATGCACAAAACTTCCACTGCAAGGCAAGCACTCACTTGAAAAAAATCAATTTAAATGTCCAAATTAAACCCTCTAATCCAACCTTCAAATTTGAAATCACACACCTCACCCACTTCTACCTCATAATAAAACAAAAATTCCATAACTGTTAATAGCTTCTTAAGTTTTAGACCAAATAGATTGTTTGTAATTGGATGACAACAACCACCTTAAAACTCATTCCAAACATGAATTTTCACATTGATTGATAATTCAAAGTTGATATAAAATCAAACTCAAAACTAAATTCAAAACCTGGCCTGCAGCAATTCTGAGCAGTGCTCTTCTAATTCTGGTATCACTCTGCTCAGAAATCCTCATCTGCACTCTCACCAACTCCCCTGTCGTCGCCGCCCGCTTGCTCCCCTTCGACGACGACGTTTTCAGCCCCAGAGCCCTCTTAACCTTACTCGCCGCCGTCGAAGTCAGCGACCGATGCAACGACGGCGCCGGCGCCGCCCTATCCCGATCCCCCCTCTCCGACTGCGATATGAAAGTCAGCGGCTTCGGCCCCGAACTCCGGCACGCTGCGACTAGGATCTCGTACGCCGTCTCCCGGAGCTCCGATTCTGAAAAATACGAAGCCGGGTCGCCAAACGGAGCTCCGGGAACGTCCTGAATTGGGTGCACTGGCATGGCGCTCTGGTGGTTTCTTTTTCCGGACATTTTCCGGCGACCCAGATAAGGAATTGGAACGATCTTGCTCTCTGATGGCGCAAGTTTGAAACTTTTTGAGGCGCGTGAAGTGGGACCCTGGTTTCTCTGCTTGGGTGTCAGAGAAAAAAAAAAGGTATTTTGGGGAAGTTTGGTTCCTTTGGTCCTTTGTGTGTGTTATTCTTGCTTGACTTTGAAGATAGGTAAGTGGGCCAGTGAGAGAATTAAAGAAACAGAGAAAAAATTTGTGAAAAAAGGGTGTGAGTGAGAGATCGTAGTTTGAACTTTGAAGTTGAAGAAGCACTTGGTGGTGGTTGCAGAGTGTGCAGTGGGACACACCAAAAAGATGAAGGAATAAAGAGGAAAACAAAATTGCATCTTTTGGATTGAGACATGTTTTCTTATACAATTTTTTTAATGCTTTGCTTGCTGGATATGATAAGATCAACGTGTTATACATAATTATTTTTTAATTATTTATTTGCTGGATATGTAAGTTTTTTCTTACACTAATGGTGATATTTTAGTACCTAATTCATTTTTAAGGTAGGGTAATAATGTTTTTTGGTAAAAGAAAGATGGTCATGTTTGGGCCGAATAACATCTTTTTAAATAATATTTTTTCTCAAATGCAATTTAATTTTCAGAATTTTGGTTCATGTTTAGTATTTGAATTTGGTTTAGTGATAAATGAACATATCCATTGTAATTCCAGGGTCAGATTAATTGTATTATTGGATTTTGAAAGAAATTGTGTCTTCCCTTAATCTAAATTTGTATGATACCAAAAAAGATTAAGGTGTGTATTGGCAGTATAAACAAAATTACATTACTAGTTATTAATAAATAATATAACTTTTTAAAAGATTGGTATAAGTTTTTGTACAGGATGAAAACAATCAAGTGTGGTAGGGGATAATTTATTATGAATAATAATATAAAAAAATTTGTTGTATTCTGGATGATGTTTGGGGTTGTTAAAGGTGAATCTTGCTTACTATATTTCTGACACTGATTTGGATTCTTTTTTATCTTATTCGATTATCGTTTAATTTAGTTATGCTTGTCGTCTGTGTGAAAAGGTCACTTTAATTTAATGTTATTTCTCTAAAAAAAGCCTTAATCTTACTTTTCAGTGAAGTTTTTTTTTTTTTAAGCAAAAGGGATACTTAAGAATATTGAAAATTCAAATGAGATTTGTCTTTTAAAATTACTATTTCAGAAATACCTATTTTAAATTTAAACAAGTTGACACAGTTTCTACAACTATTTCCATACAAATCATAATAATATAATTGATTTTACATTTATTACACGGTATATAATTTTGTTAACTTCTGTAATTATTACTCTGAAATTCATATCTCTAGCATAATTATAATAATTATAATTAGTTCATAGATGTTTTTAAGCTATAAGTACATAAAAATGAAACTCTTAGACATATACTACAATGTCTCATTATTAATCTTTAAGCATCTAGGGAAATAACTGCATAGAAAATATATAGTTAGAATTTTGTTTATTGACCAAATAAATATAATCCTAAGTAATGCAAATATTTGCTAAAGTTCACATTCACCCCTTACATTGAAATTTGAAAAAGCTTATCCTTGGCCTCAACCAAATAAGAAAAAATATATGAACTTTTAGTCTTTTTGTTTCACATGCGTCTTTTTTACATTAAATGTGGATCCTTAAATATGAACCTTGGTTCATTAATACTGTGAAATATTAGTCTTTTTCTTTTCTTTTACTAAACTCAAGTCCCATCGATAATTTTGGTTCTTTTAAATTTTAGACATCCAGAAAACTAAAATATCTTCACAGGATAATTCAAATAATGGTAAAAAAACTTAGTCTTAATTAAAAATAAACGTAAAATAATTAAAATGTAAAATCCCAAGAAACATTTATAATTATATTTTTGTTCTATGGAATTAATTAGAACAGTGAAATATTCCTTTTCCAACAGACATTCACGAACCGTCATGTCCATTGGCCCAATTCGAACAGCCCTAATTGTTATTGGGCCTCTAACTTTAGTACAATCCAAGCCAATTCTTCCTGCACCTCCATGTTTTTCTCCTGCATCCCATACTTCCAAAAATGCTAAAACTATTTTTCTAAAATTTTCAATTCTATGTTAAATCTAAAATACAATAAAAAAAAACATATTCTAGATTATAAAATATAGGATAAAAAAATTATAGATTTACAATCAAATTCTGAATTATTATATCCAAAATACAGTACAAAAATATATTATGAATTATATAATCCCTAATATAATACAAAAGATTATTATAGAATACAATTCAAAATAGAAAAATAGGAAAATGCAGTCTCCAATCCAACTTTAATCGTAAGTTAGTTAGTCTAACCCATCAAATTGAAGTCAAATTGTCATCTTTATTGAACATCACACACCACTCTTCTATTAGTAAAATAATTATAGGATAAAAACATTAAGGGCATCTTAGGATGATGTATTAGTTAACTGATGTATTAGTTAAAATTAGTTTTTACCTGATATTAAAAATGTATATTCTCGCATATGAATTCTCTAAATTTTTATTTTTAATTTGCTCATAAACTAAATTTAGCTTATAGATAAGTTAACTTCATTTATTTTTTATTTTTCTCCCCTACAAAGGTTTATGAAAAAGTCTGTTCAAAGATATCCTAACTTAATAAACCAAGCCACCGCTCAAAGCCGCTACCTCCATCTCTCTAACCGTTAAATTGTTCTAATATATGGAAGGGTAAATCTGTCTTTACAAACCGATCACTTTGTAAATTTTTTAAAAATTTAGAGGTGTCTTAAGAAAGCTTGGAAATGGAGGAAGAAGCCGTCTAGTTACATTCCTTTTGAAGTATTGGGCTTAATATCCCACTTTTAGGGTTTTTATGTTTTAGTAGGCTTTTGTTTCCTGTACCCCTTATCTGCTACCTGCACCTCCATAAGTTTTGAAATACCCATTTTATCGCTTGGCATTTTATTCCAAACCTTCTGCTTCGCCACAACGTTTTTCCACTGCTGTTTTTCTCCATCAAGCTTGAAAACATAGTTGTGTTTTGTTCTTTTCATTTTAATGGATGCATAATGGTCTATCAAATTCCAGATTCCAAAAATAGGCTTATGGAACATGCATTCTGAAATGTGTTTTGGTAAAAATTATCTTTCAAATTGTTGTATCCACAAGTTGTGGTTTTAAATTCCAAAAAGCATATTTCGAAATGCATTGTGAAAAAATGTATGGTGGATTATTGTATCTACAAGGTGTCTTTTTTTTTAAAAAAATGCCATAAGTGCATTTTTAAGTGTTATATAGCTTCGAAAATAAGGAATCCCAAAACTTTCCATAACAACAATTTTGGAAGGTATATTTAGGAATGGTAATTTTAGGTTTTAGAAAACATATTCCAAAAAGTGAAATATATAGTTTCATTGAACATTATAGAAAACGTAATTTTAGTTTCATAATCGATGTATATTATAGATGATATTGATATGAAGTATGTTTTGTCTTATAAGATAAATAACAATGATAGAAAATACTCACATGCACCTGGTGGTGGAGAGACAACAACGGTAAAAGAAATGAGAGAAGAATTAGGGTTAATGTAAAAAAAGTCAAGGACATTGCTGACCTTTCACACTTAAAAATAGAAGTTCAGTTAGCAAATAATGGGTGCAGGAAGCAAAAAAAAGCCCTTATCTAAAAGCCTTAAAATAAGAGTGCTAGAATTACACTACGAATCTTTAAAAGGTTCATTGATGGATGTAGTTATAATATTAGATTTAAATCTAACGTGAATCCTAAAAATTTATGAATATTTAATTTTAGTCTTTATAAAAATTTAATTACACATTTAGTTTTCCGATTTTGAAATGTAACAGTTCTAGTGTAATATTAATACACAATTTAATTGAAAACAAAAAATATTACTTAATAAGTCTCAGACCACAAATAAACATTATACAAAAGATCCAAGTTATTTTCAATTCAAAACCTTAAAAAAATTGATTCCCAGGTCTTTCTTTCTATATAATACTCATCTCATCTCTACTTTACATTGAATCTTTGACTTTATACCTGAATTCATTATAATTATTTATGTATATAATATATTAATAATAATATTTAATAATAAGCTTTACCATAATTATCTCGATAAAATGTATTAATATTTTTCAATAATAATTGTATAATATATAAGTGATGAATCAAAACTACTATTTCATAAAAACCAAAAGTAATGATTCACATAATCGTAGAAATAAAAGGTGAGTTGAAAAAAAAAAAAGATATGAATCAAAATAAATTGATTTTTTTTTTCAAAAAAATATTCTAATGTCATGGAATACATGCGAGACTGTGTATAAATAGTTTATACTTTATGAATAAATATATGAGACAATGACAATCACAACGTGGTTCTTCTTCTAACCTTTGTTGAAATTCAATTAAGAAACAAAGGAAAAGAAAAGATCAGAATTTTGGCACGTGGAATATAGTACAGAAATATAGATAGATAAAAAGGGTTTAGAAAAAGTGGAAAAATTGAGGCTTTACGCTTCTTCCACCGACACCAACCCATTATTTGGTGCCACGTTCCCAAATCTTATTTCTTAATACAAGTCTTAATCACTCTCTTTACATGCATAATACAAACAATTACAACCTTAATAAATAAATAAATAAATATATATATATATATATATATATATATATATATATATATATATATTTAGCTTAGGTCCAATACACAAAGTAAAACTCATATTTCGAAAGATATAATAAGAAATTATTGAGTCCTTCACTTAAATTTTAAAGTTATAAGTGGGTTTATTTTATCCACCACTTATTAATTTGGTGAGATAAAATTACATATTTAAATTGTGAACTTGTTGGTATATAAATAAAATAGAGCGAGTTAGAAGCTGGTATGTCAACTTGTTTATTTTTTTTTAAATTACACGTGTAAAGTTATTAAAATAAGCAAATTATAATCCAAAAGATTATAAATTTTATCTTATATTATTTGAAAATGTAAATATATGAAAAAAATAATTTAAATCACGCATATTTACAAATCTAATTTCAATATTATTATAATTGATTAATTTAACATATAAAAAATAATTTTTTAATTTATTCACTTAGAAGCATTATTTAAAAAACACATACGTAACTAAATATATATTTTTAAGGTTAAGTGAATTATAAAATAGGCGAACCAACCAATCTGTATTTTTAGTAGAGAATATTTCAACAGTGACAACTCTTGTAACAATACCAAGATAGTACTTTTTGTTTTAGATTTGTACTGCAATACAAAGTAGGAGTGAGCAAAAAAACTGAACCAGATTAATTTTTCAACCCAATTGAAGCACGTTCAGTAATATATATATATATATATATATATATATATATATATATATATATACTTCTTTATACGTAGGTTAATTTTAATTTATGAACAAGTTCTTTTATCATTTTGTTAAAAGATATTACTTAGAAACTCGTTCAAATATACGTAAAAACTATATATGAATGCAGAATAGATAATTGAACTAAACTGAAAAAAAAATTCAAATCACTTTATAAAGATATTCCACTTCAATTCAAACTATTAAAAAAATAAAAAAAAATGTTTCAGAACTCTAGAAAACTAGCATTGTGAAAACAACAAACTTGACATTGAAATGCGACCAGTAGCTGCACGTTTTGCTCTTTTGTCGACCTCAATTATTTGTATTGTAACCTAATTCACACCTCAATTAATCTTCAATTCTTGTTTTACGAAGTTTTTTTTATCTCGAATTTAACAAATTCTTTGAGTATTCAGAGCATTTCCAATAAAAACTTGTATAGAAGTTGTTTAAAATAAAAATATTATTTTAATATGGTTCCACAAATATTAATTGTTTTTGAAGACAATTATTTATATAAATAACTTTCTTTACGCTGATAAATATATATATATATATATATATATATATATATATATATATTTTATATAAACTTTAAGGGTGTAGAATACATATTAAAACAATGTTTTTTAATTTATAAATAACTTTTATAATAACTTATCGACATAAATGATAGTACACGGAAGAAAAGAAAATTACACTTCTCCATTATCTCATTTTTTCACTCTCTTGAATTGCTTTTAATAAATTACACCTTGTTCAATCATTTAACTATAAATGGTCATATATGATAAGTTAACTAATTTTTATATTAGATATTTTAAAATTAAATTTAAAAATAATTCATAATTATTTGACAGCATAAAAGTCATTTGTTTCGTAAACTATTTTTTTTAACGTACATCTTTATTGATACTTCATCATGAAACGTTTGGAATTTAGAATATAATAGGATAAGTTACTAAAATTTTGATAATTAATATTATATACCAATTATCTTTGACTTGATTGATCACTAAATTTAATTATTACTTCTATTTTGTAGTTATTTAGCCATCAAAATTAGTCATAACTAGCCAACATTTTATTTGATGGCTAAAAATTGATCTTTAACTAACTTTTTTCTTGTAGTGAACACTCTGAAATCAAATAAATAAAAAGTACATCATGTGAGTAAATGTTTTACTATTTTTTTTCTAATTTTATCAATTTCTTAGAATGAAACAATGTTTATTTTATAATTCACATAATTTTGACCTAAAAATTATTTAATGGAGTATACAACGCTAAAATAACCCGTTTAGAAGTAAGAAAAAGATAAATATATAGTAATACCTATTCAATGCATTAAAAGTAGGTAAATTATTGATATTGTAAAGGCATATAATTAATTTCAATGCTTTTGCATATATATCATGAGAAAGAAAGATACATTTTTAAGAATCAATTATCAAACTTTGTCATTAACCTATACACTACCAATTTTTAATTTTGGTGATATTATGTATGAGTTGTCCTTATTTCCTATTTATTTACTAGGTACAAAACTTAAATGTTATCTTGGTCTATATACATACTATTGTGGCATGGATAGGTTTGGCTCTATCAAGTAATATAATCTAGGGTTACTTTTTACTGCTGACAATTTATGTGAAAAAAAAGAAAGAAGTTAGAAAAAAGTGATGTGAAGGTTGATGCACTTAACTTGAAGTTGTTGGTGGCATAGCCATAGCCTTGGCGAATGATGTGTGGTGGTACTTCGCAGAGAAAACCACTAATAAAGTGTGTCGTTGATGTGATTGAAAATTGTTTTCAAAGTGGTCTCTTGCCATCATTGTCAATCTCAAATTGGAAAAACTTTACACTATGACTACGACTAGGTCAAGAACGTAAAAATAACAGAGCCACAAAACAACACGTAACATTAAAGTGCCCACAATCCAAATAACAAAAGAGAAAATGAAGAACATGAGGATAAACAGAGATGAAGCAATCTAAAATCCGTGTGGACAATTATGAAAGAAAAAAAAGTTAGTTGAAAATATACTTTCTACGTCGGATCGGTTTTGGAGGATACAGTATATATGTTCCAAAACTGATATAGATAGAGGTAATTCATATACTTTTTACTTAAATATCCGTTTAAAGGGAACGTAGGTAAAGAGATATTATATAGATTAAAAGCTATGACTAATGGATTATTAAGAAACTCACTATAAATACAAGAATAAACTAAAATAAGAAATATAAAATTTAACAAGTGTGATCATTTATCTATATTTTTGAAATTATATAAAATTTAAGATTATAAATGGTTATATAAATAACCCTAAACACAGTAGAACTACTAAAATATTCTCATACCGTATTGTAAGGAGGCAAAACTCTCACATCTCGAGTCCAACTCACTGAATCTATAACTTTTCACAATGGACAATGTCTATACTCTGTTCCGTTCGCTTACAAGTTCGGTCACTCTATATCCCTTCTAACATTTATCTTTCATTTGATATTATGAATTATATCTAACAAGTATTTCTTTTTAACATAAAAAGACCTTTTATATCAGTTAATTGTACAATTGATATAATATTTCTTACATTGAGTAAATTTGTGGAACACATAGTGCCTTATCAGATGTAATATTTTAAGAGTGTCAAACAGAGAAGGGAACTTAGCTTTTTAATCCATAATTAGTGCCTTATCAGATGTAATATTTTAAGAGTGTCAAACAGAGAAGGGAACTTAGCTTTTTAATCCATAATTTGGTCTTTTTTTTTTGGACTTTGGTTGGTGAAATGACGCATTTCATTTTCTATATAAGAATTGCATAATATGATGAATAAGTTATTTTGAATGATTTGGACTTTAGAAAATGATGTGGTTCATTTGGGTGGCACCACCCACTTTCCAATTCCCACCTACGATGCACCATTTTTTGTCGTTGCACAGCAATCTTTAGACGATGGATCTGGTCTAATTTGCCGTTCTTGCATTTTTGTTCTCATTCATGCAATTATTTTTATCACCACTTTGTGCTATTTGGACTTTTGTATTCCATAACAATATCATTAAGTCTATAATATGCTACCCCACTTGGTGAATATCTTTTTTGCTTTCTTCATTCTTCCAATCATTTTACATATGTTGTATGTGCTTCAATAAAAGTCGTATTTTGCTAGAACTGCCAAGCCTATATCCAAAAAAAGAGAGAAAGGATTGGCCATTAACAAATGTAGTTTATATATTGTTGATAAATGTTCGACACATTCCAAAAAATTATATCACTTTAACAGTCGAAATAAAGAATAATTTATATATATATATATATATATATATATATATATATATATATATATACATTTTTTCTTTTAATTCATTTATCTATCTTTTAGGATAAAATTATGATAGAAGAATTGAGTTCTAAAGAAAATAACGCTTTTATAAGTCAAGGTAAAAATTGATTTATATACATATTCACATCTTAACAAATTTAGGATAAAAGAGAAAGTAATTATGTATTTACAATAATAATCGTATATAATAAAAACAAACTCTCCAAAAAAGGTGTAGAGTATACTAATAATTTAGGATATCAGTTTTTACCTTTAAAAAAAAAAATCACACGCTTTATATTAGTTTTAACGAGTCTCTAAACAAACACATTGATGTGCATTATTTTGTAAGACAAGTTGCCTTAATTATATCAGAAACTTAGTATTTATATACGAAATAATCGGTATTTGTCAGGAACTTAGTACGTTTACAAGTTCTCAAACACACATTTAAGAGTGTGAACTTATGTACTCCATGTACAAACACTATTACTTGCTTTTCATTAGGGTAGCAAATTTCTTATACAACTTTTCTCTCTCTAATGGCAAAAACTTCTTATATTCACTTAATAGATATTTTTTTTTAGTCTGAAACATTATTTCAAACCTTACTACCAATACTTGATATAGGATTGAAAGAATGTGTTGACATTTTTTTTTTCATCCTGATCAACTAATGAATATACATATCTATCTCTGTTCATTTTTATTCTTTCAAATATTAATTAAATATTTCTTTATAAAAAATATAAAGAGCAGTTAAAATAAACATGATATTATTAAGGATTAAATGTTAAAGTAATACACATTTTTTTTTTCTTTCAATGTTAAGTATCAAGAAATAAATTATAATTATATAAAAATAAAATCAAAATACTAAATAATAATTGGATAAAAGTTAAATAATTATAAAAATGAGTAAAAATGATTAAAGTGTTAATTTAATAAAATTGAGAATTGTATTTCCAATGCAATACTCTGTTTAAACCAAATCAAACAAAAAGTTATGATGAGAGAGACAATACCTTAAAGATTTAAGTAAACTTTATGAATAGAATGAGTTTAATGGTTGAAATTGAATGAAAGTTTTTTTAGTAAAACAAAGTTCTTCGAAAATTAATTTAAATTAAGGATCAAATAGAACATATAAGATAAAATTCTTATGTTACAAAGTAAATTAAGAGTTTACATCATTACACATTTGAAATTAAAATTCGAACATTCTCATGTGAAAAAAATAAGTAATAAATAAAGTTATTAAGAAAGAATAGAAATAATCAATGTGTGTTTTAAAAACAAATTATTGATTCAATAAAATTAGGGTTTATGTTTCTCCAAATACAATATACTATTTGATTGAAAACACAAAAAGAAAAAAATGTATAATCAGTTATAAGAGAAAAATTATCCTAAAAATATAAATTTTATGGACAAGTTGAATAATTAAGAGGAGATAAAAATAATTGAGTAGCAAAAGAAAAGAAATGGACAAAACTAAAGATAAAAAAGAAAAAAACAATGAATACAATATATTTAGGTTACTTAATAAATATAAATATTTTAGTAATTTAAAATAAAAATAATTATTAGAATAAGAACAAAAACCATTCAAATATAATCAATTATTACTCGTACCTATATTTATACTTTGATGGATAAAAGATTTTTCTGTCAAAATAGAAACATATTCAAACACACTTGTGTAATGTATTTACTTGTCATCCCAGACTTAATTCTTAATTGTAAATTGACTAATATAATATATGAAGTTTATGTGATTTTGGTATTTTGGTATTAATAAAATCAAGTATTTGAAATATATAATAATAGCATTAGTAATTTGAAACAATAACGTAATATAAAGTAAAATGATTTATTTTAAAATATTTAATTTTATAGAGCACACAATCATAAAAATATGATGATTTAATATAATTTATTTTAACATATTTATATTTTTAGTGTATAATTTATACACAAGTGGTTTTTAACAACATCAAAATATTACTTTTATCAACAACGTTTTAATATGAAAATATATATATTTAAAAATAGATTAGTACCTATGAACTCAATTCTAACAAAATGAATTTTGAAAAAGAAACTCAAACAAAATTAAGTTCACTAGACTTACCAAATTAAATTATTATTTTGTGGTCAATAAATTAAATCTAACCAAAATGAAAAAAAAAAAAATTGATAAGTAGCATCCATAACATTATAAGAAAACAAAAGAGGTGTCAAACTGCTTATATTAATATTAGCAACAGTTCGAATATCGTAATCGTAAAAGTGCGACATAGACAGAAAATGAAATGTTATTCTGTAAAGGAGATGAAGAAGAATCGTTCAACGTTGAAAGTACAAAAAGCTACGAAGTTCTAAGCTAGATTTAATTTAACCTTTTGGTTTAGTTCTAAGCTAGATTTAATTTAATTTAATTTTTTGGTTTAGTTCTAAGCTAGATTTAATTTAATTTATTTTTTTAGTTAGGATATAAGGTCTTTTAATCAAAAACTATTTTAAGAAATTTTGTATAACTCTCCCAAAAACACTAATGACATCTCAACTTGACACATGTTATCTCAACATTTATATGTTTTCTTATACGTATATCAAATCATCTAAAATATTGATTAAATTTCACTCCTAAATTAACAAGATTATCAACATATTTATTCACTTATCTAGAAATGTAAAAAAATATGAAAATTGTAGGCATAATTAAATGATAGTTTCATATTTTCCTTTTAAGTACCAAAACAGAATAGAGAGATTTGTAAAGACTTATACCATCAATATAAAATCAGTTTTAGTTCACAAAGAAAATCAACCTTTAACTATTGTTAATTCAGTGACTAACATCACAATCATAATTTTCAATATTCAAAACAATATCAGTATCAAGATCATAATAAACACTTTAAACGTTTTACGAACATGATTATTTACATTAAGATGGTTTTTAAGGCTGATTTTTCGATCATATAATTTTATTACTAATTTCTTTTTAAGGAAAAATATTATTTTTAATTTATGTATTAAAATTTAATGTTCTCCTTGATCTGGTGTAATATATATTATTATCAAATGAAATCTTCCAATTTTCCTCATAAAATTTTATCAAACTAGTTTTAACTTGTCCTTGCATAGAAAAATAGTTTTTATATAATTACAATTATATTAAATAATAGCTCTAAAATCTATAAATATATTGTAATCAAAATTCATAATAATGAACTATTTTTTAACATTTTAGATTTATAATAAACAACTTAATCATAAAATAAGTTTATTTTTTATATTAAAAACAACAACCAGTTAAGATAACAAAACGTGTATGTATAAAGATATATAAAGAAAAAACAATTTGAGATAATTGAGAAAGATATTTTTTAGCTTAGCATTAAAAAGGTATGTCAACTGCATCTTCTTCTTTCTATTTATCTTTCAAAGAATTATCATTACAGAAATTCTATATTATATATATATATATATATATATATATATATATATATATATATATATATATATATATATATCACATCATAAGTACAGTCTTATAATATTTATACTAATAATATATTATATAAATTTTGTTAAAAAATCGAATTGCACATACGTTTACTTCTCTTTTCTGTCATTAGTCACATTTTAAAAGTGCGTAAAGTACATCGTAGGTGTCTATTTCTTGAAGGCTTATAGAAAATAATTGATTATTATTTAAAAAATCTTCTAAATGTAAATATATAATTTTTAGAGTAATTTAATTTATTTTAACATATTAATCTTTATACGAATCATTTACAAAATATTTTTAATTGAAAAATAACGAAAAACGTATTGACTTTTTTTATTTAATATATACCCCCTAATTATTTATTTAATATTTTGAGTAGTCTTAATATCATTTTGTTTATATAAAAGTAGTGGCTTATTATGAAATTTGGATTCTTTACTAGCACTAAAAATCCAGAATATGAAAACGTATTACGCTACGTAATAAACCATTGAGAGTGACACTGCACGTGCTGTGACGCTCACAATGCCGACAGCCACTGTTGATTGGTCACACTCACCATTCTCAAAAATCTTTCTCACCATAGCCTCTCATCATCACTATTAATCACCCACCCTTTTTTATTTTATTATTTATTTCCACACTAACGCAGAAACCTACACACTCAGCATAATTAAACTTAAATTGAATTGATTTATTTATTTATATTAATAATAACTCATAAATATAAACATAGACGGTTCCTTCGGCGACGCCGTGGCCCTTTCCCTTGTGAGGTTAAAACTCCAATGTCAATCACAAGTGTTTCTCTTATATTTTGCATTGCATGCACATGTGCGTGTGTGCCCTTAATTTTACGTTATTCTATTTTTTTTTTCTTTTGTTTTGAAATAGGTTAAAAAGCAAATATAAATGATGATGATTTAAGGAGTAACGAGTTCTAAGGTGTTTTTGTCGAAGAAAAAAAGGGGTGGTGGTGTTGTGGTTCATGTTCTTCTTCCATTGCTTGCTTCACAAATTTGCCACATTCTTCCCACCCAAAGAGAAAAGTTTCCTTTTTCGATTATTTTTGTCCTTATAACTTTTTGGTGTATCGTTGAAGACGCGTGCATGGGTCATAATTTCATAATCATATATATGTGAAATATATATATACTCTTGAATAAAATATTGGAATAGTTAAATATAAGTTTGAAGAATTTTTTAGATTATGTATCCATTTTTGGCACAAGCATAAGTTCTATTTTTACGATAATTTATATGTATTATACAGTTTTTAACGATTTTGTTGTTATAAACAGATAACATATTAGATTGGAATTATTTTCAAAGTATAAGTTTAGAGACAATCTTTAACAATGGTTGTTTATAAAAGTTATTATGTAATAAATCACGTTAATATTGTGTCAAGTTACGTTATTATAAATAATTGTCAAGTTAAAGATACACGCATAAAAATTTTGTTGTCATTTGTTTCGGTAATTGAATACTAACTTGAGTTCATTGGCAGATACTTTCTATTTGGTTTGGAATAAAAACTCTTTAAACAAAAGTAAAGAAGAGAGACGAAGACCAAAACCATCTAAATTAAGTTAAGTGAGAACTCTCTAATTCTTTTTTTTTAAATGATAAAAAATAAAATTAATGAGAACACTTAAGGAATATTCCAATCTTATTACAAAGCAACATGATCTCTTAAACTCAAATGAAAACTCACCACTCTCCAGAATGACTCTGCTAAATATGAAATTTAACAAAAGAGAATCACAATTCTACACACTAACATTGCTTTTATGAAAGTACAATTATATTTAGCAAAGAACGAACAACATTATAAATAAAGATCCAAAATATACGAAAAATCATATAATTCGTGTTATCGAACATTGTTCACCGTATTAAACATTTGCCTTCTAATACAATAGATCCCTGTAATCTCTATAAGAACATTATACATCCAACAAACAATATCAACTCTAATAAATCCATGTAATCTCTATAAGAACATTATACATACAACGAACAATATCAACTCTAGCTTGTCATGATATAAATAAAAGGTAAAACATATCCTGAATTTACACAAAGTTAAGAAAAGTAAAAATATAAACTGTCACCAAACTTTTTTTAGACTCTTCTTCACTTTAAATCTTCTCAATGCAACTGAATAAGATCCACTTTACTCTTTGGCCCACTTTCAGAAAGGACAAAACAAAATCCATATGTAATCATACATCGTGCTGCTTTGTTGTAATCCATGAGATAACCACTGTTTTTTCCTTGTTTTTCATGGGAAATATGTCAAATATCTACCACGTTATCATCATAACTCTCCCAGGATTGGTAAAATCCCTTTTGCATCTCTTTTTAATTCACCATTTTTACAACAAACTGAAAAATATATTTTAAAAAGAACTAAGAATGTAAAAGGAACCAAATTAACAGTTAAAGGTAATTAAAAATTCTACTTGTTAAAGTGTTTTTCAAGAACAAGATCATGAATAGTTTGTGTCTTGCATTAAGCATTAGAAGGATTGCGTTGACTTTTGTTAACTCTATAACCTAGCCAACTCAAATGCTTTGACATAAGGGATAAAAGTAATTTGGCAGCTATATGTTGCTCCTCGAAGTTTACTTCAGCTAAGTAATAATGAAAGAAAATGGGGTCCTCTTCTTTTAACCCCAGTCAATCACAGCATATATTGGTCACAACTCAAGATGCTCAATTCATTCAAAGCATAAAGTTAAATGGTTTATTATATTTGTAGTTGTTCCAAGTTAGGGTAATTTTAATTTTCATCAGCAGTTCTTTTTTATATTGAAGAACATAGTTTTAATCCTTAAACACATTGAGATGGAGAGACTAATTGAATGAGTTATTTTATGGATTAGTATTAAATGTTTAGGGTTTGAATTTTAGGTTTAAGGCTTAATATTTAATATTTAAGTTTTAAATTTCTTGAACCTTTAACTTTACTATTTAGAAATTAAAATTATTTATCTTTTAATTTTTAAATAATTTGGGAAATTAAAATTATAATTATCATAAATTTTAGGACTAAAAACATAATTAAAACAAATAAAAAACTAATTTGTTTTTAATTATTTTTGTCAACCATTCTCACAAAAAGTATACGTATTGTTTACAATTTTTTTTAGATTTATATAAGCTAATTTATTGTCTGATTATTTGTAATTTCTAGATGTCCTTATATTTTATATATTTGTGAGTGTTCTGATAAAAATCTGATAATGATAACATAGTAACAATCTCAAAAATTTAATTAAAATATATTATAAATAGTTCTGAAATTATATTAAAAAGTAAATTTAAATCTAATTTACTTTTACAAAATTAAATTATATATTATATATATTTTTATTCTAATTAATTGTAAAGTTATACTTTATCTATAAAATATACTTGTAAGAATTTCATTTTTGTTTGGATAAAACTATCTTACTTTATCTATAAAATTACACTTTATCTTAATATAAAAATTTATTAATTCGATGTAATAAAAAATAAATGAGGTCTTTAATGATCTTTCATCCTTCCACACACACTTAAATGTCTTTACATTTATTTTTCACTTCCTCTTAAATTTTATTTTTTTCTATTTGATTAAATATGTCCGTTTTTTCTGAAAAGAAAATACAAAAAAATATTATATTTTTATTTATTTAAGATTTTTAAGAATAGAAAGTAGTTTTTTTTCTGATTATTTTATATATTTGTTTTCTTTCTTTTAAAGTAAACAGAAATAACGAAGTAAAATTAATTTTTGTCGAACTAGATTAGATTTAAACTATTGAATATAATTAAAATATGCATTGAATTCATTTTAACTAAGCCTTTTATATTAATTAAAGAATGTGTTCTACCAAGAAGAATTCATTCTAAAAATATGCCAAATAGAAATGCAATTGTTTGGTCATTTTCAATCGCACAGATTTTATGCTTTATCCCTGTAGCTAGACCCAGCACACAGTGACAAGGATTTTCTGCTTTATGAAACCACCATTGACCTTTCTCCATAGCAAACACATTCAAACAAAATACAATCATATTCCAACACAATCACTGTTGTCGTGTTTTGAACAGGGAGAAAACAAAATGAAGAGAAAGATAATTAATCAGAAGTGAAGAGAAAATAGAGTTTATAAAAGAAAATTATATTTCTTTCAAAAATAATCTGTGTGGTTGAAGCTCTTCAAAAAAATTAAAAGAACATGAATGATATTTTAGCGTATACAATTAATATGTTCTCTTAAAATATATTTGGCTTGGCTTAAGGATTTAATTTTTATTAAATTTAATTATTAGATATTAAACCATATATAATGGTAATTGTTTGCTATATAAAATATTTCTATCTCTCTAACATAATCTTATCGTGTTACAAAATATAACATGATTGAAAGAAAACAAAATTCATAATTATATTGGTTTATATGTGGAAATAGGTATATCTGAGTTTGTGCTGGGAGGCTTTCTGTTCTTAAATAGTACTTAACTGTTTCGTGATTGAAGGTTGATTATTGCTGCAAACAAATGTTATTGTTGTTCTCCTTTAAGCTATTGATTCCTACATATAGCAGTGTTTCTTAACATGCATTTACCTCTAATTAATAACATCTAATTATGTGTTAGTTTTAGATAATGTCACCTCTCTTTGTTAGAAAAAAATGGTGGTACATTATGATGTGCTCTAGTTATGCTAACCATGTTGTGAAACTTATTGAGTCGTTTTGGATTTTATGGTTTTCTCTTAATATTTGTATAACACATAATTAAACATTATCAAATTTAATGATGGATTTAAACTTTAGATAGTGGAAATAACTTACTTTAAAATCAAATAATTTTATATGTTTTTATTTTATATGATATTGAGATTTTAATACAGATGTCAAAGAATGTAATTAATTAATATTTTAAATTATATAACTTTCTTCTAATATACTTTTTTTAAGTAATTACTTATATTAATGCATGAAATATTGATTAAGGGTAGTCCTATAAAGCAATGGTTAATGTATTATTGATCTTGTAAAACAACAATTTTTTAAATGTCCATCATAATAAAAGTAAAAATCCATAGTAATAACTATTAGGGTGGAATCTAGGAAGTGAAGTGTTGAAATAAAGAAAAGCATATAAAATTGAATAGGTGAAGTGTGTGGGCACATTACACAAGCCAATGGTTTTGTGTCCCCATCTGATTAGTACCCAACAACTTCCTGTATGAAAGGCACCCCATTCATTAATTACCCTTCCATTATATATCTCAAATTATTGCCTTCTCCATGCCCAACTTGCCTTATTTGTAGAAAAGCCTCCAATTTTATACCATTTAGCTACTATAGAAAGTGGAAGAAACTTACACAAAATATCTTCCACACACAAGACTTTCAAACAAGGTTATTATGTAATAATTACCTTACCAATTGCAATAATGATATTCATGCAACCACAATACACATCACAGAGCTTGTAGTATAATTTTTTACACTTTAGAATAAAGGGTAGGAATAAAATTATTCTATACTAATTACACCATTGGCATTTGGCAACTAAGAAGGGTTGTTGGAGTACAATTTTCTGAAATTATTGTTTAAAATCCACTGGGGTCTTTAATCCATTGAATTGACTAGTTATGTTGGTAGTGGATGAGACAAGGGCTTTGAATGAGTCCCAATTTTGAAGAGGTGGAAACCATATACACACATATATTTTGGACCACATTGAAACACAGAAGAACAGAACAGGGACTTTTTTCTTGTTAATTTTACTGGTTTTGAAGCAAAAGAAGCAGCTGAAAAATTAAAGAATGCCGTTGGGGAACTAGGATCTATCAATACTCCTGCATTAATTTGATACTTCCATTTTTGTGATTACCTATTAGTTAATTTCAACTAATACAATGTCCCATTTATTTTTCAAATAAACCAAGTTCCCAGGTGTCAGCTCGTACGAAAATTTATCATCATATTGCTTCATTTCAATATGAGAGCACCAGAATAAAACTTTATAGCTACACAAAGTTAGAACTCATTATCATATATACACACCAGAAAATTGATGACAACCAACCTTGTTATATATAAAATACTAATGTTTTGTAATGAGGCCACATGAGAATCTTTAGATTCATACAATTATCTTCATCTGACAATGAAAAAAAAATAATAGAAATTTCCAACAAAATCTAGAATTATCACATATCACTGTTGTCTCATTGTCCTATTGTGATATGAGGTCCCAAAAATCGGATTCGTCCGTTGGGGTACAAGTGTTTGTCCTGTGGGAATAAGATAGCATACCCTTCTTAAGAGACAAATTTTTTAGAGAGAGATGGTTTCAGGCCCTCTATCTAGGGACTCCCATCCCATTGCCATCAAATCACCTCAACCACTTTTAGGGACTTACAATACTAAAAAATACACTATCTCATGTATTATTCATCACACTTATAGGATAACCTATTTTAGAAATATAAATAAAAAAATATCACATCTTCTACGTATTTTCTACATAATACAACCACAATAATACATTTTCTCTAACACCTAAAACACACAATCATGATTATGTCAACTCAAACTAAAACTGAGGTAGAAAGTGTTTCTAAAGTAGAAGGTTTCCCTTCATGTTATCACTTTCGCTTTCATTTTTAATTAGCAAGTTGAAAGAGCAACACAATACAAGCCATGGTTCAAACAATGTCAATATTTCTCTTTCAGACTTTGAATAGTTTCAATTTTCACATTTTCCCATCTTTTTCCTATGTGTTGGATCTTATATGATGTGGTGTTGGTTGCTTTATCGTTTTTATCAAATTGGCTTGATGAACAGTGGGATGGTTGGAGTTTATTTGGTGAGGAAGGTGGTGAAAGGGTTAGTGTATGGAAATTTAAGATTATTTATTAGGCTGAAATACTTTTATATTGTTTATTTTAATTTATAAAATTAACAAAATAGTATGCCATTGAAATATCTTATTTCTGTGCCCTATTGTTGTGTTTGTTACACTTTATTGCCACTTCTGGTGGTTAGTACTTAATTAGGTCAAGGCATTATAAGATTAATGCTTAATTATTACAATTAGAGTCAAATACTGTCAGAATAAAAAACTAGCCAGTGTAGTCTAAATGGGGATTATTTTCTTTTCTTTTTCATTAGGGTTCGGAGTCAAACTCTTTCAGCAGATTCTATACTGAGATACGATTTATCAACCACCTTTTAGTTAAGAATTAGCAATGCCTTACTAATACTTTCAGCCACTGTTTTATCTGCTGCATCTAATAATGATTTATGGTTGTTTTTTTGTTGGTAATTGAAGCAAACCACTGACTTTTGAAGCACTTGCAACGATATGCAGAGGCATGTGACCACGGAATCCAAGTGACTACTAGTCTTTTCCTTGGAAAACAAATTAAACATTGGTCTCAAATCTAAATAATCACATGCATTAGAATTGGATTTATGCTAAATAATGATTAGGTGAGTTGTTGAATTTGCTATCACTAGCTACTTAGAATAGTATAGTGTATTAGATTTGATGGAACTTCATCGTATTAATCACGTCATCAAAATCCCTCCAAAAGCAAACGTGAAGCAACACCAATTAACAAAAAAGCTTATAAAGTTATTACAAGAAAAATAGTGATACCCTTTCACATCTTATCATATACAGAAAACTAGATCAAATGATAATACTTGTATTTTCTTTCTTTTTTTGGGTTGATATATGACTAATACATGCTGGAACATCATATCTTAAATAGGTTAAATACGGAATCAATTGTAAAAAGAAAATATTTTGAGATGTAGAGAAAAAAGTTGATTTTTTTTATTAAGCAAACCAGTTCTAGTCTTAAGTATGTTGTAATTCCCAAATAATTCCTTTATTAATTAGAGTCAACTTTTGGATGAAAGTGCACGTGTGAAACGAAAAGGAATAGCATCACCTCAATAAAATTGTGCTTTTATAACCTAATTGGGTCAAAAATGCATCAACCATTGCTGTTTGACATGTAGTGCAACAACAGAGTTTCCCATAAAAAAATTGTTAGCACAAGATGCACATGAATGACCAGTAAAACAAAGTTCCATAATGCACGAATTGATTGGAGGATTAATTATTCTTAGATACGCTAAGAAAAAGTACGAAGAAGATAATAAAATAATGGCGAAAAGAATATCCACCTTACGCACTAAACTATTGCTACTAATTTTCTCGATAAGTGGTGAATTAAGTAATAATTTAATTGAAATCAATTATACTCCACGTTAATTAGGTTCATTAAACTAGATTTCCCATAGGTACTAAAATTTCGTACTAGCTAGAAGCCAAGGGTGGTAAGCAAAACAATGGGGCCTTTTTGCTTCATATCTTACAGCTATTTGATGGGGTCATGAACATTAACATACACCATTTTTTTGAAATGAGTTCCTTTGTTGGTGGGGAAAACAATCTTGCCATGCTCAAACAGGTGTAAGAAAATGGTTAAGGCTACTTCTCAATTATTGAAGCAAAAGTCACTATTTGTAATTGAGTGCACCTACCCTTCGTTTTCTTCCAATAATGTCGTGTTAGAGATGAGAGCAGCAAGAACAAGAATGATTTAAACCACTTTTGGCAGCTATGTTTAATGATGTGCCCAAAAATGAGATTCAAATAGGGTTTTCACACATATTATTAGGGATTTGTTTTTCTCTATATAGTTCCCCTTTTTTTATGAAGGTGAACAATAAATGTGCCCCTTTAAGGTTGAAGTTTAAAAAAAACACCTAGGGCTATGGCTGAATGCTTTTCATCAATTCATAGTTTTAAATTTTCAGGTTACCAAAACTTACTATGTTCACAATATTCATGGGCACAAAGATTCTGCTAGTAGACCACCACATCATAAATTGCAATTCTATTTATTGTGGTGAATAGTAGGTGAAAATTGATCAAAGTATTACCAAAAGAAGTGGCAATTGCTATTTACTTTTTTTGCACCAATTGCGTATACTGGAATATTTTAATTTTCTTTTCTTTTCATAGTTCAAAGAAAGAGAGGTTATTTATGTTAAGATCAGGGAATTCACAATACGTATTGATAATTTATGAATATATAGATTGCATTTGAATATTTTTATTTTGCACTAGTAATTTGTCATTATTTAATAAAGTGTTTATTTATACACATAAAAAAATTACATTTTGGTGAATATGTTTAAGATCCCATTTATCTGAAAATGTAACATTTGAACATAAGTTCATCATGTGCTTAACCCACAAGTAACATGCACACATGCTTGTCTTAGACTAAGCCTAAACATTTCTTAGAGGCTAATTTTTCCCAATAAACTCGACTTGTGTGAACACAGCATTAAGCAAATTTACATAAATTAAGGGAATGCCTCTCTTTACACGTTAGGTTGGAGAAAACAAGGAAGAGATTCTTCTATTAGTTTGGTTAGTCTAAGGTTACATTTTCTTCTTTTTTCTCTTGTTGAAAGCTGTGATTTATAGTATTTCTCGAATCAAAAGTACTTGTGCAGTGGTCTTCTGTGTTTTAGGTTGGAATACTTATAATTCCTAACCATAAACTCATATCCCATAACAATAACTATCTAAATTTAAATTCACGACCCAAAGTGTACTATTTGTCCATTGGGGTACAAATATATGATTTTGATGGTCTGTTATGTGCCTTAGATAACCAAACCTAATTTTTTCAGTGTCAACCAGAGATCATAAAATATTCTGGATACTTATTATGAGATAGGGAACTTGTACTTGCATAATAAATAAGTATAAATTTTTGTTCACTGGAAAGATTTATTTTTTTTTCTTGTAAATTAAAATATTTAAATATGTGTCACTCAGAGATTGATGAGACATTAAATACATATATATAATATTATATCATATTATGTGTGTAGTGCAGCTATCAGTGTTGCTTTATGATTCAAGCTTGAATTTGTGTGTGTTTGACCATATTGTAAAGTCTAGACATCATAAGCATACATCCACACGCGTCACAACAATGCCATCAAAATAAACCGTCACTGGAAAGAGCTATTACAACCCCACAGGGCCACTAAAGTCAGGTGTATATATAATAAATGATGTAGAAAAAGGGGGAAAAAGTACTGTGTTTTACTTTTCTTTTCTTTACATTTCTTGGCATCATTTGTTTTATCATTGATATAAAATAAATAAAGTAGGATATATATACCATTTCTTATATATAATCAAAAAATCACATGGATCATGCCTTCAAATTATTGCATCTAGAAGTAACTAGCGACCACAGTATTAAGGCTAAAGTAGCAATTAAAATGGAATATACGTTAGCTCAAATAGTTCTATATAATATTGCAATAATATTTTTAGTCAAATAGTGATACCATTATTAATTAAATTCCTGCTACCTGCTATCTATATATTTACAATGTATGCGTCTTTCTTCCAAATCATCACATCACATTAAATAATGAAATAGCCTAACATGGGACAGAATCAAAATTTAACTCATTTTCTTACCAAATATTTAAAAAAAAAAAATTTGGCCGTCACCAAAATTTGAAGAACTAGTAATCTTGCACCAATTTTTTATTTTTTTATTTTTTCACACATCCATCATGCTCTATACACAGACATTTTTTTTCTTAACAAGTAAAAAAGTAGGGAAATTCACTTTTTTACTTTTTTTACCTTTTGTAGAAAGAAAATGAAAAATAAGAATGATTGGGAGTAACATTTGAATTTGCAGTTCCTCCAAAAGCAAGAACGAAAATGAGAAAAATGAAGTTTGACGTTGCGTGTGTAGAACACCATCACTCATTGCTAGCTGTATGTACCATGACTCCATGAGTTGAATTTCCATCGGAAGAAGCTTCATTCCCTTTGCAAATGTATTAAAAAAAATCAAAGGGTGCACGCAGTACATTAATCATTATTAGTTGTTTTATTCAATCATACATACGATGTAGACTTGTAATATTGTTACCGTCAAGAGGGTCATTTTCTCAGAACAGAAAATCCAAAAACAATATGAAAAGAGGAAGAATGAGCTGTAAAAAAAATAGAAATAAAAATCCAAGGGAGAATCTTCCTTTAACCTTTATTCTTGTCCTCTCAAAGCAGAACTATATAATGTAAGCTTAGAACAACTTTCTACACGTATCTTTCGCTTCATTTGCATCATCATGAAACCACAACACCAATCCCTTACTTGCATTATATTGTATATGAAGCTCGTAACAACAAAGAGGATCACTAACAAGAAAAAGAAGAAGAGAGAGAGAAGAATAAAGTGATTACAAACAAGAAGCAGAAAAAAAATCATATATTATATGGCCCTTGAAAGGAAAAATTGCTGAAGGGACCCATATAGAAAGGTTAAGTAATAAATAAGTACTATGCAATTCATGAAAATAAAATAAAAGAAAAAAAATACAAAAATAATAAAATTGTTGAACTTAAAGTTCCTAATCGAGAATTATGAACTAATTTCTCGATATATTGTATCGATTTTGGCAGGTCATAGATATTATTCCATATACATGAACCTGAAAAATCGTATTTTTACCAAACACTTGAGAGAGAAAAA
>Ga0209700_100121_pt1 | contig 114866 bp, 53 predicted proteins | sample SiratroredBW_FD_187528 | JGI IMG/M metagenome (GOLD analysis project Ga0209700, IMG submission 187528) | Root nodule microbial communities of legume samples collected from California, USA - Siratro red BW (SPAdes) (version 2) | ecosystem: Host-associated > Plants > Roots > Nodule | place: USA...
ATATATATATATATATATATATATATATATATATATATATATATATATATATATTTAACCTGAATCGGTGAAAGAAGAAATTATGCATATATATTAATCCATGATTGTTAATCCTTGCAGGTAGCATACAATCGAATTGGAGATCCTTTTTACAAGGCACAGTGAATTGGAGGTTCGGTTTCTATTTCGGTCGATAATTTGTTGGCATTGCTCTTTTGTTTTACTGGGGAATTTGTAAGATCCTACCCTAATGAACAACATATACTCATTAAATCTATGACTTATGCTTTCGTTTATCTTCAAACTATTCACCTGCATATATACATATAGTTATAGTTTGCCATGTACTTTTGGAATTGGTTCCCATTGTAATGGTTAGGTATTTTCATAAATTGGTTTCTATACTCTTCCAAACTCTTCCAAATATATATATATATATATATATATATATATCTTTTGCTTTCTTGTCATCAATGTAAGAAACAAAGTCTTTTCTCACTCCTTTTTAATATACTATTTAATGGAAAAAAACGAAGTCTTTCTCAAACCCTTTTTTTAATGTAATTGACCCTTTAATAATAGAAAACAGTGTAGGTGTCTTTTGTGATTGATTACAGAGTTGTGGTGGAGATATAAAGACAGAAAATTCTCATAATCTTTGTGCCTAGATAGCTATTTACTTCTAATAGTAAAGTTGGAGTATATCAAGGTCTGAAGTTTATGCTAATATTTTCACTATGTTTTTATTTGTGATTGGTGTATGGATCAGTAACATTTTTCTTTTTGACGTGAAATTGCCTTGTAAGACATTGTACTTGGTTACTTAATAATTTTTTGTTTGTATATAAAAGAATATGTTCACATAAAGATAAAGGAATACACATAATTAATGTCTCTTAAGTACTTCGTGAATGTGGTTATTGTGGTAGGAAAACCAAAATTGTTTAGGCTCTTCCATTTTTAATGAGTTTTACTTATAGTTTATAATTTTTAATAAATTATTATGTTAGAAAAAGTGTGCTAAACAATGCGTAGGTAAGGTCTTAAATGTCAGTGATTGCAACATGTCCTTGGTTAATATTTTTGTATGTAATAAATGTATCGGTCTTGTACTTAAAAAAAAATAGAAAATCAAATTTTAAAATATGCATTAAATTGTATTCATTTAATTTACTTGGTTTTTCGATTTATGCCTTTTCTTTTTCAGATACCTTCAATTTGTCTTAAAAGAAGTATTTTGCTAAAAAGAAAGCGAATTACTGCTTTGATGTTCAATATTTTTGCAGTAATTTTTCCATTTAATAAGAGTTAATAATTATTTTATTTTCAATGTTGAAATAATTAAACTAGTAATTAGTTTTGTTTTTCACTTTCAATATTTTTAATAGATGAAAAGATGGAGAGACAAACAAGTTGCACTAATGATTGCAATTCATGTATCTATGTATATTCTCCCACTTTTCAATTTCTTGAGACAAATTCACTTTTAAAAAATAAAGTTGTACATGAACGTGGGAGGTTTTTTAATCAGTGAACAAGCCCCATTGTTTGGAAATATTTGAGAATAATAATTAACTTCAATTGTTTTTAAACATGTTTTAAGCACAACAATTAACTTCTAAACTGATAGTTTTGTTTAAAAAATGTTTTAAGCATAATAATTGACTTCTAAATTATATACATTTATAATATGTTAAAAAATATACACTCATAATGTGTAAAGTTATTTTGCAATGATATTTAATTATATACATTATTGTTGATATGATTTTTAAGATAATGTATAATATTTCAATTGGATGGCAAATTATATAATATTTAGAAGGTACAAGAACGAATCATACAAAATTTTAAAAGTAAAGTACAAACTGTTGGAAAATAATAAATGATAAAAACATTAAATATGTTGGTATTAATTGTGTTTAAAGCTCTTAACTATTATAACCTATAATTACACTACCTTCTCACAAACCATGATTTGGCCCTCCGTGAACCAATTCTACCCATTCAAAGTCATCAACACAGTCATGATTAATAACACATGATATAAGTTATTCTGTTTTCAACATTTATTTTATTCCTTCCAAATAAAAGATTCATAGAGCAAGATTAATCTTTTTTTTTTCCTTATTTGATTTAAAAAAGGATATCACTGGCTAACATTTTATAGAGTTTCTGAAGTGTTTACAAACCCAAAACTTAATCAGTTTGGTAAAATATTTCAATTAGATCATAGATGAAATATTTCATTTATGTATCAATTAATTTGTTTAATAATTTTTAACTTAGTTCAATAAGTTATTGATATTAGTGTTTTAAAATAACCTATTTCAATGAAACTTATATTTATCATTTTACTCTTTAAAGTAATAATACAAAACCTTAATGTTTAAATAGTGTTTGTGATTATGATTTTTGGATTATTATTTTAATGTTCTATTATTTTGAATTATCAATTTAAATCTTACACTTGTTTATTATTTTTTTAATTATTCAATTTTTTTTAATAAACTACTTTTTTACTGAGAAACAATAATTATTCTAAATTATAGCGAAGATTTTAACGCAAGTATTACCTTAAATTTAATTTATAAATGAAAAAATACATTATAAACTTATAATTACTAAAATTATATAATTATCTTAGAATTTGATTCAATAATTAATCATGTCTTTTTGTTCCATAACAAAATATTATATACTATACACTTAGAATGCTTTAGCTTAAGTACAAAACTGAACTATATATAAGTAGTGGTCAGATAGTATTTATGTTAAAAAGACACATGCTTAATAATCACCTTAATAATAGTAATAAATAATAATAAAAACCTCATGCATTGCTGTCATACAATAGCTAATGCTAATATTACAAAAAACTAGACTCCTATTCTATATCCTATCCTATCCATACTAACTACTGACCCATTTATGAGAATAGAAAATTCTCAAAGCCATAATGAAATAAGGTTTAAGATAACTAATATAATACTAATAGTCTCATATACACTTAAGAAATATCAACACTAGTTCATAATCTCAACTTAATAAGCACATTATCTGTCATTTTCTCCTTCAACCATATTTCTTTATTAGTTAACTAGTGTTATAGAGTTTAGTTTAACATGATTCCTTTTTTTTTTATTCAGTAAAAAGTGAATTTAATAAAATGGAACGTTTATGATATTTTAATAAAGTTAAAACATCCATTGTACACAGTTCTCAACTCACCTTCCACCACACTTATAAGGTATGAACAGGAAGCTCAGTCTAGGAATGATGAGTAACAAATCAGACAGATACCATTGGCTAATTTAACTGTGTTTTCCAATAAATAATTAACTAATAAGGATGAGTTTATAGTAATTTTTAATATTATATCAGAGTATAATTTAGAAAAGTTTTTTTAATTTTTCAGTTTTCGATCAATTTTTAATAAACATAGCCATATTAAATAATAAAATATCAAAATAGGAACATCACGATCAAAATGATAACAAATAATTAATGAAAGTAAACAAAATGACAAAATATTTAGAATCCAGTGCAACGCACGAAAAGAGAATGAAGCATCAAGGAAAAACATGGTTGCTAACTATGTGATGATATGTGGCTAGTTGAAAGGAGGAGTAAGGAAATGCTATAGTTAAAGGAGCAGTATGTGGATAAACTGTGGAAAGAGGAGTTTCTTATGTTAAAAGTTGGATGGGAGTGAGGAAAATAAATAAAAAATGAGGAAAATATAATTGTTAATAAATATAAAAATTGAATTATTGATTTTATTTTATTGTTAAAACATACAAATAAGTATGAGAGTATATACAACTCTGACGTAGAAATAAAAGATTGAAAGAATGAAAGAGACATAATTTAGTTTTAATGGTTGGAAATCAGATATCAGAATTTTTAATAGTTTATATGTGAGTGTAAATCTTATCTTACAAATTAATTTTATAAGATTGAATTGAACTTAAAGTCTATTTTATAAGATGGTATTAAAATTATCATAGCAAGATTGTTAGGCTTATCAGATCATCTACTATAATATTGTTATCGGATTACTCTTAAATATATAGTCTCATGCATGAATTGGAAAGTCTTGGTGTGAAGAGGATGGATGGGAGATCTCACAATAACTAGAAATAATGTCTTTAAATAGTTTATAAGTGAGTGTAAACCTCACCTTACAAGTCAATTTATAAGGTTAAATTAGACATAAAATTTACTTTTTAAATATAATCTTCAATTTTTATTATTTTTATATTAATCTAACTATAATAATTATTTATTTTCAATTTCTTATTTTAAAAGGTATTTTTCAAACTTCTTAAAATTTAACTGATATTATTTTATTCTGAAAAGCATATTGTGTATATTAAAAAAAGTTTATTGATAAACTACGTCAATAACTTCTATATTAAAACAAATTGTAAACTTGGTCTAATTAATAGGAATTATAATCAAGTGTAATATATACTTTTGCATGATTATTTCAAAATTAATGTAATATATAAAGGTAAGAATATTATTATTGGTAATTGTTAAGGGTCAAATAAACTATTGTCTCTTGGTTATGGGCTTTGTAATGATTATGGACTTTTATTTTCTCTTATGTTTACCCATAAAACAAAGGACAAATTCTTCCTCCACCCCCATACCCTCTTACTGCACCCTCATATAATTTTTTTATTTCATGACTGCCTTTTATAAAATTACATAAATATCCTCTCTTTCGTTTTTTGAAATTGTAAACCGGATGGGGGTGCATCCGGTTCTCATTTTAAAAAAAAAATACAAACCGGACGACTTCATCCGGTTCTCAACCCAGCAGATCGAAAAATCCTCAAATTCGCCGTCGACAGGCTCCCAAATCCCAAATCAACTACTCTAATCATCAATATCACCTACTAATTGCTAATAAACATCAAATTGGTTACCTAATGCTTCTATGAGGGATTAATTGAAAGATTTTGAATAACGAAGGAACGGAAGTCGCGAATGGCTTACCTAAACCGGACGAAGGTTCTCTTAACCGGACGGTTTGTATTTTTTTTTAAAATGAGAACCGGATGCACCCCCCATCCGGTTCACAATTTCAAAAAACTGTAAACCCGATGGCCTGGTCATCCGGTTGTCAAAATAAATAACTGGATGACCAGGCGATCCGGTGTACAGTTTTTTGAAATTGTGAACTGGATGGGGGGTGCATCCGGTTCTCATTTTCAAAAAATTAAACCGGATGGCCTGGTCATCTGGTTGGGAAGGGGAAGGGTTTTATTAAGATAGGGGTATTTATGTAATTTTATGAAGGGCAGTTATGGAATAAAAAATTATATGGGGGGTGCAGGAAAAGGGTATGGTGGTGGAGGAAGAATTTGTCAAAACAAAGTAGTTGTCCTAATTAGGAACTTACTTCTTGCACCTCCCATTCTTGAACCTACATCCTCACAATTGAATAAAATAACCGAATTATCTTGTTTGTTCTTCTCTCACTGCACCCACCATCACTATCTCCACGATTGTCATAGTTACTACACCATCACCAATGTACAAGAAGAAGAACATAGGGAGAACACTATAGTTAGAAGAAGAAGAGAAAAAGAAATCTTGTTCTGAAAATCTTTCTGAAACACGTTTTATATATTTTGTAAAGTTTATCCTAAAAAATATTATTTTCAAAAACACATTTTAGAAAGTATTATATATGTTTCGAAAAATTTAGTCTTATTCTAGAATGTATTTTATGTGTTTTAGAATTTTATTCTAAAAATCTTGTTCCAAAAGTCTTATCCTATTTTAGAAAATATGTTCTAGAATATATTTTATAAATTCTGAAAAACATACGTTCTGAAAATATTTTCGAAACAGAGATAATCAGAAAATCTTAAAATAATCATTTTAGAAAATATGGGGTGCAGATTCAAATTGAGAGGTGCATGAAGCAATTGTCTCTAATTTAACATCATCTCCAATGTTGAGGTGCAGGAAGTGATTCTCGAACAAACTGTTATCTAAAAGAACGAAACTCTTTCTTCACTCCTCATTGGTCTTACGACAACTTCACATGCATGGAAGCAACATTACTTACTCAAGAAAGGTAAAAGTATTAAAGAGAAAAATAAAAATTATGATTTACTCAAGAAAGCTAAAAGCATTCAAAAGAAAAGAAATAAAAAAAAAATTCTGATTTCAGTCTATATTTCTCAAAACTTTAGAATTGTTAGACCGATAAAGTGTTGCGAAATGTTTTCTACTGTGCATTTCAACCAGGATGGTAAGTACCTTAATGGTGGATGAAATGTTTGGTATGATATTAATGTGGTAAGAAATTGGATCTGTAATGTGGTAAATGATTGGACATATGATATTCTATCATAAAGTTGATTGTGACATGTAACATTGGGCCTATACAAATTGGCGGAAGTATGTATATTTATGAAATAATGAGGAAGAATAGTGAAGACTAAATGTACCTTCATCTCTTACTCAAAAACATTTATTTTTTGACACCTAATTTTTGCATCCAAAAATGAAAATATTTTATGAATTACTTCATGAGATAATTTTTAAGTCTATCTTCTTCCATCACTTTGCTACTCATCTTTTTTGCTTTCAATTCTTCCTTCACTTTGTCATTCATCTTCTCTTTTATTTTCGAATTGGAAGCTTTTTTCAATACTCAGAAGTTTTCTCAACTATAGATGTTCATTTCATATTATGACATCTCCTAAAGAAAGATTTTATTTAATTTTTAAAATTTTATTTTACTTTCATTTATTCTATTATACTTTTCCATTAATTTTATCGAATATTTAACATTTTTATTATCTTAGATATAATTGAAGAATGATTTTGGATGGTGTTACTTGTCCTGTTTAAGAATATTTTAAAAAATTTCTTAGTGAATAATACTCATGATTCTATACACAATTCTAAAACTTTTGGATGGTGTTAATTCTTGTCAAATTTTAAATAAATAAAATATTTATAATTGTACAATCTTATGACTAATTCTTTTATGTGTAAATTGTTATTGAATTAAATTAAATTGATTAAATACCATCTGATTGAAATTTATAAATCACGTCCATGCAATTAAATTTCTAAAAAATATTCTCTGAATAATTAAGGCATGCAATTAAAAATATTAACGTTTGATTTAAAAAAAATCAATTATTATATAATTCAAGATATTTTAAATATAGAAAATGTATTTTAAAATAAAATAGAAAGAGACCTTTAGAATTAATTTTACTCATTATCAATTTTTAAAGCGATCTAATTTTTTTTAAATTTTAAATTATTATTACAAAGTTAATGTAAAGTTGACATATTTTAAAAACATCTTATTTTAAAGAATACAATTTTTGGAATGTGTTAATTTAGTTTCGTAGTTTTGGTAACAAGATGAGTTTTAATAATTAATTGATATTTCAAACATAAAAATATAAAAGAAATTAAAATTTTAAAGTCTTAGACCTTCAATTGAGTGACTATCAACAATCCCATGCAGCAGCAACGCCAAAAGAAGAAAACTACTACCTTAAAACTTGAATGTAAATTAAAAAAAAAAAAATACAGAGATGTCAAAATAAGATGATTTAGATTCTATTTAGATCAATTTTTCCTTTCATAATAGTTAAACAAAATAAAAATGACAAGATAAAATAAATTAAGTTTATCTCAGATTAAAATAAACTTGTGTAATACTTTCAAAAAAGCTCTAGGATCTAAGTTTTGCAAAAACGAAGAAAAATAAATTTACTTTAGTTTCTAAAATTAACTCAACTCATTTCACTAGATATTTTATAAATATTTATAGAAAAATTATCCTAACAAAACCGTATTTTAAGTTCTTAAACAGTTTTAACATCAAATGTTGCTGAAATCTCGACATGTTATAGTAAAATGCTTCAATGACATTACGAAACAAAATGAAGAGCACAACATTGAATATTAACTACCCATAAACAAAACCAATTTTCGCGATTAAAAAAACCCGAATATGACAAATTTTTTGGAGAAACACACTCGTTATAACTAAAGTTCCAGTTGAATATTCACAGTCACTTTGTCCATTTTTCTTGAACTGCTGGAAGGTGACAGAGAAAGAAAATTTACTGCACATAAAGATAATATATTGGGCTACTAAAATTCTAAAACACGACCAAATTTAAAGCTTACTGTAAAAATACCTTTCCTAAATTCCTTTTTAATTTTAAAAAAATAAAAAGGCTAAAGATGTTTCCATGTCCAATGGTAATAGGTTTCTGTTCTTCTGGATCAGAGTCTCCATCACCGCTTGTTATGAGACACTGTCTGTTAGGGGACAGAGAAATATATCCATTAGATTCATTCGAGTACCACGAACATGGGAGAGACAAAAAAAAAAAACTTAATAAATCAATGTCACATCCAACAACTAAAGCTATGCTGGGAGTGAGATGAGAAAGGTTGAACAATGTAATGGAAGTAACAAATATGGTCTCTAACAAAAAAAAATGAGAATAAATAAAAAATGAAAATATTTTTCAATAGAACAAATATTCAATGATTTAAATATAATAGAAATATTAATATACTATTAGCAAAGTAGTCTACTGAAATAATAATACAATTTTGAAATACAAAGCAAACAGCATTATTAAAATCATAATAAATATAAAATACTAGAATGTGATATACTTCTATTAAAAGACAATCACTGTAAAAATATCATTAAGAAAAAGTAGTACTAAATAATACTGCCAGAACAACAAATAATATCACACTTAAACGAGCAAAAAAACTGTAGAAATTTAAAATAATAGCCAAACGAATTTTTCATAAATATCATGATTAAAATATAGAACAAGGTTGCCAATCCATGCCACATCATACATTCAGAATTAGTAAAGAAAAGTAGAGGTCTTGGATGAGTAAAAAGTACATTTCTTTAGGTTTTATTTTATGTAATCTGATTTTACATGATTCAAGTAATAGAAATTCATCTTCCTAAATCTTATTTTATTTCATATAATGTAACATAACTTTCAAGTTTCTTTGAAATATTTTTATTGTTTGTTTTTAAAAATATTTTGATGATATAAGAAAAATATTAAAAGAAAAAATTTCATTTATATATATATATATATATATATATATATATATATATATATATATATATATATATATATAACCCATTTAACAATGCAGCTAATATTTTTAATCAGACAATTTTATTCTTTAGTAAACGAAAAATAACTTATTTATTTAATAAAATAAGTAAATAAAAAAATTCTCTCTATTTCAAAATAATTAACTAATTTTTATTTTTAAAAATAACTATCACATAATGTTTTAACACTATTCTTACAAAATTATATATATTTTTGAAATTATGTTACTTTAATATCATTTTAATAAAATTATATATTTTTGAAATTATATTATTTTAATGTAATAAAAATGGGTAGTATAGTTGTAATAATTGGTTTAATGTATAGAAAAAACAAAAAATTTACCGTGCATGTACTGTTTTCTATTTTTAAATCCTTAATAATGATCTGAAATGTACGGATTATCACTTACCTCGCTTTTAGACTGCAAGATTTATAATTATTTACAATCATTACACGCCTATTAAGAATAAGCAATCATAGCATCAATTTGCAGAGGCGCTCAAATCTTGCGTTAGATAGAGACATTTACACCAACAAATAATACTATGACTCAAGCACTTCACTCATAACACAGATTCTTAATAACAATCATAATGTTCCATTATTGACCCATATCATCATATGATAATAAGCTTAACAAAGTGCTGAATAAACAACAGCATTGGGCTAGTTTTCAGGTTAAATTTATGACAATGAAACTCTCATGGATGAATGACTAGCCTTTGATTTGCAGCTAAGTATGTTACGTTTTTTTCTTTTGTATTTTTAATCATTTCAGTGCTGCACACAGCAGTTGGAATTTGTCAATCAATCATAATCTTAAGTACTAAACAGCATCCATCACTGACTTTCTTCTATCATGGGAACATACAAGTGCCCCTCAAAACAAAGAAAATAAGAAAAACAGAAAAGGCAAATGTTCTGAGGAAGATGTTCATTTGCAAGAGACGAGGTATGTTTTGACCTCTGTAGTGATGATAGAAAACTGTTTTCTTGTAGCAAAATTTTGTGCTGTGTCTTTTATTTAAAAACTGTGAGCAATGGATGTGAAGTTTAATCACAAAAACACATTACTGCTATGTAATTCAACCATTTGTGTCTTACTAGACATGGGGCATGTAATTAAAAATATCAACAGATAGCAAATGCCACAATTCCTCCACTTCAAATCAGATGACAACAAAAACCTGGGTAGCACTCAAAATGAACAAAGAAATTGTTCAAGAAAACACTTTAACATGCAAGTTTCAAAACAAAAGTGTATATGGTATACCAGATACCCGTTATGAGAATCATTAATCAAATGATTCAGAACCAGTCACCACCACAAAAATTCAATCAATTGCAATCAAGCACAATAGCACATAAATAACAACAACACAATAACTAAAAATGCATAATAACATTAAATAAAGTTATAGTATTCATAAAAGAAGAAATTAAGAAGGTAAGCAATCAAACAGTGGTTCATGTTATTTTGTGTATAATGTGGTAATGAAGATGAAAGAAAAGAGGGTAACTAACCAGTTGCAGAAGAACGTTTGAAGTTGGAGCGATTGATTTTTTGCAAGTGAAGCTGAGTTTCCATGAAGAGTTTCATTCTCTGGGTTTCCAAATCCTTAGCAAACTGCATTCTCTGTTTCTCCAACTCAACCATTTGCCTCTGTTTAGCTTCTTCAACTCTCTCATAAATCTCCCCAAACCTCTCCAACGCTTCTGCTACCTCTCTGTAACCAAATTCCCAATCCCTTCCTCTTTTCTTCTTCTCTCTCTTCTCACTCCCATTGCTCCATTTAGAACCGTTCGAATTATCGCTGTCGGCTTCGGCGGCTGCCGCCGCCGCCGCCGCAAAAACTGAGAAATTCCGCCGGAAGTACGAGTCGGCGACGCTTTCTGCCGCCGGCGGGGCCGGCGTCGGCCGCTTCTGCGAGCGGGATCGAGGACCGACCGGAATGAGGGCCCACGCCGGGGACTTCGCCGGAGGAGTGCTCCGTCGATCGGCGGAGGTTGCCTCCGGCGGTGAGGGCTTCTTCGCCGGGAAATTATCGCCGACGAGGAACTCGAGGCGGCGGAAGAACGGCCAGGTGCTGGCGGAATCACCGGAATCGGAAACCCTAGCCTTCTCGATCTTGTACTTCTTCTTGAGCGTGTCGATGCGGTTCTTGCACTGCACGTCGGTGCGGCGGGACCTGGCGCCGGCGTGGCCGTGACGCGCGTTGACGGCGTCGGCGACCTCCTGCCAGTGCCTCTGGCGAAGGTTGCCGCGGTTGAGTTCGAGGTGGCGCTCGCCCCACGCCTCGATGAGCGTGAACGTGGCTTCTTCCGACCAGCAGTCTTCCCGGCCGGGGAACGGCGACGGCCGAGACGGCGGAGGGTTTGCTGTGTGAGGCGGAGCTCCGGCGATGGAGTCCATGATGCGCGTGGCGGTGGCTGGGGCGTGCTGGTTTTAGATTAACGGTGGTATTTGGTGTTACGGTGAGTTCGGTTCGTCTGAGGAACCTTTGCCTATGTGCTACGACGTTTGGCGATTAACGTGTGGGAAGCACTGTTTTTTTTATGTTTTTTTTTTATTTTGTTTTGTAGGTTAGGGAATGTTTGTGGGCCCAGATCAATTCGGAAATGTTATGGACTCCAGGTTCAGATTTGGGCCTGGAATGGACCAAATAATGAGTGATTCTTTCTACACCTCCCTGTTGGCTTTCCGCACTTCCATAATTTTTACATTTTCTCATTTTAGCCTTGAAAAAAAGACAAAAATAACCTTTATTACGGTAACTAGGATTTTTTTTTTCGCTTTGCGGGTTACACAAACCGCAGTATAATTAAAAAATAAATACAATGTGGATTGTACAACCCGCAATTACATGTTCTGCACCTTTCACATTACGGGTTGTACAACCCACAATATAAAACTTTTTTTAAATACATTGCGGGTTGTACAACCCGCAATACAAAACTTTTTTTTAAATACTTTGCGGGTTCACAAAATTTTTTTGAAAAAATTTTGTATTGCAGGTTGTACAACCCACAATGTATTTAAAAATAATTTGTATTGCAGTTTTTATAACTTGTTGTTGTGATGTAGTGGTAATTATCCCCAGAATTGAATAACCCGTAAAGTAAAAAAAAAAAATTCTCAAAACTAAAATGGAAATATATTAAAATTATGGAAGTGCAGGAAGTCACCGTGGAGGTGCAGGAAGAATCAGTCCCAAATAATCTCGGTTTATTACAGGGCTGGGACTGTTACTTTTTGCACCCTCATGGTCTCCTCTGCGTTTCCATGGGATGCGCAAAATATAAACTGCCACTTTGTTCTCATCCCTTGCTGCTGTCATTTTTTTCATAAAAAACACTTTTATTTGTAAAATACGGAAAACACTTGTAGATTCCACAGTTTAAAAATATCTTTTAGATTATATAATTACAAATCTTTTCTTTTTTTAAAAACAAATTACTTTTGAATTTCACAATCTAGAAATTATTTTTTTCACAAAAATAATTTTTAGATTTTTAGAGTATACAATTTGAAAGTTGAAATTAACTTCCAAATTATCGTTCCAAATTATGTGATCCAATAAACGTTTTTAAGTTCTGGATTTTACAACTTAAGAAAATTCTATACTGCAAGAACTTTAAATTAAAGATAAAGTGAGAATTTCAGTATTTATACGGGTGAAAAAAATATCAAGGACTGGCCATTGCTACAGCCCGTCTTATTTTCACTCTTTTTCAAACTGGTCACCTTTATTGTAGATTTAATAAAAATATCGTTGAATGAAATAAGTTTCTATTTTGTTAATTTCTTTAATAAGTGTAGAAATATACTTAATTTGAGTTAAATTTTCGATATCACGATAGAAATTAGTTTTTCTATATTTTTATATCTATATAAAAAAAAAAAAAGCAGTATCCATTTTGTAAGAATGCACAATCAAAATTAATTTCACCAAATAAGATAGCCAAAACTAATAAAAGCGAAACGCACCATGGAGAAGAGAAAAAACAGAATAAAAAAAAGGTGATGTGAGAAATAGGAGGAGTCAGTTATGTGGAATGGAAATGTGAAAAAAATTAAGAGTGTGTTTTTGGATGACATGATTTAATGTGGTTGTGAATGTTGACGTTTGCATTCACTTATTTAAGTGGAATGGGAAATTAATAAAGAGGAGAGGGAGGGGGAACGTGCCCACAAACTCAAATGAAGAAAAAAGAAACATTTTTACAAGGACAATTATCCATTTACCCTCATAATATACATGAAGAGAGGTAATTTAAATTGTGTTTGTACAATGTCTTAATGTGTAGTGATTCTATTATTGCAAGAGGCATAATTGAGGGTATAATGAATAATACTTCAATTAATTGATTTGGAGGGTAATATAATTGATTATGCGTGGAAGCATAATCAATTGTGTCCTTAATCATAATTAATTTTCTTTCTTGAAAAATATGGTTTTCATTTTCCTTTTAACTTTTGGTTTGGCTTAAAACCATACACGTTTTATTATTTATTGCATTAATTCTTAAAAATAAGAAAACTAAAGATCTTTTAAAGTATAATTTATCAATTATTTTATTCTAAGATTTAAAGAGTTAAATGGGTTAATAATAATATTTTGTATGATTAGAAAACAATAATTAAGTTTAGAGATTTATTTGATATCATAAGAATATATTTTTAATTTTATTAGTTTCAAAAATTAGTATAATTATACTTTAGACTACACTTAAGAGTCAAATGGTTACCTATATGTAACTAATGTGAATGATTTTAAAAGATATATAGGTATCGACACTTTTATAAATTTTCATTTAATATTTATATTTATTAGCAATCAGATAAATTTGATATCTAAATCTATATTCTTAGGCTTAATTATATTTTTGATGTCATTATTTGTTTATTTAGTTAGTTGTATTACTAATAAAATTCAATTATGTCCCAATATCACTATTTTTTTTATCTAAACTTAATTTTTTATTAATATGGAATCAAATTTAATAAAATAAATAAATATAAAGCAAAAGTATCTGTTTCTTATTAATTAATTGTTATTTAAATACCATATATTATTAAAATATAATCTAAAGGCATATTAGTAAAATCTTTTTCTGTCATATTAATTCAATTCACTACAAACTTTGTACTGTTCTTTTCTTTTTATCTATTTTCAACCTCATCCTCATTCAAATAAAGCATAAAAAAAGTGAAGTGATATAAAAAAAATGAAATAAAATGGAAATACAGAATTAAATAAGGAAAAAAACGGTTGCTAATAACAAATTTGATTGTTTACTGTTTTTCTTTTACTTATAAACGTGTTATTAATGCTATAAATTTTAAATGATTTATAAAATATATTTTTTATCTATGTCTCTCTTATCTCTATTATTTAGGACATTATATTTTCACTATTATTTAGGAGTGACAAAATAAGTTTGTCCTGTTCCTTTATACTCACCTGACTTCTATAAAAAATTGAGTCAGACTAGATTATCACAATGACCACGTGTCGAAAGTTCTAATCTATCGTGGTGTGAACTCGCTACACTAAACTTAAAAATAATATATATATATATATATATATATATATATATATATATATATATATATATATATATATTCAATAATTATATAATTTTTTTTAGGTTTTAATTAGTCGTAGTTGTGTCTAATAGATCAATTAAGAGAAATCCTACTTCTGCTCATTAAATTATTTGATTATAATTAATAAATTGAAATTTAATTTATAAATATTTATTATTTAAATTATAATTACATTACATGTTTTATTATCCAAATAATACAGTTAAAAATTGTAATTTTTTTAAATGTAACTTTTTTATTTATTTTAATGAATCGATTGTAATATTTTAGACGTATATTATAAAAATGGAAAATGTAAATGGATTCAATAATGCTTTTAGTTTAACAGGAGGATAGATTGAAGTGGCTAATGGAATATATCAATCTATCCTGTTAAATTGGTGATGAGCCTCCCCGGTAGTTCCACTGTAATGTCTACTATTTTTTTCTCTTCTAATACTAATTTGTTAAATTAAATCTGTAATTTATGAATGATCTAGAATTTAGCAATTGAATTAAGATATACTCATTCTAAAAATAATTTACAAGAATTACTTCTCATATTTATGATTATTTTTAGTTTAATGATTAAAGTCAGTTACAAAACAAATGGATTTTTAAAAAATAAGGAGTAAAAGATGAGAAATTATTCTTGAGTTAAAAACTTGACTGACTCCTCAATCCAAATATATTTAAAGTTTGTAGGCATAAAAGAATTCATAAACACCTCATAAACAAGAAAATATAAAAAAATGATTCTTTTTTTTTTTTTTTTGTGTAAACTAAAATTAACTTGTACGTGAATTGAAAGTCATCTTTTAGAAAAGTTAGTTGCAAAATCTTATTTTGCTTCAGTTTTCCCTGCATGTTATAACATATACACACTACTTGTCATCTTTTGCTGCTTCGGTATGATATGGGAATCCCTGTCACATGCGTAGTTTCCAGTAGTTAGTTCTGTTTTAGGGACACTAGAATGATATAAAAAAAATGGAACACATGTGACCGAGTTTTTTATGAAATTTTCTCAAAACACCAAATATATGCAAGGGACGTACAAGACGTAGAACTTAGTTGAGTAGATTATTGCCTATCGCCACAGCAACAGGAGACATTGAGATCATGCATTATTAAATACGCAACAAAACCATTACTAAATTGACACTCTCAAGAAACTTCAACACCATAAATATAGGAGTTATGGGTTATTGACTCAATAATTTGAAGATTTAAATCCACTTAACTGAAAAATGCTTTGATTATTAGTTTTTATTTTCAAATCAAATCTAAACCAATTATTAAAAGTTGATTTTTTAACTTATCTTTTCAACCCAATTTGGTCATTACAATGTTCTTTTATACGTAGCTAATATTACCAGGTCTCTTCATTCAACCATATTTATTAAAAAAATATTTTTTTATATTTGAATAAAAAAACTAATCAGATAAATAATGATAACAGAAAAATATAAATATTATATAATTAACTTAAAGAATAAAAATAGTATTACCCTATTAATTTAAGATTAAAAATCATAAAAGAATAGACAATTAATATAACTCTAAAATTTAAAAATATAATATAATTTAGTTCTGCAATGATATTTTACCTAGAACCAGCTTAATATTTAAATATGCTTCATAAAACTGCAAGATTAATATCCAATTTGCATCGGGAATAACTATTCTCCATCAGAAACTGTTTTCAATTTCATTGCACATAAAATACGAGAGATGGATTGATCTCATCTTTCTCATTGCCCAGAACGAGATGGAGTTGCAGCACCGGGATAAAATATGGGTTCATATTTCGCATGTTCTGCGAAAAACGAACAAAATTCACAAATCGTCCACAACATCAGCCGATAATACAACGTAAAAGCTCTACCCAAAGTTTTCTATGTACAAAAGATATTGCTTCAGCACAAGGAGTATTCGATGTCCACCAAACGAGAAAGAATCTCCTCACAACTTGGCCGCTCATGAGATTCTGCCCAACAATCTGCAGACAGAAAAAACGTAATAATTAGTTAAAGCAGACCATTCTGAATTCTGCCATCAACATGTAACAAAGGAAAGTTGCACGGACCTGAAATCAGCCTTCCTAGAGGGCCTTCTGGTATTTCCAATCTGGAAGCCTCATTTGCAACGGAATAAACCACCTAGTCAGCAGAGAAAAATGGAATTTTTTTAATGAAGCACATGACAGAAAAATAGAAACTGTGACGCAACATGAACAGATAATGTGTTGAATATTATACCCTCTCAGGTGGTACTCCTTCCCATGGTCTGCTCAAAGTGCAGAGTTCCCACATTATGACCCCAAGGCTAAAGATATCACATTTTTCTGTGAATGGTTCGTTTCGAATGAGCTCAGGAGCCATCCATTCTGGAGTTCCAGCCGAGGAAGAATCTCTCATGGGAGACTCTGTCATTAATCTTGAAAGCCCGAAATCACATATTTTCACAGTCCAATGCTTATTCACCAGACAATTTGCGCTTTTCAGATCACGGTGAACAATCTTCATTCGATGTATGCACATCAAACCCCTACACACAAGCAAGTTATTCTCATTAATATTGATAGACCAAATTTAATCTTTCCAGAAAAGGGGTACGTCATACCAATGTTCATAAAACTTAAAAACAGAACAGGATATTCAACCAAGGTACTTGGTGTGCATAATTCATATTTTAAATCATTATCAAACAGGAGACAAGAAAAGTATTTTTTTCAAACGTATTAAATTATAAAATTAAATATAATAATCATTCATAATTAAATAGTGACAAATCCACAAAAAAAAAAAAAATATGTTCCACAATTAACAAAAAAAATGCAGCTATTTCTCAAGTAAAAGTAAATTGGCAGGGAAATTTTATGATTTATTCAAAGACAACAATGTAGTAATTAATGTGCAACACCTGTTTATAACATAAATCCCAATGAAACAGATAAGATTCTGAAAAGAGTATGAACGGAATAACCATAAACTTACTTGCATATGTCACGTAACATCCTTAGTCTTCTCCGCCAATTAAGCTTTTTCTTTTGACCACTTAAGTGTATCAAGTAATACAACGATCCCAATTCCATATATTCTGTAACCATTGACAAGCGTGGAGGCTTTGTGCATGCACCGAGAAACAAGATAACTGCATATAATTTCATCACTAAATAAATAACAGCTGATTGCAAAGGAAAAAAGCTACATGAGATTTCTTATAACCAAGAACGCACAATATTATTGTTATTCCTTTTGAGTAAGCAATATTTTATTAAAATAATTATAAATATCAGCTGAAGCAATAAAAGATAACAGTTCAGATTTTCTTCCTTGATTACCATATCAAGAAAACAAAATGTTGAAGGACAATATATAAAGTCACAGCTATAGAACAGTAAATAATAAGGATGTTGGACAATACCATTAGGATGTCGGAGTCGGCTGGAGGAAAACAAATACCAATTCAGTGAGAAAAGGGTCAGAAAATGTATAGATATAACAAAAACAAAAATGCTAAAAACAGTACATAAATGGCAAGATACCTCAGAATAGATATCTCATTGCAAAAATCTTCCATATTTTCAGCAGTTAAATCTTGCTCTAGAAAAACCTTGATTGCAACATCTGTGCCATTCCATATGCCACGGAAAACCTCTCCAAAGAAACCTGAAAAAGAAAAACACATCAATGTTCAAGCACCTACTTTAGTGAAGAATTCCCTCGAAATAGTAATTTACCAGTAAGCATAAACATGTCAAACAGACAATTTTATTTTTCAAAAGTTGAATAGCACACTTCCACTAAAAATTGCATAACATGAATCCGCTCCAAGTAAACAAATAAACTCCTTTCCAATAAAGCAAATCAACTTAAGATATTCTCCTTTTGTACCAACTCAAACTTCAAATCAAATGTTTCAAGCTAAGGTTGTATAGCCCAAGACAATCAAATGTCTCAACTATCATTCTTAACCAATACTCTTCTAGCACTTTTGTAAACTTGTCACTCACAAGGAAACAAGGGGGAAATCAACAGTAGAAATGGAATTCAAGAGCTTCTAGTAATTCTTAAGAAATAACACACCGAACATATAAAATAAAAGGAAAAGAAACACCACGGTTGCATTATTCAGAAATAGCAGATGCCAAAACAAAATCAGCTTGAGAGAAACTTGTTTAGATCGACAACACTACTACTTTCACTGAAACCTGACAGCACTTCATTTTCTTCTTTACTTTTTCCTTTTACAATTTAACCTTTAAGGTGACATTTGGTTTCAGGAATGTTAAAAAATTCCTAAGAAAGTGACATTGGAATTAAAGTTTCCCATACACAGTAAACAGAATAAAAATATTTCCTTTGAATAAAATATTCTTGAAAATGTTAATTTGTGAACAAGTGAGAACAAAACTTCCCATCTTCACAAGCGGGAATAGAACTTTCTCTTCTAATGACGAGAAGGTTGCTAATCTTTCTCAACTGACTGTATACATATAATTCCTAGGAAAATTGAATAATAACCATGCATATTCAATAAAACTTCCCAGGAATCCTATTCCCAAAAATCCTGTTTCGAATCCCATTTTTAAGACAAAACCCAATCTTAAAAATTGATGAAACTTAAATTTAATAAATGAAGAAAAGGAAAAGTGATCCATTGATTTATGTGGGAGCTGATAAAAAAAAATTGATTTATGTGGGAGAAGAATATTTAGTACTGAAGTTTTTTTTTAAGGCTCTAATGCACCAACTTTTTTACCGTAGGCTGTAAGATTTGGATCATTCTTTCACAAATCCAAGACAGAAACATACAGACAGGTCTGATTAAATCTGTCACAACCCAACACAGCAATGTAGAAATCCAGCCCATAAAAAGTTGGTCTGTGATTTAGCCTGACAGATTGACTAAACCGTCTTTGCAATTAAATCAAGACTCTTAACTTGCCCATATGAATGATTTCAAATCATGTGAGTTTAATTGAGAAGTAACACTTACCAATCCCTACCCGAGTTCCAACCGTCAATTCAGAGAAGTCAATATTCCATTTTTCATACGGTAAGAGAGGTTTATTATTGAACATTGGAGATTCCAGTACTTTATTCCAAGTTGACTCCATTTCATCATTCACTCCATATCTCGATGGTCCACTTCTCTCCGAAGCATGATCTCTATAATCATGTGGTGAAGATGGTAATGACATTGCCTTCTGTGAATTTCCTTGATCATGCTGACGAGAAGAAAGAGCATCATGACCATCAAGATGGAATTTTGATACCTGTCAGCAGAATAAGAATCACATGTAGAGCATGGAATATGTGAAATTTAACTGAATAAGTAGACACTAAATTTCATACAACCATAAATTTTTAACAAGCGGAGTTGAAAACCATATGCAAACCTGATGAACACCCTAGCACAAAGAAAACATATTTTGATTTAACTTCATATTTTCAGTCATAGTTCAGTTTTGTGGAGGTTCTATTTCCTGGTCAAGTGTAGGATATGGATTTTGTTTTTTATTTAGGTGTATCGAATTGTTTTAATCTCTCCACTTCAGAGATTTTGTGGAAGTACATACAGAGTTTCAATTCTTATAGAAAACGAACTATCATAAATCTTGCGGAATAAGTTACAGGTCCATTTAAATAGTTGTAAATTTGAAATGCATTTTTTTCATAAAAAGAAATACTAATTATGACAGCATAACTAGCTCTTGTGATGTGCGATGTAATCAAACTCTAGGATCTAAATTCTTACTGTGTTAATTAACTTTTCTATTCTATTTCTACTGGATCCTAATTTTCCTGGTAGTTATCAATAATAACCAGGTGCACAACTACATTCAATTTGCTCTTAGAACCCATCAGCTCAGAATTCAGACCCAAATCTATCTGGCAATGGCATGTACTGCTCAAACCACCCATACAGGCACGGTTTTGACCCTTAAGCCTCATTCTAAAGATCATGCTTGGCCCCTTTTCTTCCAACAACAAGATTATATTATTTTATTATATGATAAATGTTTGGTAAATTTTCATGCCTTACACATTACATTATCTGTTTTACTGCAACAATGCTCCAGTTTGGGATAGTTCACATAATCTTGCCGAACAAATGGCTTTGCAAGTAAACTATTTTTGGCTATGAACCAGAATCGAGAAATCAAAATTGAGACACAAATTTTATAAGAAACAAAGAAGATATGGCAGAACCAATAGAAATATTAGCACAGAAGATAATTTCTTAAGAAGAGATTTTTCCAGCCAAGACAATACTAAATTAATATGAATAACATAACATGATTTGAGAAACCAAATCAGAAGAGATATGAAAATCAGTCAACAAAATGATGGGATTATCATGACTATGAAAACAGCTGAGAAAAGATATAGATTTAGAGGCATGATGTAAAGAGTTTTTCTGATGAGATGCTGTCCACAGGCAAGAAAAGAAGGTTTAAATGATAGCATAATCCATTGTTACCAAAATAATGGAGACATACATTTTTCTGAAGGTTTGCATCACTGCTATTATTGTTCGTAGAGTTATCATCCCCTCGTTCTCTCAAGAGACGATTTTGCTTCAGAGTTTCATTCATAGCTCGTACAGCCCTACATTGAACCGATCCTGGGTTATCACAATATTTCAAACAACTTTCTTACCAACACACATACAAAACATTAAACAAATAAAATAACAAATAACTATGAAGTTTGGATATTAGGAAAGAAGGATCATTAACTGTACTCAACACAGGTACATATCACAATCATGCATTATTTGAGTTAGTTATTTAGCTTAAAGCAGGAACCAGACATAGCATTCAAGTCTCCAATCCTACCAATAAATCAAATTAATACAACTTTGAAGTTAGAATTAAAGCAGAGATTTATGGATAAAGCAATTCAGATTTAATGCTTTTATATGTTACACATAATATCTATAAAGAATCCAGAGATACATGGCCCAGAGGGTAAGGAATCCTCTTAAAACAGGGGTGAGGGGGGAGGGGGAAGGAAAGAATAAATTAAGAAAAATAAATGAAAAAGCTAATCCAGGACCCCTTTCATATTAGGTAAAGGAAACCCTTCTTGATAAGCTTTTAGCTAAATCAGCACTGGCTTGCTTGGACGTAATGACAATGTCAGAAGTTCAACCTCCGCTATCTCCCTCCCCTATAACCTATTTGAGTCCGTGCACCTCCAATGTACTAGAACAAAGTTTGTTCCGTAAAAGAGGAACTACGCATCTGCAACTAAAATTTTTGCATTACATTCAAGTAGAATGCACCATACTACGGCGAAAAGAGCCTATGACTCTATTGTGATAACAAATCAGCTATTAGCACTGCTAACAATCTAGTTCAACATGGTAAGACCAAACAAGTAGAGATAGATCAGCACTTCATCAAAGAAAAACTAGATGGTGGCCTTATCACCGCTGCTTCTTATGTCCCGTCGGGGCTTCATTTAACAAACCTTCTTACAGAGGGTCTTCCCACACGATTTCACATTGAAGCTGGGAATGATAGATATCATTCACTAGCTTGAGGGGGAGTGTTGAGTTACGAGAAAATATTTTGTTGAGTTACAAGAAGATATTGTAATCATTACAAGTATACAAATCTTTTGTAATCATTATTTTAAGAAGAAAGTTCTCAAATGTATATGCTAATGTACTATTTCAAATTATTCAATTCAATAAAGATCTTTTCTCTCATAGCTAAATCCTTTTCAAGATAAATCACACACTTCATTTACCTCGAATTGAATAATATCAGGTACAGAAAGACGACCTAAAAAAGCCACAAATCAAAAGAATAACATCCAGTAGCAAAAGATGTTATCTTTGCTCCACAAATAAATCACTTCCAGCTTTAAAAGCCGGAATATGTTATGTTTGCCCCAACTAGACCTAGTTTAATGAATCTCAATAAATACAAATTACCAGCTCTGCACTGGGCATCTGTAATCCTTCATGAGATTTTAAATAGAAAAAAATAAGACCCCTACTTGATCAGTTTGGTTGCCATGGCAACACCATTTTCTACTTTCTACTAATGGTCTGTAAGCACAACAGAAAAGCCAAATAACTAAAGAGAAAAAACAAAAATCAAACTCTCTACACTTGAAAAAAACAAATGCAGAAGATAACATGAAAGGAAAACCTTTGACAAAAAAAGTTAAGATAAAGAAAGAGTGTATCAACTAGACACCTACCAAAAACAAATATGTTCCGTGAAGAGAATGACCCAGGGAAGTTATCATCTTCAACAAATCCAAGAATACATGCGAGTATGCATATGTCCAAAAAGGAATGAATCACAAAGAATAAAGCATACTAGAAAACAGAAATTCAGCTGGACAGTTAAACATTTCAAACAGATATCACAATATGCCAAGGAAAACACACTTCACAATGAAGCGAGTATAAACCCAGAAGCATATTAGAACAACAATCAACCTTACGATATCATCTCCAATCTCAGGTGTAATGCTGATGCTTCTTCTTCTTATCCTACGGGCTTCTGATGAGGAGGCGCCATCTGACCTATAGCTAGATCTGAGAAATGAACAAACTTTTCTTATAAACCATATGCATAAGAAGAAATCATGAGATTAAAAAGAATAAGGACAAAAAAAAAATCTGCGTCATTCTATATATAATTATTGCATGTGATGAGCAAAGTAGATGCTGGCCCACACAATCACATCCTACTTAATCCCATTCAATTCAACGAATCTAAAAGTAGAGAGGTAAGATATACTTTCATGATGGGTATGTAAGAAAACAGTACTTCAAAAGCAACAAACCACAACAAATTATGAGCAGAAAGGCAAATCATTTCTACAGTCCCTAGTCCAATCCAGCATCTAGACTGATGATAATTAAGGTGGTGATTACTTTTTTTTTTTTCTTATCTATTTAGGTTTTAGCAACATTTCAAAGTGAACTGACAGACAGAATGTGAAGATATTAAAGATTAAAAACGCATACTCGTTGAAAGTTTTGCACAACATAACAATACTATGTGGAATCTAGTAAAAGGCAAATAATTACAATATTAAATCCATAGATTTCTTCATAGCTCAAGTGGATCCCCCCACAAACCTAACACTGCATTTTTTCATGTCTAAAATTTGTCTCAGCGAATCTTACCATAAATCTATATTTGTGTTTGATTTAACCTCAAGTAGCACGCCATTTGATATATACATACACACATACACATATTTTAATCTCTTCCATTACAATCATGTGAAAATACTGATTTCATATAAATAATAATAATAAAAATAATAAAGTGAAAAGCATGACAGAGCAACATAATCCTGGGTAAACAAAAGTTATCAGCCAGTCTTTATTCAGAATGTAAGGAGAACCCTAAACAAATAAATAAATAAATTTAGTAACAACTAAAGACACAGTATACTAGCAAAAACAAGTGGGCAATATAACTTAACAGTATAAAAGCAGATATTTAGGGATAAAAAAGATGACAACCTTGATGTAGCTTGATCATCAGTAAAATCTCTAAATGCTGTCCTATCACCACTAAGCATGGACCGGCCACGTGCTCGAAATGAGGGATGTTCTGGACTGCAAAACCACAAATATTTCAAACACAAAGAAGGCTGAGAATAAGTCATTAAAATTAGTATATAGAATTTGGAGACTGTTTAGATACCCTTGCCACCAAATGCAAAATGATAACATTCAAAATGCCACTAAATGCAAAATGAAAGGCAAACTTGGCATGTCATAAGTCCTAATCAAATTTTTAATGAAAAATCTCCTTAAATTAGTTACTGATAAATTCACAAAAATTTCTATGTCAATCCATCAATAGAAAGAATGCAGGACATAAAAAATAAGTACAGAGAAGTACAGAAGCATGTGCACAAACCACAAAGAACAACTTAATAATATAAACACAAATGACAGATTATGTGGATCATAGAAGCTGAATTTAGAAATTAGGCATCAATAAATCAAGAATCAAAATTCAGATATTTGAACATTGGATGATAGTACAATAACCCTACAGGTCTAATTCCGACAAGTTACACAAGACCAAAAGGAGTCTGCATATTACAAGAGCATCCTAATATAGAAGACAAAAAACAAAATGATATGTGTTGAATATAACAGACTTAGCCCATGTTCTATGTTATTTTGTTACTATTTCTGTTATTTTTATCATCTATAAATAAACATCCCTTTATGTGTATTTTTACACAAGGAAATTAATCCTATACCTATTTCTCTATTTTAATATGGTATCTAGAGCCTAGGGTTAGGGTTAAATTTTTTCCGGTGAACCCACTATTCATCGTCTCATTCAGTTGCCTCCGTTGCCGTTGCCGTAACCTTTGCCGCCGCCGCTGCCGATTGGGTCAGCGACACCACCATCAGGAGCGCCTCATCCAGGCGATTACTGTGCCTTTGGAATCGCGACAATTTAAGCACCAACGCGCCTGTAGTGGCCGTTTTAATTCCGACCACCGTCATCACTGCCGCCGCACGTGGCGGCGTTGTTAAAGAATTTGGTATGACTCGCAGTGAGGCAGATCATTCAGTTTTTTATCGTCATTCGAATGCTGGGTGTATCTATCTAGTTGTCTATGTTGATGACATTGTTCTTACAGGTAGTGATCACCATGGTATTTCTCAACTTAAACAGCATATTTGTCACCATTTTCAGACCAAAGATCTTGGTAAACTTAGATATTTCTTGGAGATTGAGGTAGCACAATCCAATCATGGTATTGTTATCTCTCAAAGAAAGTATGCATTGGATCTTTTGGAAGAAACTGGGTTACTGAATTCTAAATCTGTTGAGACACCCATGGATCCTAATGCCAAACTTCTACCTAGTCAAGGAGAGCTCCTCTCAGATCTTGAGAAGTATAGAAGATTAGTTGAAAAACTGAATTATCTTACTGTTACTCGTCCTGATATTTCTTTTGCAGTTAGTGTGGTGAGTCAATTCCTTAACTCTCCATGTGTTGATCATTTGAATGTGGTTACTCGTATATTGAAGTACATTAAAGGTTCTCTTAGAGAAGGCCTACTATATGGTCATAATGACCATACTGGAGTTGTATGTTATACAGATGCGGATTGGGCAAGGTCTCCATCAGATAGAAGATCTACTTCCGAATATTGTGTTTCTATTGGTGGTAATTTGATATCTTGGAAGAGTAAAAAACAACATGTTGTGGCAAGATCTAGTGCTGAAGCTGAATATAGAGCCATGGCCTTAGCTGCCTGTGAACTTATTTGGCTCAAACAGTTACTAAAAGAATTGCAATTTGGAGAGGTCACTCAAATGACACTCATATGTGATAATCAGGCTGCTTTTCATATTAGCTCAAATCCCTTCTTTCACGAGACACTAAACATATTGAAATTGATTGTCATTTTGTTCGAGAAAAAAATTACATCTTGAGACATCAAGACCGAGTTTGTTAATTCGAATGATCAATTAGCAGACATTTTCACCAAATCTTTAACGGGACCCAAGATTGATTATATTTGTAACAAGCTTGGTACATACAATTTATATGCACCAGCTTGAGTGGGAGTGTTGAATATAACGGGCTTAGCCCATGTTCTATGTTATTTTGTTACTATTTCTGTTATTTTTATCATCTATAAATACACATCCCTTTATGTGTATTTTTATACAAGGGAATTAATCCTATACCTATTTCTCTATTTTAATAATATGCAAGAGAAGCAAATCCAATACTCCATGACATAATTAGCACATTCTCCTATTATTGGTTCAAATTTAAAAAGAAAATTGGTTTCCACTTTCCACAGAACTCGTGTATTATTTTTAAACACTTTGCCCCACAAAACAACCAGCAAAGTGAAATTTCATTCTCAGGTCATCACTTCAATTTTGACCAACATGTTTGCTCCAATCATCATAACCATCATGGAGTGGTAGTGCATGCATGTAGTTAAAGGCATCATCTTGTGCCACACCTAAACCATCAATGCCTTAAATCATAAATGCATAACTTTTATAAGTCCAAAACACTCGATGAAGACTATAGAGACCACATCGATCTTCATAAGCCATGAAATTTCTAAAGTAGTAAGCCACTACCTCTAAACTGCCAATATTAATAACGACAATAAAATGTATTCATCACAAAGAACCATGTGCAGTTTATCATCACCAAATTCTCCTTATATGATTCTTTTCTCTATCCACACTATTTTCAGTCTGAAACCAGCCAACGAGTGCCATGTGTAATCTGTAATTAAATATGTGAAGTAAATTTACCTATGTATGCTGCTTCCAAGAATCATTGTGTAGTGTAAAAATGCAGCCAGTGTCATTTCCAAAATAAACGTAAAGATGAAAACTATGATAGAGTAATGATGAATTTCACACAGATAATGACCATTAATTTTGTGAAAATATATATAATATTCCATATTTGGAAAGGGTGATCAGTTTATCCTATCAGATAGGGTTCAGGATAAGTTCATACGGCATTTCTTTTCATCTTGAGAACAATATGAACGGCTATACCTTGTAGTATAGTATCACACTTCAGGCTCTAGCCATCAAGACTCTAAACCTTCTCATACTGACAGACCAAGAGAAGAGGGACAAACCAGGATAATAAAAAACACGTGTAATGCCATCAAAGATAAGTTAAAGGCTTATCAACTTAATCAAACAGGGAAAAGTTTCTAAGCACCAAGATCAACAAAGTAACAGACAAATATCATTAACAATATAGATCATGTGTTTTGAACCTAAACCAAACTTATGTATACCCACATCACTTTGAAGCAAAAACGAATAATGAATAACCTTGAACTAGCTGTCCTCTGTTCAGCAATGATCTTTCTCCGACTACGCCGACCTAATGTAGTGCCAATGTTGGGTTCACTATGAGACAAGCTGAGATAATTGACAAAACAATTCAAACAAGAAACAGTTGGTACATAGTAGCGAGCATTGTTACAGATTCTACTAAAATAAATTCCCTAGGTATACACCAAAAAGCTAAATATAACAAAACCCAAAGTGAGGAAAAAGTGGAACATCTGCACCCTAAATGAAAACATCGTAAAAAAGCCACCATGAAAAACGGTTGATAAGGAATGGAAAGTATTACCTCAAACTGCTATTTGATCTTAACATCACATTTCTCAAGGAAAGGCCCAATGCATTTGAAGATGGTTCAAATTTTCTATGGAATTGGAGGCTTTCATCCTTCTCAACACTGAAAGAGGGGACAAAGAAATACCAATCAATTGGCAACTCTTCTAACTGGAAGAAAAGATATGAACATTAAAGATGAAGCTCTAAAGGTTTTGTACCTATAATCTCAACCCATTTATTATTGACACTATCGGGAAGTTGCATTGGAGCAAATGTTTAGTGCAAGATCAACTTGACAATTTTGGCAAATGCATAATCAAAAGGGAAAAAAAAAAAAAAAAAAAGTTGACAGCTGTATGACACTTTTGAATAGCAACAAGTCATCCTATTTGATAGTCTCCCTTTTCCAACATAGTATAAAACTTAAAGACTGTTAAAATGGTTAATTATTATTTTGTTATACAACTTTTATGATGCTACTTTTTGGATGTATCTAGTCTAGGGATTTTCGTAGGCTCTAGTTATTCCTTGTTTTTGTACTCTTCTCATCTTTTCATATATGTATGTATGTATATATATACATATATATATATATATATATATATATATATATATATATATATATATATATATAAAACAAAACAAATCAGTTGAGAAATACACACATCAATTTCACTCATGCCTAAATTCAAGTTGGTATCTATCAGAGCAGTAAAATTTTGCTTTGTCCTCTTAGTTCCCTATTTGATTGCCGTCCACTAGCAATCTTAGTGTTTGGTATGCCTCGATCAGAACAACCCAGCTACAGAAGTTGTGTGACTTGAACCACAACCACCTGCTATCTTGCGTCATTCTTCTCCAACAACCTATTGTGTGCATGCGCTCCGTGTGCATGCGCTCCATGTGCTGCTCATCGGCTATCAAAATCTAACCGAACCAACTTCATTAGACTCGTCAACTAACTACTTTTGGGCATGACTCTGCCCTTGGTTCTCGGTTTCAACCTACTTGAAGTGTGGATCATACGTACAAGTAATGGTTTTTTTAATCTTCTTCTCAATCCTCCCTATACTAATGGGTGTATACACTCGAAATGGCCACCACAAGTCCCATCCTTCCTTTCTCTAGTACTCCTACCATTACAACTACAAAACTCAATTGGAAAAATTACTTGTCACAATCCTTTAGTGGAGTTGTGGTTCCTTAGTCTAGGGATACCATGACCATTTTGAGAAGGAAGGCGGTGCTATTTCCATTGAAAATAAATCTACGTAGCAAAAGTTTGACTTCCAACTATGTGTTGTTGTACGGTAGTCAGTTGAACAAGATGTCTTAGATATACTCAGTTCCTTCAAGACATGTTTTTCAGAAGGAGCATGACAATTTTGCTAATGACATTCAATGTCTCTTTGATGTGACTCAGAGTAGTCTCCCTCAAACATACCAACTATGATACGATCTCACATACAACAAACATTTCGACAGCAGTAGTAGAACCAAAGAGATTCCTTGTATTGTAGCTAACTCATTGGAGGATATCAACAAAAAACTTGATAAGTTATATACAACCTTGATTCTAAGAAGTCCAAATTCAGATTTTGATCATGCAAGTTAACAAATTCTGGTTGGTGATAAGATCCCTTCAATTGACAACTTAGTCACTAGACTTCTTCAGGTGCCTACTTTGGTGAAAGATGAAAATTCAACTCAAGTTATTGAAACTTCAACAATGGAGCATCTTGTGCAAGAGAAGGTCATAGCAACCAAAAATGTCGTGGTAGCCAGAGTGGACGTCCTTAATTCACACATTGACCAAGAAAGTTGTTATTTCTTGCATGATTTTCCAAACAAGGCAGTCCGTGTGTTTAAATCTGAAAAGGGAGATTCCAAGTTTTCTAATGAAGAGTACTAAGAATATTTTAGTCTTGAATCTTTAAATTTCAAAAGTAAAGTTCAATCTTCTTCAGTACCAAGTGTTCCAACATATATTTCTCAATGTATGTAAGGACAAGGTCCTTGCATACTTGATTCAAGTGCCTCTGACCACATTTCTAATAATAGCTCTTCATTCAAATTTATTTCTTCTCTAAAAACTCCTTGGCTAGTTATTGTAGCCAATAGATCCAAAGTTGCATATCATGGAATTGTTCAAGTTCCCTTATATTCTTTAAATATTAACTTTGTCTTGTACATTCCACATTGTCTTTCTATCTTAAACTCTCTAAGCCAATTGACTCGTTTAAATTATTTTGCAACCTTTGATTCTAATTCCTTTGTCATACAATAACATGGTACGAGTTGTCTGATTGGAAAAGGACATGATCAAGAAGCTTTTACTACCTTAAATTGAGTTTGCCTATATCCTATTGTGCAACCTCAACCCCTAAATTTTGCATGACTATATGGGTCCCCCAAGTTTGGCCAAATTGAAGATAATAGATCCTAGTCTAAAGCAATTTCAATTTTTAGAATGTGAATTGCATCAACTAGGAAAAGATGTTAGGTCATCATTTCCTAAACATACTAAAAAAAGATGTAACTCAATTTTCTCTACTATTCAATTAGACATACCGTACTACATCTTTTGGTTTTAGATATTTTGTAACCTTCATTCATAAATTATCTTGATGTACCTCAGTTTATTTAATGAAAAATAAATTCAAACTTTTGTCTATATTCATGTCTTTAATGAGATTAAGAATGTTCTTTTTTATCCTCACAGGGTATTTTACAACAATCCACATATTCCTACACATCACAACAAAAATGGCATGGAAGGGATATAGAATAAAACATCTCATTGAAATTGTAGTCTCCCTAATGCTAAATACAAATGTCCACAAACATCACTGCGGAGATGCAATCTTCGCCACTCTTTTTCTAATAAATAAAATGTCTTCTTCCTCTCTTGAAAATTAAATTCCTCACTCCATTATTTTTCAATGGCCCTTTATTTCATGTCTCCCCTCAAGTGTTTGATTGTACTTGTTTTGTTCATAATGTCTCTCCCAGTTTAGACAAACTTTCTGCAAAGGCTGCTAAATGTGTTTTTGTGGGATATTCTTGCCTTCATGTCTCCCCTCAAGTGTTTGATTGTACTTGTTTTGTTCATAATGTCTCTCTAAGTTTAGACAAACTTTCTACAAAGGCTATTAAATGTGTTTTTGTGGGATATTCTTGCCTTCAAAAAAGGATTCAAATGATATTCTCTAACTACCAAAAGATATTATATGTGTGTTGATGTTGACTTTTTTAGGACACTTATTTCCTCATCCTCCATGGAAACTCTTTCTTCCATTCAACAGGTTCCCCTATTCTATCCTTTGTTTCCGCTTCAAATTCGCCCATTGGTTTTAAGAAAGGTACTTGATCTACTTGTAAACCTTGTCCTATTTACAATTTTTTGAGTTATCATCATTTTGCCTCTCATACTTTTTTGTTTTTGCTTTGTCTACTACTATTGTTCCTAAAACTATTTGTGAAGCACTTAAACATCCCAAATGGTGCCAAGCCATAATTGCATGTGGGAGCTTATTTCTTTTCCCCTGGGAAGAACATTGTTGGTTGTAGGTGAGTCTATGATGTTAAAGTTGGGCCTAGTGGTGAAGTTGATGCCTAAAGCTTAGTTGGTGGCCAAAAGATGTATTTAAATTTTGGCCTTTACTACTAAGATACTTTTTCTCTTGTGACCAAAATTAACATAGTTCAACTCTTTCTTGCATGGTAGTTATTCCCCATTCACCACTTCACCAACTTGAAGTTAACAATGTCTTCCTTCAGGGTTATTTCGAGGAGGAAATGTACATGAAGCAACCTCCTAACTATGTTGCTCAATCGGATTTTGGCCTAGTAATTATGTCTCTCTCTCTCTCTCTCTATAGACTAAAACAATCACCTCAAGCTTGGTTTGGTAAATTTAGTCATACCATGAAGATTTTTGGATTCAAATTGAGTGAGGCAAATCACTTTGTTTTCTATTATCATACATCTCCCAAGAAGTGTGTTTATCTAATGCTTGATGTTGATGATATAATTATTACAGGAAATGATGACACTAGAATTTCTCAATGAAAGAACACTTATTCATTCAATTTAGACCAAAGAACTTGGATTTCTGAAATATTTTGTTGGTATTGAAGTGGCTCAATCAAAAGAAGGTATTGTACTTACAGAAAGAACTTATGCTCTTAATAATCGGGAGGAGATAGGGCTAGCAAAATTGCAACCCCATTAATAGTCCTATGGACCCAAATCAAAAGCTAATGGTGGACCAAAGTGTAATTGTTTCAGATCCACAAAGATAAAGGGGTTGGTGGGAAAACTCACTTATATCACTATTTCAAGACTTGATATTTCTTCTCATGCAGTTAGAGTTGTTAGCATTGTTAGCAGATCTTGCAAGATCCTCACATTGACCAATGGAGTGTTGTGACTCATTCTCAAATATGTCAAAAAGGTTCCATGACAAGATTGTTGTATGAAAACAAGGGAAATACTCAAATTTTAGGGTATTGTGATACAGATTGGATTGGTTGTGCCATTGACAGGAGATTCACCACAGGATATTGTTTATTCATTAAAGGGAATATCATATCTCTGAAGAGCAAGAAGCAAAATATTATTGTCCAATCTAGTGTAGAAGTTGAATGTAGATCTATGGCTTTCATCACTTGTGAACTTGTATTCATTAATCAAATTCTGCAGGAAATTGTGATGTCGAGCAAATGAAGTTGCAATGTGATGATCAAGAAGGTCTTCATATTGTCTCCAATCCAATATTTTATAAGAAAACCAAACACATAGTGATTGATTGTTACTACTGCATTTATCAGCTCTAATTGTCAACTAGGAAATTAATTAACTCTATTAGAGGGCCTAGAATTCACTTTATATGTTCCAAGCTTGGTACATCCAATTTATATGTTTCAACTTGAGGGGAAGTGTTAAAATAGTTAATTATTATTTTGTTGTACAGCTTTTATAAAGCTGCTTTTGGGTGTACCTAGTTTAGGGATTAAGTGTCATAGGCTGTACCTATTCCTTGTTCTTTAGTCTTCTCATCTTTCGATATATATATAATACATCAGCTTAGAGATACACTCATTGACTTTACTCATCTCTGAATTCAAGTAAGATAATACTCTTTTAGTTATTTAATCTGCTGACGTGGAGATAACATGCCATAGTACTACATAAGGGAAAAAGTGTGGCAACATTATTGCACCAATTTAATAACTACAGCATAATATTGTTGTAACTAAAATTAGGGGAAACATAATCATATTTAAAGGGAACAAAAATGTAATCAAGGCCAAGCAATAATAGTTTTTAAGCCTGTTAGGATCTAACCTCTCTGAAACCCCAAATAAAGGGCTGTTTGGTTCCAATGGTGAATCACAAGAATCATTTTCTGCTGAATCACTCTCTCCTGCACCAGAAATGTGAGTCATAAAAACTGCCTTGGTTGATCGTGGTAACAATTGGCCTGGAAAACGCATAAGATCAACCAGCATTTCCACAGAATTTAATACAACTATCACAGACATATGCTTGTACGAGTCTTGACATTCAGTAACTCCATCATTTGGCAAGCCCTGATAAAGAAAATGGTAGTACAAGATATATCTTTATAAAATTAGATATAATGAAGAACGAAATGAATAACAAAAAGACACCAATCCCTTATCCCACAAGGCAAGAACAGAGTGGCAAAACTAATATACAACATTGAGTCTCCACCATTAATTCTTCTGCTAAATGCATTATAAATTTGTATGTATATTCGACATTAGTAAACTGGCAATCAAGTGCACACAGTGTAAGAACAATTGAGCCCACCAACAGAATCTTACCACCACGAGCCTACTTTCAAGACCAACAGTATCAGCTAATACTTTAAATAAGATAGCTCGAGGACGGCAAGAACCATGCTTTATTTGCCCCAGCATCTGGACTCCACGATTTTCAAACATGTTAGAGGCATCATCTAGCGCAGCTTTTGCTGGACTTTCCACATTGGGACGCTTATAAAAATCAGAAACCTGTTTAAAAATAGAGGTCAAAATATTTCTGAAGGTCAAAATAAGCATAAAACATCTTTAACTGTGCTGAGAAAAATGAATTAAATAACAAACAAAGTCGAAAAAGAAAAGTTCACACACATAATTGATCTAATCCATGTAATGCCCAGCAACAGCCTTGTGAATAATAATTATAGTGAAATTATTTCTTCCAAACAAAGATGTAGCGGTCACTACTAATATCAGAAAAAAAAATTAATACAGCCCAGCCAAATGAGTTTAAAATAATATGTTTCTTGAAAAGTTAATACCATTTCGATGTTGGAAATTTCTATTTTATAAATTGTTTGGGGATATAATCATATTCATTATTTGAAACAATATGCATCAAAATTGTAAAGCACGTTTCTGTAGAAGAAAAAAAATAAATTCCAAAGTTACGATAATGACATGAAAGCAACAATAATATGCTAGGATATTGTTGTAGACTATAAAAGGGCAACACACTAAGATGTGGTAAAATACATACTAATCCAGCTATCTTCTTAATTATGGCAGCCGGATTTGAGTTTAATCCTTTAACTAATGCCACAATCAATTGCTTTAACATGGATAACTTTTTATCTTTCTCTGAATCCACGAGGATGATATCAGCCTTAAAACCCTCTCCACTCAAAGCATGAAGCTCGTCCAAGGTAGGAATATTATCAAAAAGTTCCTTGAGTCTTGTTTCCTGCATGTTATCAAATTAATTAATAAAATACAGTGAGAAAAATCATTTTAGTCACACACCAAGAACCAGGGCATCAACAAACTCAAGCAACAATATGTGTCACGATCCATAATGAGCAAAAGTTATTGAAACACGTAGTAAAAACTCTATCACTACGTAAAAATTATCTGGTACAGCAAAGTCGGATCAGCTCCCAGCAAGGAATTTCATCTGATTGAGTCCACATTCTGAAGACTTAAAGAATAACACTCACAAATATGATAACATTATTTATTGTTGTCAATGTCAAATTCCAGATTATACTGAATTCCGCTTTTGCAAAACTAAATGTGTGGTGCTCCAAACTATTTCCGCCTGAGGTTGGTCATGAATGATACTATAAAAAAAAAAAAAAAAAAAAAAAAAAAAAAAAAAAAAAAAAAAAAAAAAAACCCTACTTTGCAGTTTGCACAAGCTAAAGAGACAAATTTGGTTCTCTGTAATCACCACATTTTAATGCTCAGTTAAACAATAATATGCAGATTGTCACCTCAGCTCCACTAATTATAAAACCTGTATGTCAAGCACCACCTACATCTGTATAATGCAACACACAATCCTTAACAAGTAGCAGCAGAAGATTGTTAATGATATTCCTACAATCTATACAACTTGAGCACTTATATGAAAAATAAATTCACAGTTCTGCATAACCCTCTCTCTCTCAACACACAAACTTTCAGTTCTGGATTAAAAAAATTATATAAAATCACTATTCAAATCTGCACTCCATCTAATAGGTTAAGTTTTTAAGAAAGATCCTTGACCAGAAATTTTTACGAGATTAGAAACTAGAAAGAAGCTAGTGCAGGCAATTGCTAGGACTTAACACAAGAGAAGAGTTCCATCGAAAAGACTAGTCCATTAGATGGGACAGTCTCAAAGCTTAAATACCACATCAGGTAGTTTATTCTACTCAGTGTTAAAACTCCTAACATTGTTACCCCCTTTAAGGGATGATGTCTGTGAGGCTTTCACTCTATCAAAGAATAAATCAAACTTAGGATGCAGCTTTTGGAGTATGCAACAAAGCAAAAGCAAATAAAAGAATCTTACAAACTTGGTGTATCTCTCTTAAGTATCAATTATCAGCAGTAATATATGCAACAAAGATTACTAGCAACTCTGGTAATATATGCGACAAAGACATCTGCAACCCTAAGAAGGTAACGTAGAAATCAATACTCACCGGAGTAACCGAGTAAAAACCATTTGGTATGGGTTCTGAAAGCATCCCAGTGCGCCAAAGAGTTTGTGATGCTTTATGAGAAGACAAAACATCTTTAACAAAATGTCGAGGAGATTCTTTATTACTTAGTGTCTCCTCATGAGAATCCAAAGAAACAGATCCGAATTTTTCAACAAAATCTGAAGGCCACCACGACATATTAGATGGCCCTTGCTCTGTCGGCCCTGCATCTTCTCGTGTCTCCTCCATGTTCTTATGTATTTGGAATGAAGAACCATTTCGCCACAATTATTAACCCATAAGAGACATATCCAGGCTAAAGGTAGTTCTGAATATACAAATTCATTGATATAAGTATTTTAGTAACCCCAACTTCTTCAGGCAGGAGATCATCTAACCTGCATGAACCAAATAACAAGGATATGGCATATCAAAAAGATAATTATCTGATAAAAAAAAAAGGAATGAATTTTCAAAATCATTACACATGAAACTGAAGCATTACAACCATGAGCCAAAAAAATTGCTATACAAAAAAAAAAAAGAAAAATTGTTAGCATTGACCAAGCTCCGCTACGCATGAATCCCATGACAATAATTAGATGATTGCCAAATGAACCGTACAAGTTAAATTTTCAGAACTGATATTATCACTGGTGAACTTAGGAAACCAGCAAGCAAAGATTATCTCAAGTCTAAATCATTCAAAATACAAGAGTAAGCCTATTTGTGCAAGTTATAACGTTTCCAACAAATCATCAGTCATGTGACACCCATAAAATCAGATATTGAACCCATAAAATGTAACCTATATCCACTCTCCAAAAGAAACAGAAAATGCATCATGCATGACTAAAAGTTGACTTACTAAGACCTTCTGACCATTTCCGATTCAGCAACACTTTCCCGTTATTAAAAAGTGAATACAAAGTATTCACCATGATCATTCCCCTAAATTATTGAAGCAGATAACGACAAAGACACATGAGAAATATCAAATATCTAGATTAAAGTGCAAGCATATCTTAAATATTGGACATGTGGACAAAGTATACTGTGCAACTGTAGAATATTCATGTAACCAAACCATTCTTGTGAAAGACAAATACCATCCATTCACAAATGTATAATATGCTGACGACAGAAATTCACACTCCCATGTATTCATTACTTACAAATGTAACTCCAAATGCTATTGCCTCCACACTGAAATTCTAATATTAACTAATATTCTGACTGTTTACTAGTTCATAATATCCTCAGCTAGCGGGGTAAGGCCTCATAATAAAATCCTAAACAGTGCCAAGGCAAATAGCAACTCGATCACCTTATATTTAACCAAAAATGGTCTTTATACGAAATGATAAAGGTTAATCATCAAGATAAGCCCCACTGAAGCAAGAAGGAATCTTTCACTTCATCAATAAAGATAAGGACATATACATAAGACATGTCACTAATACCATTACCACTTTTACAATTTGTTGCCGTACCATTCATTGGACATCCAAAGGAAAACTCTTAGAACAAAACTAAATAAAGTCTGCCAAAAGTATTTCTGACTACACTATATTTTGCATCCTAAAGAAATTCTCCTATTCTTGCTTCATTCAAGATTGTTTATTTCTAACTGTACTATTAGTTTCCAGCTAAAGTGATCATTCCTACTCAATGACAAGTCCATTCTCTTTCCGTAGTAAACTTTGTTTTCACTTTTCCATTTATTCTTGTCCCTTTCTATGGTATGTACATTTGTTCTAAACAAACAGAGGAGAGGACTGGAATACTTTGTCTGGTTTTAAATCATTTCCCTGTATTAGTTTATTTATGTATTTCCATATTTTAAAAGTATTACAGAGAAAACAAAAAAAAAATAACAAAAGTCAATAACAATCCAGCATGCCGCAAAGGGAGACAACAAAAAGACAGCTAGAAACTTCCTAATATGGAGTATTGCTCTCGTAAATCCCCGAGAAAAATCACGCCAGCACTAATAGTATGAACGCAAAAACATTACAACCACTTTAAACGAATGCCTCTACAGTTCAATTCAAATTTCAACCCCTAACAGTGCATAATGTGCATAATAGTTCAGCCAAATCATCGATTCCAATTCAAATTTTCAAAAACCAACAGTTCCGCAATACCAACGCAAAACACATTAGATCACAAAGAGGACCGGACCTACTTACATCACGCACAGACTCAACTCCATTCACAGTAAATCACAAAAACAAAATAAATAAATTCCTTAAACAAATCCGTATGGAGCCAAAACCGCCAGAGCCAGAACAATGCCTGAAGCGAGAATGCAAGGCCATCGGAAACATGAATCAAACACAACCGGATTGAATTCGGCTGCAATAACGCGAATAGAAGCAGAAAGAAAATTATGAGCGAGATAAAAGGAAAGGCGAATTCACCGGCTGCAGATCCAAGCATTCAGTCTGAATCTGGATTGGCATCCAATAGCATTCGAATCTGAATCAGCCGTTAACAGCGCAGAATCGTTTTTAACGCATAGAAAGAAACGTAGTGAGAGAGAAGAAAGCGAGAGAGAGGCGAAGAAATGAGAGACGGAGAGAGAGATTTGAGTTTTGGATTGATGGAAGAAGAAAGCTATGATGCGCTTTTTGTTTCAGAGTTGCGAAGGAGAGAGAGTGTGTGTGTGAGAGAGAGAGAGAGAGGAGAAGGGAGGGGGTGAGTCACGTGCAGTGCGAGATGGATCTGGGGACCTCTCCCCGACAGCCAGCTAGCAAAAGGGTTGGCTCACCAACATCCACAACTTCTTACGCGTCAAAGCTATTATGCTATTCCCCTAGCCCTCTACTCTAGCTTTTCCCTCCTCAATTAAATCTTTTCTCATTCACTATTCATTATTCTTGGTTTATTGCTATTCAATTTCATTCACCTTCTTAATTTTTATTTTATGTTTTATAAATAAATATATATATATATATACATATTAATTAATTTCATTATTCATAGGCACTCAATTTTCTTCAAATATAAAATATGTGATTGCATTAAGAGATACTAATAAAACTGATTAATCAAGTTACTCTTAAGTAAACTTAATAAATACTTCATATTAATTCTAAAATAATCACCAATGAATTTTATAACAGTAATACAAGATTTACGGTTACACTTTTCTATACAATGTCGTTATTGTTATTATTATTATTATTATTATTAAAAATTTATGAAATAAAAAAAGAGGTCATCATTAAATGAGAATGACACTTGTTGAAAAATTTATGTTTTTTGGCACAGAAAAATATATATTAACTAATAATACAAAATACATGGTCAAGAGAGTTACTCCTACATCAACCGCCCACCTCAATTTGCACAATTTTTACACTGATTCAATTAATAATTTTAAATTGGAATTTAAATATATATATATATATATATATATATAACTTTAAATATTTATCACGTATAATATTCCTAACCAATTAAAGTATAATTGAGTCACGAGAGACATGTGATACGGTCATATAAAATAATATTGTAACTCCATAATATGCTCCTTTATAATTATTCATAGAATTTAATTTTGTAGAATTTTAATATAAACATGTCTTTATGTCGTTAATCAATTAAAAGTTATAATAGATATAAATTTTTTAAAATAATTATTATTAAAAATATCTTAAATGATAGATTAAAACTAGTCTTTTTTTTAATTTTAACAAATTGAATTTAAATTTTAAGTCAGCGCATTGAAAATAAATTATCTTAAATGGTTGCTCTAGTATAAAATAGTTAGAATATTTAGCTTGAAACTATTGAAAGAGGTGTTTAATTTTGATATTAAAAAATAAAAACATTCTTGGCATAAAAAATAAATAATTTCTATGTGTGATTTTTTCTGTTGTCTAAAAAATAATAAACAACTAAACAAACTACCGAAGACTTGGAATACGTATGAGAATAGTCTTTTGGTACTACTAGTAGGTAAAATCTTGGTGGACCCTAAGATCAATGAACTCCAACCAATTCAAACATTGATCAAGCTGCCACACACGTGGGGACTTAACATATGAACAAGTTATTGGTTATCATATCTGACTTTTTTTATTAATTGATGCCTTGAGATATTAGTTAAATAATTTATATTAAGATTTACGATGAAATCGTATCAATAATATTTATAATCCAAAGTTGCCAACTAGTTAAGTAATATATTAAAAAATTTATTAGTATTTTATTTTTTTTCGCTGGTCACATTTTCTTCTTAAGTTTTTTTTTTTAGTTCTGATCAGTTGATACATTGTTCACCTCTTAGTTTTCATTATTTATGTATTATTTAACAACTAAAAATAATTGAGTGAACCTTAACAATGAATAGTTTGTGACCTAAGAGGTGTGAGTTAACATTAGTAAACAATGATAAATAAAGTGTGTCTCTCTGAAAAAAATAAAGTAAACAACATATTGGTTCAATTTTCTTATTTCTCACCAGTATTTTCTTTTAAAAACATTATATATTTATTATGAGTTAAGATTTAATACAAATTATGTACTGTATAATTATTATTTTTAATAGAATATTAAAAATTATCTATATGAGTATATTAATTATAAATTCTTCATTTGACATGAAGTAAATTACAATACTTCTATTTTATATATATATATATATATATATATATATATATATATATATAAAAGTATGTACATTGTGGCTAACTTATGTAACGCATTTAACGTATATGAGGAAATCCATACTATGTTTTGACTTGCATATTATAGATTTTGGCTAACTTACATAATATATTTAATGAATTTCAGCACAACATTCATAGATTAAATTTTCATTTTGGAACCTGATAAAATTCAAATAGAAATACATTCTAGATTTAAGTTTCATTGGGATATGATAAAATTTAGATTAAAGATATCTTTCTTTGAAAGTCAACTATCAAAATCGAGGAATATCACATGAAAGAGTTGATAAATAAAGTTCTTAAACTAAATAGTTTCAAAAGCAGGATTAAACTATATTCTTTTTCTTTTAAGAGTTGGACAAGAATATATATAAAAAATAAAAAAATAAAAAACTCTATTCCTACATCTTTCCTTATAAGTGAATTTTTATTTACGAAAACTTTTGTTATTTGTTACTAGAAAGAAGGCAATTCCCATGATTATTTTTTCCTCTAATTTTTTTCTCTCTCTAACTCAATTTATTTTATCTTTTCATACCATTTCTTCAATTTTTTTGAAATGATTTTTTTGTTATTTTTTTCATAATTATATCACATCTTTGTATATATGAAGAAGAATAAAATAATATAAATTGAACAAAATTTTGTTTTTTTTTTCAAGTTTAAAATTTCTTTTCTTTTACGCTTTACCTTGATATATATAAGATCTGAGTTAAAGGTGTGTATTTAAGTTAATCTAAACCTATAATAATGTATTATGTTTTTTAATGAACTTTTTATGAGTAAATTAGAATGTTCCTAATTTAGCATAGTATTGAAAAAAATCTCTAAAAATATAAAAGATATAAGTTAAGAATAGTTAACTTACTCTATGAAAGTAATTACATATTAGGAATAACCTATTTTGCTGTTCATCAGATTTAGTTTTTGCTTTGAATTTTATTTTTTTTATAACTGGATATTGTATTTTTTAATACAATTTTGGGTTTTGAGTAGTCAAACTGGGAATGAAAAAAATACATGAAGAGGTGGTGTGAACAAAATAATATAAAAATGCATTTGAAACTGATATAATTGAATATAAAGAGTTAGAGAGTTTTTTTTTGAAGTAATGATTTCCCACAAGTGAATTGAATTAAACCACTTTAATGTTGCTTTGACTTTTTTTAGTGTTTAATAGTCTTAAATTGCTTGAGTTGATATACATGCATCTCATAATGAAATAAAGGTTTGAATTAAGGTTTAAACTCTCTTAGGAAAAAAAATTGTTTATTTTAGATCGTAAGTATTTTTGTTAATTTTGCATGATTATTTTTTATAATTTGTAATTTGTTTCTTTCAAAGAACTAATTTCTTAATTAAAGTTGTCCAACAAATTTTATAAATATGTTTGATGGATAAATTTTTCCCAATAAATATTAGTTCAAAGATAATAAATCAACTATTGAATATACAATTTCTTTTACCATAAGATAATTAGTCATGATATAATCTCAATTATCTACACAATATATAACATCATATGCATCATCTCATCATATCACATCTCAACACATATATACATATCACATACATTTCATCCAACCCTTTCATATACACATACACACATTTTATTACATAAATATATGTAAATATACAACACCAATATATCGTATCATTAGTGATATGTGGCTTGAGTGAGATTATCTCACTTTGAGCGACTTGTTTTCACTAAATAGGAAAAGTTTCACTCAAATTGATAAACTATCATTTAAGTGACATCTCATATATCTTAAGCGAATTAACAATGCTGAATTTAAAGGACAAAGAAATTATTTAATATCCCTCTTCTGACCAACTTCAAAGGAGAAATAATCAACACTAATTCTTTCTCGCTCAAGTGTCACTTTGTTTGAGTGACATGACTTAGTACACAATTCTACAAGTTTCAAAACATCTAACTGTATTTTTCATCATCCATTGGTTCATTAATATTGAAAGTTTCAAAGGAGAGAGAACTTTTACCATAATTATCTCCAAACCATAACTTGAACCATAAACATTTTTACTATAGCCACCATGACAACATTTAAAGGATAATATGCCGAATGCAAGTAATAATTGTTCACTACTTAAACATTGCTTTAAAGTGTCATTAACTTTATTTATCAATTCTAACTAACATGATTTAAACACACAAAATAACATTGCTTATGACCCAATTTTAAACTAAAAAAAGACTAATTTAAACTCCCAATTCATTCAAAACCAATATATAACCAACATTTTTCCTTTTTCAATTACCATTACACTCTCATCTTTCACTCTATTCATGCATCTAAAGTGGAAAACTTTTCAATCCTAAAGAAAAAAAAAAATATAAAATAATTTAATAGAAAAAAAGGAGTTATCATAATCAACATTTTAATTAATCTGGAAAAACGTATAACTAGTCCATGAGAATCTTAAAAGAAAATATAATAATTTTAACTATTTAAAAACATAAAGTAAAAAATAAATTATTTTAAACCTACTTATATTTTTTATAAGATTTTTTTCATTATTCATTTCCCTTAAAATATATATTTAATATAAATAAACTATCTCTTACCCTTTTAAATATAACATTATGAAACTTGAATTTGGCCATTTATTTTGTTGAACATGTTTGTTGTGTTGGTACTTTTCATTCTTATTTAGTTTACAGATAATTTACACACAAACGTTGTTGTTTACTTAAAAAAAAAAATAAAAATAAAAGGGCGGAAAATTTTAATTTTTAGAAGTATCAATGACGAAAATTATATTATTATTTCCAATGGAGTGTTGTTGATAGTTAAAAAACCGATTTTGAGCAACAAAAAACTACCGATACAAAACTTGAGCCTGTCTACACAAATTTTACTATTAAGAATCATTATCTTACACATGAAAATAAAACATAAAATATCCAGTTAAATAAATAAAGCATAGTATCAAATGAGAAGAAAAGAGAATAAATCATAACAAAATAAACTAGTAATTTAAAAACAACTTAACAAGTAAAAATATGTTCAACTTACAAAATTAAATGAAAAAAAGTCAAACTAAATAAGTAAATATTTATGATTTTCTCAGGAGATGCACTTCTCGTCAAAGTCTTCGATTTGGACTAATTATAGTTGAATATAACCTATCAACTTGTTCAACGGATTGTTCATTGGAATTGAATGAAACTGGACCTAATATTTTCAAGAACAGATTCAAGTGGGTTCCATAATATTCTAATCAAATAGATGTCCTATATTTTATTAAATTAATTTTTTAAACAATTATATATTAATAATAAATTTTACTTAAAAAATATTTTAAATAATATGATATTATATTTATATTTATAATATTTGTTTAAATATATATAGTAAAGTATATTTTAATTTAAGTTTTATACATTTTATTTACGATTTATAATTACATATAATTTTAAGAATAATATATAAATCTAAAAAAATTGAATGAACTAAATATTTTAAATTTTAAATTCAACTTAAATTAATTATTTTCTAAAAATTCAAAATAAAATTTTTAAAATAAATTAGGGTAACAAAACAAGCGGTTCAATCCATTTTAGTTTGATCATCTTAACTCAATGACGTGGATTGAAAATTCAGACTCAATGATCTTTTTAATTTATTTTTATTTTAATGTATGTATATATATATATATATATATATATATTAAAAACATATTTTTTATAATTTTTAATTGAGTAATTAATTTTTTAATTAGATAAATTAAAAGGATCATCACTTTTATATGTTAAATTATTCTATTATAATCAATAATTGAAACTTATGTTGGATTAATTATTTTGTAGACATACATAAATTAATAATTTCTCTAGATTAACTTATTTGTCAAAATATTATGTAACCATTATTGTTATTATTTATTTATTTATTTGGTTATATAAAATAATATTATTCATATTATGTGAATATTTATTGGATAGGTAGGTTGAGTCCATTATTAACTAATAATATATATAGAATAGTTCCTACAACTGTTCAGAACACATTTTTATTTTATCCTATTAAAGAATAAAAAAGACAGTTTTCTGTATACCTTTCTGACTTTGGAAGCATTTTGTACATATTCTTTTTTCTTATTTCTTGCAAAGAAGTCATTGCCTAAGAAGGACAAAACTAACGGATGATGAATCAAAGCTCTTCTTTATTACAGGTATTGATTCTTCTTATCTTTATATAATATGATGTTCATATGTCATAATCAGACTAAATTAAAAACTCTAATAAAATTATTGCTTTCAACTTAAACATAATAATTTAAATTATAATATTATTTCATATTTACATTCTTTAAATAATATAATATAAAAATAGTTTTTTTTTAAATTATTTTGTATATTGTTTCTTAATTTAAAAAATAGGTCAATCAACTGACGTATTCTTGATTCGCTGAGTTGACGAATTAGAAAGAATACACCAAAACGAATTAATAAATTCAAAATGCCAAATTTATTCTCTTAAAATATACAAGTCAATTTAATCGATCTAGTCTATTTTGAGATCCTTAATATAAATAAATTTAATGATTTCACATTAATTTTAGGCCACTCGAATAGTAGAACATGCACGTAAAGAGACTTGTCCAATCATTTTTTTTATTTTCCTAATTCCATTATTATACTTGGAATTTTTGCTCCCAAACAATGAAAATTTTGCTTTTTAGGTTTATCGTTGTCTAGTTATAAATACATAGTTTAGGTTTATAATGTATTTGTAAGCCAATTTTAGTTTTAAAACCAAAAATAGATTAACAAATTTAAAATGGATTAAGATATCACGATATTAGATAAACCTTTACATACTTTTACCCTTTTTTATATAAAAGATGTTATAATTAAATTCTATAATTTCTTCTTATATGAAATTAAAATTAAAATAATTATTTTGCATTGTGTTACATTTAGAACTTATTTTTTAATTATCTACTTTAATTGTTAAATTACTCTTTTATAGTGAAATTTAATTTAATTATTTGACTTGAAAGTCTTATTAGACCTCAAATGTTTATCTTTTAAATAAAAATAGAAAGATATGTTAGATATTAAAGTAATGATTGTTTTTGAAAATTCTTTAAGGATAAAAGTTTCACTTAGAATATAAAAGAAAGGGTGACAATTCACTCAATAAATTCTATTGGTTGAATGAATATAAAGGAGAGTTAAAATCAGACAATGTATATAAATAGGATGTTGAAATGATGATATTTTTTTAGAATGAATGAAATATAATTAGTTATTTATACATGTCTTATTAAGCCTAATAAATTGCTATTATGAAGGTCAATAATCAAATTTGAGCCATGAAGACCTTACATGTATGTATAACAAATGGTGTTTAGGACTTATTTGTTGATGATCTATATAATGCACTAATCATAGAATGTTTGAACCACATATAACACCACACCAAACATGTTACTTCGCTCAAGCACATACAAAATAACAATAATACAAATCAACCTTCAACTAACTCAAAGATATACAAACATAGAGAAACGAAACTACAAACTATAAAAAAAAAGTGAGGATAATTGATTATACGCGAGGCATAATCTATGCCACCATATAATCAATTATCCTCATCCTTCAAACCTCCATTCTCATGTCATATTCATTTCTTTCAGTCATGACACCTTACCTCTACACCTAATGCAATTCCACTAAAACACCTCCACCAATAACAACTTCTTTTAAATAAAACTCCATCAACCCAACTCACTTGCACTTCACACACACACAAAACACACTCAACCACCAACATTACCAACAAAGAACAAAAGTGTGAAGTTCTACTAAATTCATTAACGAGTATTTAAAGGAATTTTCAAATCCTCAACTACAATGGTCAAAGGATTCTCTACCTTGTTCAGGAATAACTGCACGCATGGCCACTATGCAAACCACAAATTTATATCATGCATAGTGTAAAAGTGAAGGACATTTTAGTCTTCTCATGCACTTCCAACTAGCTTTCATTCTATTTCTTCACATCTAGACTCGATATTTTTTTATTTTAATATATATATATATATATATATATATATTAAAATCATATTTTTAAAGTTTTTGTTGCAACCGGATCACGACGGAGCGATCAAACAATATTTTTTAAAAATATTTAAAATGAGATTGGAGTCGCCACCATAGTTTATTATGGAAAACTATAGAAAAACCAAATAAAAATGTCTACAAACAAGATTCAAAGATTCGGGAGTCGGTTACGTGTGGGGAAGGTATTAGCACCCCACAACGCCCGTCCTAAGACGGTACCCTTAATCAAATGAATAAAAATAAGTGTGGTTTTAAAAAATATTATTTTTCCCAAATAATAACAGTAACAATGAGACTAAAGACAGAACAAACAAATATATAGAAAAACATAACAAACAGGAAAACATGCTTATAAAAATCATAACAACGATAAATAATAATTAGGCGGATAAAAATAACAAACAAAAATAAAACAAACAAACATATATATATTTTTTATTTATTTGGGCCCGACAAGGCTGGACCTTGGTCATACGTATCTATACAGATGATAGAAAATCTATACATGATAGAAAATCAGGGTACACGTAGTTCTATTTTAAAAAAATTTGTTGGATGACGTTTGATATTTTTTAGATTATGAATCTTTTCTTTTATTTTTGGCAATTTTTTTATATAATTTTTTTAGTTATTTTCTATTTTATTATATTTTTCTCTTGATAATTGTTTATTTAAAGGAAACTCGGGATAAGACTGTTTTTTTTATACTTAAAAATGTTTATTAAAAAACTATTTTTATTTTAATTTAAGAAAGGAATTGATTTTTATTATCTTAAAGAAATTGTTTTTATACTTTAGAAAAACATATCCTTTTTAATTTTTTATTCATTATTTTCGAAAAAAATAACTATTTTTCATATTAAAACAAAACTTTTTCTTTTATTTTATTTTTAAATTGTCTTTATATTTTATTTTCAAAAAACGTGTTTCTATTACCTTATTTTTGTAAAAAAAAATGTTTTTTTATATTTATTATCGAAAAGACATGTTTTTATATTTATCTCATTTTTATTATTTTTGAAGATGTTTTATCTTTATTATTTTAGGGTTGTTTTGAAACCTTTTTCCCTTTTTTGTTTTAAAAATTTATATTTTTGATATTTTTTCAAGAACTATTAATTTATTAAATTTTAGAAAGCATTTGGTTCGTTCCTCAAAAATTGGAAAATGTTTTATAATTTTTTATTATTATTATTATTTATTTTTTTAAAATCAAATAGACAAGGGATGAACCTCAGGATATCATAATAATCATCAAACAGAGCAACCACATGTATGTGATAAGTATATAACAGAGTAAATAAAAATAAAACGTTTTTTTCTCGGCCTGTGTATCCACTTGCTCACTATGCATATTTATACTAATTATAATTAGCTCACTCTTAATTCAAATTTTAAATCCCTTAATTCCTAATTATTCCCACTTAATTATAATTTGTGAATTGCCAATTGATTATTCTCTTTTAATTCATATTCAAATCTATTAATTCCTAATTATCCTCACTTATGACACACCAACTGACTGTTAAATTCCAAGGACAAACACAGACTTGAAAAATGGGCAGAACTTTACCATTATTGCTGTTATGGCATCATAATCCCATACATATAATCAAATTCAAAAATAAATTAATATGGAGAATAAATGGGGAATATTGGAGGTAATGTGACTGAAACATTTTATTATTATTTTTTTAATTCGTTTTTTCTTTATTGTTTTTTCCATTTTTACATTTATTGAAAGCAACCTAAATAACACAACAATAGATACTTAAATATTTTTTTTATTTTAATATTATTATTATTTTGAAATATATATTTATTATATCATTATTTTTTATTTTTTCGAAAAATAAAACAAATTATCTCATTACTATTTTAGAACATTAACCAAATGGAACCTATAAAAAAAAAAGATGAGAATAACAATTTAAAAAAAATGCACCAATTATTAGACAATCAGCATTTAATCACTATTAAGCAGAAAATCATTTGCAATTAATCAAAATAATAATCATATCAACTATTCAAATTTCTAGCCTTTCTAAAATTTTTTAAATTTATTTTCAATTAATTTTCGTATCATTAATGGGCATCAGAAAAAGCAAGCAAAAAGAGACGATGTGACATGGCAACACTTTAAGGAAAATTTTATTTTTATTATTATTATTTTTTTTAACAAATTTTTAATAGACTAATTTTCTTTACCTTTTTTTCCTTTTTTACGAATTTTATTTTAACTTTATTCATAAAATAGAATGAAACAAAAACTCTTTTTTTTTTATTTAAATAATAACACACATTTTTATTTTTATTTTATATTGCCTTATATTTTGAAATAATTTTATTTGTCCGGACGAAATTGGGTGTTGATAGTTTTTAATTGAGTAATTAATTTTTCTAATTAGATAAATTAAAAGGATTATCACTTGTATATGATAAATCATTTTATTATAATTTGAAACTTAAACTTAATAATTTTAAATTATAATATTATTTCATATTTACATTATTCAAATAATATAATAAAACATTAATTTTTAAATTATTTTATTTTTTATTTAAAAACTAGGTCAATCAACTGAGGTATTCGTGATTTGTCGAATACACCAAAATAAATTAATAAATTCAAAATACTAAATTCAATATCTTAAAACATGACAAAATAACAAGTCCATTGAATTCATCTAGTCCATTTTGAGATCTTAATGTAAACATATTTAATGATTTCACATTAATTTTAGGTCACTTGAACAGTAGAACATGCACATGGATCAAATTTTTTTCTTTTCCAAATCCCACTATTATATTTGGAATTTTTTTGCTGCCAAACAAATGGAAATTTTACTTTTTAGCTTTACGATTGTCTAATTGTATCTTTTGAGAGGGAATAAATTCCAAAGCAAGTATATGGGAAAGAATGATTATCTTTTGCTGAGGGACACATATTATTAACTTTTGGTTTTTCCCTTTTCATTTTTGAATATGTGGAATTTGACTTAGATATATAAAGGGTCATGGAAGCACTTTAGTACGTAATAATTGGAGTCCTAAGCATAGGTAGCAATGGAAATTGGTTTGTTGTGCTAATGCTTTGGGCAACAAACAGCCGCAAATAATAAGTATATTCATTTGTGGGGTGTGTCAAAGTCATTTTGCACATGGAAAGTTCGATGTGAATAAAGTTCCTCCACACTTCTTTATGGAAAAGTTGAAGCAGCAATACTCAAAACTAGCCAAGCAGCGTTGTCCAAATGCAGTGTTTTCTTCTGAGAATCCCTAAACAGAGTAATTTTTAGTACTTGAGGTACTGTGTTTTTTTGTTGTCTTATAATATATGCATGTCTTGTAACAAATAAAGTAATAAAGAAAAAATATGTAGAAGTTCGAGTTTTGACGGATAGGTTTCTGATCTAATTTCACAAAGAAATTAAATTTAAATCAATAAGGTTTTATTGGTCAAGAATTTATAACTACTTTTCTGTAATTTTAACTAAACCAATCCGATAAAAAATAAATTTATTGAATCAAAGCAGGTCCACTATATGTAAATATGTAGAGTTTTTGTTGAAAAAAATTTATAGCCAAAAAGTTATACATAATCATGTTAGTAAAAACAACACAATACATATGTTTTTCTTTTTATATAATTAACTTGCTTTTAATTGAGTAATAGCAAGGAAAAACTAAAAATAAATAAATAAGATTATACCATACAAAATTATGCATGATAATAAATAATAGTAAGACTCGCATCATTAATTTGGGTTGAAGTAGATTGAATCTGTAAAACATAAATATGATCCTTGGATTAATCGTTATTGACTTGTTTAATTCAAGTTGGATGGATTAAGCTAAAAATATGAAACCATGATTAAAAGATAAAAAAATTAAATAATCTGATTTGATATGTTAAAAGAGTATATTAATATATTTTGGCATTTTCTCCATATTTTACTTGTTATAAAATATTAAAATTTATTAATTTTGAATTAAAAAAATTATCAATAGTGTAAAAATAATATTTATGATAAATTAATACGATGATTGCAATCCACTTATAATAAGTGAGATTATATTATAGTTGTAAATGTAAGAAGAATTTATATCTTACTTCAAATTAGAAATAACAAGAAAAGTTTTTCTAGATTTTTTTTTTTTGCGCTCAATATTTTTTTTTTCTTATATAACTAATCATCCTAAGTTTTGGACAATGGGTTCTAGTTGCCAAATTAACCCATCACAGATAAGACAAAGGTTGTCTCAAAGAAAAAAAACATAATTTTTTATTGTTTACTCTTTGATAGTTTCAAGATTTAATTTATACTAGATTTTGAAGGTTGCAAGATTGATCCTATTATTGAGACTTAATTATTCTTTGTAGTAGAAATTGAGAGTGATGATCATTCAATAATGAATGATTTGTTTTATGTAGAATAGATGTAAAATTATAATCGCATAATATCACCCAATTTTCTATGGATCCACAATCCTATTTATAAAAGTTTGCAACCATTATTTTTCGATAGTAACATTTTATTTTTCTTAATTGTTTATTTCTTTTTCATCATGCTATTCATCTTTATTTATGAGTTGAATAATAATATTTTTAAAAATAATTTATCAAAAATTTAAAAATAACTATGTCACAATATAAAAATTTGTTGTGAATTTATAAAATCATTTATATATTAAATTTTTTTATTTATTATGAATTTTTATTATAAATTTTAGTTAAAAAAACTACTGTTTTATATGTGCCTTTTAAATTCTAAAAGATTAGTAAATTATTAGTTTTTAATATATAAACTATATTTTAATTTTATGATAAATAATTTATATACGATATAGTTTTAAATATTTATGATTTGCTTTAAGAAAATTGAAATAAAATGTACGAATGTAGATTGAAAAAGATAAATTGTTAAGAGCAACAAGTATATATGAATAAAGATAAAAGGAAAATAGTTTGGAACGAGAAAAAAAAAAATTGAGTGGAAAGGAAATTAATCTTTTAATCAGAATTTAACATTATTAAATCTTTGTCCTATACAGTATTATCACTCTTAGGTAAAAAGTCAAAAATAAATTAATATGATTGGTTTATTTGAATTGACCGAAAATTTTCATCTCTACTTAGGGCATTTAGTCATGTTTTAATTAACAGCTTCGACTAAGTTTTAATCAAAATAAATTTAATTTATTAAAACTAGTGGAACACATGTGTTTCCCATTTTAATAATATTAAAATATTATAATTTTTAAAATTGTAAAAAATAAAAAAAATTGTAAGAAATTTATACTATTATTTTTAAGTTAAAAATAATTATTTTTGGATACAGAGATTTCACCATCATGTATTTTATTAAATAATAAAATTATTTTAATTAAATAAAGGATAAAATGATATAATTTGGTAATAACAAATATATTTCTCCATGTAATAGTATAGATAATCTTATAAAATTATTGTATATTAAAAAACAAAATTTATACAATTTTCTAGATTTTTTAGTTAAAATGAAGTTAGTTAAACCTATACAAATAATTAAGGACATTTTTTATTGTTTTTACATTAATTTAGAATAATTATTAAAATAAAAAGGTATCAACTAATTTTCATAAGAAAAAGGAAACTAGGTACTTACAATGTAAATATTTTTATTCTACTATTCCGTATAATAAGTTTATTTGAATTTTGTAATAATTGTCTTAAAAATTAGTAATACTATGACAATTTATAGTTAGATAAAACTGAAACAATTTTACACTGATAAAATTTGATCATTGAAGTTTCATTATAAATGGTATTTTATATTTAAAATATATTTTCTAAAATTGTAACATTTTTATTATTTTATTTTTAAGAAAAATGTTTAATAACATACTATTTTATATACTTTATTCTTTGATACACTTCTTTACTGCTGGATAAAATTTATTGAAAAATATATATTTTTGGTGTTACTTTTTGTTTTTGCTTTATTTTTTATTTTTTAAGTTTTCAATAGATTTTAACAGTTAATTGTTGGTTAGCGTGTTAAAAAGCGCGTTAGAAAATATGTTGTTACCATTATGCATTTTTATTTCCTGCCTGAAGGAGGCATTTAAGTTATTTTCAGTGTTCTGATTTTGAAAAAATATTAAAATTAAAATCGCGACAATTATTAAAATGATAATTTTATCTGATATATAATTAATTGTTAAACGTGAACATCTTTTTAGTGAGTCTTAAAATCGTAGTTCTAACCATGTTCAACCAACGTTGGTTGTCACTTCTGATTATGACAAAGTGTGATATAAGTCATATAAAAATTAATTAATTAATTAATTAATTAGTTGGTAGTCACTTCTGATTTTGACAAAGTGCTATGTAAGTCATTCTAAATTAATTAAATTTTATAGCGTGGTTATGAAGTCAAATTAGCAAACCAACTCAAGCAGAAACTTGAATGATTCATATTTCATTGTCTACTTTGCTTAGACCACCACCAAATGAATATCTAAGTCTTTAACAATTAAAATAGTGAGAATCAATATGAAATCGATCTAATAAAATGTGAACGAGGCACAAAATTCCATTCGAAAGTCATCTGCGCGTGTTGCACGATGAAAACATTTTTATTTTGAAGCTCATGATAATAAACTTTTAGACTAAGTTTGTCGGTGTTCGTACATGGTTGTTGGAGATATTGGAATGGTAGTATCAAATGTGAAATCATTAAATAGTAAATCTTAAAATATTGAGGTCAGTTGGAAAATTCTTACACAATATAGCTAGAGAGAGAATTGAAGTATTCAACGTACTATCTTACAAGTAGAGTTTTCGCTTTCTTTTTCTTTTGCCTTCCAAGAGCATTCCTAGCTGACAATTATAAAATATCTAACATTTCTTATATAACGAAAATAAATAAAGCAATCTGTTTTCAATTAAACTTTTTTATAGGCATGATCGAGAATTAAATTTTAATTAACACGCTAAATTATTAATAATTTACTAATTAGTTGCGTTAATATAATTTTTTTAAGCATAAACTGAAACCATCTGTTTAATAAGGTTACATTAGTAGATACACGTAGAACTATAATTATAAAATATATTTTCACTCTGATAGACACGGAAATTTAAGTCTCACACACACCGCATATATATATATATTATACAGCTAACAATCATAATATATTTTAGTATTATTTTTATAAAATAATATATAAAATTCATGAATTTCAGTTTAGTGAAACAGCATAATTTATTACACTTGAAGATAAGGTTTTATATTAATTGTTTCAGTATAAATTAATACTTAATCCATAAAAAGTATATTAATTGAAAATGTATACCTATTCTTACATCAAGATAATTCATTTTCTTGTTTTGTGATACTTTTATATATATATTTTTTCAATTTTTTACTATTTAATATTTTAATCTATTATAATTATCATAGATATCATTTTAATGTATTATAATCACAATATATTTTAAGTATACCATAGAAGTAAATATACTAATAAAGAATCATCATATCATTATAAATATTAAACATAATATATATCAAATTGATACATGTAAGTGATTATCATCATAATATATAAATATCATACAACACATTCATACTAAATAATCAGTCTTAAAAATATCTATGTAACTCAAAGACAACTATATTTCACTATGAAAGATACATTACTTGAGAGACTTTATATATATAATAAAGAAGACTTCCTCGCATAATTAACCTCATATCACTTACTAACCTTAGAGAAAAGAGTTTGTTCCACCTCTTCCTTGCTCAAACACTCAATCATCACTTGACCTATCATCACTTGAATGTTGTCCCCAATATATTAACAAGTTCTAAAATCACCATTCTCACCATTTTACCAATGTTTGACTGACCATATTTTCACGCTTAAGTGTTGGCATATAAATACATAGTCTCATATATTATATAACTAATGTTCTCTTAGAAAAAGAATGTGAGACAAATTAAATTAAGAGGGAGTGAATTGATTTTGAAAACTTTTTGAAAAGATTTATCCTTGTTTCAAGTTCTTTAAAAAAGGATTTTAATTAGAAAATAAAGTTAATTGATTATTTTATAAGATCAATTGAAAACACATTATTCTACTATTTGGTTAATTGTTTAACAAAATAGATAATTGTTTATCTTGTTCCGAAATATCCCAAAAACAATTTCATTGATAATTAAAACCTATCGATTAACACAATCATAATACTTTTTCATGTTTTTAACCTTGAAAACGATTATTTGTTGGTTAATTTTAATATTGGTTGTGTGTTAAAGGGAAACTCTTGTGAATACCTTATGTATAAGATTTTCAAATATATGCAATGAAAGCTATAATATTCAATACATATTCAACATCAACATCTTCAAACATTATCATCATCAAAATAACTTCTCTTGAATCTTAACTTTACTCTTCAAGTCTAACATGTGTACCACTGTCACTTTTAACGCTTTAGCAATCTCTTGTTGCTTTAACGTTACTTGAAAGAGAATTATCTCAAGCTCTCTATCACTCAAGCCTTGAGCTATAACTTAGACTATATACTTTGTTGTTCAAGTATTCATGTTAGTGTTTGAGCAATTCATATAATGATGACTCATTTCTTGAGCGCTGATAATCCACAACCACTTTAGGGATATCAATCCAAATAACTAATTCATAATCACACATATCATCCCACAATTAAAACATTCTCATCTTTATTTACCATTATTTATACAAGCATCATAATCCCATGTCAATATTTTAAGCTTTTCAACTATCATATATATACATAGGTATATATAATCTATTTTTTATATACATATAGTGATACCACCAATGTATTGAATATTCCACTTAATAGTCTCTAATTATTTCTCTTCACACAAATAACTTACATAAAACTTCTATACACTTTTATAACTTATCTAGAAAACTTTTGGAAATCCAATGATATGTTTTGTTTGGCTTAACTTTATTTTCATTTCTACCTTATTATAGTCATATTACTTAACTGTTTTTTTTTAATAATGGTGTAATTCACACCAGTATCATGGGCAAATTTTTTTATTACCAAAATAGATAAATGGTATTAGCATGACAAAAAGTCTAATGAGATTGTACTAGTCAGCTAGGATTCCATTTAAGTAGGGGAGGAATAGTGCAAAACAGTGATATTTAAGATTTTTGTATTAAAGTTTAAATAGTGTCTAGTTGATACAATTTAAATTAATACTTTAAATTTTATGCATTTGAAATGTATTTTTTTTAAAAAGTTTGAAATAATTTATTATAATTAATTGAAAATAATTATTTATAACTGAAACTTTTATTTTAAATTCAGATTACCATTAAATATATTAAACACACTAATATATGGATTCTAATTAAACACATTAAATATATCTTTAGATAATATAATAAGAATGCTAATAAAAAATAGTGACATTTTATATGTTAATGTTGAAATCTCACAATTTGTGTGTATATTTAAAATGAAAGTTTCAACCATAAATAATTATTTTTAGTTAATTAATTATAATTAATTATTTCATTTTTTTTTCAGAAATAAATAATACATCCACAAAGGAATGACATCCAGATACATACTATTTAACTTAAGGTATTAATTGATATCTTCTTAAGTGGACACTATTTCAACATTAACATAGAAATTGTGGTTGTCTTGTGCGATTTTTCCTTTCTTTAAGTGAAATATTTTCCAATTGACACAATTTTTTCATAATGAAATTGTGTTAAGTTCACACCATTTATCTATTTTTTTTATTTTAAACAATATGTGTGAATTACTACTTTATGAAAATAAAACTTACTTAAATACCACATTAGCTTAGTTTCTTTTAATTTTATAATTTTTAGAGAAAATAAAGTTCTAAAAGGATAAATTTGTCTATAATCTATTTACAGAATTTCTATCATTTATCTATTTTTACTAAAATACCAAGTCTTATAAAAAGTGAGAAAAAAAAAATCTTTTATTTTATTATATGTATAGATTGTCTGAAAGAAAAAAAATATGTACGATTGTTTACAGAGGATTAAAGGATAAATTAGTAGTGTGTACAATTATTTTTATTCAATGAATAATTTACCTATAATATTTTTCTTTGTTGTTGGATATGTAACCGAAAGATAGTTATGAGAACCAAAATTTTATAATTTTAAAATACAATTACAGTCAAAACATATCAAATTTTAAAATTAACCAAAATCAGCGTTAAAGCTCAATTAAATCCAAATATGCAAAATTCAACTAGAACAAATGTTAGGTGCAACGAATATCTAGTAAAGTCAATAAGTTCATAACAAGTGTCTCAAAATTAATTTCTCAATATCATTTACTTAAACGTGCGTTAATTTATTTTATTTCAAATTTGAGTAACAATATTTTAAAATATAATGTACGATTCATAAGAATGCAATTTCAAAGGTTAGAACTAAAAGCTGTAATCCAAACAATTAATCTATAAATAAAGTGATACGAATTTAAATCAATTAAAAAACTAAAATTATAATTATCGAAAATATATGTTATCAACGTAATAATATTAAAATCAATATAAAATATCATATAAACAATTTTTCCATATAATTTTGCATTTATCAACTATTATAATGAATAATTTTATCAACAATAAAATATCAACTTTCAACTTCTAAAAGAACTTTTTTGACTAGTTTTTTCAACTACCTCTTTTTGGCTAAGATAGCCCAAGTAGCAAGTGCAAAGAGGAACAATAAACCAAATTCTTTTACTGGGCCACTCAAATAGTGTTGACCATGTCATGAGGCATGAGCTTTATATATATATATATATATTATTTTCACATAATCTCCTTTCAAAATCATTTTTTAAATTATTAGGAAGTATATTATTTATATCTCTAAAGTTCTAAATGAGGAAACGTGCTCTATATCTTTGCTGACACCTGTAGCAAGTGACATCATTTGCAGCTACACATGTAGGAGCACTAGCACATTCATGAAGTAAATATTAAATTTCCTCACTCAATATTGTTTTCAAATGAAATTAATTTTCTACAATTTTGTTCTTCTTATTTTAGCTTAATATTGTAACTAAATATATTCTTAGTATATAGAAGGAATCTACCTTTCAAGAGTCTGCAAATGTTCAGGCATATCTATAATTCAATAATTCATAATGAAAATCTGTGTATTTCAGTTTTTCAAACAACAATAGCTATAATGCCAAATCTTCTGTATTGGAGTCTACATATAAATTATTAGTTGGTTAATTTAATTAAGGAAAATTTAAATATAATATGGGATGAAAGAATAATGTTTTTAGCATATGTTATTTACTTTGTGCTTGGGTTTCTTTTCCTTTCTTATCATCATCAATCGCATAAGAAAAACTTATCCCGCAGATTTGGATTTAGCATATTCCTAATTTCTATTAGCAAGAAAATAAACAGAAGGAAGAACAAGAAAATAGGAGTGGCCAATAGTGTTATTTGACACGTTTCATATATTTTCTTCTCTCGTCACATTGAATCACATCACTCATTAATATTCCTCTATCTTCTATCTGTGTTACTCTCACCAAATTTTCTAGCAAACATTATTCTTCCCTCAACATTTTCTGTGTACTGATATGTACCAGACTCATGGTTATCCCCTGCTCTGGCTTCTCTGTCACATGATTCCACACCCCTAATATAAAATAATTGCTAGTCTCAAGGAACATGAAATGATCATAATGTACGTGCTTGCACCTTATCTTTTCTTTTTCATACCAAGTTCAATGCTGCACTAGATAGAGAGAAGAGAAGGATTTACTCGCCTCTGCTGCAAAGTAACAAACACAAGCGTACAATATAGTTTATGTGTGGTTCTAAAAGCAATTCCTTTCTTTCTTTGTCTTCTTTATCTGATATCCTTGTGCAAGACACCAAATTGCTTCTGCTTCTATATTCTCTCTAGCTGCTTTGTAGGTCTTATTCACTAGCTTTCCCTAGGAGGAAAGTGAGTTGATTCCTGGGCCGACTCATCTTTTCTTTCCAAGGTTCTTTTCCTCAACTCTTTCTCTCTGTCTGTTGGCGTTTCTTGATTTTGTGCATGGTGATATGAATGACATAGTGAATGTTGTACAGAAAATAAAAATTTGTTTCTTTGTATTCTAATGCAAGCATCAAAACTTTCTTGGTCCTAAGTTCTTGAATAACGTGACTGCTTTTGATGAATGCTGGCCTTGGCCTAACTGATAAAACTAAAATTTCTGTTTCTTTGATGGTCTGGTTTCATTGTAATTGTAGTCATATCAGCTATATTTTTGGCAATTTCTTGCAATATCAAGGACCACGACAAAACTATAACTATGACAATTTCCTACCATAACTGGAACAGCTACTGTGACCGCAATTTAAATGAGACAATATTTTTTATGTTTTACTTTTCTTTATCTCCAACTATTGACTTTAGTTCTTCTGTCCAAAGACTAGCACATTTCTCTTAAATGCATGAATCTTTAGTTATATCATATTTATCGCTTTTCATTTTCAAATGCTGATTTTCTATTAAGCGGTATTGTGAGAGGTTTATTTGGGTTCTGCTGCAGTGCTTTTCTTTCAATTTTTCCTCGTGTATTTGGAAGAGATTCTTCATAAGGAATTCTAGGGAAAAAAAAAAACTTCTTAAACTAAAATTATCTTAGTTATAATTTAACTTGTTCTTAATTATGTGGGGGTATTTTTCTTCCACATGTTGCTGAAAAGGCTAAGTTTGAGTGTAGTTTGTTTTTTGGTGTTTCACAGAAGTTAATTCCATGATACTCAAAGATCTAATGGAAGAAAAGCAGTTGAATTTTAACCAGCCACTTTTATCTGTGAGGCGTTTCTCATCAACAGTGGCCAATGAAACAGACCGCAGAAGCAAAACTGATAACTCATTAGCCAGACTTCCACCTCCTCCTTCCTACCAATCAGAGTTAAAGCCAGTTCCAGTGAGGAATGCTGGAACTGTTCCTTTTGTATGGGAGAAAGCCCCAGGAAAACCCAAAGATGAAAGCAAGTTACATACACAAGCTGCTGAGCAGCCTCCCTTCATCACTCCAAACGTCCCACTTGGGAGAGTATCAGAAATCAAGCAACAATCAGTTACTGAGATGAGAACTGGAAGCACCTTTTCCAAATCTCAAAGGGTTGCATCTTTGGATAAAAGAGTAGCAAAATATTCAAAGGAGGAAAATATGGAGAAGGAAAGTTCTTATTCAGATGAATCCTTTAAAGATGCTCTTGACACACTTTCTAGGAGTGAGTCATTCTTCATGAGCTGTAGTTTGACTGGTCTGAGGGGTTGGGAGGAACAAGAGGCTCAACCATATGGGAGTTTCTCAAGTGATCATCAACAAGCTCGTGATTTCATGATTGATAGGTTCTTGCCTGCAACAAAGGAAAGTACATCTGGAGCACCACATTCTGTGTCCAAGAAGACACTTGCTGGACAAGAACAACAAAAACAGAAAAAGAGAGGAATGAATGCAGAAAGTTCACATCCCCTTAATCAGCATAGGCCAAAAGATTTGCCAAATTACACTCAAGATATTGATAGGGAAGAAAGTGACAATGAAAGTGATGACTGCGATGAATATGAGAAATACGCAACTACTACTTGTGGGATATTTCCTCGGTTCTGTCTTTTGAATCCAATACCTGGATTAAGAATGGATAAGGTTCAAAGAAATGCAGCTCATCGAATGCAAGCTAAATCAGGTGCTTCTCACATTGGATCTACAAAAGGGGTAATAATAATTTGTCTCTATCTACTTTTGTTTATCTAATATTTCAATTTAGGTGCGGTTAATTGTTATTATTTTCTTATTCTGCAGCAAGTTAGAACTACCTGTGACTTTACAGAAGAAAAAGAGATTTTGGATATTCTTGTAAAATCTAAACGTGGCACTGATCCACATCGAAGAGGTTGCAGCAAAATAGGATCCTGTGAGAGCACTCAACAGGATTATGAAAGCCATGTTCATGAGAAAACAATGTATGTAGATTCTGTACATAAGGTCACGTCTGAAACCAATACCATAGGTGGTGATCATGAGACTTCGAGAAGAGATACTGACGTTTACAATAATAGTACAATAGATTCAAGTTCTAAACTGATTGAACATAAGGAGATAAATTCAGAAGGTCAAGGGTATAGCAGGGGAAAAAATTCTAACAGCCTCAATCAAAATTCAGAAGCTGATTTGAAGAGCCAATTATCAGGCAAATGGGTTGATAAAGAATGTTCTTTGGATAGCTCAAAGGTGAGATATGATGGTAAGATTGACTTAGAAAGCCAAGGTTTTACAAAAGAAACATCTGGTGCAAGATGTTTTGGACTTGCTCTTGTCCTACCTTCACTAAAAGCTCCATCAGAGTCTTGGCTTAAGCGCACTTTACCTACCATTTCCAAAAAGAACATGACTTCACGGTCTAGCCTTGTTGCAAACCTTCATGCACAATGTCACTCTCAAGAAAACATCATTGTACCATAAGTGGGAAGCAATTGTTAAATCTTCCAATGTACATCATTGTCATCTGCAGCTCCCAGAGGTAATCTGATAAAATCAAAGTATAAAATTCCTCAATTTTTCAGAAAATACAAACACCTTTATCAGAACTTGAACTTTATGGATAGAGGGCCATTTGACATGAACACAACAATTTTGGTGATGTAATTTTCGCATTAGTTTTCTGTGTTCCTATCCTTCTGGTTGGGTGTTCCCCATGATGAGGTGTGTATAACTGACTCTGTAAATCACTATTGCCTTTTGTATATTTTACATAATGTAAATATGTTGTTTCAATAAAAGTTGTATGTCATTTACACGAATCTTTAACGTGATATGTTCCGGTAATTAACATTCATGCATTCAGACTTGGAACCTATTTGAAATTGTGAATCTCCTGGGGTAGCACTTCAATTCTCTGCCATTCAAGTAAAATTTAGTGTGTAAAATTAAATTCATAAAAAAATTGTTCAGAACCAATTATACTGATAGTCATGCAAGTGAATTCGTACGTATGTAGTTGGATTTTCGATTTACGTTTAAGCAAAATGAAAATATAAAACAAATACAGTTTTTTCTAGAAAATTAAACGACAGTTACAGTGGCATCTGATGCAGGAACGTTTCATCTTTGAATGATATCTTTAACAAAAGAGTTCTTAAAACCATTATAAAGTATATGTAGTTATGATTAGTTTTTTAAAAATATAAATAAATAATACACACATAGCTGGTAGTACATTCTCATCTCATCATAAGTTATTGATAAAAACTAAATATGGTTTCTAATTGATTGATAATGTGAAAAAGGCTATATTAATACTAAACGATATCAAAAATGTATTTTGAAAAAAGTAATTATCCAAAAAGATGATTTTTTTTTCGAAGTAATTAACATCTACAGGATTTTTTTATAAAACATGAGCATGTTTTATACCAAATATGAACCAAATTTATTCTCATATTATTTTTCGAAAATAGATTAATATACATTTATTCCTTCATCGATTTGCTTTGAATCAAAATAATCACACTGCACTTATTTAAAATTAACTCCATCTATAATTTAAACATGTTGGCAGTTTAAAATCTCTATAGAAAACAAATTTTTTACTACCCAATATGACAACTTTTATTTACCTCTGTAATTATAAAAAAAAAAGTTTTCACCTATTTCTCTTATCCTCCCTCTGCCACTTGTGTACCTGCTAAGAGTTGCGGGAAAAAGCATACAAATAATGCAATTTGATTTTGTATTTATGAAAATTGGCACAAAAGTTTTTATCTAAGATGAAATCCTATCATAATGACATAATTTTTGAGTGAAGGTTTAGTTTTGTAATACGATTTCAATTAACCGTATTTTAAATTTAAAAAAAATAAAGTTGTAACTCCAGTAACTTTTAAAATAATTAAAAATTAAAAAAATTAAGTTGTAAATCCAAACGTTGAAAATAATTAAAAAAAAAAGAAAAGAATTTCAATAATACTATTTTTAACCAAAATCACGGTTTCCCTCGTGGCACGGTTTTTTAATGAATCATTTTGGTGCTTTTGCCCCAATTGCCTCCACACCATTTTACTTTCTCAATACTAATATATTTAATGATTTTTATTTTTGGCCCATAAGAAGTAGTTTTGTTTTCATAAAACAATCTTCTTAAAAATGTAAAATTATATATATAAAGATGAAAGAGATAATAAATTGATATTAACATCACTTTCCTTTTTTAAGTTTTTATAATATTGACAAAGAAAAACATGCAAAATTTTTAAAATATAAAACAGTTTAGAGAACAACTATAATTTATAAAAATATTTATATTTTAGATTATTTTCCACAACATTATGACCCTTCATCTTCTCCTTCCTTAATAACGGTTCACGTTACAAAAATTGTCCGGTTCTCCACCAAAATTTCAGGATCTTTGTCTTTTTCCTTGCGTTCCTTGGTGGGGTCTTGAAATTTTCAGGATCTGAATCCCTGTTTTATTGCTTGAACTTGAAACTTGTTTCTGTTTTATTCTGTAAAACAATCTTCTACCAACAGTAGGGTTTACTAATTTTGTATGCACCCTTGTATTAATTTTCTCGAGTATGAACTCTGGAAGCTTTTGACCAAGGTTTGAGATGATGAAGTGGTGACAAGGAGCCTGATCGGATTCGAATATATCTGGGTTTAGAAAGAGAAGGTCCCATTAATTAGTATGAAAGATGGCTAGAGAATTTCTTGCAATGTTTCATGGTGGCGACCAAGATGAAGTAATTAGGTATAACTCAGGGACCTTATTTTTGCTGGGAATAATTTTTCTGTCTCTTTTGCTTATATCAATGATCATATTTTCTTGTGGGGTTGACGATTCCTACGAACAATATTCACGAAGAGCACCACCACCAACTCGTCGTTCAAGTAGGTTTAGCACCCGTGATGCTGGTAGCACTGCGCATTCACGAAAAACAGGTCGTCACCTAAGTGGACTCGGTGGTGACGGTGGCGGTGGCGGTGGTGACGGAGGCGTTTAGATCAAAATTTTCGACCATGACTTGAGATTACATTTTCGGTCACAACTTCAAAATTTTCAGACTCTCATGATCATATATATACATATCTCACAAGGTTTTGTTTGTTCCATATATCCTGTTAATAATTAAGATGAAGTTGAAATTTTGATTGCAACTGCAACGGTAGTTTAAATGTTGTTGTTAACTTAGTGAACTCAAGATAACGTGATCTATATGGATGTATAAATTTATATATTATATATACTACTGAAAGTATTCGGTAGGTTGATTTAATTCTGAGATGTTCAAAGTTCTTGCTAGAACTATTTTTTTTTCTTTTGTTTGACAAAAATAAACTGAAAATAATTCTACGTTTAATAGATAATTGAGGTCTCATGTATTAATTCTGAGATTCAAAGTTCTGCTGCTAGTTTTATTTTTATTTTTTTACAAAAATAAATTGAAATAATTCAACGTTCAAGAGATAATCATAGATAATGCTATGGAGAATATACGAGGACAACAACCATTGTCAGCAGTGCAGTAAAAAATGCAAATGAAGATTCTAAAATTGCTGCCAACTCAAATGCCGCCAAGTAATGAGTGAAATGTAAAACTAATGATGTTATGATTTTTGGGTTATAGTAGTGATGAGTTCTGTTTGTATAGCCAGAATGTTTGTGTATTTGTATAGGTTTAAGGTATTGGGGAACAATCGATGGGTGGTTTCCATAATTATTCATTTCAATATTATGTGCTTGCATAAGTTTAGGACATCCTAAATATTCTATATTTAATATATATATATATATATATATATATATATATATAAAATTATTATATTCTTATTATAAAAAAGCATAAATACTATCAAGTTAAACTTTAGCTCTTCTTTATGTGTAAATCAAATTCCTTTGCACTTTCCTCATTTTACTAAACCTTAACAGATTTTTTTTAAACTAATTTTAAGTTTTCTCCTCATTTTGTTGCATTTTCTGTTATGATACCAGTTATAAACTTTTTGAGAAAAAAACATTGTCTCTTAAATTATAAATAATTAATTAGGCCTTCATTATGGGTTGATGAGTTCCTCTTTTTACTCCAACTCATGAATTATTAGGGATAAATAGGCCACCTGAGAACAAATGATTTGTAGAAGGAATAAAGATGGAGAGTAGAGATATTTCTAATGTTAAAATTTACATATGAGACTATGTTTGTAATGCTAATATTAAAAATATATTTGTTATTAAGAGCATTTTAAGGTGTTTTGAACTAGTATTGAACCTTAAAGTCAATTTTAATAAGAGTAAGATATGAGACATTGGTGTGGATAATGCATATTTATATATGTCGCAACCGTTGGTGTTGACAATATAGATTATCAATAATTATAAATTGTAAAATTACCTTCACATACCTAACTATACCCATAAGAGAAAAGAAGAAAAGAGTTTTCAAAACTAAGAAAAAGGTTGTTAAGGTGAAAGGGAAAGTACATATCTCTCATAAGAAGGATGAGTTTTGTCTTTATTAAACTATCAATTTTTAAAATGCTGCAAATTGTGAGAAAAATAAATTATTAGGATCCAAAGGGACTTCTAATGAGTTTGGGAGCTAGAGGGACAAAAAATGACATGGATGAAGTGGAAAACAATATATAAGAATAAAGAAGATGAAGGTTTAACACTAAAGGATTCAAAAAGTTTTAACATAGTCCTTTTAGAAAAATAGAAGTAGAGGTTAAAAACGGAAGAGAGAGGCTTGTGGAAGGAAATCAAAATATCTAAATATGGATCATAGACGATTCTTAATTACTAGATGCAAGGGAGGTCAAATGAATCTAGGTGGTAGAAAGACCTAAAGAGTGTATGTATAGGTGTGAAGAACTAGGAGGATGGTTCAATGACAATGTTAGTTGAAAAATTGACATAGGAAACAAAACTCAGTTATTGAAAGATAATTGGTTAGGAGAAAATAAGTTAAAAGATAAATACCCAAGAATTTTTGCCAATTCAAACCAAAAGGAAGCAATGGTAGTGGATGTTGAAGAACATATTCAAAATCGGTGGGAGTGGTCAATAAGCTGGAAAAGAAATTTGTTTGAATGGGAGAAACCAATAGTAGAAAAGTTCATACAGCAAATCCAAAGTAAAAAGATAAAAAGAAAAATTTATTTTCTTTCAATAAAAGTTCATGCGTATGGAAATGAGAAGAAAAATTTCAATATAATGTGAGATTATCAAAAGGTAAGAAATATGATTAGAGGGGAAGATGAGTCTATGTTTGATATCTTTCAGAAAATAAAATCTTTGCCCATAGCTTAAATTTGTACCTAGAGAGTCTTTCATAATAAGATTGCAATGCGGGACAATTTGTATAGAAAAGGAATATATATGAGCGACAGAATGTGTGTCATGCAAAATAAAAAAGGATCGGTTAACTACTTATTCTTCACATATAGGGTGGTAAGTTTAATCTAGAAAATGATTGATAAATTGATAGGAGTTCAATCAACACACTACTTCTTAACCAAGGATCATTTCTTAGATTTTTAGCTGATAGGTTTTAACATAGTGTAATTTTGTGTAGAGAAGCATGTGGGTGACCTGCATTTGGAATATACTGATCAATAGAAATAATTGTCTTTCAAAACTTAAAGTTTGAAGAAGAGGTGTTCACTCCAATCCAAATAAAAACTTGGGCTAACTAGAAAGTGTAAAAAATTCTTATTAGTATCTGAATCCTGTAGCTTGCCAAAAACTAATAATCTAAAATGAAATTTGATAATGAAGAAATCTGGATAGAGGGAATTACAGAAAATTCCCATTGAGGGTTTTTTTTAATGGGAGCACTTAAGGGGTGCTTCAACCCTATTACAAAACAAAAGAAAAGAAATGCCACACTACACACAAGATAGTCATGCTTACATGACATCTATTAGTAATCAGAGCACCCCTAAATCACAACAATTGAGCTGAACATATAATACATATGGATTTGCAAGCAAAAATTGCAGAGTTGTTATCGTTAGATGATCAAGGGGTTTGCAGCAAGTTGAGCTTGAATATTCTTGCTCATGCCTACTAGTAGTAAGTCTAGGAGCATGCCTTCTTACATAATAGTGGCTGCCTAACATCCCTTCCTTCTGATATTGAATAATCATCCACCACGTAGTAACCTTATTCCTTGCACTGGCTTGTCTTGGGATTCCTGACTTTTGTACATGCATTCAACAAATAGACAACACATTGTGTAGCCCCCCTACCCTAACATCTTTTCATCTCTGCCTATCAAGAATTATAAGTGAGCCTAAGTATTGTCTTTCACTAAAAGTCTGCCATCCATACTGTTTGGCAGAAATGCAGATCAGAATAAGATTTATCCATCCCTTGCCACAAAAACTTAGCTCAGATCCAAACATTAAGTTGTGCTAAGGTAAAAATTTCTAGCGCATCCACTCTTTCGTTCTTAAACACTATTTTGTTTTAATGTTTCCAAATTTAATAGATAATTGCTGCCCATACTCCTTTCGATAGCAGATTACCTTTCCTGCCAACCCTATCACATAAAAGCTCATAAAATGATGTACAACATCATTGTGTCTAATAGAGGATACTCCTAACCAATTATCACAGTAACCCCACACCTTCTGTGCTACTTCATAGTCTTTGATAACATGTTGGATTGTTTCCTCCTCCTTCGAGCATAGGGGACACTGATTGTCTTGGATATTGACTCCCCTTCTAATTAAGTTCATTCTAGTTGGTGGCCTATATCTATCATTGTCCTCCAAACACACAACTTTGCTGGTCCAGACACTTTGAGTGTCCATAGTGCCTTGAACCACTCGCATTGTGGCGATTGGTGTTCTTCCTTTAATGTTTTATAACCTAATTGAACCGAGTATGTGCTTGAGTCCTTCCCATCCCAAATCCAACCATCTGATTCTTCCTTCTTCCATTGGACAATGGTTACCAAATTAGTTAACTGTTGTTTTAATTCTTCCTCCGACTCAAATAACTCTCTTCTCCATAATAGACTCCTTCTAAATTCCTTCCTATTTCCATGATTCACCTATTCACCCATCTCGCTTACTGTTCTCTCCTTAGCCAATATTATGGAATACAATCTAGGAAAGTATCTTTAAGAGGGTTTTCTCCTATCTATGTATCCTTCCAGAATTTTATAGTTCTCCCGTTCCCATGTTTCCATTTGACCTTTCCATCAAACCAGCTATGTGATTTATCAACATCACAGATTTTACACAAATCTTTCCACCAATACGAACTTTTCCTATCTACCATAATTCGTGACATTTTCCTCCAACCTCCATACCTGGATTCCAATATATCTTTCCACACTCCTGTTTCCCCTGCCCCTAATCTCCATTTCCACTTAGCAACTAGAGCACAATTAAACTTTCCAACATCTTTGATTTCCAACCCTCCTTCTTCCATTGGGGAATATACTCTATTCCCAGCAGCCAAGTGATTTTCTTATCTTCACTCCCCCAACCCCACAAAAACTTAGATTGGATTCTTTTTATAGTTTTACATATTGAGGCCGGTAATTTATAAAATGACAAATAGAATAGCAGGAGTGCGGTAATGACTGGTTTGATTAAATAAATCCTCCTTGCCATAGATAAGATCCTACCCTTCCAAGTGGATAACTTGGAATATGATTTTATGAATTATTTGTCTCCAAAATTCCTTCTTGGGTTTTCCTTATTCTAACTCATAAATATTTAAATAAAAGTGTTATTTTACCACAGTTTAAACACTTTGATGAGATATTCAGATCCACTTCATTTATCCTTATTGCACCAACTTTAACTTTTATAAAAATTTACCTTCAATTCTAAAAAACTTTCAAAGCTTCGTAAGATAGTCTTAATTGTTAATATACATTGGAAAATATCAACTAAGATATCAAAGTATGACAATAACATGAAAAATATACTTGTATGTTGCTTTAGTGGTGTTTTCATCTTAACAAACATAAAAGAATTATGCAACATTTGATTCATCATAATATTGTCCTTAGCAATTCTGTCTTAAGTTTGCTATGATTTTTTGCAAGCAAGCATATAGAGGTAAGAGGTATGTAGGTTGATCTAGAAAGATTTGTGGTGAACTCTTCGATTAATACTATCTGATACCTTTTTTTTTATTTTTATTTTTTATTTTATTTTCAGTGTATCACTCTTTTTGTTTCTTATTAATTCATTTTTTTTCTGAAAAAAATTGATAAGGTGGCTCTTCTAAGATATGAAGCTTTCATTGACTCTCTAACATTCTATTCAAAATGAAATTAATGCATAATATTCTCTCTAATTCTTACGAAAACAACATCAAAAATCAAATAACTAGAATTACTTATTTTGTTTGAAAACGACATTGATATGTTAAGACAAGTACTTAAAAGATCTCACTTCTATGCTATATTTGACATAGTTAGATCCTAATAAGTACTCAGCCCAAACGACTCCTTGGTGCATAATTTTGCAAACAAAAACTCTCAACATGGGTATCGTCTTTATGATTTTCACTACATTGTGCTTGTTGCGATGAATTTGAGGACGAAGAAGTGAACAGTGAAAGAGAGAGTCTGGTATTAATTTCTTGTTCACTTTCTGCTGGATCTTTATTCATCTGGTGATCACTATTAATGTTTCTTGAATCTTGACTTAAATTCAGCTCCAAAAAACTCGGATGCCCTTTTTTCTCATTCAACCTGTCTAATTGATCTTTGACTTGACCTTGTTTCCATACTTGAACCTGATTTAGGAATTCTGGCATTCGATTTTTCACTTCACGAACCTACAATTCCACAAGGAATCATTACCTTAGCTATTATATGCATTCACAAATGGAACTCCAAAATTTAAACATTTTTTTACTGAAATTTAACTTCTTAGCTAGATGATATATAGGATTGTATTAATGAGCAAATATATCTATTAATTATAAATAATCTTAATAAGATATGTTTTTTAATGTTATTATATTAGAAAACTCAGCAACTCTTTTGTGCATGATAAAATATAATTGAATGATAGTATAAAGTAAATTTACATTGTAAGTATATTTAAATTAAACTATTTTAAATGACTAATACCATAGTATGACAATTTCTTTTAAATTATAAAATTAGTTGTTGAGAATACACACCTTAACCCCTTGCATTTTTTAATACGAAGAAGAGAGGCAAGATAAACATATACTAAATTTCTCCCTTTTGTTTGAGAGGAAAACAATTCAATAGAAGTGTAAGTTATTTCCATCAAAAAATATTTTCTCCCAAATTGAAATAAAAGAGAGAAAAAATAACTACTATCTTTTTATTTTTATTTTTTGCTACAAACAAATCAAAAATATTTTTATGTTTAAAAAAATTCAAGATTACAAAAGTATTTTTTAATAAGTTCGAAGAAATTTATGTAACTTATATTTTATTCTCTTTTTTACTTATTCAAATAAACGGAGAGAAATTTACCCAATTCTTTCTTTCTTTATTATTTTTATTCATATATAAAAAGAACATATTTTTTCTATTCTATTTTCTCTTAATTCTATGATTCTTGTTTCTCGCTTTCTTGTTTTTACCTCATTATTTCAGCTCTCCTAAATCAAACAAATAATAATTAGTATACTAGCTTAACAATGTAAAAAAGAACAACACTATATAATACGGTTTCTTCTTACAAATTCATCTCAAATAAACGTCAATGTATTTCATTAGTAAATGTATAATCAAAGGAAACAAAAGTATAAACTTAGATAGAAATTAAGTCAAGTCAATAGTTTTCGTAAAGAAAACATTTTATTATCTAATACTTTTCACACACAAAATAAATTAAAAGTATTGACCCGTTTTTATTTTTTGTAATGCGTGTTTGAATAAGCCTCTCAGTTAAAGAAACAATTTCAATTCTTTAAGCAGAAGTTTTAGCTATTGGTTTCCACTTTCACGCTTCCAGGGGATTGAAAGGTGCTCAAAAAATTAGTTGCATTGGAGTGAAACACACCATATAAGAATATCTTTTAACCAATTCTCATAATTAGGCAAATCAAATAATGCGATTAATGTAGCAGTTTTATTACCTCGGCATCAAACTTAGCGTGGCCAGCGAAGTTAGGATTGCCAGAACTAGGTTGATACTGATAATTATACAAATCTTTGTCCCACACTGAACTTGATCTTATCATCATCTGATTATTGAAAAACCCTGTCGGGTGTAATCTACAGAGAAAAACACTCATAATATATCAAAATTTTATTAATATTTTTAATATATATATTATAATTGATTTCGCCATTTGGCTGTTTTCTTTCTATACCTTGAAGAGCCATGAGCACTGATCTGATAGGGTGATTGTTCCATGAGCAGAGATGATGGAATATAATTTCTGTTATCAACCACAAAGTGTCGTGGGGGATTAACTCTTCCGTACATATCGAAAATACTATGCCTTCCTTGCATTGCCTTATTCTGAGATAAAACTGAAATAAAAACAGTGAAGTGAATGATCATGCATGTAATGTAAACCCTTGAACCATGAAATGGAAAAGGCACGAGAATGACCTCGATCAAAAAACATGGTTTTAATATATCAAGGTTCTGAAAAAATTTACCTTGGCCTGACTCATCAAGCTTTTTACTTCGGTACATCTGAATTCCAAAAATATAACTAAGGCGTTACACGAAGCTAGAAATGAAATGAAAAATTATTTGGCAAAAATGTTTCTACCTGGAGTACAATAAAGCAACAAATGCTGTATATTTAAGCTTGAGTGTGTGTATATATACAGCTTTATACCTGTAAATGGCTCTTTACATGTGCAATGCTAAGTCCTCTCACATTCATCAACTGGAGAACCAACTTGGGCGTTGCTCCTGTACACAAAATTATCAATAAAAACGTAAAATTAGAATGTCTGGGAATGGATTGTTTCAAAAAATCTTTCAGAAATTAAAAAAGAGAAACATTTTCCAAAATAACTTAAACATTTTCTTAATTTCTCCATTTGTTAATAAAATCCATGACTAGTAGCAATTAAAGTTTATAGGCTTGAAAATTGATCATGATCAGCATTGTTCTCAATAGTTGCTGAGTTTGACTAGAAAGAGGAATTGTGCATGTTTCTCAAGAGGGTTGGAGTAACCTTTTGTAACACAACTAATCAAAGTTTGAGTAAGGTTTTAAGTTCAAACACATATGCTTGAAGTTAGTTGCACTTACTTTCTTGTCCACCAAGCCTCTCAACAGCATGCACAAAAGCTAAATGAAGATTAGGAGTCCAACGGAGTCTTGGCATTTTGGACCGAACATATTGCCTGACAGCAGTTGCACGCTCTTTCCCTTCTTCACTTGAGTTATTATTACTACTCAAATTACCCTCTTGAGATGATATCTCATTGTTACTGTTGGGGTCATCACTGCTGCTACCATCTCCATCATCCACAGCTTCTTCATTCAAATCGAAGAATGAACGTTTTCTTCTAAGACTTGCAGAAGAGGGTTTGCTACTTTCACTCTTGTCTTCCTCAGATATACAAATTCTCTCATCCATTTCTGTTAAATTTATTTATTCTTCTAAATGCTCCTTTTCTTCTGCAGGTAGAGAGATGGTATAGAGTGAAGTCAGAAAAGCAACAAAAAACAACCCCCATATTATGGATTCAAAGTATTGCCATAACCAAGATGATATGTAGCATATGTGGGACAAAAAATTAAACGTAGTTTAATTAGTTGTACTGATTTTGAAGACACTGTACATGATGCTTTAGAAGGACTCCCTGTCTTCTTACATTTGTACCATAAATTTATTACAAGTTTTGCATGTTCCAAGGTCTTGGAATTCCACACTAACCAATATATAACCTACAATTTGAAAATTGTAACATGTATAGAAAAGCGCATCACCTACAATAAATCTAAGTGCAGTACGTGATCTATGTAGTTTTTAGTTTTATTTCTTGTGAATATTAGTTTGTTTGCGCTTTTCTTTTTCTAATAAAATAGGAGCTCCTTTTTTTCATGTTTTCTTTTTGTATTGATGGGTTCACATTTGAACTTCCAAAAAACAACATGATCAATTAGAATTATGGAAGTAAACTAATCCTTTTTAATTTCAAGTGCTAGAGAAGGATGAGATCTAAAACCAAAAGAAGTCAAGACTTGAAGTCAAACAGACATGGTTACTCCTAAAAAGTATGTATATCTACACACATATACATATACATACACATATACATATACATACACACACACACATATATATATATATATATATATATATATATATATATATATATATATATATATATATATATATATATATATGTATGTATGTATATATATCATTCTAAAAGATTAAATAAAGTGCAGATGAGAAGACTAAGCAGTTTGAATTGTTCAAATGGTGGAAGAGAAATAGAGATATAGAAGAGAGAGAGATGTAAGTAGTTTTGTGCAAACCATTGGTGACGATGAAGCTTAATAACAGCTTAAGGTATCCCTTCCAAGATAACTGATGAGACCAAACAAAACCACCACAGATGATTCAACTGAAGCCAATCTAGTTTCTAAGATCCAACATAGCCAATTTCTTGGAGACCCCTAAATCTGTTTGCAGAGGTTGATTCAAGCATATGTAGTGTTGCCAGAGAAGTAGTACTATTTGAGCCCCTTGGTGTTCATGGATCCAATATCTGAAGATGAAGGAAACCCTATATACGTCCACAGAGAGAGAGAGTAGTTCTGGTAAGGTTCCTTTTTGTAAGAAGCTGAGAGTGCATTATTAGCAAGTGGGACTGGTTGGAATGTATGGAAAATTAAGCCTAAAATACCACTAGTCATCGCACATCAAATCAAATATTCTCAGAAATTAGTATATTCAAATACAATAAAATATTTTACATGTAGAAGACGATGGTCGGACAAAACCAATTGTATTTTCTCTGACTAATAATATTTTTTGCATTTTGATATTATAACATTTGAGTTAGCAAGTAGCTAGCCGGAGCTAACAGATATACTAGATCAAAGGCACACATATGACCTCTATTTTGTACTATTGAGAATCATGTGATCATTTTTTTTAACCTTTTTATTTTCCAACTTTTCTTTGACAGGTTGTGTCGCGTGCCTCTTTCTAGTTTCCTTCTTTCAATTAACCTATCTGTGATAATCTCTACTATTATTGTCATTAGTTGACCTCTGTTACTGACAAATCCCATTTATTGTTTATTTTATAAAAATATTCTCAATTAGGTTGTAGCCATAGTAACATCAATTTTGAAGGCGTATATTGACCAACATTTATATCTCTGAGCTCTAGTCTTCAAACACAAATCTCCTAATTCCTTTTTTATTCTCGCATCAATGCATGCTAATTGCTGTCATTCTTTCGCCTGAACCAATAATCACAATAGTTTGGATAGTATTACACAACTAATCAAGTTTGTTTTAATTTAAATGTTAATTAATCCTTTATGTATAATAGTTACTAAACATGTATATACCTGGATGTATAAACACATTATAGCCACCCCAGAATTCTATAAGCAGAAAAATTAAGCATAGTATATTGATTAGTACAAAAATTCCCATAAAGAATTACCATATATGTTCATCCTATATGGGCCTATGACATTCAAGACGTACAATCACCTTAGGTGTCTAACTTGACTAACAAAAATGTTTTACACTTTTCAAAGTTTTGTCTTGGTAAGCTAGACTGTTTCAAGTAGGAAAAGTAAAACTCCTAGCAAGCCCTATATATATATATATATATAAACTCCAAATCCCAAAGTGTAAATAGTCAATATGATCTATAACCTCGAAAAGTTAATGTCAGTATGTCTTAACTAATTAATTAAGGGGACATTGGCAATCATAGGGGTAAAACAAACGTAGGGGCAAAAGTTTTTGTCCTATATGTTTCTTTTATCTCGAAAACTAACTTTGAATGCTTGTATGTCCGAGAAGATGTATAAATATATAAATCCTTCTGCTAAGAACTTTTTTTGGTGACGTAAATAGTTGTATATATATTTCATCCATGTGAATGATACATGAAAATCAACTAAAATTGTTTCAATATCAGTTGAGGATAATGATGAACTAATATACATTGGATGATTTCCTTTCCCTACATTCCAATCAATCCTTTATCACATCTAATGGTTCCATATTTGAATCTTACTCATCTTTCTTTTACCGTTCTATGAATTTAGGAATTATACCTTCCTTTGAACCCGAATTATCACTTGTTCTCCTTAAAATTGTTTACCAGAAAAGTAACTAAACTGTTATCTTTAGCTGCAGAATACTCCAGACCTAGGTTACAAAAACCTAAAGTTTACAAGCCAAAACTCTCTCTCTCTCTCCCTGTCTATATATATATTATATGCAAAGTAAAATACATGCATGTGATTTTGAAAACCAGAAAATTCATATATTTAAAGATAACAGATTGGGGTAAAAAGACAGGCGAAGTAAAATACAAGATGATGCATGCATGGTAAATACAACAGTGTTGTGTCATATTTGATATTCCCTGGAATTGTCTCATTTATGGATTGTTTTCCTTATTGTCCAAGGATTTACTTTTCTGGAGCATCTTAGAGAGAATTTAAGCCACTTGTCATGAGATCATGGAGACTAAATATTTATTTAATTCCTTGCAGCGCAGAGTGTAGGTCCCAATGAGGAATCATTTTCAAGGATTAGGTTTTGGCTACAAGACACCCAATTTTGACTATAGATTAGTATGAACACAGTTTTACGTGTGTTGGAGGACACACAGGGAGAGAGAAAACTCAATGAAGACAAATATTCGAAGGATTAAACAAAGCGATTGGATTGGGAAGGCCATACGCAGGAGAGAAGAAATGGGTTTTCGTGCGGATTCAAATGGAAAAATGGGAGAATTCTCGTAGCTCTACGTACCGGCTTATACTAAACTTTCTTCTTTGTCATTTTCTGTGCATGGGAGTTGACATGTTTCATATTTTAGGAACACTTGCAGAGAAGCAAAGAATCTTTCTCAGAATTACACCTTTTATTATATCATAAACATCTTTTGCCTATTATCAAAGGTCCACACCACCTAATTTAATTATTTGTTTTCTACAAATAATTCATTCAATTTGCTAGGTCTATTTCAGTCAGTTTATATATATACATTTTATATTTTCAATTAGTAGTGAAGTCATTTTCTTTCCCTTGTCTACTCTTTTTTTTGGTTTTACATTTTTGTTTCTCGTAGCTAATGTAGTTTCGATTCTTAGTAGAATCGGAAGTAGGTGAGGTCTTTCTTTTTATCAGAAAAAAATGAATTGTATTAAATGTACATGTGATAACTGGTATACAAATATGTCTAACAAAAACAAATAGTAAAGTATAGGACAACTTAAGCATTTCTGCATTTATGCTAAGACCTCAAGTTAGACCAACCATTGCCTAATACTTAAGTATCAACATCCCTTTCACTCATCAAAGTATAGATACAGTTGTACCTAGATTTTCTTGAATTTTGTAAATACTTACACAAGTTCTCTATATGTTGTACACCTTTTGAAGCTTGTATATTGTTCCATCATTCTTGTTTTAAGGATATGCTTTAGTTTCTTCACTTAACTTTCCATAGTTGCATCATATGTAAAAGCAATTAATCAACATTGCTACATTCACCTTCAGCATGCAAAACTATTTTAGCAATACTTATTTTCATTTCTGCAAAGGGCATTGCTCCTCATTTCCTTCCATGTTGCTTCCCTTATTGCACAACAAACATCATATGATTGCACAACAAACAAAATTTTAATTGTTCTTGCCGATACTCTAAACCCCTTATCGTGCAACTATAAGGAGTTATCCTTCCAAAGTCATTCTACTTTCACATGTACCTTTCCAACCATGAATCATGAAGGTACAACATAGAAATTCTCCATAAGCTAAAACTTTTATCTTGTTTTTTTTTTTTAACAGCAAAGAATGAATAAAATAAAAGGAACCTTTAAAGGGGTGTTCCAACCCTTGTACAACACACCCTATCCAAGAAAAAGTGACACATCTATCAAAACATAATCCCTACAGAAAGACCTTTTACTAAACAGATCAAAAATCAAGATACTAGGGACACCTGAAAAAAGAATAGAACCAGTATCTAGGAAGAAGAAGACACACCAAATACAAACAAAAACAGAGCCATAAACATAGTAAGGAGGGGGCCATCCAACCAAACCTCAAGAGTTGCTAAGTCAATGATTGGAGGCACTGCACCGGAGAGAAAATCCAATCCGAATAAGAAAATGTGGTCCTCTTCATCTTATACTTAGCCCATAACCAATCTTTAAGTTGAACTAGACTAAATATTTCATCAGCATCCACAACCCCACCCTTGAATACCACCTTGTTGTTGTAACTCCAAACTTCTGATACAATGGCTAACCACAACCCTTTCCAAACTCTATTAATGCTCTGCTTTTGGCCCAATAAACAAAAACTCTGAAAATTGACAAGAGTGGCTTGATGTCTGACACCCACCTTCCCAATCCACCTTTCGCATTAGTCCCACACTTGTTGTACCACAATACAAGTATTAAACAAATGATTAGTGGATTCAACACCATCCTGGCACAGAGGATAAAGAGGGTTAGCTAACTGAACTCTCCTTCGTGCTAAGTTAAGTCTAGTTGGCAATTTGTCCAGTAATAACCTCCACGCACCCACTATCATAGAAGGAGCAGCACTTAAACTCCACAACAACTTGAACGACACTGAAGACTGCATAGAGCTCTCACTATTCAAGATGTTATATCCAGACCTAACTGTGTACTCCCGGTTATCCTCACCCACCCACACCAGCCTATCTCCTCTCCTGACATCCCACAAAAGATTTTAGATCAACATACATCATGAGTTCGATAAGATTCCATACCAAATCTGTTTTTTTGTATTCGTCACCTCCATCAATATCCAACATATGTTATTCACTTTGTATCTATCTATATAAATCCTAAACCCTAAAGTTATGCAGGTTAGTTAAGTTATTCATACTTAGCTACCAGTCTACTTACCTCTTCTTATACATCTTATCTATTTAAAATCACTTCATCGATCTTATACATTATCAGGGGTTTAAATACCAATCTAAATATGAAAATGACACATTTGAGAGTTTATAACTCATCCACACCCAAGTTTTCATATGAGCTATACAAAATATTTCATTCACATTAACTCTTCCATTCCTAAAAATATTTCTATTCTTTTGATTTCACACATTCTAAATTATTGCAGTCCATATTCTTCGCCATACCTTGTTACATAAACCCAACCACTTGGTCTCTTTCCCATTCAAACCATTCTTTTCTCTAATTCATACACCACTTCCGTGTATTTTCATTCCATCTCCCTACTTCCTCAAATTTTTTTGTTTTGTTTGAATTCACATACAAGAATTTGGATTGGAGTGATGCCTCTCCTATCCATTTATCCTCCCATAATTTTATCATATTACCTGAGCATAATTTCACACTACATTATTATCAAACCAATTATCATCCCCTCCTCTGCTACACACCTCACAAAGATCTCTCCATCACCAGGATTCATGTCTTGCTTTAGGTATCTCATTCATCTGTATCCATAATCCATACTTAAATTCTAAGATGTCTTTTCATAAGTCATATTTTTTTTTCACTCCAAGTCTCCATTCCACTCTGTTAGTAAGGCATAATTAAATTTATTTATTTATTTGATTCCTAACGTCCTTCTTCCTTTAGTTTACACATGATCTCCCGTTCGTTCTAAGTTATTTTTCCTACCATCTAATCCTTAGCCCCAAAGAATGTTTCTTTAGATTTTTGTAATCTCATGACACACACTAATTGAAACTTTAAAAAAAGAAAGATAATACAAAGGGATGACTATAATGACATATTTTATTAGGAAAACTCTACCCTTAAATGACATAGACCTCCTTTTCCTTCTATATAGTCTTTTTTTTTCTTCATTACCAGTTGCTAAAAGGTTTGTTTCATATTTTTCCCACTAACATGTCCAAATATGTAAAAGAAACGTTCATTATGTTGTAGTTTAAGATCTTTGAGTATCTTTCTAGTTCTCTTTTGTCTATACTCAACTTCCCAATGTTACTCTTATGGAAGTTCACCCATAGGTCTAATGCTAATTCAAAACATCTAAGAATGCTTTTTATGATGATCACATTCTGAATGTTTGCGTTACACGTAAGTAATGTGTCATCTGCGAATCGAAGTATATTAACTTCTAGTTCCCTTTTCCACCTTCACATCTTCCAACATATTTTTCCTAGTAGCATGTCTTACCATCTTAGCCAACCCTTATGTAATAATTAAGAACAAAAAAGATGCTAGAGGATCTTTTGTCTTAAACCTTTGGTTGCAATTTCTTATATGGACTACCATTAACCAGAATAAATATGGTGGATGATTTCATGCATCCTTGTAACAATGTAATCCATTTACTATAAAATTCTAACCTATCAAACATATACCAAAGGAAATCCTGCCTTACTGAGTCATAAGTTTTTTTGTAATCCACCTTAACAATTGCGCATCTTTCCTTTTTTTATTCGACCTCTTCAACAATTTCATCAGCTACCAGTATACTATCCAACAAGCTCTTCCACTTAATAAAAGTCGATTGGGCCTGATCTATAATGTCAAGGAGAACACCTTTTAATTTGTTTGTCAACACCTTAGAAATTATTTTATATATGTAGCACACTAGGGATATTGATTTGTATTCATTTAATTCAATAGGGTTATCATTTTTCAGGAATAAGGGAAATAAAGGATGCATTCCAAACCCAAGGTAGGTTTCTCATGTTTTGCAAGCAGTTGTATGATTGAATTACCTCATTTTTAATGACCTCCCAATATTTTTTGAAAAAACTAAAGATATATAAAACCATTATGATCGGGACATTTAGTACTTCCTTATTGCCAAACAACATCCTTAATCTCTATCTCATCTATATGTCTTATTAACAATCCATTCTCATAGGGTGTTATAGATGCAAAGTCTATATTCTGCAATCTCACATCTAAATCATTAGTCTCCCTTATCCTACTCTTAAATAATTCTTTAACTGCACATTTGGCTATTAAGGATTCTTCACACCATTGACCTTACACTTTTACCCTTTATCTCATTCTTAACCTTCACCAATTCAGTAAAGAGTGAAAATATCGTGAATTAGAATCCTCCAAGCAATCTGTTTGGTTGTTTTCATTTACAGTACTATCATTACATTTCTCAAATAACTCACTTATTTTCGAAACTATATCTTGTTTTCTCGTGTCTACATATCCAAATACTTGTGTACTCCAAATTCTCAAATCTTGTTTCAGTCTATTTAGTTTATTTCTTAAATCTATTATATTATTTCTAGACTTTAGATAACTACTCTACGATGTTTTTACTAGGTCACTAAAACTATGAGCACTTCATCATATATTCAATATTCTAAAAGGCTTTGGACACCAATCCAACTGTTAAGTTTTCAATATGAGAGAGCACAATAATTAGATATCACTTTCTGTTGTACATAGTGTCTATTGTCTGGCCACTCTTCCACTCTTTAATGAGAAACTAGGATTCTATGAAGGGTTGTTGATAAATTAAAACCAAATTAATACTACTTTTATTGCAATTTCTTATAACAATTATTATATTTAGATATGTCTAACAATTCAAACAACTTAATTAAATCTTGTTATTTCTTTCTCTTATTTTATCATATGTAAGTTGTTAGATTTACATTTCTTTTTCATCTCTCTATACTATACATGTTTATATACTATGATTGTATGCTCATACATCATTTTCCTTTCTATATTGTTGAATAAAATTTAGATCATATATTAGTTATTTATTTTATATTGTTATATACTATTTCAAACTTATGTTTAAACTCATTGATTGATTAAACTTAAATCTTCACAACAAGAGAACTTAATTAACTTAATCTTTGATCAACATACTTATTTTAAGAGACATTTTATTGAAGTTACATATATTAATTAGTTATATAACAAAAATATTCTATATAAATAAAAAAAATTAGGTTAAATTAATTTTTTGAGTCAATCAAGTTAGACCAAACTCAACTTTAATTTTCAAGGTGAGAATATATTGGAACTTTCACATTAAGTTAGGGATAAAATCAAAATAGTATTTTTTTTATATCAACAAAGAAAGAATGAATATTAAGTGAAGTATTTAGGGAAAATGTCACATGATATACATGTTTCACTATCTTATAATTTTCACAAAACATGATGAGGACTATGTATACCTTCCAACAACATATAATTCACATTACAAATGATTGAAGGTATTAAAAGGCCTCATAGTGAACTATAGCATTTCAGCATGAGTTAGTACCTAATATTATTTGTATAAGATGAGCATATAATATTGAAGTTACCAATATAGTGGATCACAAGTATTGTTGTGGGACCTGTGAGGAATGTGGTAAAAATTAAAATATAGTATATATACACATATATAGGGACGACTCTAATCTTATGAGAGAGTATTTTTCGATTGGATTATACTCAATACTAAAAGTTTAATGTTTAGTGTTGCAAAATTTCATACTCAAGTAGGTATTTTATTAATCCGTGATATTAAGAATTAGACTTTAAGTTTAACTCAACCTTACAAAACTAGTTGTAAGGTGAGGTTTGTACCCACTTATATACTACTGAAAGGTGTTATCTCTAGTCGATGTGGGATTCTAACACACTCCCTCGCATCGAGACTCTCCAACTCATGCGTGAGACTATATATGTAAGAGTGACCTGATAGGCCCAATAATGCTATGATATCATCTTAAAAAGTAGACTTCAAGCATAACTCAACTTAACTTTATAAAACCTGCTTGTAATGTGAAGTTTGCACCTACTTATTACTATTGAAATACCTTATTTCTAGTCGATGTAAAATCTTCAACACGTGATATGACAAAAGTATTGTGATTAGGTGGGAAAATTTTTCACATCATAAGTTAGATTTTAGGATATTACACTAAAATTTCATTTTTTAAAATATGTCAAAATCTATTAGATTATTCATGAGTTGTTATCAAATCACTTATAAATGTTCAATCTATTAAACTTGAGACTCTTCAACGTAAAAAATAATCTTTTGAAGATTCCATTTATTGGTACTATGACTAAAATAATGCAAATAAATAAATATAAACTCTTATTTTATAACCAAACAAAAGATTGAATTAAACTTAAATTTAAATTATAAAAATCACATATCTTTTTATATTAGATATTATACTGTTAGACATGTCAATTTTGTCAAATTATTCACAAATTTTACTCTAAACAACTTATTATCTCTAGTATTGAAACTCTAAATTGAGATGTTGAATTCTTAACACTGGATTTAAAATTTTATTTAGCAATATAATAAAAATAATATATATATATATATATATATATAAAGAAAGAAAAAAAAGCAAGAGATAAACTTATCTTATGAGTTAACTTTTTAAAAAGATTAGATTCAAACTCAAATAACATTTCCAAAACTTTGCTCATCGTGAGAGTTGAACGAAATAATATGTATAATAATCTTTACTTTACAAATTAAAAGTTGAGTTAGATTTAAAGAAAATAATTAAAGTTCTTAACCAGACACTATTTGCGGGTATTCCATAATAACTTAATAGCAAATAAATTAATAAATCTAACTATAATTGTGAAGATAATTTTTTTATATCATATCACAAGCTTTAAATTTTGACGTGACATGACTAAGCAATTGGTCATATGGAAATACCATTTCGGAATTAGTTTCATTTAATTCAATCCTAAACTGTAAAATAATGTAAGAATTATCTCTCACGTGTATATATATATTATTTTTTTATTTTATTAGATAATTATAAGATTTCCAACACACTTGTTTCCTAAGCTCTTAAAATAATTTCCTTTCACGTTTCTTAATTTTATTTATTCTTAACTTACATGATTAACGAATACAAATAAACAAATACGATGATTACGATTCATGTGATTTTGTTTAAAAAGAATTCGTGTTGATATTATAAATGACAATTGGTTAAACAAGTCATGCATAGTTCTGTATAGTTTTTATGCTATCAGAATTCTTACTGAGCAGAGGAGTGTCAAATGTCACCTTTTACATATATGACACCAAGGGAGAAGATAATTGATGTCAACTCACATATACAACTTTTTTTCTGTTCTAATGGTTGAATATAATCTTCTCCTACATGAAAATTGAAATCACTTAAGCAAAACAGTCTAAAAAAGATGAAAGAACATAAAACCTACTTTTGTAGGTGTTGTCTACAAGATCAATGTCTGCATCCATGTCTACCTAACTAGGCATAGTGCCTATACACGGAGATATTTAATATTTAAACAGTTACTCCTTGCTAGTAGGATTAACTAGAAGTTCGGGTTTTTTGTTTCAGATATTAGGGAAAGTGATATACTTAATTCCTCAACTATGAACTCACAGAACACAAGATGATATAAGAATCAGGTAGTAAAAACATATAAATGTAAAATCATGGGTGTGTGCATCGTGTTACTGAGTTATTAATTATGTCCAACAATATACTATAATATAACCACTGTCCTCTTCCACTAGGTAGGCTCTAAAACTTTTGTCCTTTATCAAAGTACAGGGATTGGCTCTCACTTTTATATTCCTTATACTCACAGTATTTCTATGAAACTAATTAGCTCCTAGCTTTTGTTCTAGCATAGGAGTTGGAATTTGAATAACCTAAGTGAAAAATTAAAAAAAACCTGTTACTTTGAGTTTGAAATAATATCATGTTCTCATGTATTAAATGAATGATTAATATCTTGAATTCTAACCTAATTAATATAAATGATAACTTTATGACATGTACAGCATGGAACTTAAATTTCTTTATATCACTATAATAGTCAGAACTCAGAATGCATCTTATTAATATTATATTCCAACAATAAAAAGAAGTATATTGTAACTGTAGTTGTGATAAATACATAAATCAACCACCATATAAAATTATTTCAGAAGAAGATTAATTTTTAAAAAAAATGTGTTTTATAACAAGAACGGAAGGAAGTATATACCACCCAACGATCAAAGAAGTATACAAAGCAAGAACATTCTGCTGATAAAAAAAACGAAGCAAGAACATTTAAAAGAAAAAAAAGAAAGATAGTAGTAGAGACCAGAACCCTAGTATTGTATATATTTTGGAGCATTATTTGCCATGTTCTCGATGAAGTATCTGATTACTCAGTGTAAGAATTTTGGCTGTTACCTATCTTAGTAATGTGTGAGATTGGATTTGTGATAAAATAATAAGAATGCATGCAAAGATTCTATAGGTCATTCCAAGGTCTAAGTGGTTTCTCTGGCGTGGGTGTGTTTGCTTGCATATATAATGCCTACCTTCGCGGCGACTCTTTCGCCAAAGCAAATACAATGCTTCATAAGAAAATGGTGTTAGAAAAATGATGACACAGACAGAGACACGAAGAGAGAGAATAATGCCATGCTGTGTAGTTGTACCAGAGAGAGAGAGAGACATCATAATTGATCACATGCCCATGTTTTGCGGAGCCTTCTGAGTTAAACTTTGCAACCATTTTGGCTATTAGTTCAAAAAACTATATATAGCTGTAGATTTGGTGATATTACTGAGATGGATGCTGCCTCTGTTGCATGTAGTTTTTCCAACTTTCTTAATATATTACGAATCAGAATCTCAAGAAATTCCGTCCCTGGAAAATATAGTTTTCATTATGTGAATCAGGGACCAAATTTTCACTCAGAGCTCCATCTACATTTTTCTGCAGATTTTTTTTATCAGCACCTTTTACTGCATCCATAAATATTATTGGTAGAATAAAATGTTAAGGTTGTGTAAGATTAGGTACTTAAATGTAAATTTAAGTCCTATATTGTTATGTAAAAATCAGAAAGTGAATAATATTTAAGAAAAAGATTCCACACGTTAAAGTTTTGGATGGGAAGATGGTATTATTTTCTTTATATAAATTTAGTTTTTTATCTGTTTCTTATTTAATCTTTCATATTTATGTGCAATTTATGTAGATCTGAGTGATATTCATTGAAAATTTTGGTTGTTTAATTATTAAGATCTTTTCTTTCAACTATATTTTTCTTTATTCTTCATTTATATATCCAAAACCTTGTTTAAGAAAAACAAGTTTAAGACAGTTGCTGTAAGTTGCAACAATTCTTTTATGATACTATAAAAGGAAGGTGTGAACGTATTATTAAAAACATTGAAGACTGAGAAATTTATGATTTTTGACAATTATAAATAATTTCGTTATTTAAACGTATGAGTTCGTCTATGATATAATATACACTTAGTTTTGTCCCATTTTTATCTTTATACTATGGCAAATATACTCTAAATTTTAAAAAGAGACGGCATTTGTTTATTAAACATTTTTCAATTATAAACTTTCAACTATTACACCTAAACGGGTTTTTTTAATTAAGAAACAACGTGATAGGATTTCATTTTTTATAATATGAAGTAGCCTTACATTTTCTTGTTGTGCTAGCTTCATACTTTGATTTTATTTTATTTTTCAGTTATTGCTAAGATCAGAATATTATTTGTATAAAAAAGAGACAATAATCGGGTTATAATATGACACTTTTTTTAAGGAGAAATAAACATGTGTTAAAAGTGAAGATCTGATGTTTACTTTAATGTATAAAAAACACATTATCGTCCTTCTACATATAATTTTTAAATAATTATTACAAAAAAGTTATAATCTAAATAACATTGTACCACTATTAGTTTATTTTAATTAAATACAAAAATGTATTCACCAATACAAAATTAAACAATTATGTCATAATATTAAAAAAAAAATATGAGAAAAATATAAGATGATAAATTTGTGTCATTTTTCTACATAGTTTGTTGGAGGAATCGACGTAAAAAAGTATTATTTTTTTTTTACGTCGGGTGATTATTCAATGTAAAAATACTTTCTAAAATCTTTTTTAACTTAGCATCTACTCACTTTCCTCTTGCTTTTTTACCTTCCTGTACATCATTTAATTGCATTTGAAATTTTCTTACAATGTCATTACACGTTTCGAGTTAGTGCTAAAATGAGTAGTTAATAAAAAAAGTTAGATTATTTACATCAATTAATTTAAGAACTGATATAGAATATACTTTTTATATCAATTCTTAATTTAATCGACTTAAAAAAAAATCTTGTCGTTTCTGATGTCAGGTAAAATTTTGATTAACGTAAAAAATCTCTCCTTTTATGTTTGTTGATTATTAGATAGACTATTGTTTAAAATACCGTAATTTTGACTCAAATAGCCTAGTAATAAGATTATTTTACACTAGTAATTAGTAAACTAAATAGTATATAAATACATGATTTTACTATAATTTTATATAAAAGACCAATAACATTTGTTTTAATACACTATTTACTATGGATTAACTGAACTAACCTATATAAAAAATGAATTAATCAATGATAAAATATATAAAAGATTATTCAATGAACATTACACTTGTTTTCTTTTAATACAGTAGTTGTATTGAAAACAAGATCCCTACAAATAACATGTCGCTATACTTTTGAAATATGTGACACTTAATTTGGAGGTACTAAGCTATTAATTTTCTGTTAATGCAGAATATTGAAGTTCCAAAAACTAGTGAACATTTTAGATGATGCAACGTCTAAGTACTACTAATCCAATCTCACGACATGTGTTGCATTATAACTTTTCAGAATTTGTTTTTCTAAAAAAAAAAAACCAAATCCTAATTTATCATCCCTAAAATTTAGAGTTTAATTTTAATCTTCGTAAAATTTATTGTTTAATTTTAGTTCTTTAAAATTCAGAGTTTGAATCTAGTCTTTAACCAATTTATTATCCTGTATGAGTAATTTTTTTTTTTAATTTCTAATATCTTCTACATCCACTTCCACGTTTTTCATGTCAACATATTTGAACAGTATTATCCAAATAATTATTGTTTAGAACCAAATTAAGCTAGTTGGTTCAACTAGTCCAATGTGAACAAGTTACAAAAAATTATTGCTTGTCTTGTCCAAAGTAACAACAAATTTTAACTACTTTCGTTTACAATATTAAGAATATCCTCCGCTTAGATGAGATGTTATTTCAAATAAATTTATTTTATTCTTGATGTCAAGTTTCAATTTAAAGAAATGAATTAATAAATGATTTTAACCAACTTTCTTAATTAGTTTAAATATTACTTGTAATTTTTTCTTGTATTTAAGTTGAAGTATCTAATTGAACAATAATATCAAGTTGATCGGAAGTTTTATTATAATTCACAATTTCATGGTTCTCACTTCTTATTTACTGGGTACTTTTGAAAATATTTATTGGAAATAACATTTTAATGAATATTTATTGGTATTCACTCATTTTAACGCAATTCTTCTGAAATTTTATTGGTTAAAATTTAGAATTTTCAATAATTTTTAACCCATAATAAAGAGCATGCTAGAAAGAGAGTGTATAACTATCTGTTTGATTTGATTTTTTATTTTAAATACCAATGTAATGAAATTTTTAATATTACATCTAATTCTTAATATTACAAGGTTACAACTTACAAGTATTATGTTATCTTCTCGTTAAGATTGCTTAATAATATATTATATTAGAATTTTAATCAATTTTTCAATATTGCTTAATAACCCATTTTAATAGATTAAAAATTCCGATTCATTTAATAAAACCTATTTTAGTCTATCCGTTAACATTTTGGATTGTTATATGTCCAATCCATCCACAAAAATAGTTTTTCTAAGAAAATTAATAAATTTAAAAAATTTAAAAAACAAATTTAAAATATAGTTTGAAGTTTTTTGGGAACGTAATTTAAGAAAGAATTAATTATGAAAAATAAAAGGTCGAGTTAATAGGGACATTCATTGAGTTTCAGAAAGAATAATAAACTAGTTATTAGCCATCTGTAAAATTAAATGAATAGCTATAATATGATCTATTTATTTACGTCTTTATAATAAATGTATTAGATAAAATTATTTATAAATTGATTGAATGGATAAATGAATTACTCACTCTAAAAATAATATTTTCTAATTATACAACTTTAACTATGATTCAACCACAAATAAATCATCCAACTTTGAATAATTTTTCATCTGGAAGTTAAAACTGACTTCCAAATTAATATTTTGAATTATATAATCTAACATACATTACTAAATTCTGGATTACACTTTCTAAATTACACAATTTAAAAAAAAAAAAAAAAACTTTAAACCAAAAGACAAGCATTGGAATGCAAAAAGAAATTTCCTACCCTCTAACATCAGACACATAGAATCAACTAAACCAATGATAAAAATATTTTTTCAGAAGATTAAAAATTAAAAGAAAATAAGATCTAGACTAAATTCACAATTTAAAAAAAAAAATATTGTACCCTAAGAAAATACACAACCAACAATTGGACACAAGTTGTGAACTCTTTGCAAAATACTTACAAAAGCAAACAAATTTTGCGAGACAAATCAATATCAGAGTAACTTTTTCGAGAAAGCAAAAACAAAAGAAAATTGCATAGTGAAAACAAAAATTATACATGGTAACTTATTCTCAACAATAAGCAAACAAAATTTAACAAGTTCACTCATCATGATTGAGGTCCCTTTTTCAAATTCCGTGACTAATCTACTGGATTAAGATGAGCCTACAATAGTGCATTGTTATGTACAAACCAAATGCCTAAAAAGAATAGAATTATTGTATTGGCTTTTTGAGAACTCGTTCATCAATTCCTTTAGTGGAAACCTAATGATAAATGCCAAATTCATTTTAAGGTGAAACACAAAACAAGAAAATTTTCAAGTTCTAATGACAGGGCCATTGTAAATCCCTCTCCGAATCACAAAGTCGTCTGGAGGTTGAAATTCTTCCAACCAGGTAACATCAGACACTGTAACTCCATTCAACTGAACATTACCTGCAATTCAAATATATGGTGTGGTTAACAAAACACAACATTTGTCATTTAGGACACAAGGCATTTGCATTGGATATAAATAAGATCACCTGGAAGATCTTTCCTCTGTGATTTCCGGAAGTAGGTGCAGTGTCTTCCATGTTCTGAAGAATAAGGTGGAGATAATACATCAAAGATTGCACAGGGAGTTACTGCCTTAAAAGTATGTATGTTCCCTCCAAGTGTAGGATAAAGAACTGTCGTGGGAGTTGGTGCTTTCATCTCGGTATCTTTCACAAGCTTGGCAGCTCTAGCTGCCAAGAACAAATTGGTTGAGGGCAAGAAAACCAAAATTATCAATGATTAATAATCCTTACCAATTCCCAAATGAGGCCAAATTTTATGAAAAAGAGAAACAATATGAATAAGACTATAAGGTAATATAACCTTTAATTTTCATAAGCAAAGGTAAAGAAATAAAAACTAAGTGCCTGATACCCTAAATCAAACAACTAAGGGGGTGTTTGTTTTATGTCATTTTCTTTTATTCCCAAGAATGCTAAGAGATGAATAAACATTCCATTTTTATTAGGATTATTGTTGTAAATAGCGGATCAATACGATAAAAATATCTTCACTATCTCCATCTTGGTTGTCTGCCAGAACTATACTTATCCCCTCTCTGATTCTTTTAGCAAACCCATCCTACACCAAAGAGCGTTTGAGCGTAATATTGAATTCCTTGTAGCTTTATCAGTAGGAACTGATATATAGCCCTGGACCTTGGTCATCCCTTGACCAATGAGACAACAATAAATTGGAACAACTTATGTAATTACATAAAATTTAGTTCTCCTCAATTAGAATACATACTTCACTTTCTAATAACATGCACTTCATGACACGATACCAATAGTTCCCCTTTTGACTCCCATTATCCACTGTTTTTCATTTACCAAACATTCAATCTTCCAGTTTATAATCTGTAGACAATTTTAGCTCTGCTACCATATGCTTTTAATAGTTGTGTTCTAACTGGGACCAAGCACTAATATTAACAAGCTAGATATCATCTGTTCACTTTTAAAACAGAGGTCCTGACTTTTTCCTTTCAGCTTGATGAGAGCACAAACCATTTTGGAGGATGATGACATGGTACCATCTTGTCCTACCTCATTAATGATGGTGCCATGACAGAACAAAAACAAAGAAGGGAGCAACACATTCAACACTTGATGTATTCCCAGGTTACACTAGACAAAAAACTGGATTGCAACAAAAAATATGTAAAGCCATAAAGAACAAACCTTCAGATGGATCAGTTGGACCAGGGAAATCAATCCAATCATAGGATTGAACATGCACTGAACCATATAAGAGCTTGCTTAAGACTGTCATTCCAGGATGATTATGGAGAGGAATAACAGAAGAAGGGGGCATACAAAAAATTCCTATCTGATGAAGATAAAAAATATTAATCAAACTTCTGTAGCCATGCTCAAGAAATATAGTGTATAAAAATTGCTGACTAAATGGTGGAGTTCTGAGAATTAAAACTAACAGAGAAGCTGTCATCTTCATACAAATGCAGGTATTTGATCGGCAGCGACTGTTGATGGTTCCCGTTACATTCAGGCATTTGACCAGACCAATTACGAACCACTTGTGCCTCCTGTTCAAGACCTACATCTGACGGCTTGATTTTTTCTGAAACATTAAATGAATGGTTATTACAAAAATCACAAGGGAACAAAATGTATGATACAAGTTCGTGTGTGATATATGACTGTATTTTAAAAGACCCAGAACAGAACCAATGATCACAGAGAGACAATTGAAATGTTACACTGGTATTCACAGCTATATAAGCACACTTGTATAGCCCCTTGCAGATTATATAATCACAATCTCTAACATTAATTAGGAGTCACAATCACATGCTTGCAAAGATGTCAAAATCAGGTCACAATGTCACGCTCACATAGCGCAGTCTAGACATATTGGATCTATTATCTATCTTTTAAAGCACCTGGTTGACTGTTGGGATATAACACAGGATACCAGGAGCGGATGTACCGAAATGAGAAGTAAAAAAATCATATTTCAAAAGGTAGAAATCTTTTTCTGTGCATTACCATACTGATAAGCAAGAAAATTAAATTAATAAATGACAAATAGAAATCTAGTTAACAGCCAAAACTTCAAAACAAAAATTATTCCTTATTAATCTAAATTAATCCTAAAATGTAAACAGACAACAATCAAACTTTTTCCTCTCTTCAAAGAAGAGAATTGGTTCATTCAGAAGATTGGAGAGAACATGGTGACTTTTACTCAATTTTTCAGAAGAATAGGAACAAGTAAATAACAAAACTGTCATTACAAAGCCTCAATTTTTCAACCTTGCCATAATCTCCTCCAGAAAAACAAATCCCTAACAAGGAAAAGAGAGAACAAAGAGAAGGCTTGAAGATTTTTGGAGTGGAGTCTGAACATAGCATAGAATGATCAATAGTTTAGACTTCACTCCTATCTATTATCTGCATATATACTCAGTTATTACTCATCAATTAAACGACTATTTGTTAAAACCCTCCAAATTGGACAAATATTTAACAATGATTATTCTATGGAATCACGAGCACTAAGTTTATTTGCATGTTACTTGCATGATTACCATGATTATTAGAATCAAATGCACATGCATAATATATAACACACACTCACACACACACATATTTAACGATGATCATTCTATGGAATCACGAGCCATAAGTTTATCAAAATCAAATGTACACATGCATAATATACAACACACGGGCATGCACACGCACACATATATTGTTGTAAATAACGTATTTTGATTATTACAAATAGAGATAGTGAAAATGTAATTGGTGTGATAGTTATCAATAAAATAATTATTTATTTTCTTATATTGTTCAAGTTCATATCGGAGATCCTAATCTTGGGAGCCCTGTTTCCATGCCTCGTTAACAACCGTCACTATCTTGTTCGCCATCGTAGTTGAGGTTAGTGGTGGGCCAGACAGGTGTGGCCCCCTGCCGCCACCACAAACAATGTCGTCACAACCTCTTGATCATATACCTTACCCATGAAAAGTAAGGGTACGTTTAATACTATTGGTTTTTTGCCTCATGGTGTTTGGATTCTTAATTCAGGAGCAACTGACCATGACTCCTCTTCATAAACTCATCCATCTGTACTTTAAGATGACTAGAGAATAACTCATTACTGTTGCAAATGGTGATAGTGTGTACCCATATGTAGTTCTAAGAAAATAACTTTAGAATCATTTATTGTATTAAAGGATTTTTATGACCAATAGCCTTATCTCTATACGAAAACTTAAAGAGGATTTGAATAGTTCAAGATCTTTTTTCTCTTCTTATTGTGTATTTCAAGACTTTGCCATAAGAAGATGATTTTAATTGCTAAGGAGCAGAGTAGAATATATTTGATTGAATCCACGGGCCAAAACAAAATAAAAGAAAATGTCATAAGCTAACAACCAACATCAGAAACATGGGCAGGTTCCCAAATATGGCTTCATCATAAAAAGGCTTGGGCATCCCTCCTTCAACCCGATAAAATCTTTTGTTCCCTCATTTGTTCATTAAAGAGTCTATTGAGTCTTTCAAATGAGATTTTTGTCAACAGTCAAAACATCGCTATGCATCTTATCCCCATCTCTAGTAAAAAGGGTAATTCCCCATTTGACTTTATTCACTCTAAAGTTTGGGGCCTATTTAATATTTTTGTTACTTTTATTGATCATTGTACTCATATTACACAAACATCCATTATGAAAAGTAAATCTAAGGTTTGTCAAATCTTTGTTAATTTTTCCCTGTCTTGTCCAAAATCAATTTGGAAAAAACATCAACAGAGTTAAGTATTGAACATGTGAATCATGAAATTCCCCAAATTTTTGTCTCCTAATAATATTGCTCATAAACTAACATGCGTTAATACTCCACAACAAAATGGTGTTGCAAAAAGGAAAATTCATTATTTTCTAGATGTAGCTAGATCCCTCCTTTTCCATATGTCTATTCCTAAACCTACTAGGGATAAGTTGTGTTAACTGTCACATGCCTTGTCAATAGGCTACCCACTCGTAGCTTGAATAACATTAGTCCTATTAAGTCTTCTGTTCCATCTAATCCTGTAGTGTCAAGGCTACTTTGTCGAGTCTTTGGATGTTCTGTTTTAATTCACTCTTATAATCCTAAACGCAATTAATCAGATCCTAGAGTTCGTAAATGTGTATTTTGATTATCCCCCTCATAAAAAAGGTTGCAAATGTTATCATCCTGAGAATTGTCGTGTCTTTACCACCATAAATGTCACCTTACATGAAACAAAATCCTTTTTTTCTCAACCCTAAGCTTTAGGGTGAGAAAACACTAGAAGTGAAGGAGCTCTCCTTCCTATCATTACCATATATATCTTTGTAAGATGCTAAGATCCAAGTAATGAAGTTGTCACAAATGAGATCGAACCAACCCATAGTGAGGAGGAAGAAGATAAACTTTTTGGCCAAAAATATAGAAGACAACCCATTTTGACTCCGAAGCAAGAAGAATTGTCTGATTCAGAGGTGAGGGAGCCTGAAGGTAATAGTGAGGAGGTAAGTGTTACTAAAAATTTACCTATTGCATTGAAAAAGGGAAAAAAGATTGTGTTAAATATCCTATTTTCAATATGTCTACACTAATAATCTCTCCAATCGACATTGAAGCTTTATTGTCATCATTAATGTCATCAATAATGTCATAGAAATTCCTACCACAATCGAAGAAGCCCTGAGAAGTGAACAATGGACTCAAGCCATGAGAGAGAAGACAAATGCATCAGAAAGAAACTCAACATGGGAGATTGTTGACAAACCAAGAGACAAAAACACCATAGATGGATATTTACTACAAAACATAAGGCAAATGGGTCACTAGATAGGTATAAAGATAGATTGGTTGCAAATGCGTACACTCAAATTTATGCAATTGACCATGAGGAGACTTTTTCCCCTGTAGCAAAGATGAATGTAGTTTGAGTTGTTCTTGCTCTAACAACTAATTTTCGATGGGCTTTGCACCAATTGGATGTTAAAAATGTTTTTCTTCATAGAGCTTTAGAAGTGTACATGAAGATCCTTCTTGAATATGAAACTCGCATTAGAAGGAATAAGGTATGCCTTCTAAAGAAAGCCTTATATGGTCTTAAACAATCTCCAAGAGCAAGATTTGGGAGATTTACCAATACAATGGTTCCTTAGGATATAATCAAAGCCAAGGAGATCATACTTTATTCATAAAGCACTCCGTTACAGGTAAACTTACACTATTGTTGGTCTATGTAAATGACATAATTATTGCAGAAGACGATGAATAAAGAAATTGACTTTAAAGGAAAAAATGGCAGCCCATGTACTTGATCTTCTCAAAGAAACAGGTAAGATAGGATGTAGAATCTCAAGAATTCCTTTTGAACAAAATCATAGAATTGAGAAGAGTTGTCCTGTAGAAAAAAACCCAATAACAAATATTGGTAGGAAAACTTATTTATTTATGACATTCGAGACCAGCCACTACTTATGCAATTAGTTTGGTAAGTCAGTTTATGTATGATCCAAGAGAAAGACGCATGCACAAAATTTTTTAGTAATTGAACTCAACACCATGGAAAAGGCTATTCTTCAGGAAAGAAGACACCCTAACCATGAAGATACATACTGATGTAAATTTTGTATGTTTTGTTGCTAACAAATCTATGTCTAGGTACTACATGTTTCCTGGAGAAAGTTTAGTGACATGGAGAAGCAAAATACATGATAGAGTATCTCGTTCTAGTGTAGAAACTGAATTTTGAGCCCTTGCTCAAAGTGTGTGGGAAGGACTCTGGATAAGGATCATACTTGATGACCTTAAAATAAAGGTTAACATATCTACACAATTGTACTGTGATAACAAGTCAACCATCATAGTGTTCATAATCCAATCCAACATGATAAGACCAATCATATTGAAATCCGTAGACACTTCATCAAAGATAATCTTGACAAGGAAGTGGTGATTACAACCTGTTGAATGTAACGGGCTTAGCCCAGGTTCTCTGTTATTTTCTTACTATTTCTGTTATTTTTATCATCTATAAATAAGCATCCCTTTGTGTGTATTTTTACACAAGGGAATTAACCCTATACCTATTTCTCTATTTTAATACAACCCATGCCTTTACAGGATTTCAAACAACAAATATTTTCACTCAAGGGATTTCTCCAGACAGATTCTAGAATCTTGAGGGCATGATTGATTTTCATGTGTCATCTATAGGGGAGTGTTGTAAATAATAGATTATTAAGATTAAAAAAATCTCAATATCTCCGTAGTTTGGAAAAAGTACCTGAGAATCTTACTATTCATTTGAATATATTTTTATTTCCTTATTTTAAAAGATTTTGATCGTTACAAATAGAGACATGGAGAACATAATTGGTGTTATTGTTATCAATAACATATTTTTTTATGTTCTTATATAGTTCAAAATATATATGTATATATACATAACTGACAGTCAAAATCCAACAAGGAAAACAAACAACATACCTAACTTCTCACGAACTTTTGCAACAGCTTCTTCAGAGACAGGTCCATCTGGCGAAAAGGAAGCCTTGCACAGCCTATAAAGTCTCTGTATATAATATGGCATCCTGTAAAGGTGTGATCGACTAATCTACCGATAACACCTTGCAAAGCAGCTTATCGATTGCAATAGGGACTGGATATACAATTGGATAATAACTGTGTTTTAATCTCAAAGAAACCGTAACGAATCTGAATAGCTGCAGATGATCGGTCACAGCAAATCTAATTATGGCCCTATCGAAAAACAAAAGAGTGATAGCACAGCTAAAAATAAATGAGTTTCACGTCATAGACATCACAACAAGTCCAATAGCAAACCACTGTACGATCTAAACACAAAATTAGGGCAGCACCCCATTCATTCCAAAACACTGAGATTCTGGTTTCCCCATATAAACATCCAAAGAACCTAAAACCTCCATTTTTCACATACAAATCAACAAACCCCACAAGCTTTGCACACACAAAAAAACAAAAACCCATTATTTCTTCATGTCCACTCATCAAAACAGCACTTCACAATCGAATGTGACGTTTCAATAATAAAAATCTCATTTTTCCATAGCACACACTGTTATACCAGGAAAATTTTTGCAGGACAGCGAACAAAAAAATGGAAAAATAGAGAGCGACCCAGTAACAAATATGAGCTGAAAAGGCATAAAAAATAAGTCTTGGCTGAGAACCACAAATGGAGCACCAGATTCCGATTTTAAAAACAGGGAAAAGGAAAAAAAAATATCATGGATGGAGGTTGCGGAAAGGGAAACGAACCTGGTAAAGCCTTGGAGAAGAAGGTTTAGAGGGTGCACAAGAAGCAGATGAAGAATTAAGAGAGGTTGAAGTATGGAAGAATAGGTACAAAAGAAAGTAAAAACGAGAAAGAAAAGGGAAAAAAGAGTCCAAGAAGGTTAAAAATTGAATAAATGCGATTAATTAAACAGGCCCAAGGAAGATCTTCAACACGTCATCATCAAGCACTGTTTTTTATTTATTTTTCCGCTTTTAATGGGTGAAGTAAGAACAGTTTTTGAACTAAGGACTTAAGATGACTCTAGAACAGACAAGTTTGGAAGGTTCACATAACAATTTGTTAGACGAAAAAAAGTGTTCAAAAAGAAATATACTCATTGTATTACTGCCAAAACACTTATTACATGTAAGAAAAAAGACTACAAAATTTAAATTTATGTAATTTTATTTAGTCACCCTTCTCACCGCAACTTGTTATTGAGTTTTAGAACATCTCTAATAATATAATCTATTTTGGGTTCTTAATGCAAATTTTTGTGGTCCCTCTTGCATGATATGCAGGTGTTATCTATTCTTTCTGTCCTAATTAAACAACCTAAATTGGATTTTTTATTTTTGTTGGTCCCCTTCATTTTTTTGTACTTGTGTTTGATTAAGAACATTTTTTAAGAGCTATTGTAGAAGAATCGAGTATATAAAATAACAAGAGCATTTAGGAAGCATTATTGGAGATGATTTTAAAAGAATCTCTATAAAAGTTTATTTCCAATTGAGATTTTAGTTGATAAAATATCAAATTATTATTGTTTTAATCGCATACGAAGTTAAAGTTTTGTGGAAGAAAATATACTTGATTGCTTTGTTTTTATTGAAATATAATACCTTGACTGTTAAATTTAGAATGACGAAGGTGTCGAATATTTTAATTGATTTATTCAGAAAAACAAAACTCAAACTAATGCAATGCTTAAAATAAAGTCAAATAGGCTAAAATACTGCACCTTCATTCTCCATCATCACTGCATTATTTGAGAGGAAGAAGAAGAGAGATGTTTTGAAAAGCTGGTTCATAGTATTATATATATTCCCGAAATTTTATTTTGAAATGTATTTTATATATTCTAAAATTTTGTTATGGAAAATCATTCCAAAAAATATTTCATATATTTTTAAAAAAAAATTCAGAAAGTTTATTCTGAAAAAATTATTTTAAAAGTTTTCTTGTTCTGAAATATTGTCATAATAAATAATTTGGAAGCACCTTTTAAAAAGGGTAAAATGGTGATTTTGAAATTTATTTGGATGCTTTTAAAATGTATGGGGTGCAGGAAGTAAAGGCTTAAAAGATTTGGAGGCAAATCTGAAAGCCCAATGTCAGAAAGGTCCAATGAAAAAGTGGGACCCAGCCTGACGTGCATCCCAAGCTAGGAGTATATTATCCTCATTCAATTCGTTGAACTACTTCAATCTTCTTCCAATAAAACCCTAGACTCTCTCTACACAACACAGCACAAGCTCACAAGAAAACACAAACAAAACCAAACCTTTGAACCATGTCAGGAGTGGGACCTCTCTCGCAGGATTGGGAACCGGTGGTGCTTCGCAAAAAAGCTCCCACTGCCGCCGCCCGCAAGGATGAGAAAGCTGTCAACGCCGCTCGCCGTTCCGGCGCCGACATCGACACCATAAAAAAATGTTCACTCCTCTCCTTCAATTTCTTCAATCGGATATCGATTTTCGGAAAAAGAATCATTTTTATTTTTTTTAATGTTTTGATCGAAGCTTCTGATTCCGTTGAGTTTTGTTCCGATTAGTGATTATCTTTTAGGAGTTTGGGTTAGACGTATTGGTTTCTTATATTTTTTTATTACGGTGTAGTTCTTTCAGTTGTATAGGCGATTTTGATTAGGTTTTCTGTTTGACGACTTTATTGCATGTTATTCATGTTTGATTTATTTTATTACGTGGTACTAATTATTGTTTTGTAGTTTTCATCTGCGTTGTTACTAATCAATATTTTTCTTGTGGTTGAATATGAAGGGGACTATGGGTTATGGATTTATACGCTATAAGTGGTTTTTGTGATTGTTTTCTTCTGGGTTGATATTATTTTGCCTGGCGTACTTTAATGAATCAGAGTTGAATTTTTGATAACGTTATTTGATGTTTCTGAATTTTTTTATTTTTTTTTTGCCGTTTTAGTCTCCTTTGTATTTGGCTGGTCAGAGTGATGATTGTTTAGTTGTTGTATGCAGATAATGCTGGAACAAACAAATCTGCTTCTAGTAGCACTTCATTGAATACTAAGAGGCTGGATGATGATACCGAGAATCTAGCTCGTAAGTATGCTACACTTTGTATATTTTGCTAATTCTGTTGTTTGCACTTTCTGAGGTTTAAAAAGGCTACTTCCATCTATTGATGGATTCGTCCGTGAAAAATTTGCATGCAGTATGATTTGATTGGTTCTATGCTATAAATTTTCGTAGCTTGTGTCATTTGTGCCAAACTTTGGAATGTTGACATGGTTAACTTAAGAAATTCATATTCCTTTTTAAGCATGGGGTTACTGCAGGTATCTCATACGTCCTCACACATTTTGATTTCATCAATTTTAAGTTATAGAAGTCTATTCTGTAAGCACAGTGCAAAAATGACTGAATGACTTGGACTTGGTAGAGAAGCTTTCACAGGGGGGTGGGGGGATTTCTTTTGAGGTTGTAATTGTGGTTTGGAATCATTGACAACTGCCAACACGTTTGTTAATTTTTTTTGCAAAATTTGTTCTGTTTCCCATCCACTGGAGCAATATTTTGTTATTTTGTGGTGAAGAAAAATCATGTTAAGTATGTTTTGATAGCAATATTCACATAATTTTCCTTGACATTATTCACATACCTATATTAATAACTACACTTTAAAAAAAGAATCAAGACAGTTTAATTTGCATACTTATACTCTTCTTTCTATTTGAAATAATCCCTTAAATGTCTCCCGATTCGTTTTCTAAAATAACTAAAAGGACCTTTTCTCTTTTCTATTCATTTTTAGAATCAATATTTTTTTCATTTTCTTAGAATATAAAATTTTAAAATCTAAATAATCCTTTAGATATTACGAAAGGGAATGTCAAACCTTTTCTTGTTGTATTTCGGATTTGAACCATTTTGTTGTAATTGAAAAAGATGTATTTTTGTATATATTGATATGTATATCGATATCCACTTTACACTTTAGTGAGATCGACACAAATTACTCATAATCCGTTTGTTATTGACAAATCAATTGAAAATCTAAAGTGAGTTTATCAATTCTGTTTGGACAAGACTCATTGTTATAAAATCACTTTCTGGTAAATGTTCCCAAATATAGATCAATCCGTTGTTTCCTTTTTTTCTAAAATCAGTTTTGCGAACTTGAGTTAAATATAAACTTAATTAACTCTAATTCAGACACACTTTTAGTGTAGTTCCATCTGCTCTAGTCCTATTTGGCAATTAGTTGATGTCAGGGTAGACTTAGAACTAACGAAATTATGACAGTAGCCCCACACCCATCCGATGTGAACATATATTTTTTATAAATGAAATTCTACATTATGAGATTATAATATCATTGTGCTGCAGAATTATAAAATTGCGTTTTTTCTTCAATGTACAATGTGTTGATTGTACCTTTGTTTCTTTTTGATGAGATAACTGCTCTTGTGCTGCAATTCTCCTCTGTCTTGCCTACAATGTACAGTGTGTTGCTTATGTTTTGCTTATTCTCTTCTTTTTCTTACTTTCTTTGCTGTTCTCGAGTCTATACCTAGTCCAAATGTGTTGTGCAATCCATGTGAACTCACCTAATTGTTGTGTTATTTAGATTCTTTTGATGACATTCTTATAGATAGAATAGAATTAAGGAGCTTTATTCAACAGAAGTGTGTCACTATAACTTTGATACCACTATATAACTTTGATCATCAAAGAGTTTCTTCTCTTGTTTCATTTTAATCAAAACTTCTTGTATATATGACTCACACCCCTTTCTATTTTAATGCTCATACCGACATTAAACTTTTCTGCTAAGATAAGACTCCTGTTTTGTTGTGTACCTTAGCTATATGATACGAGGATCAAAGATTGTTGCATCGTTTAGATTCTTCTGTTGGCATATTCTTATAGATAGAATTGAGGCGCTTTATATCAACAGCTTTGATACCACTATATTACTTTGAATAGCAATAAAGTTTCTTAATCGTTTGAAGTTCTTAACTTCAAACTCTCTTATACGACTCAACCGTACCATTTCCAGCTTTAATGTCCATACTGAGTGATTGAACTTGTGTGAACAGATGATCGGGTACCAACTGAACTCAAGAAAGCTATAATGCAGGCCCGGATGGACAAGAAACTAACTCAGTCTCAGCTTGCTCAAGTACTGTTCTCTTTCAATTGCTCACAAACCTCATTTATACTGTGTCTTTCTGTTCATTATTTGTAGTTGAGTAGTTACTAATGACGTATGATTGTTTTCAGTTGATCAATGAGAAGCCTCAAGTGATCCAGGAGTACGAGTCAGGAAAAGCCATTCCAAACCAGCAGATCATTGGAAAGTTGGAGAGAGCCCTTGGTGCCAAACTGCGTGGCAAGAAATGAAGAAGCTGATCTAACGGTTCTGTATGTAGTTTAAGGCTTTTGTTTCACTGTCCAAGGTTGTTTACAAGAGAGACAACTGGTGTGGCAACTTGAGTCTTTCGCCTGTTCAGACATGATTATGTATTTGCATAAATAAAGATGTATTTTCAGCACAAATTAATTTACCTTGGAGATGCGATGATGTGTTCATGATATAACTGAAGATCTCCAATGTGTTCATTCGTTGGGATCTAGTGCCATTTATTATGGATAAGAAGGAACAAAACGAAATTAAATTATACTAGTGTTTTTTGCCTAACTTTGTTCCTTTTGACTTTTGGGCTATCAGTTGTTTTGTTTACCATCTAAAGTTTAGGCAAATTTAGATTTTCTTTTGCACATTCTTTCTAATGAAAAAACAGAACCCTTAAAGATCATTTGTTAGCAACTGAAGAAAAGTTTAATTATTGGTTTTTTAATCTCAACGTGGTTTAATATTTTATACCTATCACCTTTAATAAAAAGCAAAACATGTAGCATTCTTTTTTTTTTTTTTTTGAAGTGTGATGTCTGTTGCAATACTTGTTACGAGAATATAGATTAATAAATATTACTTATAACATTATTCATATGGATTGACAGAAACTGCAAATTAATTAATAGATATATGACTGTACAAAGTCGTGTGCTTTTAATCTTATTTTTTATTATTCTTTTTGATCTATTGATTTAAAGTTGTAATTTTTTTCTTACAATTATAATCAATTATTCTCACTGATATCGTTTTCATCATTTAATTTAAAAATGCGCTTATATTTGGATCTCTTATGTCTTGCTGGAATGATAAATGATGATAAAGTTACATTTAAAAAGACAATTTTTAACTAGAGTACTTATATTATTTTATAAATTATGTATATTTCTCGAGTGGTTCCAAATTTTTTAGCATATATTTGAATAAAGTGAAAGAAGAAAATAATTAATAGTATATTTGGAATATAGGTTTTTAGAACGTATTCTTTTATAAAAAAAATGAATATTTTACAGAAAAAACTGTTGTTTGGATATATAATTTTAAAATAAATTAAAATTTATAGAAATAAGTCAAATATCTAAAATAAGGTAATTTTAAGTTTTATATATGAAGCCCATCGAATGATGCTTATCAAAATAAACATTTCTGTACTAAACAAATATCAACACATATTAAGCCTGCATATGGTGATCCCCATTTTCAATAGGCAACAGCAAACAATTAATCAATTAAGTCAAAATTGTATATAACCAACCAAAAATAGTTGTCAAAAAACTTATGCTTATTTTAAGGGTTTAAACTTATTGAATAAATTTGTCTTAATTAATCAAAATTTGTCAAATGAAATACACGTGGAATATGGTAACTCTTCAAATTCCTATTAGCACCAATATTTAATGACCATGTTGTCATAAAAAAAATGTCTTGGTCTTCATAATCAATCAATTGAAGGTACACAATTAGTTCTATTATTGTATTGGAATAACATTTTTTTATGATTAAATTAGTATTTTAAAAGCAAATTCAATATCAAAGTATTTCTCTTCTGAAATAAGCAACCATTTAGATGAAGAATAACCAACTAACGTCTATAATCAGATTTCGATTCCCATTATTCTTATAGGTTAAATGTTATTTATATATATTTCAATTATAATACATTTTAATAGTAATTTCAAACTTTTTAATTTTGTTTTAAATTAATTTTTAAAATATGTTTATATCAAGGAACCACTAATTCTATTAAGAATTTTATACCAAATTTAAAAATTGTGGAACAATACTTATATAATTATCACAACACGAGCAAATCATGTTATTAGAGCAAACATAATGCTTGGAAAAAAACAAACGATCTTATCTAAATTTTGCATATGTCTATATTTCTATTACAATCGACGTGACCTTTTAAACTAATAAGAAAATAATTCCTATGTAGTTGTCTCATATGCAATAACAATAAATAAATCTTAATGTCAATAATTGGATATAATGTATTAGCTTATATTTTCCTAGAAGTTTTGAAGTTTGAATAAAAATAGTTTAACATATTTGTTCGTATTGGAATAAAAAATTATTAAATAGTATAAATAATGCTTACTTTTTAAAATCTTTGTTTCATATTAGTAATTAAAATTATATTTAGAAATAATGTATTTAATTCAACTATGTCCTTATTGATAAGTACCACAAGTTTCATGACTTATATTATGAATACAAAAAAAATAAAAATAACTATTAAAATTAAATCGACTTCATTCCAATAAACTTTTCTCGTTACACTAACACTTACATCACACAATTAGATTTCAACCATACAACCATATAAAGATAATACTACTAAAAAAAAAAACTTTTAAAAATGATTATAATAAGTTTATGACTATCATTTTCAGAATTGTTATTAATTCATATGTAAGTAAAACTCAAACAATATGATTTAATCGTCATTTTGTTAGCCTATGATGATATGAAAAGAATTAAGATATGTTATTATTTCTTTGACATAGTAAGAAAGTTAATATATATATATATATATATATATCAATTTACTGACAAAATAACGATGATCACAACAAAATCTTTCTTTTTCTTCTCTTAAAGGTGTGATAACAACATTATAGTAGTAATAACACAATTTCTTTTTTCTTCTCATGAAAGCGTAATTATTATTTTTATCTCATAAAGACACAATAGTCATAACATAACAATGCTAAAGACAAAATAGTGATGACACAACCTTTTTTGTCTGGAGATACAACAATAATGACACAAAAGAGATTATAAGTGATAACAATGCATTGGAGTGAAAAAAAATTACTTATGTAATATCTTTGTTTATATGTATGATGGACTTATAAAGTCAAAATTTATTATTCTAATATTAAATCAATTATAAATTGTTATCATTGTTGGTTTTTTTAGTATAATTCTTCTTATAATCATTTTCATTTTTCCACTTTTAAGTATAGTTAATAAAAAATCATTCATGAAAATGATTTTAAAATTTCAAAATTATCACTCACCTTTTAGAAAACAAATAAAAAATTGTCATTAAAAAATATTATAAATAACTAATCCACCATGGTTATTAATAAGTCAAATCATTCCATAGGCACTTATATTTTATTATTATAAAATTATTTAATATAAATATTGTTGTAATTTAATATCTAATAATCAATGTTGTATTGTTTGTGTGATATTTATATTATTCCTTCTTATTACATATAATAAATAATCTAATATCATGTTCTCAAAGTTCATACAAGAAATCATCATATAACTTTCACAGGTAAGCATCATAATTTATTAAATAATATTGCATAATTATCTTTTATATAACAAACTAAAAATATCGAACAACTTAATATTAATTACATAAATTTGGTATAAAATGATATATACATCGTCTTATATCTATATAATATCATTATCCATATTTCAAATGATATCATATATAATATTAATTAGACAATGTCATACCATATCTGATTAGACAATAAATCAAATATAGTTAATTTAACATTTGAAACGAAAATATGGTATGTTTTTCCATTTTATTAATTGGCAAACAATGTATTATTTTAATATATTTGCATGTTTTTCATCTTGAGACCATATATTGTTTGATTTGTTTATCTTATGGTTTTTGAATTTTGAACTACCTTATAATATATTCATTTTGATAAATGATGTATTGTCTCACATTTTTTCATTATATAATCCGTCGTATATTATGTAAATAATGCATCTTTTGTTTAATGCACACATCTCATGATTGTTGGATGAATTTGCATTTTGTTTTCCATGTGATATTTATACAAACGATATATTGTTTTATCAAAAATAAATGATATCTTCTCATAAGTTTCGAATCATATTTTAAAATTCAACATAGCTTATAACAATTTTCATCTAACTATTTATTTATTTTAAATATATTGTTGGATGTTATCAATTTGTTTTTACTTCGTAATTTTACCAAAATAGGTAAATTTTTTATTTTTTTTTACAAATATAAATACATCTTGTTTCGAAATACGATTTCAAAATGAAAAAAAAAAAAAACATACTTTCAAGCATGATTTTAATTTTAACAATCTTTCCACCGAAATTGTGTTTCAAAACACGCTTATATTTTTCTTTTGAAATCTTAATTAGAAACATAATTTCATTTTTCTCTCTATTATATATATATATTAAATCATACTTCTAAACATATTTTTAATATTTTTTATTATTTTTTCTGAAATAATGTATTGAAACACGATTTTGTATTTCTTTCAATTTGTTTTACTTCTTTTTAAATCGTGGTTGAAAGCTATAAGAAATGAGAAGCACCACAGAGACACAATTACAGAAAAATTAAGATCGAAGACAATTGATCATGAGAAAACCTATTTTCTCTCCTCTATGATCCAAACCATCAATAATTGGAGAAATATTAGTATCCATGATGAATGAATTAAGGACACAACAAAAAATTTAATGACCCTACTACTATTGAAAAGAGAAAGAAAAAGTTATTTTGATGGTTCACAGTGTACCTTCATTTGACACTAATTTTTTTAATAAAATACTATATTAATAAAATTATATATATATATATCGTATGAGTGTAGAGAATAAACAGTAATATCAAAGTAACCACGTGAAAACAAATTAAAGATGAAACCTCCTGAATAACAAAAGGGAAAATAGTGGTTTGGTTTCAGTAATACTTAAGAAGTCTAAGCTTTTATTAAGACGATACAGAAATTGAAAAAAACAGGGAAAGGAGGAAAGTGTAAAAAGATAAGGAGATCAGAAAGATCAAAGAGAATCATAATGGTTGGTTGCATAATTATCACAATGGCAGAATAAGTACGTACGGTGGATATTTCAAAAGAAATAAAAAATAAAATAAAAAACACAATTATGTTTCAATACACTATTTCACAAAAATATATAAATATATATATATATATATATATATATATATATATATATATATATATATATATATATATATATTAAAAATATGTTTAGAAGCACGATTTAAAAAAAAATATAAAATAACACAATTTTTAAAAGGTTAAAAAAAACATGTTTCAAAATACGATTTACTGAGGATATTTCTTTAAAGCTAAATCTAATTTAGAGGCATAATTTTTTCAGCTTTTAAAGTTGTGTTTCTAAACACGATTTATTTACATTTATAAAAAAAATTATTAACAAATTCAAGAAAGAATTATATTTTTTAGTACAAAGACCTTATATCAATATCTTAACTGTATGCTTTAGATACTTTATATGTATTGGAAAAAAATATCAATGAATGTTGTTAGAATTATCAAACCATATAAGTTTAAGGTTTAGCTTTTAGGTTTAAGATTTATATATATTGTTCATTTCCAACTTTAATTTCATAATAGCCAAAATATAATTAACCTCGGTTTTATGTCTTGCTAGTGATAAATTAAATGTATTTTTATTATTTTCCAAAATTTTCTTTAATTGCTATGATTCAACATCGTCATCCAGATCAGACAAACAAATCAATTTCAAAATATAGCATTGTTTTTATTTTTGTTTGCTCAAATGGTTTTATTTCAACTCTTTGTATAATTTAATGTTACTGTAATATATTGTCATGCCTTTACATTGTTTGATGCAACTTGAGGTTTACCATTTCAACAATATAATTTTCTAATCTTTGAATTATTTTTCTTCATATTCTACCTAACTAAAAACATCCAATATATTAAGAGAACATTTCTCTCCCTACATGAATTTTCTAGTACTAAGTTAACAAGTAACATTTATAACTAATAATTGAAACTTAATTTTAAAATATTTACAATTTAATTATTGTATATTTGAATCTTTCAAAAAAAATATAATAATTTGGACTAGTATTTTTATTTTAACAAATTAATTTTAATATTTTACATGCATTAATATAAGAAGTAGAAAAGAAAAACTGACAGGTTAATCCCTTTTCACATCCTTAATATTTATTTCGTTTTCTTATCATTATTTTTATTTAAATAAAAAAAATTTGAACTTCTTTTAACCATTCAACCATCATCAAGTTTTCTCATGAGAGTCTGAAAGAGTAAGTCAATTGCTATAATGCAGGCCTCTGTACTATGAAAGAATCTCTCTAAATCATTTTGCCGCCCATTCCAAACACTACTTTTTTGTTTTCTTCTCTTCATCACTCAAGCCTGGTTGGTCCCATTTTTGTTTAAATTCAAGGTGAATCATGAATGTATTCAAATGAAATTTCAAACTGCAAAAAGATACAATTTTAACACATATAATTAACATAAAAAAATATCTATTTTTATGAAAATGATGAAATTCTATCTACGTCGTGTCAATATATATGATACTACTTACCCATTTATATAAAAGCCTTTAAAAAGTAGCTTCTTTTAAAACTTTGATGAAGATTTGTAAATTGAAAAATGGGTTCCCACATGCACCCATGCACGAGGCATTTATTTATTATTAGGAGATGAAAAGGTTTTGTTTTTGAAAGGTCATATGGTATTAATGAGGGTGATGTTCTGTTGGAGGGAAGTGAGATTGAGACCCAAAAGCAAAGCATGAATGGGCAAAATTTGTCGTATTTGAATTTAGTAAATGCCATTAACAGTGATCAATGTTCCTATTTCCATCAAAGGTGCCGGCCTCAATCTTTCTTTCCAATTGCATTCTTATGCCCCTCACCTTTTCCCTTTTTACACTTTTTACACATTCTTATTCAGTTTCATAAAAATATATTTAACATAATAAATAAGCGAATTAGTAGAAAATGTTTTGTTAAAGGATTTAAAAACTATCCTCATGAAGGGGAAAGAGCGCAAATTGCAAGAAGTTGAGGTAGGAAGATGCAAAAGAGAAATGTCAGTATCAGCATGTAAGCGCCAGAGAGAAAGGGCAGAAGGAGGGAGACTGAGCCAAGTCAGAGTCTGTCTTCAAACTTCCAAGCTCCGACACAGCTTTTTAACCATTCTCGCATTGCCACTATGCTTCATTTCTAGGGTTAGGGTTTTTGCTTCTCAGACAAATCCAAATGGACGAAGATTACGACTACAGAAGGAAGGCCAAGATTGCACTCATCGCCATTCTGGTCATCGCTTCCCTCGCCGTCTTTGCCTTGCTCGTTGCCTTTGCTTACTACTGCTACATCCTCAACAAGGTCTACGACCGCCGCAAAAGCCTCAAAAAAGGTTTGGCTCTCTCTTTGGGAAGTGTGCCGAATTTCAGTGTTCGCTTTGTATTCCTCTTCAAACGCCGGAAATTATTCGGTGGAACTGTTGCTGACCATTATGTACTGACATGCAGTTGAGCTTTTCAGTTTATGAAAAAAATTAATAATCTTTAGGTGACGTGTGATTTATTTCTGTTAATTGTTTTATGTGAATTTGAAAATTTAAAGACTTGACTCATGAAGACTTGTCAGGTGGTGGTTTGGGACTATCTAATAATTTATTGCCATGTGGAGATTAGTTTTGATTGCGGTGTGGTTTCGTTTGATTGAAGGGAAGTGTTAGATTTGGTGCCATTGATAATGGGCTATGTTATCTTATGTGCTTTTTATTTTGGTTTGATTGAGGTTTTGCTCGTTTTGTGTTTTTCCCCCTCCTGGCCTTGTGGGAATTTTGGTAAAATTGTGTTATTATGACTTTTTAAGTTTTTTTTTTTTTTTTTTTTTTTTTTTTTATATGGAGGGGTTGGGATTAGTTGTGTTTCGTGTAGGTTTAGATTAAAGTGGAGAATTTGACTAATGCAAGACAGGGGCGTTCTGTTGATAGATTTATGTTGCAATTGTGTTGTTTGTTGTTTTTAATGTTTATGTGTGCTCCTTTCTTGTCTTCAAATTTTGGTGGAGTTCGCATATCAAGCAGGATAAGTTGGACCTGTTCGGTTTAAAAAGAAAAGACTGTTCCTGTTTTCCTTTCATGGATTCACAAATAATTACGAAATTCTGTTTAAGTTCTCAACAATGATGAATATTAACAAATTGACAATGGTGAAAATACCATTTTTTCTATACAACTGTTTGAAAATATTGAACAAAGTGAAAATAATATGATTTTTTTTAATTATTTGTGAAAGCAAGGAAGGAAAATGGAAATTACTTATTCAACCCAAGTTGATCCTTATATTTCCTTTGTATTCACATTTAATTAGTTCAATTAATGATCCCATATCAATCTCTACACTTGTAAAAAAAGTAAGTATCATGCAGGCAATATTAATACTGCCAGTTCATTGATATTCATTTATATTTTTTTTCTCTACGGTTTGTAATTAATTCTCATCTGTATTGTTTGAGAGTATTCAATAGATGGGAAAAGGGAGTACATTGAGTGTTATTATGTTTTACCCTTTCTTTCAAGATTTTAAACTAAATGGTTTGAAAGTAACTTCTCTGTTTTTACTTTAAAACTTTATATCTTTCTTTTTTTTCTACTTTACTTGAGTAAATTGAGGTCCCACTTACTGACAGATTTTGCTTGATTTTATATTAGTTGAAGACGCCAACCTTAATGAGAATAGTGACTTTGCAAATCTGCAAGTTATTGCCGAGAAAGGACTTCAGGTGTTCACTTTCAAGCAGCTGCATTCTGCAACAGGTGGCTTCAGCAAGTCGAATGTCATTGGCCATGGTGGATTTGGACTTGTTTACCGGGGAGTGCTCAATACTGGCAGGAAAGTTGCAATTAAATTCATGGATCAGGCAGGAAAGCAAGGGGAAGAAGAATTTAAAGTAGAGGTTTGTTACTTCTTTTCTAGAAATCAATTGTTTCTTTTCTAGGCACAATGGGAAAAGGAATGCATTGTTCTTCATGTTTATGCGTTTGATTTCCCCTATAATCAAAATAGTTAAATTTTTAAACCGTACTCTTTTTGGCCGAGTCAATGAAGTAAGTAGCTTTTAGAAGCCAATTCATTTTGGTAATTGAATTGAATTGGTTGCTTACATGTTACTGTAGGTGGAATTGCTAAGTCGGTTGCATTCACCATATCTGCTGTCATTGCTTGGGTACTGCTCTGATAGTAATCATAAATTGCTGGTGTATGAATTTATGGCAAATGGTGGACTGCAGGAACATCTTTATCCTGTTAGCAGTAAGTTACGAAATATATATTTGCTTGAAAGCTTTTATTCTTTGCTAATTTAAAATCCTGCAAATGGATGATATGATACTACAACTAACTTTTCGTACTTGACAGACACTAGTCCAGACTCATCCTCATAATGGGATGGATGTGTCATATGTTACGGAATTTTGATATAATAATCTCGGCTTTTGCTATACTTAATCTGTTTTCTCGCTACAGGGTCCGGAACAAGGAAAAATTGCTTAGAACCTTTTTTAGTTTGAATGAGTAATTCTCAGTTAGAAATATATTTGATGATAGATTAATCTGTTAATCTAGCAGTATTGAATATCTGATTTAAATTGATGAAATTATTGATTGGAAACAGTCCGGCCAGCATGTACCAGTTTGACTGTTACGTTTGGTTCTCTTAGTAACTGACTCCTTACATTGTTTCTTCTCTTCTGTTGTGTAAAGTTGAATGTCATGTCCATATAAGCAAAGAAAACAATTTTCACCAAATTATCTCTTTTGCATTCTCTTTTTCGAACTTCTTCACTCTGCAAGGCTTTTTCTTCCCTTGTAAAAGTTTATGATGACTATGGGTTAGAAGTGACACGTCGAATCGAACTATGTTCCATGCATATTACACAATCTGGATAGTGGCCTTGAAGTGATAACCATGTTATGTCAATCTTAAATTACATTATATGTTCGATTTGTTACTGCCTTTTCAGATGTCTACATTTTATTTAGATAGTTCGTAGGTGCATAAGTAATTTATATGCGATCTTCTTTGAGGAAAGGTCATAAGTTGGTCAGTTTATATATAGTTGACAATCTTGCAAGAGAGGAGAGATTTGCCTCCTGATTGATTTTGCTCATCCTCTAGTCTCTCTTTTAGGGGAAGAGAGCCCTTGGGCAGGAAAGACAGTAGTTATCTTATCTGTTCTAACAGGAGTGGGTGTTAAAGAGGTTTACTTGATGCTGCAATACTTCCCTCTAAATCTCTAGGTGTATTGAATACACTGCAAAATTTGATGGGTCATGTATGGCGTAAAGTTTGTTTTAAAATAATTTCTATTCTTAGTTTGTCTGTCTGAGCTAGTATAAGAACTTGACCTGAACCTGGAGCAAAAATCTGCTTATTATCTCTCCGGTTACCATGAAACAAAATTTTGCAATGATTTGTAGTAGAATGTTATAATTATAATTGTTTCTTATTCCATATTTTTGGGTTGTATTGATCTTTTTCTTTATACTCGATTAACTGTCTCTTATTGAAGACGTTACAAGATAAAAAGTCATGTTTGTCTCCCCTTATTCTTTCTTTAAATTTTCATATTTAATATAAAATGTCCAGAGTGTTGCGTCTGCAGCCATGTTTGCTAATTTTTATTAGTTATTTTGTATGTTTGAGTTGGTTTTGATGAATTAATTTTCTTCTAGATTCTATTATTACACCCGTAAAGTTGGATTGGGAAACTCGATTAAGAATAGCACTTGAAGCTGCTAAGGGGTTGGAATATCTTCATGAGCATGTCAATCCCCCAGTTATTCACAGAGATTTTAAGAGCAGTAACATCCTCTTGGATAAGAAATTTCATGCCAAAGTTTCTGATTTTGGATTAGCAAAGCTTGGACCTGATAGAGCTGGTGGACATGTTTCAACTCGAGTTTTGGGCACCCAAGGATATGTTGCCCCCGAGTATAAATCTTACCTTTATTTTAAGAGTTTTTCTTTGAATAATTCTCATGAAAAACTAATGTTGTGTTTCTCAATGTTTGTTTGTGCAGATATGCACTAACAGGGCATTTAACAACAAAATCAGATGTGTACAGTTATGGTGTTGTACTTTTGGAGCTGCTCACTGGCCGAGTGCCTGTAGATATGAAGAGACCTCCAGGAGAAGGTGTTCTTGTTTCTTGGGTGCGTTTGCTAATTCTTTTCACCAATCAAGTTCTAAATTGATTCTGTACTGCTTGGTTATAGTGATTTAATCAATTGGGATTCCAGTTTTTTCTATTCATCCGACACTGAGTTAAGCACTAGCTTTTTCTAACAAACTTGCATGTGCGATGTGGTTAGGCTCTGCCTCTTTTGACCGATAGAGAAAAGGTTGTCAACATTATGGATCCTTCATTAGAAGGACAGTACTCTATGAAAGAGGTTGTCCAGGTGGCTGCAATTGCTGCAATGTGTGTGCAACCAGAGGCAGATTATCGTCCTCTCATGGCAGATGTTGTGCAGTCATTGGTTCCACTGGTGAAGACTCAAAGGTCCCCTTCAAAGGTGGGAAGCTGCTCTAGTTTCCACTCCCCCAAGTTGTCCCCCGGCCCAACATCCACTTAGTGCTTGTAACATATATTATCAACATTTAAATGAAGGATAGGTACATGCTCACCTAACTTATATTTCTAGCTTCGTAGTAGTTGCCGTTTCCTTGTAATCTTGAACCATGCGATACTTTTTGGAGAGGAAAAAAATGGTGGGTTCAATGCTAATGTTTAATTTGTTGAAATGTTAGAGTTGTTCATCTTGGTTTGTGATGGAAGGTTCTGCTTAAGAATCTCTTTCTAAGTCTCCCATAATTGATGGTTGGTTGCTTTATAAATCATTATGGTTTTCAATTATCAATTATTGTACCCTTGAAGGCAAACAAAGAAAAAAAAAAAGAGAGAAAGCAATTGAACACGCCTCAGGGGATTCATCATCTTATTGTCCCTTCGTACGACTTTTTCCATTCTTGTAGTTACTACTGGCTGAGGCACAGATTTCTGTGGAAGGTTGATCATGGCAAAAGGATAAAAAGCTGAAGGCTATTGAACGTATGATGAGCTAAATAATTAGAGCGTGTTTGGTTAAATACGTAAATATGATTGTTAGCAAGATTCTCAAATATTTAAACCTATTTCTGTTTCTAGTACGTTAAAGAGAAACCGTGTTTAAACTTCTGTTTTCCTACATTTGATCATCGCCCCATATCTTCATGTTCCTAAACCCGTCATTGTCATGGCGACGTATGGAAAATTGAAACCATTTTTAATTTCTGTCAAAGAAATGTAGTTATTAAATATTGTTTGTCTAAAAGAGTAAGCGAAGTAGCAATTCATGCATTGCCAACACTGACATAAGACGACCTTAGAATGGTGCCAACTGTTTCGTTTATTTATAAATCAAAATATGAGGACAAAGTAAGGTTTTTTGTTTTGAAGTTAGTAATCTATGCATTTGTAACTATATTGTTTTTTTTTTTATATAAGTTGAAAGAAGAGAAATACTGTTATGTTTTTCTCCTGCATAATGTCATCATATCATATGACCTGTAAGTCTCTTAAGAAGTAGGATTAAAGAAACATCTGTCATTCTTTGAAATAATATATTACTTTGAAATCGTATCATTAAATTAACATCTTTGTAATCACTAACACACTGAGAAAGGAAAACAAAACAATTTTTACTGTCAAAAGGAAAATAAGACTTCAAAGAAATATTTATCACTTGTATTGTTGAAGGAAAAAAATTACAAAGAGTTTTCTTAATAATAATAATAATTCTTTATTTTCTTCTTAAATTTCCCTTTCAATAGACATGAAGATTTTAATTTTTCATTCGTCTCCTTATAATGAAGTACATATAACTTTCTCTGCAAATATTTCTTGAATTTAAAAACTTTCTTTACTTTAAACTGGCGCACTGTCTCCTTCTCCCTGAATTTTCGTTAAAAACGTACATAATGATAACGATAATTTATCTGATGTTGAATTAGCCATAGTTCTGACTTTGATATGGTTGAATTTGTAAGTGTATGCGACCAAGCTTTCAAAGGTCCTAGTTTCAACGGGCCAAACACATCTCAATAATAAACATGTGTGAAGTGAGTTACAATCACAATCTATCCTTATATATCCAATTAAGACACATAACAATTTCACCAAATGTGACTGCAGATTTCCCTGTCAAATCATTTATATCATGTAGAAATTCAAACCATTCAATTTCATCTTCGTCAACCTTTATTAAAAGTTCTAAAAACCATTTTTCATATGAATACGATGCACCAAAAGGTGCACACAACCAACTTTTTTTTTTTTTTTTAATTTTCAACAATACCCATTTTTTTTTTTTTTTTTTTTTTAATTTTTATTTGACAAAATAACTGATCTAGACAAAGATGTGTTTGACTGAACCAAATGTAATTGAAGTTAGGTTAAGAGGTTCTTTATGTGCATATGCAACTTGTAAAAACTCGTCAAACAGATCCCAGCTTTTGGTTCTCCTAAAAAGGATATATATACATGGTTATGATTAGAATCACTTTTATGGGTGGTGGGTGATTCAAGCTCTTTCTTTTTTGCTACATCTTTGCGTTCAGTATATTATGAATTATAAATGATACTGACGTGTAAAGTAACACCAATCATGCATCTCCTTTCATTAAGGCAAATAACAAATAAATTAAATAAAGATAGTGTTATAAAACCAAATATCACACATCGTAGAAATTAAAAATACTTTGTGCGATTTTATCATAGTCTTAATTAATCTCATTGGTTAAGAAAATAATTTTTAATTGGAGATTGTATGAAAGTATTAAGATTAGAAAAAGATATATTTTTATATATACCTAAATATAATTTTTTATTTATAATTTCTTACTCAATATATTAAGTGTACCAGTTAACATTTCACTTTTTATTACCAAAAAAAGTATTAAATGTTGTTTTCCTTAACCACACATTGACTATTAATATTACTAAATAAATATAAGTTGAGATGTCATATTTACTTATAACATTAATATAAATATATATATATATATATATATATATATATATATATATATATATATATATATATATATATATTTGTGTGTGTGTGTGTGATTGTGTA